>Ga0070696_100001686_pt1 | contig 14471 bp, 16 predicted proteins | sample KBSK1253metaG_FD_65474 | JGI IMG/M metagenome (GOLD analysis project Ga0070696, IMG submission 65474) | Corn, switchgrass and miscanthus rhizosphere microbial communities from Kellogg Biological Station, Michigan, USA - KBS K1-25-3 metaG | ecosystem: Host-associated > Plants > Roots >... | reverse complement strand
GCCGGCGCGTAACGCTGCGCACACCGCCCACTGGCTTACAATGCCAACCCATGAACAGTGCAACGCCACACACGCTCACCGGACACTTCCTGATTGCCATGCCGCAGCAGGCTGAACCACCGTTCTCGCGTGGCGTCGCCTTGCTGTGTCAGCATGACGAAGAAGGCGCGATCGGCCTGCTGGTGAATCAACTGTCCAACTACCGTTTTGGCGACGTGCTGGCACAGATGAAACTGTCCTGCGCGGATGAGGAGTTGGCCGACGCACCCGTATTGATTGGCGGCCCGGTGCAACAGCAGCGCGGCTTTGTGCTGCACCGTGAGCCGGGGGCATGGGAATCAAGCTATCGCGTCAACGACATGTGGTCGGTAACCACCTCTCGCGACATCCTGGTCGCCATGGCTGCGGGCGAAGGTCCGCGCGAGGCGGTCATGGTACTTGGCTACGCCGGTTGGGACGCGGGGCAACTGGAGCAGGAGATCATGGCCAACGCGTGGCTTACCGCCGAGGCCTGCGACCGGATCGTGTTTGACACCCCGCTGGAAGACCGTTGGAGCGCAGCGGCCGGCCTGGTTGGAGTGGACCCGAGCCAGCTGTCCGGCGACGTGGGTCACGCGTGAGCTGTGTGCTCGGCTTCGATGTCGGCAGCCGGCTGACTGGCGTGGCCGTGGGCAATTTGATCACCTCGAGCGCGCGCGCGCTGGGCACGGTGGCCATGCGCGACGGTGAGCCGGACTGGCAGCGCCTCGATGCACTGCGCAACGAATGGTTGCCCGACGCGCTGGTAGTCGGCTTGCCGCTGACGCTGGACGGCGCGGAGCAGTCGGCCAGCCGGGCCGCGCGCCGCTTCGCCGCGCAGTTGCATGCGCGTTACGCCCTGCCGGCCACCCTGGTCGACGAACGCGACAGCTCGCGCGAAGCGGCCCAACGCTTCGCCCACGCTCGCGCCGCCGGACTCAAACGCCGCCACGACAGCGCCACCATCGACGCCGAGGCTGCCGCCGTCATCCTTGAACGCTGGTTGCTGCTCAATGCGACTGCCACGTCCGGCACCACCCCATCCTGATCTCTTCAGCTACCCGGTATGTCCATGAGTCCTCGCCTGCGTCATCTCACCACCCTCGAACACCTGCCGCGGGATACCCTCGAGCGCCTGCTTGATCGCGCCGAGGCGCTGCGCGATGCCTGCGCCCATGGCACGCGCAAACTCGACATTCTGGCCGGACGCACGGTACTGAATCTGTTCTTCGAGCCCTCTACCCGCACGCGCACATCGTTCGAGCTGGCGGCACGCCGACTCGGTGCCGACGTGATCAATTTCAATATCGGGCTATCGTCCACCTGCAAGGGCGAGGAGTTGTTCGACACGCTGCACACGCTCGAAGCCATGCACCTGGACGCGATCATCGTGCGCCACAAGGACTCCGGCACTCCGGACGCGCTGGTGCAGCGGGCGATGAGCGGCGTATCGGTCATCAATGCCGGCGACGGCGAGCACGCGCACCCGACGCAAGGCTTGCTGGATGCGCTCACGATTCGCCAGCATCGACCGGATTTTGACCAGCTCACCATCACGATTTGCGGCGACATCAGGCATTCACGCGTCGCCCGTTCGGACGTGCACGCGCTCACTCGGCTTGGCGTGAAACAGATTCGCCTGTGCGGGCCCGCGGCGCTGATGCCCGATGCGCAAGAGTTTCCGCAGACCCGCAGTTACGACGATTTTGATCAAGCCATCACCGGCGCCGACGCGGTCATCATGCTGCGCCTGCAAAAGGAGCGCATGGCGGCCACCGAGCTGCCCGACGAAGCCGCGTATTTCACCCGCTACGGGCTGGACCCGCAACGCCTTGCACGCGCAGCCAAGGGCTGTCTGGTGATGCATCCGGGGCCGATCAACCGCGGCATCGAGATTGCGTCGGAGGTCGCCGACGGTGCGCAGTCACGCATTCTGGAGCAGGTCGGCAACGGCGTCTTCGTGCGCATGGCCGTGCTGGACGAAGTGCTCGCACGCTGAGCAACGCTGGCGCAGGCCGGACCCGCTGCGTCGGCACGCAAGGCCCTGACCGCCCCGCCCCGCCGACGGCCGCGTGCAGGGCAAAGCAGGCATAATGTGCAGTGCAGCAACCACCCCGGAAAACACCATGCGACTGACGACGCGCTTCATCGCGCTGGGCCTGGCGAGCGCCATGCTCGTGGCTTGTGCACACAAGGACAAGGATGCGCCGCTGGCATTTGCCCCGGCGGATACGCCGTACGTGCTGGCCAACCTGGCTACGCTGGACGACGACACCCGCGCAGCGTTGCTGACCCAGGCGGACGCGCAACTGCCCGCGCAGCTCGCGCAATTGAACGCCACGGCTGACCGCTTCGCCGCACGGGATCCGGACGGTGCGCGCCTGCTGCACGCGCTGGCGGCGGAGTTCAAGGGCAAGACCATTGAAACTTTTGCCCACGACGCCGGGATCAACCTTGGCGGGTATTACGCGTTGTACGGCCTGGGGCTGGCACCCGTCGTCCGCATCGAGCTCAGTGACGCCAAGGCCTTTGACCGCTTCGTGGGTCGGCTGGAAACCGCTTACGGCACGCAATTCGGCGTGTTGCGCGAAGGCGAACAAAGCTACCGGCGGCACGTTTTCACCGCCTCGGGCACCGAGGTCATACTGGCCACGCAAGGCAAGCAGGCCGTGTTGGCGGTGCTGCCGGCAGACGCGTCAAAGCCCCTGTTGCGCCAGGCGCTGGGGCTGGACCGGCCACAAAAAAATCTGCAGGACGACGGCCGTCTGGCCAAGCTGGCCAAAACCAACGGTTACACTAAGTACGTGGTCGGGCAGATAGACATGACCCGCCAGCTGCCATTGCTGCTGGGTGGCCATGATCCACTGCTGAATGCCTTGCGCAGCGCCAGCGCCAAGGCCGTGTCCACCAAGACCGGAGAGCCGGTCGCCAACCAATTGGTGCCGGTGCCGCCAAGTTGCGTCGCGGACGCCAGCCGCATCGCCGCCCGTGTCCCCGCCCTGAGCTTTGGCTACACGACACTGAACGCCAAGCACCAGGACGCGCGCCTGGACATTGCGCTGGCCGCCGACATCAGCAAGGCATTCGCGGAGCTGAAAGTGGCCTTGCCCGGATTGGGCAGCACCGGCACCGCGCCACTCGACGTGAGTATTGCGTTGCCCGTGGCGTCGTTACGTACGTTCTGGTTGACCCAGGTGGACGCCGTGGCCGCCAAGCCGTTCACCTGTCCGACGCTGCTCGATCTCAACGACAGCTTCGCCAAGCTCGGCCCGGCGATGCAGAAGGCCGCCATCCCGCCGTTCGGTGACCTGCAGGGTATTCGCGTGGCATTGGATCGCCTGGTGCCGGCCAAAGATGGAGGCAGCATGCCCAAGTTCTCCGGCCGCCTGCTGGTGGCGACCAGCAACGCGCCCGGCCTGTTTGCCATGGGCCAGATGAGCGTGCCCTCGCTGAACCAGCTGAAGCCGGCGGTGGACGGTACGCCGCTGGCGCTGACCAAGGATCTGACAACCATGTTTGGCCAGCCCGCTTGGATCGCCATGACCGACAACGTGCTCGCGCTTGGCGTCGGCGCCGGCGAGGACGCCAAGCTGCGGGAGAGTCTGCGCTCTCCCGGCGGTGACCCGGGGCGCATGGCCCGCATGCATCTGAGCGGCACCATGTACATGGAATGGCTGCAACTGATGGAACAAAAGGTCGACAGCTTGGTTGCGGCAACGGCAGCCATCGCCAGCAGCGACGAGCCGTCCATGACTCCCGACAGCACCAGCGACGCCCAGGAAATCGCTGCCGACGCGGCGCGCTCCAAGGCGCAATTCGCCGCCATGCAAGTCCAGGCCGAACGCATCCTGAGCATCGACGCGGAGATGCATGTCGACGACAACGGCATGGTGGTTACCAGCCAGACGACGTTGAAGTAAGCTGGGCAGGTCGATGCGCACCGGCGCGCGACCGGGGCTCACGCCCCACCCGTACGCCAGCCACCCTCACGGAGACGAACATGCAAAGCGGTAATCCGGCACTCAACAAGAACACGTTCCTGGACGTTGCCAATGGCGCACTGGTCGCCCATGGCGACGACGCCATGACCATCAACGGCACGGTCAACAAGACCGGCTTGATGCTGATCCTGGTACTGGTGGGCGCGATGTACAGCTGGGCGCAATTCGCCGGACCGGCCAGTGCACCGGCGATGATGCCGCTGGTGCTCGGCGGCGCGATCGGCGGTCTGATACTGGCGCTGGTCACTGCCTTCAAGAAGACCTGGGCACCGTTCACCGCGCCGCTGTATGCGCTGGTCGAGGGCGTGTTCATCGGGGCGTTGTCAGCGATCTTCGAGGCGCGCTATCCAGGCATCGTGATCCAGGCCGTGGGCCTGACCTTTGGCACCATGGCGGCAATGCTGCTGGCCTATCGCAGCGGATTGATCCGGGCCACCGAGAAATTCAAGCTGGGCGTGGTGGCCGCGACTGGCGGCATCCTGCTGTTGTACCTGGCGCAGTTCGTCATGGGTTTCTTCGGCCACTCGATGGATTTCATCAGCGGCAACAGCTTCATGGCCATCGGTTTCAGCGCGTTCGTGGTGGCCATTGCGGCGTTGAACCTGGTGCTGGACTTCGACCTGATCGAATCCGGCGCGCAATCGGGTGCGCCAAAGTACATGGAGTGGTACGGCGCGTTTGCGCTGACCGTGACGCTGGTGTGGCTGTATCTGGAAATCTTGCGCTTGCTGTCGAAGTTGCAGTCCCGCAACTAGTCGGCGCTCGTCCGGGGCGCTCACTGGCGCCCCGGAGTTCCGCGCGATTCGCTCCATTCCGCGGCTCTTCCCGGCCCACATCATCTACCTGAATGGTGGCAGCTGACGCGCACGTCGCTTTCACGCCGCGCGCGTTCTCATCGTGCCACACAAGCGACACAGCAGCGGCTTGCCGTCGACCCGCCGTCTGGCAGCCGCCCCACTTCAGGAGATTCCCATGCGTAATCACATGCTTCAAAACAGCGTCTTCGCCGCCGCGCTGGTATGCGCCTTTGCTGCCGTGCCACTCAACCAGGCGCTGGCGCAATATGCCACCCCGCAGACGCAAGAATCCACGGACAACCAGACCGTACCCGACAAGGCCGCGGATGCCTGGATTACCACCAAGGTAAAGTCCGAACTGGCCGCCGCCAAGGGCGTCAAGGCGTCGGACATCGATGTGGATACCAGCGACAGCATGGTCAAGCTGTCCGGCATGGTGTCGAGCAGTAGAGAGAAAACACGCGCGGTGAACCTGGCCAAGGCGGTGAAAGGGGTAAAGAGCGTGGATGCCAGCGATCTGCGGGTAAGCGCGATGCCCAAGACCGATCACAAGATGTCTGACATGCCTGCGCACAGCGCAACAGCGGGTCATTGATCGACCATTCACGGCACTGCTGCGGACAACAGAAGGGGCCCTGTCGGGCCCCTCTTGCATGCCGGTTCACGAACCACGCGCGACCAACCCGATGGACCTGTGCAAGCCGGAGCCGTGACGGGCGGCAGGTCAGCGATTGAGCAGGTTGTTGCCACCGAAGCCGCGCTGATCTGTGGTTTCCTCCACGTCGACACCATCCATTCCCTGCGACAGGGTATGTGCGTCCCCACCCTGGGACAACTTGATACGCAACCGCACCTCGTTTGAACTGTCGGCGTGGCGCAAGGCGTCCTCGTAGGAAATCTCCCCGGCCTGATACAGCTCGACCAGGCTCTGATCGAAGGTCTGCATGCCCAGCAGGGTGGATTCCTTCATGACTTCCTTCAGCTTGTGAATCTCACCCTGACGGATGTAATCCTGTACCAGTGGAGTGCCCAACAGGACTTCCACAGCCACCCGGCGCGCCTTGCCATCCGGCGTGGGGATCAACATCTGCGCGACGACCCCCTTCAGGTTCAACGACAGGTCCATCAGCAACTGTGAGCGATGATCCTCCGGGAAAAAGTGCAGGATGCGATCCATCGCCTGATTCGCGTTGTTGGCGTGCAAGGTGCACAAACACAAATGGCCGGTCTCGGAGAAGTTGATCGCGTGCTCCATCGTCTCGCGCGTACGCACCTCACCGATCATGATCACGTCGGGTGCCTGGCGCAGCGAGTTTTTCAGCGCGTTCTCCCAGCTGTCGGTGTCGATGCCGATTTCGCGCTGGGTGATGATGCAGCCCTCGTGCTTGTGCACGTACTCGATCGGGTCCTCGATGGTGATGATATGGCCGCTCGAATTCTGGTTGCGGTAGCCGATCATCGACGCCAACGAAGTGGATTTGCCGGTACCAGTGCCGCCGACAAAAATGATGATGCCGCGCTTGGTCATCGCCAATTGCTGGACCACCGGTGGCAGGTGCAGCTCCTCGACGGTCGGGATCTTCGACTCGATTCGCCGCAACACCATGCCGACGCAGTTGCGCTGGTAGAAGCACGATACGCGGAACCGGCCGACGCCCTGGGCGGAAATCGCGAACTGGCATTCGTGGGTCTTCTCGAACTCCTCGCGTTGCCCGGGCGTCATCACGTTCAGCACCATGTCGCGCGACTGCTGCACGCTCAGCGGGCTCTGCGTCACCGGCACGATGCGCCCCTGCACTTTCAGTGACGGTGGTACGCCGGCCGTGATGAACAAGTCGGAGGCCTTCTTGTGCACCATCAACTTGAGGAACGAGGTGAAATCAAAGTCGCTCATGGGGTGTGCCTTCGAGATAGCGGAGCGGAAACGCGACACAGGAAACGGGGGTCAGCGGCAAGGATGCGCCAAACGTCAATAACCGGCAAAACCCGATCATGACAGCCCCTTCTTCCACGCTTACTTGAACAGGTCCTTGCTCTTGGCATAGCCGGATGCTTCCTGTCGCGACACCACTCCACGCTTGACCAGATCCTGCAGACACTGGTCAAGCGTCTGCATGCCGAACTGCTGACCGGTCTGGATGGCCGAATACATCTGCGCCACCTTGTCTTCCCGAATCAGGTTGCGGATGGCGGGGATGCCGACCATCACCTCGTGCGCGGCCATGCGCCCGCCGCCCACCTTTTTCAGCAACGACTGCGACACCACGGCGCGCAACGACTCGGACAACATCGAGCGCACCATCGGTTTCTCGCCGGCGGGGAACACGTCGATGATGCGGTCGATGGTCTTGGCCGCCGAACTGGTATGCACGGTGGCGAACACCAGGTGGCCGGTTTCCGCGGCGGTCAGTGCCAGGCGAATGGTCTCCAGATCGCGCAACTCGCCAACCAAAATGAAGTCCGGGTCCTCGCGCAGTGCCGAGCGCAACGCTTCGTTGAAGCCCAGCGTGTCGCGATGGATCTCGCGCTGGTTGACCAGGCACTTTTGCGAGGTGTGCACGAATTCGATCGGGTCTTCGATCGTCAGCATGTGCCCGTACTTGGTCTTGTTGATGTGGTCGACCATCGCCGCCAACGTGGTGGACTTGCCCGAGCCGGTCGGCCCGGTCACCAGAATCAGTCCCTGCGGCTGTTCGATCAACTCCTTGAAGATGCGCGGACAGCCAAGGTCCTCCAGCGTCTGCACTTCGGCAGGAATGGTGCGAAACACCGCGCCAGCACCGCGGTTCTGGGTGAACGCATTGACGCGGAAACGGGCCAGACCCGGTATCTCGAACGAGAAGTCGGTTTCGTAGAACTCCTCGTAGTCGCGCCGCTGCTTGTCCGACATGATGTCGTAGATCAGCGAGTGCACCTGCTTGTGCTCCAGCGCCGGGATGTTGATTCGGCGCACATCACCATCGACACGGATCATCGGCGGCAACCCAGCCGACAAATGCAAATCGGAGGCCTTGTTCTTCACCGAGAACGCAAGCAGTTCGGCAATATCCATCTGTCGCTCCCCTGACTGGTCATGTGCAGCAATGTAATGGGACAGCACTGGCGCGGGTCATCCGCATGTCTCGCCACCGGCAGCAAACGCGCGCCAGCGCAAATCCGGCAATGGATGACCCGACCCCTGCGGCTGTCTGGATGGTACTCGGCTGGCAGCCTGCGCGACCAGCCCCGCACGCCGCAAACCTACAAAGCTTGACGCACGCCGCAGTGAGCCGCGTCGCGGCGCCGTTTCCGCAACCATACCGCGACCATCGGCCATGACCCTTCGCGGTAACCCGCAGCTCCGGCTAAGGTAGCCACTCTGGATGACGCGAGGGATCTGGCATGACACGAATTGCCTTCATCGGCGGCGGCAACATGGCGCGCAGCCTGATTGGCGGGTTGCTCAAGACCGGCATGGCAGCCAACTGCCTCAGCGTGGCCGAACCGCTGGCTGAAGCGCGCCAGACGCTGGGCCGTGATTTTGGCGTGGCCAGCTATGCCGACAGCCAGCTGGCGGTGGCCGAAGCGGAAGTCGTCGTGCTGGCGGTCAAACCGCAAATCATGCCCACGCTCCACGCCAGCCTGCACGACACCCTGCAGCGCCAGCGGCCATTGTTGATCTCCATCGCGGCCGGCGTGCGCCTGCGCCAGCTGGAACGCTGGTTTGGTGCGGGCCTGGCGATCGTGCGCTGCATGCCGAACACGCCCGCGCTGATCGGCGCCGGAGCCACGGCGCTGTGTGCCAACGATCGCGTCGGCCCCGCCCAGAAGGCGCAGGCACAACACGTATTGGACGCCGTAGGCATCACCCGCTGGGTCGACGACGAACGCCTGATGGACACGGTGACTGCGCTATCCGGCTCCGGCCCCGCCTACTTCTTCGCGCTGGTCGAGCACTTGGTAGCGGCGGCCATGGCGCAAGGCTTGCCACGCGATATCGCGCGTGCGCTGGCGGCGCAAACCTGCCTTGGCGCCGGGCGCATGCTCACCGAAAGCGGCGACGATCCGGCCGTGTTGCGCCAACGCGTCACCTCGCCGCACGGCACCACGCAGGCGGCGCTGGAAAGTTTCAGTGCCGATGACCTGCCCCGCATCGTGGCACGAGCGGTAGCGGCGGCCACCCGTCGCGGCGAGGAAATGTCGGCCAACCTGGATACGCGCGCATGAGTTACCTGTTCAACGCCTTGTCATTCCTGCTGGGCCTGGCTTTCGACCTCGCCGTCGCGCTGCTCGTGCTGCGCGTCATGGCCGAGGCGTGCCGCGCGGATTTCCACAATCCGCTGAGCCAGGTCATCTACCGCTACACCAACCCCGTGCTCGCCCCGTTGCGCCGAATCCTGCCCAACTGGCAACGCCTCAATCTCGCCGCGCTGGTGCTGGCGTGGCTCGTGCTGGTGCTCAAGCGCCTGTTGCTGTTTGCACTGGGCGGATTGCTGCCGCAGCTACCGGGTCTGCTGGTGCTGGCACTGGCTGACTTGCTCGATTTCGTCTTGCTGGTGTACATCGTGCTGGTGTTTGCCTGGTCGCTGCTCAGCATGTTTGCAGTCGATCAGCGCCAGCCGCTGCTGCGGTTGATGGATGCCCTGGTTGCACCCGTGCTGCGTCCGCTGCGCGGCAAACTCATTGCCGGCAACATCGACTTTGCGCCCATGGCGATCCTGATCGTCCTGTTTCTGGCGCGCATGCTGGTGGCCGCGCCGCTGCTGGACCTGGGTAGCCGCCTGGCGGTCGGCGGCTGACTGCCGCGATGGTGCCGCCCTCCGCCGGGGCGGCGGCAGCTGGCGCCGTGCCCCGGGCATGCCTCAGCGCCGGGCCCACGCGGCGACGATCTGATGGACAGCATCCAGTCCGTCGAACAACGCCGCCGGGCCAGGCTGCAGGATGATCGGTGACTTGATCTCGTACAGATCACCATGGATCACGGCCGGGATCGTGTCCCACCCGGGCCGCGTCACCACGCGTTCGGGGTGGAAGCGCTTGCCGCACCACGTGCCCAGGATGATGTCCGGCGCGCGCCGCACGACCTCATCGCCATTGGCCAGAATGCGCTGTTTCGCCAGCGCCTGACGCGACAGCTCGGGGAAACAATCGTCGCCGCCGGCAATCTCGACCAGCTCGGCCACCCACTGGATACCGGTGATGATCGGCTCATCCCACTCCTCCGTGTACACCTTGGGCCGACGCGGCAGTTGCGCAGCCGCCGCACGAATGGCGGCAATATGCTGCTCGGCACGCTGCGCGTACGCTTCGGCTTTTTCGTGTGCACCAACCATCGCGCCGAGTCGGCGGATGTAGGCGAGGATGCCGGCGACACTGCGATGGTTGCTGATCCACACCTCGACGCCGGCCTTGATCAACTCACGCGCGATGTCCGCCTGGATGTCGGAAAAACCAATCGCCAGATCCGGCTGCAGCTTTAGGATCGCGTCAATCTTCGCGCTGGTGAACGCGGAAACCTTGGGCTTCTCCTTGCGCGCCCGCGGTGGACGCACGGTGAAACCGGAGATACCGACGATGCGGGCCTGCTCACCCAATGCATACAGCACTTCGGTGGGCTCCTCGGTGAGGCAGACGATGCGCTGTGGATAGGCGTTGCTCATGGCACGGCTTGCTGCGCGCCAAGCACGGTCACCAGCACTGTGCGCTGATGCGGCTGCTGGCGGTGTTCCCACAAGTACAGCCCCTGCCACGTCCCGAGCTGCAGCCGACCTGCCTGCACCGGAACGGTAACGCTTACGCCAGCCAGGATCGAGCGGACGTGCGCGGGCATGTCGTCAGGGCCCTCGGCCACATGCCGGAACAACGGATCGCCATCAGGCACCGCGCGGGCGAACCAACGTTCCAGATCGTCGCGCACGGTCGGGTCGGCGTTCTCGCCCAGCAACAGCGAACAACTGGTATGCGGGACAAACACCAGCGCGATCCCGCAGGTCACGCCACTGACCGCGATCCGCGCCGCCACCGCGGCGGTGATGTCGATGCAACCACGCCCGGGCGTGGCTACCGCGATGCTGGCATGCGCGGCGGTCATCGCCCGGCCATCACGGGTACAACAGGTGACTGGTCCACGCCTGGCCGTGCCGAGTCCAGCGCACGCGGGTATGCAGGCGAAACGCTGCGCCGTACCAGAACTCCAGGGCATCGGGCTCTACCAGGAAACCGCCCCAGTGCGGCGGCCGGGGCACCTCGCGCCCGGCAAACTCCTGTTCGTAGCGCGCCACGCGTTGTTCGAACGTGGCGCGATCGGGCAGCGTCTGCGACTGCAACGATGCCCACGCGCCGATCTGGCTGTGGCGCGCGCGCGTCGCGAAGTAAGCATCGGATTCCTCGCCTTGCAACTTGCGCGCGGAGCCCTCGACGCGCACCTGCACGCCATCACGCAGTTGCTTCCAGTGGAAATTCAACGCCACCTGCGGGTGTGCTTCCAGCTGGCTACCCTTGTCGCTTTCGTAATTGGTGTAGAAACGGAACCCGCGTTCATCGACCCCCTTGAGCAGCACCATGCGCGACGACACGCGGCCGGCGGCATCCACGGTCGCCAGATTCATCGCCGTGGGTTCGCGATCGGGGCTCGCGATGGCTTCATCCAGCAGGCTGCGGAACGTGGTGAGGATCTCGGAATTCAGCATGGGGTCAAAACTTTCCTTTTGCATCGCGCCCAACACGCGGCATCATGGCGCGGATGATCTTTGTCCATGATAAACCAACGCCTGCTCCCGACCGCACGGCGACAGCGGATTTGCCCACCTCGACGGGGTGCATTCCGGTGCCCGTCGGCCCGGTGCGGCGGCCACCTGGCCGAGCGCCGGGGGAGCGCGTTACCCCGCCCCCCGGATTCCCTTCGCGCTACCGCACGGGTCACGCATGAAACCGTATGCCAGCAACTCCAACGACGCCCTTGCCGGTCATTTGATCGATCAATACGCCGGCCGCATCGCCCGCTCACGCCGACCCTACGTGCTCGGCCTGTCCGGCCTGCAGGGCAGCGGCAAGAGCACACTGGCACGGGTGATGAAGGCCAGGGCGGAAGCCGGCGGCTGGCCCACCGAGGTGCTGTCGCTGGACGACTTCTACTACGCCCGCGGCGATCGCGAGGATCTGGCCCAACAGGTCCATCCGTTATTGCGCACCCGTGGCGTGCCTGGCACGCACGAGATCGAGCTGCTGTTGTCGGTGCTGGCGGCGATGCCGAGCGCTTCGGCAAAACTCCCGGTCACCCACCCGCGTTTTGACAAGGGCCGGGATACCCGTATCCCGCCATCACGCTGGCCACGCATCACCCGGGTGCCGAAACTGGTGATCGTCGAAGGCTGGGCGCTGGGCATTCGCCCGCAACTGCAATCGCAGCTGGTGGCGCCGATCAACGCCCTGGAACGCGACGAGGACCCCGACGGCACCTGGCGCCGCTGGGTGAACCGCCAGCTGCGTGGCTATCAACCACTGTGGCGCAAGTTTGACGCGTTGATCGTGTTGCAAGCTCCAAGCTGGGACATCGTGCAGCGCTGGCGCGGGGAACAGGAGCAAGACTTGCTGGCCCGGCACGCACCACTGGCCATGGACGCCGCAGCCATGCGCCATTTCCTTGCGCACTTCGAGCGGCTGAGCCGACACGCCCTGGCCACGCTGCCGGCCCTGGCCGACAGCGTCGTGGAATACGACGACGAGCGACACGTCACGGCACTCAGCCACGGGTGAACAGCACCGCGCGCAGGTGCCTCAGTCGACGATGAAGTTGATCTTCATGTTGACCCGCCACTCGGTCACCTTGCCATCGTCGGCGGTGACCACCGTGATCTCGTTGACCCATGCGCCCTTGATCCTGGTTATCGACTCGGCCGCCTTGCTCAGGCCCTGCTGCACCGCTGCTTCCAGCCCCTGACTGGACGAGGCATTGATCTCAATTACCTTGGCTACCGACATGGTCACTCTCCGGTTGGGTTGCGCCGGACGGCGCAGCGTGTCGCCCTACCGCGAAGTTCAGCGCCACCACGTCGCCAGGGCGAACCGCCACGCTCGCCCGTACCCAGCCAAGCCAGTGGTTGCCGAACCTGTCACGTCAATGCGCGACAGCTGCCTGCCACGGTGGGCAAGTCGTTGATGAACTGCCGATGGTTCGCTGCAAGACTTTGGCAGCATGCCAACCGCGATGTGAGAGCAGTGTCGATGGCATTCGTGTCAAGCCGCGCGCCGATTGACCCCCGACGCCCGCCGCCACCACATCGCCCGCTGCCCGGACCAAAACCTTCAACCCGCCAGCAACGCCGCGTACCCCGCGCGCGCATCCGGCCACTGCGGCACAAAACCGCTCGCACGCAGTCGCGCGTTGCTCAACCGCTTGCTGCCGACGCCAGCCGGGGCCGGCCCGTCGGGTGGCAGCGGCGCGCCGATCATCCGCGCCAGATGGTCGTACAGGACATCCAGCGGCAGCGGCGTGTCGTCTACTCCCAGATACACGGGCAGCGGGTCGACCAGCTGCAACACATGCGCAATGGCCGCAGCGGCATCGCCCACATGCATGCGATTTGCCCAGTGCGGCACAGTGCGCGGCGCCGTGACCAGCCCCGCGCGCAAGCGCTCCAGCACCTGCAACCGCCCTGGCCCATACAACCCGGCCAGCCGCAGCACGATCGAGCGTACTGGTTGCGCGGCCAGCCACTGCTCGACGTCACGCAACACCGTGCCATTGAACGCCAGCGGCGTGGTCGGCGAGCCTTCGTCCACCCAGGCGCCGCCATGCTCGCCGTACACCGCACTGGAGGACACCAGCAACACGCGTTGCAGTGTCGCCATGCCCGTGGCAGCCAACAGGTTGCGCAAACCATCGGCAAACAACGCGCCGTAAGCGCACGCATCCCGCCGATCCGGTGTTGGCAGGTAGACGAGTTGGGTCAAGCCCGCCGGCAGCTGCTGCAGGCTGCGCGCCACAGTCAGGTCGGCGCGTACCCAATGGATGCCGACGTCGGCCTCGACCGGCGGTGTACGGCGCAACGCCCATACCTCGTCGCCACGCGCGTGCAGGCGCCGCGCCACACGCAGGCCCAGATCACCGCAACCGGCCAACAACACGCGTTCACCCACCATGTCCTCTCCACTGCAAGCCTGCGGAGCCGCACTCGCCGATGTGCAACAGGGCTGGGCGCACCCGCCCCTTGCCGACTTGCGCCAGGACCAGCGCGCTGACCAGCGGCGTGATCTTCGTCACCCCGGTCGGCCCTGCTAGCATTTGCGCATGAACCCGTCACCCAACCTGTTCATCGTCGGCGCTACTGGCGCCGGCAAGACGTCCATCGGACGCCGCCTCAGCGCGCATTATGAACTGCCGTTCATCGATCTCGATCAGGAGATCGAACACGATACCGGAGCAAGCGTCAGCACGGTGTTCGAGATTGAGGGTGAAGCAGGCTTCCGCGCACGCGAAAGCGCCCTGCTGGATGCGTGCACTCGACGCGTCGGCGTGATCCTGGCCACGGGCGCCGGCGCCGTACTCGCAGCAGCCAATCGGCAGCTGTTGTCCACGCGCGGTTTCGTCATCTGGTTGCAAACCAATGTCGAACAACAACTGGAACGCCTGCAGCGCGATGCGCGACGCCCACTGCTGGCTGGCGTTGATCGGCGC
>Ga0070696_100001685_pt1 | contig 14476 bp, 12 predicted proteins | sample KBSK1253metaG_FD_65474 | JGI IMG/M metagenome (GOLD analysis project Ga0070696, IMG submission 65474) | Corn, switchgrass and miscanthus rhizosphere microbial communities from Kellogg Biological Station, Michigan, USA - KBS K1-25-3 metaG | ecosystem: Host-associated > Plants > Roots >... | reverse complement strand
GGCCAAGGTCTTCATCTTCACGCCGCTCGCGATCTCGCTCGTCGGCGCGACGGTGATCTGGAAGTTCGTCTACGCGGTGCAGCCACCCAGCCAGCCCCAGTTCGGCCTGCTCAACGCGATCTGGACGGCGTTCGGGAACAAGCCGGTCGCCTGGGCGACGACCTTCCCGATCAACCTGCCGGCCGAGATGCTGATCATGATCTGGCTCCAGACCGGCTTCGCCATGGTCGTGCTGTCAGCGGCGATCAAGGGAGTGTCGGTGGAGGTCCTCGAGGCGGCGCGGCTCGACGGCGCGAGTGAGCGCCAGATCTTCTTCGGGGTCATCATCCCGCTGATCCGCGGCTCGATCGTCACGGTGACCACGACCATCGCCATCGCCACGCTGAAGATCTTCGACATCGTCTTCTCGGTCAGCGGCGGGCTGAACCACGACAACGTCGTCGCCGTCCGGATGTTCCAGGAGATGTTCCAGTTCTTCAACGACGGGCGCGCAGCCGCCCTCGCCACGGTCCTGTTCATCGCGGTCCTGCCCGTGATGATCCTCAACCTTCGGAACTTCCGACGACAGGCGGCCATGTGATGGCGGTCTCCGCGAAGGCCGAGATCGGCACCAAATCCGGAAGCCGCTTCTGGCGCGCCCCGCTGTTGCAGAGCCTGCCGCTTCGGATCTCCGTGCTCGTCATCTGTTTCCTGTGGACGCTGCCGACGGCAGGCCTCCTGGTCACGTCGTTCCGGAACCCGCAGCTGATCACCAAGACCGGCTGGTGGGAAGGACTTCTGAACGCGTTCCAGCCGGACCAGTGGACGCTCCAGAACTACGCGAACGTCCTGGGCGGCGACAACATGGGCGCGGCGTTCCTGAACAGCCTCATCGTCACCATCCCGTCGACCGTGATCCCGATCACCATCGCGGCGTTCGCCGCGTATGCCTTCGCCTGGATCCCGTTCCCGGGCCGCGGCCCCATCTTCATCGTCGTCGTGGCGTTGCTCGTCGTGCCGCTGCAGATGGCGCTGATCCCGATCCTCAAGATCTACAGCGGCGCCTCGCTATACGGGACGTTCCTGGGGATCTGGCTGGCGCACACGGCGTTCGGCCTGCCGCTGGCGATCTTCCTGCTCTACAACTTCATGTCGCAATTACCGCGCGATCTGTTCGAATCAGCCTCGATCGATGGCGCGTCGGCCTTCCAGACGTTCATCCGGCTCGTGCTGCCGCTCTCGATTCCTGCACTGGGCGCCTTCGCGATCTTCCAGTTCCTGTGGGTCTGGAACGATCTCCTGGTCGCGCTGGTGTTCCTGGGACCCGGCCGGGACGTGCAGGTCATGCCGACGGCGCTGTACAACATGATCGGGCCCCGCGGCGGCGCCTGGCACCTGCTCACCGCCGGCGCGTTCCTGACGATGATCGTGCCGCTGGGCGTGTTCCTGGCGCTCCAGAGGGCATTCGTGCGGGGCATCCTCGCCGGCTCCGTCAAGTAACGGCGGAGCGGGCAGCTCGTCAGCCGGAGGCGGCGATCAGCCTCGCGAACCAGTCCGCGCTGTCCTTGCGCGTCCGACGCTGGTTCTCGAAGTCGACGCGGACGAGGCCGAACCGGCGGGTGTAGCCGAGGCTCCACTCGTAGTTGTCGAGCACTGACCACGCGTGGTAGCCGGTCAGGGGCACGCCCGCGGCCAGTGCCTCGGCGGCGGCGGCGAGGTGCCGGGCGAGGTACCTGACGCGAGGGGCATCGTGGATCCGGCCATCGGGATCCACGGTGTCCGGGTAGGCGGCGCCGTTCTCGGTGATCACGATCTCCCGCGGCGCGTACTCGACGTGGAGTGCCAGCAGCACGTCGCGCAGACCCTCGGGCGCGACCTCCCAGTCCATCTGTGTCTGCTCAGTGCCGGCTCGCGGGCCGATCTCCCAGTCGAACGACGCATCCGACCTGGCGCTGACGGCGTCGCGGCGGTAGTAGTTGAGGCCCAGGTAGTCGAGGTCGCCCGGCGGCGGGTCGCTCAGCTCGACCCCATCGAGGTGGCCCGCGGCGCGGTGCGCCTCGAGGCCGAGCCTCGGGTAGCCGCGTCCGAACAGCGGGTCCAGGAACCAGGCATCGCGAGCGGAGCTCCACGCCGCCGCGGCGCGCCGATCCCGGTCCGAATCCGTGGCCGGCGCGACCTGGTTCACGTCGATGGCGATGCCGATCCGCGCATCCCGCACCAGGGAGCGGATGACCGAGCCTGCGGCGGCGTGCGCACGCAGCTGGTTGTCCGCGACGCGCAGTGCCGTGGGCCAGTCCCGGAGGCCGGGCGCGTGGATCCCGTCGGCGTGGCCCAGGAAGGCGAACACCGCGGGCTCGTTGAACGTCATCCAGTCGGTGACCCGATCGCCGAGCCGTCCCGCCACCACGGCGGCGTGATCGGCGAACCAGCCGACGACCCCCGCGTTCGCAAAGCCGCCGCGGTCCTGGATCGCCTGGGGCAGGTCCCAGTGGAACAGGTTGACGAGCGGCTGGACGCCCGCGGCAAGGAGCGCATCGACGAGGCGGTCGTAGAAGTCGAGGCCGCGCTCGTTTGCCGCGCCGGTCCCGTCGGGCTGCACCCGCGGCCAGCTGACGCTGAAGCGGTAGGCCCTCGCGCCGATCCCGGCCATCAGCGCGACGTCCTCGCGGAACCGGTGGTAGTGGTCGCAGGCGACATCGCCGGTCTGGCCGTCGGCGATCGCGCCGGGTACGCGAGCGAAGGTGTCCCAGATGGAGCGACCGCGGCCCTCCTCGGCGGCCGCACCCTCGACCTGGTAGGCCGAGGTGGCGACTCCCCAGGCGAATCCCTTCGGGAACCGCGCGGCCAGGGCGGTCGGGTCGAGATCGAGCTCCGCGTTCGCCACGGCCCGATCCTAGCGGTGCACGTCCGCCCCCACACACAACCCGTGTCGGGACCTTTGGGCTATCTCGTCCACCCCGCCCGACACCGTAGCGTTTCACCTGCTCCTGACAGCAGTTCCGAGGGACATTCCGAGCTTGCCGACCCCCATCGCCTATACCAATCTGGCACTCCTCGCGCTCGGTGCCGTGATCGGCGCCCTCGTCTTCTCCTTCGTGATCGGTCGCCATCGAACGCGCCAGATCGCCCGCCTCGCGGATCGCCTGGCCCAGTCGGTCGGCTCGGCCCAGATCGATCCCGGCCACATCTCGGACCCGGTCCTCGAGGCCGCCCTCCGACGCCTCGTCTCGCGGATCTCGGACGTCGAGGCGATGGCCTCGACCGACCAGCTGACGCGGCTGCTCAGTCGGCCCGCGTGCCTGAGCGTCCTGGGCGTCGAGATCGAGCGGTCGAATCGATACCAGCGGCCATTGACGCTCGCGCTCATCGACATCGATCGGTTCAAGCGGATCAATGACACCTACGGCCACGCGGTCGGCGACGACATGCTCCGACACGTGGCGCAGGTGCTGCGCGCGAACATCAGGAACGTCGACGCGCTCGGGCGGTACGGCGGCGAGGAGTTCCTGCTGGTCATGCCCGAGACCGACCTCGACGGCGGCACCGCCAGCGCGGAGAGCCTTCGCCGGGTCGTGGGTCGCACGCCGTTCCGGCTCGAGTCGGGCGGCGGGCACACCGACATTCGCGTCACGATCAGCGTCGGGATCGCCGGCCACCTGGGCGAGCGGAGCCTCGACATCGACGCGCTGCTGCGCCAGGCGGATGGGGCCCTGTACGAGGCGAAGGAGCGCGGCCGCGACCAGGTTCAGGCGCATCGGGCGTTCAGCGAGTACAGCAGCCTGACCAAGGCGACCATCGACGCAGGTGCGCGCAACGAAGCGTCCAAGATCGGACGCGCGGCGTTCGAGGCCTCGAGCCAGCACCTGCTCGGCGCGCTCTCCGAGCGGTCCGGCTGGGCCGGCGGGGCTTCCGCGCTGATCGCCGATCTGTCCGCCGAGCTGGGGCGGGCGGTGGGACTGCCGGACGGCGACATCGAGCGCATCCGCACTGCCAGCCTGCTCCACGACCTCGGCAAGCTGGCCATCCCCGACGAGATCCTGTCCAAGCCGGGCCCGCTCTCGCCGCCGGAATGGCGGACGATCGTCGAGCACCCGAAGATCGGGCAGGTCGTCCTCGAGCAGGCAGGCGCGATCCGCGACGCCGCCGCGATCGTGCTCCATCACCACGAGTGGTTCGACGGCCGCGGCTACCCCCACGGCCTCGCCGGCGCGGAGATCCCCATCGGGTCGCGCATTGTCGCCATCGCCGACGCCTACGAGGCGATGATCTCGGACCGGCCCTACAGCGGGCCGATGTCCCACAGCGACGCCCTCGGCGAGCTGGAGCGCCAGCGCGGCATCCAGTTCGACCCGGACCTCGTGGACACCTTCATCATGCTCGTCGGCGACGGCACCCACCCGCCCGTGGCCGGCCGGCTGTCGGTCGTTGCGGCGCCCACGAAGTCGAGCCCGACGCGCGCCGCAAACGGGACGGCGGCAGCGAACCGCAGCGCGAAGCCGACTGGCAGGAACCGCGCAGAGCTGCGCCATGCCGCAACGTCGAGCGCCGCTCCGAGCGAGAACGGCACGGGCAAGCCGAAGGCGACCACCGACACAAGGGCAACGAACCCCACCCGCGCAACGAAGGGCACGACGGCGCTGAAGGCGTCGCGGTCCTCCGGCCAGGCCGATCCCGCCGCCCAATCGCCCGCCTCGAGCGGAAAGAGCCCGAAGCGCATGACGGCCGGAGCCTCCACCGCCTAGCCGCGGCGGCGCCCACATCCGCACCGACCCGACCTACACGGCAAGCCTGGACCGGTACGCGACCAACGGCGATGCCGGCGCGTTTGGCACCGACGATGGCGAGGCCTTCAAGCAGAAGCAACCCAGTCGGGTCGCCGGTCTGCTCGGTCAGTAGAGAGAGCGGGCGGACGAAGCTCGGTCCGCGCGCCTGAGGCTCAGGCGGTGGCGCCCTGCTCCGCGAGCCAATCCTCGTAGTTGGTCTCGTCGACGCCCTTCTCGACCTCGGTCTTGGTCAGGAGGAGCGGGAGGCGGCCGGAGCGGATCGTCTCCTCGGTGATGATGCATTTGCGGACTTCGGCGCGCTCCGGGATGTCATACATCACCTCCAGGAGCGCCTCCTCGACGATGGACCGCAGGGCGCGCGCGCCGGTCTTGCGGTCCAGTGCGACGTCGGCCGCAGCCTGCAGCGCACCCGGGGTGAAGACGAGCTCGACCTTGTCGAGCTGGAGGAACTTCTGGAACTGCCTGGCGACCGCGTTCTTCGGCTCGGTCAGGACGCGGACGAGGTCCGCCGCCGTCAGCGCCGTCAGGGTCACGATCACCGGCAGGCGACCCACGAACTCGGGGATCAACCCGAACTTGAGCAGGTCCTCCGGCATGAGCTTCTCGAGGATCTTGCCCCGCTCCACGGAGCCGACGGCCGCGCTCTCGGACCCGAACCCGATCGACCGCTTCCCTACCCGCTCCTCGACGATCTTCTCGAGGCCGTCGAAGGCGCCGCCGCAGATGAACAGCACGTTGGTCGTGTCGATCTGGATGAAGTCCTGGTGCGGATGCTTGCGCCCGCCCTGGGGTGGGACGTTGGCGACGGTCCCTTCGAGGATCTTCAGCAACGCCTGCTGCACGCCCTCCCCGGAGACGTCACGCGTGATCGACGGGTTGTCCGCCTTCCTGGCGATCTTGTCGATCTCGTCGATATAGATGATCCCGCGCTGGGCCCGGGCGACGTCGAAATCGGCTGCCTGGATGAGCCGGAGCAGGATGTTCTCGACGTCCTCGCCGACGTAGCCCGCCTCGGTCAGCGACGTGGCGTCGGCAATGCAGAACGGCACGTCGAGGACGCGGGCGAGGGTCTGCGCGAGGAGCGTCTTGCCCGAGCCCGTGGGCCCGACGAGCAGGACGTTCGACTTCTGGAGCTCGACCTCGTCGACCGCGTGGCCGGCGTTGACCCGCTTGTAGTGGTTGTAGACCGCGACCGAGAGGACCTTCTTGGCCTTCTCCTGGCTGATCACGTACTGGTCGAGTGCGTACTTGATCTGGCGGGGATTCGGGAGCTTCGCGGCAGCCGGCTTCGTCTTGGGCTGCTCGAGCATCTCCTCTTCGATGATCTCCTGGCAGAGGTTGATGCACTCGTCGCAGATGTACACGCCCTGGCCCGCGATGAGCTTGCGGACCTGCTCCTGGCTCTTGCCGCAGAACGAGCAGCGATACGGGACCTTGGTGCCTTTGCTCCCGCCCGTTGCGCTCAACCCTTGACCTCGCCTGCCGGTCGCCGACCCGCCCGGCTGGACCTCCGGGTCAGGACTTCGACTTCTTCTGCTGCTGTTGCTCCGCCTCCGGGACCGCGGCATCCGCCGGTTCGGTGACGCTCGAGCCCTCGCCGCCGGAGAGCCCGGCATCGTGAGCCTGTGCGATCAACGACGACCCCTGAAGGTTGTAGACGGCGTCGATGATGCCATAGTCCTTTGCCTCATCGGGACCCATGAACCGGTCCCGCTCGGTGTCAGCGGTCACTTTCTCGAGTGGCTGCCCCGTGTGGTTGGCCAGAATCTGGTGGTTCAGCGCAACGAGCGTCTCCCACTCCTTCATCTGGATGATCGCGTCCTGGGGGGCGCCACGGAATCCGCCCGAGCCCTGGTGGATCATGATCCGGGAGTGCGGCAGCGCGTAGCGCTTGCCCTTCGCGCCGGCGGCGAGCAGCACGGACGCCATGGAGGCCGCCTGGCCGATGCAGATCGTGCTCACCGGCGCGCGCAGGTACTGCATCGTGTCGTAGATCGCGAGCCCGGCCGTGACCACGCCGCCGGGCGAGTTCACGTACAGGCTGATGTCCTTCTCCGGGTCCTCGGACTCGAGGAAGAGCAGCTGCGCGATGATCAGGTTCGCGAGGTGGTCCTCGATCACGTCGCCGAGGAAGATGATCCGCTCCTTCAGCAGCCGGGAGTAGATGTCATAGGCGCGCTCCCCCCGGCTGGAGGATTCGATGACCATCGGCACGAGCATGTGGGCGATCTCCTGGACTTCAGACTGATCAGCGGCCGCGGGTGGCCACGGGAGTGCGATTCGGCTTGGACCGGCGCGAGCCGGAAGGCTTCGCCGGTTCGATTGCTGCTTCCGAGTCTGCATTGTCGAGGGACACGGGCTCGTCGTTCTCGAGATGCGGCAGGGCGGGATGGTCGGGGTGCGCGGCCAGCCACTCGTCGACGAGCTTCTCCACCAGCCGGCTGCGCCGGAGCGTGCTCCGGATGAAGCTCCGACCCCGCTCCGACTCGAAGTAGGCCATGGTCTTGCGGTCGTTGCCGTAGCGCTGTCGCGCGCTGCGCACCTCGGCCTCGACGTCCCCGTCCGCGATCTCGAGCCCCTCGTCCTCGGCGATCTTCGAGAGCACGAGGAGGACCTTGACGCGCTTCTCCGAGCGGGGCCGGAAGTCGGCGTGGAGGTCGGCCTCGGTCTTGTCTGTCGCCTTGAGGTAGGCCGCCTCGTCGATGCCCTGTCGCGCCAGCGACCCGCGGAGCTCGTCGTGCATGATCTCGACCTCCTGGTCGATCAGCACGTCGGGGAGCTCGAGCGACGCATTGGCGGTCGCGTACTCGATGATCTTGTCGGCGAACTCGTGGCGCGCCCGGTCGAGGGCGTTGCGCTCGAGGCGCGCCTTGACCTCCGATTTCAGGGCGGCAAGGTCGTCGAACTGGCCGATCGCCCTGGCGAAGTCGTCGTCCTCGGGTGGCAGGTCCTTCTCGCGGAGCTCCTTGAGCTCGACGTCGAAGTGGGCCGGCTTGCCGGCGAGGGACGCCTCCGGATAGTCCTCCGGGAAGCTGATGTCGAAGCCGGCCGTCTCACCCGGTCGGAGGCCGAGCAGGTTCGCCTCGAAGCCCGGGATGAGCCGCTCCTCGCCGAGGATCAGCGGCATCCGGTCGGCCGAGCCGCCATCGAACGGGACGCCGTCACGCGTGCCCGTGTAGCCGATGACCGCGTAGTCGCCATTCCTGGCGCCGCGATCCTCGACCGGCGACAGGCTGGCGTTCTGATCGCGCAGCTCGTCGACGACCTTCTGGACCCTGTCCGCGTCGATCGTCTCGATCTCGGGCTTGAAGTTGAAGTTGCGGAAGTCGCCAACCTTCACCTCGGGTCGCACCTGGACGGTGGCGGTGAAGACGACGGGCTTGCCCTCGACCCCTTGCTCGACGTTCACCTCCGCCTGGGTGAGCGGCAGGATCTCCTTCTCGACCAGGGCATCGCGATAGGCGCGCTGGACGAGATGGTCCATCGCCTCCTCGAGCACTGCCTCCCTGCCCACGACGGCCTCGATCACCCCGCGCGGCGCCTTGCCCGGCCGGAAGCCCGGGATCTTCGTGCGCTGTGCCAGGTGCCGTACGGCCTCGCCGATCGCCGAATCCAGCCGCTCCGCGGGCACCTCGACGCGCACGCTAAGGGAGCTCCGAGGCGCCGGAGTAACGGTGACTTCCATCGCGGGAAGTATAGGTTCGGAGGCGGGCCGAGCCGGATCGTCGATCGTGACGAGGGCTTCCGCCGTCGCGGCTCGGTCAGATTCCCGTCGTGTGCAGGTTGGTCAGCGGCTCGAGGACAAGGCCAGCGGATCCACGCTGAGGCCGAGGCGTCAGCCCTGACACACTTGCTCCGACCGCAGCTTTGCCGGCAATCCTTTGACGAGCCTGCGACGGGCGCAAATCTGCCGGAATATCCATTCCTCGGGGACCTGGCGTGAAGAGAGTGGGCAAGGAGGGGGTCGAACCCTCACGTCGCTTTCGCGACACCGGCTCCTAAGGCCGGCGCGTCTGCCATTCCGCCACTCGCCCGCGGAAATCCTATCCTCGCTGCCTCATGCAATTGCCCGCGGCACTGACGGGCGTCGTAGCGTGGCTCGGCCGTATTGGGGCGGACCCGGCGGACGATGACGAGCAGCGCCTACGCAAGGCCCTCCTTGTCCTCATCACACTGCTGATCCTGCCGATCTCGCTGACCTGGTGGCTGCTGTACCTGTACTTCGGCAGCTGGACCGGCTGGTTCGCCTTGATCTACTTCGTGATCTCCCTGGCGTCGATCGTCGCCTTCGCGCGGACGCGCAACACCGAGCTGTTCCTGCAGGTGCAGCTCGTCTCGATCCTGCTCCTGCCGACGATCTCGATGATCTGGCTCGGCGGGGTGCTGCCCGCGGGCGGGGTCGGCCTGTGGGCGATCCTCGCTCCGCTGGGCGCGCTGGTCTTCCGGGGCGTAGCCGCGGGGGTCCGCTGGTACGTGGCCTTCCTGACGATCTTCGTCGCCTGCGGCGTCGCCGGCAGCGTCCTCGACGTCCAGACGACGGTCCCCGAGTGGTTCTCCACGCTGATGCTCGTGCTGAACGTGGCGGTGGGCGGGACGATCGTGTTCACGCTGCTCGCCCTGTTCGCCAAGCAGCGCCACGATGCCCTCGCCGCCCTGCGCGTCGAGCAGGACAAGGCCGAGAGCCTCCTCCTGAACATCCTCCCGAAGTCGATCGCCGAGAGGCTCAAGAGCGACACGCAGACGATCGCCGACAGCTTCGCCTCGGCGTCGATCCTGTTCGGCGACGTGGTCGACTTCACGCCGCTTGCGCAACGCCTCCCCGCGGCCGAGGTCGTCGGCATCCTCGATCGGCTGTTCACCTACTTCGACTCGCTGGCCGAACGCTACGGCCTCGAGAAGATCAAGACGATCGGCGACTGCTACATGGTCGCCGCCGGCGTGCCCACGCCTCGCGCCGACCACGCCCACGCCATCGCCCTGATGGCCCTCGACATGCGCGAGGCGATGCGCGACGCCGACGCTGTGGGCGACCTCGGGCTCGAGCTCCGCATCGGCATCAACTCGGGACCGGTTGTTGCCGGCGTCATCGGCCGGAAGCGCTTCCTGTACGACCTGTGGGGCGACGCGGTGAACACCGCGAGTCGGATGGAGTCGCACGGCTCACCGGGCCAGATCCAGATCACCGGGGCGACCCACGAGCTGCTGAAGGACGACTTCGTGTGCGAGCCTCGGGGCACGCTGGAGATCAAGGGCAAGGGCGCGATGGAGACCTGGTACCTGGTGCGCGCACGGTCTGCGCCGGAGCAGGCCGCGCTGCTCGAGACCGTCCGAACCGAGGAGCTCCCGGCGACGGCCTAGGCCGCGCCGGCGGCCCGGCTATTCGCCCGGCGCCTCGGATTCGTCCGGCTTGTCGGAACCGCCGCTCGCCTTGTTCGGCTTGTCCTTGCAGTGGCCGGGCGGGAAGCAGTCGCCGAACTTCGCCTTCATCCGATCGGCCTTCTCCTGCGACCAGCCCGGGTGCGATGCACCGACCGCCTTCCAGCCACCAGCCCACGGCGGACGACCCGGTTCGCGCAGGCGGGTGCCGTTCACGGCGGTGACCTCGACGTCCGTGGAGCCCGCGGCGGCCTCGCCGTCGATCTTCACGTTCTGGCCGACGAACTTCTTGAGCGGGTACTTGTCACCGAAGAACCACGGCGGACCGGCCTCGAGCGTGTACGTCTTGCCGCCGGCCTTCAACGTGTAGGTGTCCTTGCCGTCGGCGTCGGTCGAGACCTGGACCGTCCCGGAGATCGAGATCGGCGACGTCGTGGCCTTGGCGGTCTTCTCTGGCTTCGCGGCGAGAGCGGGCAGGATGGCGATCGTCGACAGGATCAACATGACCGACACGACTGTGGCGACGGCACGACGCATCGTTGGCTCCTCCGAGGCGAGTCGGGGCGACTCGCGCCCGCAACGTTACTGCCGCCGACCGACGCATTCCATTGCAACGGTGCCCCGGCGCACCGCCGCGCTCACTGCCAGCGGAAGTAGCGCGCCGAGATTCCGAGCGTCACGAGCAGCCAGCCCGCGAGGACCACGAAGTCCGCCGCGAGCGGCACGAACGGCGTGCCCCCGACCATCGTCTGGCGCAGGGCATCGCCGAGGTAGGTCAGCGGCATGAACGTGGCCACGCTCTTGAGCCACGACGGAAGGACCTCGAGCGGGAAGAAGATCCCCGACAGGAACATGAGCGGGAACTGGACGACGCTCGTGAGCCCGTTGGCGGCTTCCTCGGTCCGTGCAAACGATGCAATGACGTAGCCGATCGAGGTGAACGTCAGCGCGCCGAGCACGACGAAGCCCGCGATCAGCAGCGGGTCGCCGAGGATCTGCACGTGCAGCAGCGCGATGCCGATGCCCAGGATCAGCACCGTCTGGACCGCGGCGATCACCAGGCGGACGAGGACGTTCGAGCCCACGAGCACCCAGCGCGGGAGTGGCGTCGCGTTGAGGCGCTTCAGGATCAGCTTCTCGCGCTGCTGGACCAGCGGGATCGAGGCGAAGATGCCGAGCTGCATCAAGGCCATCGCGAGGATGCTCGGCACGAAGTAGGAGACGCTGTTGAGCTGGTTGGTCTGAAGCGAGTCCGGCAGGACGGACAGCAGCGGTGTCGCCCCGGACAGGCGCAGGTTGGCGGCCATGACCAGGCCCGTCGCGATCTGCTGGAGCGCCAGCGCCGTGTTCGAACGGCTCGGGTCGGTGACGATCGTGACCTCGACCGGGTCCGGGTGCTGGCCCGCCTTGGCGGCATCGATCACCGCCTGCAGTCCCTTGGGGACGACGAGGATGCCATCGACGTCGCCGGACAGCATCCGGGCCTTTGACTCCTCCAGGGTGCCGTCGGTGAGCTCGACCGGGGCGTTCGCGGCGAACGCCTGGCGGAGCGCGATCGACGTCGGCGAGCCGTCCTGGTCGACCCAGCCAAGCTCGTACGCCGCGCCGCCGCCGGAGAAGATCGTCCCGAAAAGGATCACGAAGACGACAGGGAAGGCGAGGGTCCAGAACAGCGCCGCCCGATCCCGGGTGAAGCTCTTCAGATTGGCGATCGTGAGCGCGATGAGGCGTCGCATGGCGTCTCTCAGTCGCGCAGGGCTCGGCCGGTGAGGTCGAGGAACACGTCCTCGAGGCTCGCCCGCCTCACCATCAGGTCGGCAGGCTCGGTTCGGGCCCGGCCGGTGAGCTCGAGCAGCCCGCCGATCGTGGCGGGAACGTCGCTCGTGTACAGGACGACCTCGTCCTCCTCATAGACCACGCGCGACACGGCGGGCAGCGCTTCCAGCTTCTCCTTCTCGGGAGCGCCGGAGCGGCGGAAATGCACGCCGCGCTCCCGGAACCGCCGCCCGATCAGGTCATCCACCGTCCCGCTGTCGAGGATCTTCCCGTGATCCATGATCGCGAGGCGGTCGCAGAGGGCCTCGGCCTCCTCCATGTAGTGCGTGGTCATGAGGATCGTCCGGTCCTCGCGCTGCATGCGCCGGATCACGGCCCACAGGCCCTGGCGCGCGGCCGGGTCGAGGCCCGTCGTCGGCTCGTCGAGGAACACGACCTCGGGGTCGTTGACCAACGCCAGCGCGACGGACAGGCGCTGCTGCTGCCCGCCCGAGAGCGTCTTCGTCCGGGCATTGCGCTTCTCGGTGAGCTCGAGATCCTCGAGCAGGCGCTCCGTCGCCGGGCGTCGGCCGAAGAAGCTGCCGAACAGCTCGATCAGCTCGGTGACGGTCAGCTGCGGGTACAGGGCCGCGGTCTGGAGCTGCACGCCGACGCGGCTCTTGATCGCCGTCGCGGACCGGCGCACGTCCATGCCCAGGACGTGGATCTCGCCGGAGTCCGGGGCGTGGAGGCCCTCGATCATCTCCATCGTCGTGGTCTTGCCCGCGCCGTTGGGGCCGAGCAGGCCGAAGATCTCGCCCTTCGCGACGTGGAAGCTGACGCCGTCGACCGCCTGCACGGCGCCGTACGCCTTGCGGACGTCGTCGACCGCGATGACGGCGTCCTCGCGTGCGCGGCCGAGCATCTCGAGAGGGTCGAAGCCGCGACTGGATTCCGCCGTGAGCGGGACTCGGTTCAGCGCGCTCCCCCACTGGCGCCGCCGGCGCCGGAGGTCTTCGAATCCGCGCCGTTGGGACCGGCGCGCTTGGTTCCGCTGCTCTTGGCGCCGGCGCCGTTGCCGCCGTCGCCCGTCCGCCTGGCACGTGCCCGGCGCATTCCCTCGGCGAAGGTGAAGCCGTCCGAATCGAGCGCGCGCTCCGCGAGCTGGCGCCCGAGCCGCTTCGTCACCGGCAGCAGGACGCCGCCGAGCACCTCGGCCGCGGTCCCGCTGAGGTCGCGCTCGCGCCGCTGCGGCGCCTTCTCGTCGAGGTAGTTGGCGAACTCGCGTTCGATCGTGCCGCGGACCTTCTCACCGTCGGGCCCGAGCTTGCGCAGCTGCTTCTCGATCTCCGGCGGGAGCATCGACTTGGGCAGCTCCGCCTTCTCGCCGAGCACCGCTCGGCGCACACCCTTGAACAGCCGCTTCGGGCCGCCGAGCAGCAGGAACGCCGCCCCGCCCGCGGTGCCCAGCACCTTCGCCGGCTCGCGGCGCAGGCGCGCGGGGATGTCGACCGCGGCGCGACTCGAGGCCTCGAGCCGGACGAGCTCCTCGTCGAGGCCGTCGCGAGCGGCTAGGACTTCGGCGCGAGCGGCATCCGTGCGCGCACCCACTCGATCGTCTCCTTCGTGAGCCCGATGGTCTCGTCGGGCGTGAACTTCTTCATGATCGCCTCGCCGTCGATGCCCGTCTCCATCACGTCCCGTGCCGCGAGGATCGGCCACAGGACGAGCGCGATCAGGACGCCGATGGCGGCCCCGACCGTTGGCGGCAGGCTAACCACGGTCAGGCCTCCGACGATCGCGCCGAGGATCCCGCCGGCCAGGATGCCACCGGCGGCCGCACCGATGCCGGCGCGCATCCGCGCGAGCAGCCCGAGGATCGCGCCGATGCCGGCCGAGAGGCCGAGTGCCAGCAGGACGGTCCGCGTCGACGCGTCGTAATAGGACGCCACGGCGTCGGCGAGCGCGGTCCAACCGCGATGTGTCAGGTCGAGCGCGAAGACCACGCCGAAGATGATCCCGACGATCGCGGCGAGGCCGAACGATGTGCCGAGGCGCCGCCCGCTGACATCGAGCGCGAGCAGGACCATGACGACGGCAATGTCGACGAGCAGCAACGTCCCGAGGAGCACGCCCCAGCCGATCGAGCCGAACAGCCACTCACCGAGGAAGAGCACCAGGCCGATCGAGAACAGCAGGCTCGCCAGGATGACGACGCCGATGGCCGCGCCGATGAGCGCGACCATGCGCTTGACCTCGTCGACGATCTCGGAGAGCTCGGCCTTGGCGAGATCGACGTGCGCCTGGAACAGGCGCCTCCCGGCTGCGATCGTCGCACCCACCTGGGCACGCAGTCCGGGCGGCTGCTCGGGCTTCGACCGGTTCGCCGGCGACGCACTTCCCGCGCGGCCCATCGAGGGATCGTCCACGCCACCTCCGGATGGTCCTGGGGTGTCCGATGGTAGCAGCGGTTCGACTACGCTCCCGCCGATGGACCCGATCCGGACGGCCGAGCTGCTCTCGATCGGGACGGAGCTCACGGTCGGCGAGACCCGGGACACCAACGCCGGCGACCTCGCCCG
>Ga0070696_100001684_pt1 | contig 14483 bp, 8 predicted proteins | sample KBSK1253metaG_FD_65474 | JGI IMG/M metagenome (GOLD analysis project Ga0070696, IMG submission 65474) | Corn, switchgrass and miscanthus rhizosphere microbial communities from Kellogg Biological Station, Michigan, USA - KBS K1-25-3 metaG | ecosystem: Host-associated > Plants > Roots >... | reverse complement strand
CTTCGGTGGCCGCTTCTACGGATTTGCGCGTGAACGGCATGGGATGATAGCGGCCGGCGGCCCAGTCCTCGATGAGGTCGCTGTAGTGCCGGCTTTCGGGATCGCCTGATTCGCCCGGCACATTGGTCATCAGCGAGCGGTCCCAGTCACTCAGGTCAAGAATCTGCCGGTACGAAGCACCGCCGGTCTGCCGGAACGCGGGTCCGCTGGTTGCGTTCACGGTATGGCCGTCTCCCGGCCGGGCCACTGGACCGCGATCGAACTTGCGCACACCGAGCGGATGTCGAAAGGTGATCTGGTGGGCGCGGCCCCATTTCCACTCCTTCATATCCGCACCGAAGTCGCGCTCGAGCTGTTCGAGTGCCGAGCTAAGTGACTGTTCGAGTGCGCGCTCGTCAGGCGAGTCTTCGAGGGTGCGCAGCAGGGTCTCCAGATCCGTGCCTTTTCCGATATCTTCGCCGAACACCCGCCGCGGAAGCTGCGCCATCCAGTACTCGTAAATGAGCGCCGGCGCGGAATCGGCCGATAGCGTTCGATCCCAGTCCACGAGTGACTGCCGTACAAGCGCGGCGCGTGTTCCCGGACTAGGGTTCCACTTGCTCAACACCTGCTGGAAGCGGCGGGCAGGGAGTGAGACAACATCCTGCTGCATGCGCGCGAAATCTTCCACGCTGAATTTCCTTCGGCCCGCCAGCATCTCTTCAATCCGATGGAAACGGAACGGCAACGCCCATTCATAGCCGAGCGGAACCTTGTAGCCGGCGGGCAGAATGTTGTGGTTTGCGGTGGCAATGTAGTGTTTGTCCGGATTGTATAAGTGGGGCAGGTCCGCGTTCCGGCGGAAACCGTTCCATTCGTACTCGCCCGAATCGCCAGGGACCGGGAGCACTCCCGACCAGTTTTCACGCACCGGCGCCATGCCCGCCGCCTGCCAGCCGATGTTGCCGTCCACGTCGGCGTAGACGATGTTCTCGCTCGGAACTTTGTACCGCTCCATGGCAGCCAGAAACTCGGTCCAATTGCTGGCGCGCGCCACGGCGAGTCCCGCCAGATACCCGGCCGTACCTGGCTCGCTGCCCACCCAACGCAAAGCGTATGCGCGATTCCGGCCGGCGTCCTGGTATATGACGGGGCCATGAATCGTGTATCGCATCTCGATCTCCCGCTCGGGCTCGCCCTTGACAGCCAGCTTCTGACGCTCGATTTCCATCTTCTTCCAGGCGCCGCGAAACGAGTATTCATCCGGATTCCCGGGATTCAATTTCTCGACATACAGATCCTGCTGATCGATGCCGACGATCGTAAACCCGAACCCGATTCGCTCGTTGTGTCCCAGGGCGATGCCGGGCAGCGCCGGCTCTCCCGAGCCGATAGCATTCCAGCCCGGCGCGACCAGATGCACCGTCTTTCGCAATGAAGGGATCAGCACGGGCCGGTGCGGATCATTCGCCAGAATGGGCTTGCCGGTGGTAGTCATGGTTCCATCGACCACCCAGTTGTTACTTCCTTGCTCGGTCGCGAAAGCCACGGGTCCGATGGCTTGTTCGTAAACGCGCGTAATGTCGGGTGTAACGTCCGCCAGGTCGAGCCCGCGGGGAATCTCGAGCGGTATGCGCGGATCGAGCGGAAAAAACTTTTCGACAGCCGGCAAGCCGTGTTTCTTAATCTGCTCGGTACGGGCAACCTCGCGGGTCAGGTTGCGGGTCATGAGCAGACCGGCGACACGGCTCACGACGTCCTCCGGCCTCCACAAGCCGGGATCGTAGCCCGCGAGCCGGAATTCGAGCGGGCGCGTGCCTCCCAGCGCCTTGATGTATGCGTTTATGCCGTCGGTAAATGCCGTTACGATCTCGCGCGTATCGGGTCCGTAGCCGGCCCATTCAGCGTTCCAATCGCCGCGGTAGCGGACCGCGCGTGCGAGACGGTCGCGCTCGATTGCCGATGGTCCCAGCACCTCGGAGAGCTGGCCGCTTCCGATGCGGCGCCACAAATCTATCTGCCAGAGCCGATCCTTGGCCGCTATGTAGCCTTGCGCGAAGAAAAGGTCGTGTACGTTTCGGGCGTAGATGTGCGGCACTCCCCAGCGGTCGCGCAGAATTTCCACGGGTGCGCGCAGGCCCTTGACGGAAGCCGTTCGAGCGGAAGAAAGCGTGAAAGGAAAAACTACCAGAAGCGCCAGGCCGAATGCCGGTGCGCTGCGAAGGCGGCTGAGCACTAAACCTTTTTATCAGAACTGGAGGACTTCTCGGAAGTGGAAGACTTTTCGGAGCTGGAAGATTTTTCCGAACTGGATGACTTTTCGGAACTGCTGCCGGCGGCGGGCTTACTTTCTGTTTTTGAAGAGGAATCAGACCCGGAAGCCGAAGAGCCGTCTTTCTTCGCCTCCTTCGCGTGCTTGTCTTTTCCGTTGCTCTTCCCGGCGTAGTCGGTCACATACCAGCCCGTTCCCTTGAAATGCAGAGCTGAAGAAGACACCAGGCGCTCCAGTGCGCCGCCGCATTTTTCGTGAACGGTTAGCGGCGTGTCCACAAACTTTTGTATAACTTCAAAAGTTTCTCCGCAGGACTGGCACTTATATTCGTACAGGGGCATTTCTACACCGGCAACTAAATACCATTGTAGCAGCAGGCATCGGTGATACGATAGTCAGCCGATATCTGGGATATATATGACTACGAAACTACTGATTCTGGCAGTAAGTGTGGTTATTTCCGCGGCTGCGCGGGAGCCGTTGCGGGCGCGCATCGCTCATACGGATGCCTCCAGGTTTTCCATGCTGCGCGCGGTCCACGGCGGGGCGGGCGAGATGGGGTTTCAGACGCTGATGGATGCCGAGAGCCTCAACACCAATTTGATATTCGTGCACCGCGGCGTTCTCGCGCCCAAAGGCGGCATCGGCCACCACTATCACAACCAGATGGAAGAGATGTTTGTCATTTTCGACAACGAGGCGCAGTTTACGATCGACGGCCGGACTGCCGCGCTGCGCGGGCCCGCATCCGCGCCCTGCCGCATGGGGCGCTCCCACGGGATTTATAATCCAAGCGACCGCCCGACACAGTGGATGAACATCGCGGTCGGCAGCGTGAAGGGCAAGTATGACGCTTTTGATTTGGGAGACGACCGTGCCGGCGTGCCGCTCGATCCAAAACCTGTCTTCGTAAACGTGCGTTTTGACCGGGCGCTGCTGCAACCGGTGGATGCTCTGCATGGCGGAAAGGGCAAAGTGCTCTATCGCCGCGCGCTCGAGCCGGAAGTGTTTTTCACCAATTGGGCGTACGTGGATCACCTGGTGCTTCCGCCCGGCGCTTCCGTGGGCCGCCACAAGCACATTGGCGTCGAAGAGGTCTTCTACGTCATGGACGGCGCGGGCTCGGCGCGCATCGGTGAGGAATCGGCGGATATTCAGAAGGGGGACGCCGTTCCCGTATTATTCAACGATGTTCATGCTTTTGAAAACACCGGCGCGCGCGATCTGGAGTTTCTGATCATCGGGGTGGCGCGCGAAAAGGGGCGTCTCGACGTCCAGGTTGTTCCTTAGAACTCTCGGCTACCGGGAAGTATCGCTGCTCAACCGCGCCTCGCCGTACAGCGGCTTTCCGATCAGCGCCGGGTCATACGGCACGAACTGGCCGCGTTTTTTGTACAGTTCGTGATACTTCGCGAGCTTGTCCTCATCGATTTCCACGCCAAGGCCCGGCCCTCGAGGGATGCCCCAGTTGGGACTGGCGGCAATGGGAATCGGCTCCTTCAAAATATCGTCGTGCATCATGTGAGCCGTCTGCTGGTTGCCTTCCACCACGTTGGGAATCGTCAACAGGACGTGGTGCGCGGCTGTGGCGATGATGCCGAATTCGCCGTGAGTGTGCCGGCAGATTTCCAGGCCTTCATAGTGCGCCAGCCAGCACAACCTCTGAAACTGCGCGAGAGATCCGGTGAAGTATGGACTGAAGCAATACACATCCGCCGCGCGCGACGTGATCTGGCGATAGGCTTCGGCTTGCGTCCACAAACCTTCGTTGGCTGAAATCGCGATTGGGCACCGCGCTCTTACTTCCTGCATGCCGCTAACCGGATCTTGCGGCACGGGCTGCTCGATGAAATCGATGTGGTACTCATCGAACCGCGCCAGATTGCGCAGCGCTTCGTTCACGTTCCATGCGGCGTTTGCGTCGAGGCGAATCTTGGCGTCGGCCCCCACCGTCTCGCGAATGATGCGGACCATTTCCAGCTCGGCAGCGAAATTGACGCCGACCTTCATGTAGAAAACGTGAAATCCTTTGGCAAGCCCGTCGCGGCACTGCCCCCGAATGTCGTCGTGCGATCCCCAAGCCAGATAGTAAAAATAGTTCGCAAAATCGCGCACGCGTCCGCCGAACAGGTTGTAGAGCGGCTGGCCCGAGGATTTGCCGCAAATATCCCAGAGCGCCATATCGATGCCCGGATAAGCGAAACAAGCGGTGGGCTGGCGCCACGACCAGATGCCGCGATGCCACAATTCCTCGCGGATGGCTTCGCTCTCCCAGGGACTTCGGCCGATCACGAACGGCGTCATGCCCTTCAGCGCCTCGAGCACCGACTCCAAATTGGCGCCGCTGCAGCTCTCTCCCCATCCCACCAGCCCGTCATCGGTGAACGCCTTGACCACTACATCGGTGACGCCGTCGCGATTCACCAGCGAACTCGCTTCGCGATGCGTGTACGGGATGCTGGCGGGAGTGAATTCAAGCTTCGTGATTTTCATTTTGGTAGAACGAAACCGGGCAATTCGCTATCATACTCCATCGGCTCAAAAGCGCATGCTTGATTTGAATCGCAGGCTCGGTGCGGAAGAGATCGCCGTCGTCCTACTCATGTTCGCGTTCAGCGTAATGAGTTATTTCGATCGCACCATTATGTCGATCGCGGGACCCCAGATCATGAAGGAATTCAGCATCCCGCCGACCAGCATGGGCAGCGTGTATTCCGCGTTCATCCTGAGTTACGCGATTCTGATGACGCCCGGCGGATGGGTGGCGGACAGGCTCGGTCCGCGCATGACGCTGCTGCTGATGGGGCTCGGTTCGGCGCTTTTTACCGCGCTCACCGTGGCCGGAGGATCGCACGCGATCACGCAATGGATCGGAGTTGTGCCCACGCTGTGGGTCATCCGCCTCGCGCTCGGCGCCGTGACGGCTCCGCTCTATCCCGCCTGCGCGAGGATGTGCGCTCAGCGCATACCTGTGATTCACCACGCACGCACACAGGCGTTCATCATCGCCGGCTCTTCGCTCGGCGGCGCGGTCTCCCCGATTCTGTTTTCCTGGATGATGGCCCAGCTCCAGTGGCGGAAATCTTTTTATCTGGCGGCTCTCGCGACCGCGCTCCTCGCCGTGATCTGGATCGTCGCGGTCAAGGACCGGGGAAACAAGCTGGCCGAAAAACGCGTTCACGCACCGATCCTGAAATCGTGGATAACGCTTCTGAGAAATCGTAACCTCGCGCTGCTCACGCTTGCATATTTCACGCTCGGCTACTTCGAATACATCTTCTTTTATTGGATTTACTACTATTTCGGAGAAGTCAGGCAAGTGGGCTACGCTGCGAGCGCCCGATATACTACCGCTGTCTTTCTGACCATGATGGTGATGATGCCGCTTGGAGGATGGGTCTCCGACCGCCTGACAAAATCCTATGGGCCGCGATTCGGCCGGCGCGTTGTTCCCATCACCGGCCTTACTTCCGGCGCGATACTTTTGTGCGTGGCGACCCTCACACCCAGCATTCCGCTGACGGCGGTGCTGCTGTCGCTGGCCATCGGATTCACTTCGGTCTGCGAGGGTCCGTTCTGGTCGCTTACCATCGAAATCGGCGGGGATGATGTCGGATCCGCCGGCGGGATCCTGAATACCGGAGGCAATGTGGGCGGATTTTTCGCTCCCGTCCTGACCCCGCTGATTGCCTCTTATTTCGGATGGTCCTGGGGGCTTTATTCGGGAAGCCTGATGGTGATCGCCGGGGCCGTGGCTTGTTACTTTGTCGATCTCAAGCGGACGAAACTTCCCGGCGTGCCCTCGCTCCTCACTTCCCCTGAGGCCTTGTGAATGTTCATCGCCGGTCAGACAAATTCCTTACCGCTGGAAGCAAGTCTTCGCTGTCCCTCGTCCGACTGTTTCACGCTGCCGAATTGAGGTAGCTTCCTCCTTACCAGCTGTTATTCACACCGGGAGATTGTCATTTCGATATCAACCATTAATTGATCGGAAGATTTTTGCTATGTCGATCATTCAACCGCTTTAATTGTCTTGTTAATGGCCGAAGCCGTGACTGCCGCGGATACGGAAGCCGCCGGAGCTACGACTCCATTCACTTATATTTCCGGGCCGGCCAACCAGTCGCCACTTATATCGATCGCAACTTCGGCTCCACCGTCAAACTCCTGACCGGTTTTGGCGCCAATCACGGATACGCGACTCCATCAGCCTTCAGCGCCACCGGGAAGTACGTAGCGGTCGCGGTGAAAGATGTCCGGGTCCAACTTCGGCTATCCCTGGTTAATGACAAGTTGAACGTCCGACACGGTTGTGTGTCCGTCCTGATTGAGATCGCATTGCGAGGAAGCGACGCGGCCTAACCCAGGCATTGGGTCTTTCTCCCTGCGGCACCGGTGGTCTGGCGGGTGCTGGGAAGTGCGGCATCGTTGATATTCAACGCGTCATTAACGCCGCGCTCGGCCACACTTGCAAAGGCGGCCTCTAGAACAAGGACCACTCAAACGCGATGGCCGTCGGGATCCGCATCCAGGCGCGACTCTTGTCTGGCGAAGTCAAAAACGATAAGATTCATGCCATGGCGAGTGAAGCGTCGACCCTTTCCGGGACTGCGGTAGTCGAACCAGGTCCCGACGGCCCCGGGCGCCTCATCCCGCCGGCCCCGGTAGCTCAACGGCTGTTTTCTCTCGATGTGTTCCGCGGCTTCACGATGTTCTGGATCGTAGGTGGCGCCGCGCTGGCAAGGGGGCTGGGGAAACTCGACTCCAACGCGGTGATGGCGGGACTCGCGTATCAGCTCAGTCACTCAGACTGGCAAGGGCTGCGCTTCTACGATCTGATCTGGCCGTCCTTCATGTTGATGACGGGCATGTCGCTGCCGTTCTCTTACGCTAAGCGCTCCCTCACGCAATCCCATCGCGAGATCTTCATGCGGGTGTTGCGACGGTGCGCTGTCCTGTTTCTTCTGGGCTCGTTGCGGGAATCGATCAGTTTTCAACATCCGTATCTCGTGGAACTGAGCAGCGCTCTGCAGCCGATCGCGATTGCGTACTTCGCGGCATTTCTCCTGGTGCGAACGTCATGGCGGGTGCAAGCCGGCGTCGGCGCGGCGATCCTGGTGTTCTACGCACTTCTGCTGGCGTTCGTCCCCGCGCCCGGTGTGCCGGCCGGCAGCTATGACAGAAACGCGAACCTGGTGCTGTGGGTCGACCAGGTGACGTTGGGCCGCGTGCTGCCTGAACATTGGGGAACCGTGATCAGCACCATTCCGACTATCGCGACGACGATTCTCGGCATGCTGTTGGGCAAAATTCTGATGAGCAGCCGCGCGAACGCCGCAAAAATCAAAATCATCGCGCTGGTGGGAATTTCCGCGATAGCGCTGGGATGGGCGCTGAATCCCGTAATTCCCATCGTGATGAAGCTCTGGACCGCGTCTTACGGGCTGGCATCCGCCGGCTTCGCCTGCCTGATGTTTCTGTTGTTCTACTGGATTGTCGACGTGCTCGGATACAGGCGCTGGTCTTTCCCGTTTATCGTGATTGGCATGAACGCAGTCTTCATCTACATGTCGGCGAGCATTATTCCATGGAGCAAGACGGTCGCCATCTTCACGACGCCGCTCGCTGGAACGCTGGGTTCGTTTGCCGCGCTCTTCCACGCATTGGTTGTCCTCGCAGTCGAATGGCTCGTTCTCTACTGGATGTATCGGCGGAAGATTTTTCTGAGCGCTTGAGCGGCGGCCGGTCCAAGCACGCCGGTAAATTGGTAGCTTAGGGGAAACATGGTCCGGTTTCGCCTTCCGATGGCTGTCGTCGTTTCCCTGACAGCCGCTGCCGCATCTGGTCAATCTCCAGGCGCATCGAGCGCCGGTCCGATTTCCATTCCGCAGATTGAGCAGGAGGAATTCGAGCCTGCTGTCGGCAAACAAATACGCCACGCATACGAGGAAGCTCGCCGGAAACCGGATGATGCCGAAGCCGCCGGCCGGTTGGGAATGATTCTGCAGTGCTATGGCAAGTACGAATCCGCCGGGATGTGTTACCGCCGCGCACGGGCGCTCGCTCCCCGATCGTTTCGCTGGGCCTACTATCTTGGGAACGTCGAGGCATGGTTAGGCAAGAATCAGGAAGGCGTTCAGCAGGTTCGAAACGCTCTGCAACTGGATACCACTTACACTCCCGCACGCGTACGTCTTGGCCAGATGTTACTCGAGGCTGGCGATCTCGAGGAGAGCGCGCGAGCTTTCGAGGAGTCCATTCGCCAGAATCCGCGACTTGCCGCGGCGCACCTCGGTCTCGGCCGCGTGCGTCAAGCCGGCGGTGATTGGTCTCGAGCCATTGAATCCTATCGCCGCACGTCGGACATCGCTCCCAATGATGCGGCCGCCCGTTACGCGCTTGCGATGGCTTACAAAAAAACGGGCGACGCGGACAAGGCTCGCGACCAGCTCAATGCGTACCAGCGCGTCAAGGAATCCGTGCAGCCATCCGAAGATCCGCTGATGAATGAGGTCAAGTCCCTGTACATGGGAGGTCTGTCGCATTTTGCCAAAGCTTCGTCGCTTGTCCAGCAAGGGAAAAACAACGAAGCCATCGCGGAATTCGAATCCGCTCTCCGTGTCAATCCCCGAATGGTAATGGCTCACATCGACTTGATTGCGCTATACGGCGGTCTGGGGGAGAAGGATAAAGCCGAGCGGCATTTTCGCCAGGCGGTCGAGCTCGATCCCGGGTGGGCCGAGGCCTATTACAACTGGGGATTGCTGCTGGCTCGCGCGCAAAGCAGCGAAGCCGTCGACGCGTTTAGAAAGGCCATCGCCGTCAATCCGCATTACGCGGATGCGCACATCCGGCTTGGTTTGCTGCTGGATGAAACCGGCCATTGGGCGAAAGCTCAGGAATCTTTTCAGCGCGCGCTCGACGATCAGCCATCCAACCGCGAGTCCCGGTTCCTTCTCGGGCGGAGTCTGATCCGTACGGGTGATTTTCACGCGGCTATTGCGCAACTTGTCCAAACTACGCAGGTGGACGATGACAAGACCCCAGTGTGCCTGCAGACGCTGGCCGTCGCCTACCAGCGCGCGGGCGATCTGAAAGCGGCTGTGAATTATCTTCAGCAAGCGCGGCAGCGGGCGCTCGCGCGCAAAATGGATCAGTTAGCCGCGGAGCTTCAGCGCCAACTGGACGAGTTGTTCAGGGAGACTAAAGGTCAGTGAAGCGATGGTGGCGCACGCTCGTGCTCTTTTTAGGCGCTGCCATCTGTTTTACATTCGCATGGCGATCGACGGCCCGGACAGCGGAAACCGCGTCGATTTTCGAAGATGCTGCGGGCGCAACCGGGCTCGACTTCCAGCACTTCATCGGCGCGACCGGAGCGTATTTCACACCCGAGATTATGGGCTCGGGAGCGGCGCTCATCGATTACGACGGCGACGGCGATCTGGACATCTATCTCGTTCAAGGAACCATCCTCGACAGAACAAAATCGCTCAAAGACCTGTCGTTCGCTCCGCCGGAGAGGTTCCGGCCCGGCAACCGGCTTTATCGAAACGAGCTGATACCAACCGGCAAGCTTCGTTTTGTCGACGTGACTGCACAAGCCGGTGTAGCCGGGAACGGCGCATTCGGGATGGGTGTCGCGGTGGGCGATTACGACAACGACGGGCATCCCGACCTTTTTGTAACGAACTTCGGCCGCAATGTCCTCTATCGCAATAACGGCGACGGTACATTCACGGATGTAACCACTTCGGCCGGTGTGGGCGAGGACTCTTTCAGCGCGAGCGCGGCATTCGTCGATTACGACCGTGACGGTTATCTGGATCTGTTTGTTACGCGGTACAACTCGTTTACCGTCGAAGGCAATAAGAAGTGCTTCAACTACTCGGGTGGGCGCGAGTATTGCGGTCCCGGTGACTATGCTTCGCTCTCCGGAAAACTCTACCGTAACGACACACACGGACACTTTGTCGATGTTACTCAGAAGTCAGGCATAGCGGGCGCTGTGGGAAACGGCCTGGGAGTAGTGTGCGCCGATTTCAACTCCGACGGCTGGATGGATATCTACGTTGCCAACGACAAGACACCCAATCATCTGTGGATCAATCAGCGCGATGGCACGTTCAAAGAGCTCGCATTGATGGCCGGCGCTGCGTACAACGCCGACGGAAAGGCGCTATCCGGCATGGGAGTTACCGCGGCCGATTTCGATGACGATGGCGACGAGGATATCTTCGTCACAAATCTGACCGGCGAGCCGAACAGCTTGTACCAGAATGACGGCTCTGGAAATTTTGAGGATGTAACCAACCGCTACGGCCTGGGTCACGCCAGTTTTGCATCGACCGGTTTCGGCACACTCTGGTTCGACTACGACAATGACGGTCGATTGGATCTTTTTGTGGCCAATGGCGAAGTACGCGTGATCGATTCACAACGCGGCACCCCTTTCCCGTTCCGGCAGCGAAAGCAGCTCTTTCACAACGAACCGGGGCGCAGTGCGCAAACCTATCGCGAAGTAACAACCAACGCCGGTTCTGTGTTCAGCCTCCAGGAAGTGAGCCGCGGCGCCGCATTCGGCGATATCGATAACGATGGCGACATCGACATCGTGGTCACGAACGCCAACGGCCCGGTACGCCTGCTACTCAATCAGGCCGGTTCTCAAAATCATTGGCTTGAGGCGAAACTCGGTGGCGTGAAGTCCAATCGCGATGCCTATGGCGCGCGCGTCGTCCTTTACCGCAAGAATCGTACGCCCGTTTGGCGGCGCGTCGCAACCGATGGCAGTTATTTGAGCGCCCACGACCCGCGCGTCCATTTCGGTCTGGGGACCGACGCCGAGCTGAAGCAGGCTCCTCCCGAGAAGCTGCTCGTCATTTGGCCAAGCGGCGCCAAAGAGACATGGGAAGTCGCCAGGCCCGATCGGCTGGTGCACCTTCTGGAAGGCAGCGGCAAGCCGGGCCGATAGGTCGCCCTGTTATCGGTTCGCGGCGGATGTATCCGCGGTTGCCGGCGCAGCGCGGACCTGCGCCATCTCACGCGATTTTTGCGATTGCAGGAAAGTCAGCAGGTCGATAAATTCGCTCCGCGTCAGGCTTTCATCGAGGCCTTCGGGCATCAGCGAAATGTTGGACGGTTTTATCGAAAGCACCTGCTTCCTCGGGATACGGATTTCGGCGTGCGGGCCAGTCACAAGCGAGACGGAATCGGCCGTATCATCGCCCCGCACCCCGGCGTACCTCTCGGATTTGGTTTCGACATTGTAGATCTCGAAACCCGGAACGAAACTGGCGCTCGGAAAGACGATGGCCTCGAGAATATCGTGGCCCGACCGGATTGCGCCCACCGCTGTCAGGTCCGGTCCTACGTGCCCGCCCTGTTTGCCGATGGTGTGGCAACTGTAACAGGCGACTTTCTCGCCGAAAAAGATGCGCCGGCCGCGGCCGATGTCGCCACCCAGCGCGAGCAGCGGCTCGAGCTTGCGCAAACGTTCGACGCGGTTCTTTTGCAATTGCTCCAGGTGAGCCAACAATGGGCGCGCGGCGGTGCGAACCGCGTCCGGATATTTGTCGAGAACTTCCTGCAGGCGCTTCGCGTCCGGTTCACCAATGGAGACTTTCGAATTCAGCAGGGCCGCCACCATGGCTTTTCCGGCTTCAGTGTCCTCTGAGCTGCGAAACGCGTCCAGCAGGCTTGGGAGAATCAAGGCGTCGGCTCGCGGCAGATACTGGTTTGCCAAAGTCTTCAGTTGTTCATTAGCGAGCTTCGCCCGGCCGATCACCTGGGCGGCGGACAGGCGTTGCGACGCGTCATATTGCTTGCCGAGCCGGCTGAAAAGAAACTTCAGCGCTGCATCGTCCATCTCCGGATGGTCGTGCACGAGCACCGCGAGCGCAGTGATGCGCAAATCCGTCGGTGCAGCGTTGCTCGCGGCAATTTTTTGGATGCGCGGCTCAAGGCCGGTCAGCCGGAGCGAGCGGGACAGGTTCAGCGCGCGCAACTGAACGGCGGGATCGCCCCGGTCGAGGAGTCGCCCAATGCGTTCGGTCCAGGCCGAGGGAAAGTCCGTCAGTGAACAGCGATCGATGGTATCGAGCAGGAAAATCTGCCGCTTGGGTCCTATGGAAGTCGTGTCCAGCAGATCTCCCACCATCTTCTGCGCTCCGGAATCGGCACAGATCGCGAGCAGCGCATCGCGCACCGGCTCCGCTTCATCGGCCGGAAATTCGGTAGCCCGCAACCGGCTGTCCAGAAATTGCAACACCTCTCCGGACCAGCTAGCGTGATGTGAGAATACCCAGAGCGCCGCGCCCCGCAACGGCTTGTCCGTCACGCTCAGGAACGGCGTGACTTCTTTGCTGGTGAGCGGGCTCGAGTCCATCTGGTCAAGCGCGATGAGCGCCGCCTTCGAAATGCGTGGATTCGGATTCTTCAGCGACTGCATGACCGGCTCGGACGTCTTCAGCTCGATCAGCGCGTAGGTCACCGAGTGTTCCAGGAACCGATCCTCCGCCCGTGCCGCCGCCGCAAGTAATGCCGGGACCGCGCGCGTATCTCCAATCTGGCCAAGCGCGGTTGCTGCCTGTCGGCGGGCGCCCGGCACATCCTGCTTTACCATGACCATTAAACGATCGACCGCCTCGCGGTCCTTCGCCATACCTACCGCTCGGGCCGCGGCGATCCGAACGCGAAAGTTTGCGTCCTGGAGTGCGGCGCGAACACCGGCCTGAGCTTCCGGTGTACCGATGCGAAACAGGCCCCAGACCGCACTCGTGCGCACGTCCGGCAGCGCGGATTGCTGCCTGACCTTTGTCAGTGGCGCAACAGAAACCTGGCCGGCTTCGACCAGTAATTCGAGAGCACGGTCGCGCACTGCCTGACGCGAGTCCGCCAGATGGCGCGCCATCTCGACCGGCGGCATATCCGCGAGCTTCAGCTTTTCGCCGCGCGCGTCCGCGAGTCGCGGGGCGCCCACTTTTCGAATGCGGTAAACCCCGCCCTTGATTTCGGGCTTGGCCACGCGCGAGAGCGGACAGCCGTGAATAAACCATGCACCCGTATCGATTACCAGCAGACTGCCATCGGCATCCTCGATGACGTCCGTCGGATGAAAATCCGGATCCGCCGACGTGAGAAAGTCGGAATCCTCGGTGCGGAAAGTCGCGCCCTCACGATAGACGATATGCCGCTGCACGCGGTGCGGATTAAACTGGGCGCTAAAAAAGTTGCCCGTGTACTGCGGGCCTAGCGCCGACCCGCGGTAGCGTTCCAGGCCGGCGGGCGCAATGCGCGCAAACTTCGTCATCACCGGCATGAGGTCGCCGGTCTTCTTGAATTCACTGGTCACGTTGTACGGCTTCGGGTAGACACCGCCCCAGACCCAATGCATGATGGCGTCACGCTGGCCATCGCGCGGGTCCTGAAAATAGGTCATCGTGCCGAACATTTCGCCGGTCGGCATAAAGACCACCTCGACTGGATTATCGAATCCGCCGCCCGCCACCCATTCGAGTCCTGTGCCGTCGGGACGCACGCGCCAGATGCGCGACGCCTGGCCCTTGAATTCCCGGCCATCCCTGGCCTTGATATTGAAGCCGTGCCGGCCGTCGGTCAGATATAGCCAGCCGTCGGGACCGAAAAACGGCCCATGCAGGCTAGCGGCATTCGCAGAAAGATTCCAGCCCGTAACGATGACCTCGCGTTGGTCGGCAACCCCGTCATTGTTCGTATCCGTAAGCCGGACCAGGTCAGGCGGCGCCGCTACGTACAGGCTGCCTCGAAACCATACGGCGCCCGCTGGCAGCGTGAGCTTGTCGGCAAATACCGTGCTGTGGTCGAACACGCCATCGCCATTGGTGTCCTCCAGCATGCGCACGATGTAATCCGGCTTCGCCGCCATTTCAGGGGTCGTGACCGTGTTGCCGGAAGACTCGCACAGAAACAGTCGTCCGCGATCGTCGAAGGTGCCCATCATGGGATACGACACCAGATCCGCTCCGGCCGCCTTCTCAACTTTGAAGCCGGGTGGCACGTGTATCGCCGCAAGTCCGGTGGGCGCGGGGTTTGTGGAAGCGGGATTCGAAGGCCCGCCGGTTAAGCATGCGAACACGATCCCGAGCCCGATACCTAACGATCTGCGTAACGGGCCGAAACCCGGTCCGCCGCTCATTCGAATTCGATGTGAAATCTTAAATGGCATTTTTCCTATACCCATACGTACGTCGTTAAA
>Ga0070696_100001683_pt1 | contig 14485 bp, 12 predicted proteins | sample KBSK1253metaG_FD_65474 | JGI IMG/M metagenome (GOLD analysis project Ga0070696, IMG submission 65474) | Corn, switchgrass and miscanthus rhizosphere microbial communities from Kellogg Biological Station, Michigan, USA - KBS K1-25-3 metaG | ecosystem: Host-associated > Plants > Roots >... | reverse complement strand
GGGCTCATGTAGGTCGGCGTGCCCATGACCATGCCGGTCTGGGTGAGCGAGCCCTCGGCGCTCAGCGCCTTGCCGATGCCGAAGTCGGCCACCATGGCGGAGCCGTCGTGGAGCAGGATGTTTTCGGGCTTGATGTCCCGGTGGACCACGTGGTGCCGGTGGGCGTAGTCCAGCGCCGAGGCGACCTCGCGGGTAACGGTGAGGGCCTCGGCCAGCGGGAGCTGCCGCTCCCGCTGGAGCCGCTCCCGGAGCGAGCGGCCTTCCATGTTGGGCATGACATAGAAGAGCAGCCCCCCGGCATCACCGGAATCGTAGACCGGCAGGATGTGGGGGTGGGTGAGCCCGGCGGCGAGCTTGATCTCGCGGAGGAAGCGCTCGGCGCCAATGGCGGCGGAGAGATCGGGGCGGAGGACTTTGAGGGCGACCTTGCGGTCGTGGCGGAGGTCCTGCGCCAGGAAGACGACGGCCATGCCGCCCTGGCCGAGCTCGCGCTCGAGGTGGTAGCGGCCGGCGAGACCGGATTCGAGCTGATGCTGCAGGGTGGTCATGGAGATGGGAAAGATGCGTGCGATTGCTGAGCGGGGCCAGACTCTGTGTCCCGGACGCTCCCGCGCTTGCTGCCAAGGGTTGTAGCGGGCCCGCGGCAGCGCGCGCTTCGGCGGCGGAGAAGGTCCCTCCGGGCGCTGCAGTCCACGCCCTACCGAGGGCTACCCTGCTACTACACCCGAGGCCGGTGGGCGCGCACTGAATGCGCCCTCCGGGACCTCCCCCGCTGCCTCGCGCGCCGACGTTCCGGGAAGGGCGGCCTCGCTCCTGCCCGGGAACTCTGCTGCGGGCGAGCGACGAGGGCGATGCTCCCGTAGCGCACGTTCAGTGCACGCCATCCGGTCCGAGGCGCAGTAGCAGGGCGGCCTTGATGGCGTGGACTGCAGTGCGCGGAGGGAGCGTCGTCCGCGCCGTGAGCCCGCCGCAGCCCGTGGCAGCGAGCCCCCCTTCCTCCCAGCTTCACGAAGTCGTAACATGCGAGCGCTTCCATCTTGATTGGGAGGTGATCATGCCCTGCCGATCGGTCTGGCCCGCCTTCCTGGCGGGGCTCATCGGGGCCGTGCTCGGCTGTTCCCATCCTGAGCCGCACCCGGAGCCCGCCATGCTGACACCCGAGGAACAATCAGCCGGCTGGCGTCTCCTCTTCGACGGCAAGACTGCGGCGGCATGGCGGGGGTTCCAGAGTGAGACTCTGCCGGCCGGATGGCGGGTGATCGATGGCGCTCTCACCCGGGTCGCTCAGGCCGGCGATATCGTGAGCAAGGAAGAGTTTCAAGACTTCGAGCTCGCGCTGGAATGGAAGGTGGCACCGGGTGGCAATAGCGGGATCTTCTATCGGGTGAGCGAGGCCCCCGAGCTGGAGTACGTGTGGCAGAGCGGCCCCGAGATGCAGGTCCTGGATGACGCCCGCCACAAGGATGGGCAGCGCCCCGAGACGTCCGCCGGCGCCTGTTACGGGCTCTACCCAGCGCCTCGCGGAGTGGTGCGCCCAGCGGGCGAGTGGAACCAGGTGCGGATCGTGGTGCAGGGGAATCACGTCGAGCACTGGCTCAACCAGCGCAAGATCGTCGAGTACGAGCTCGGCAGTCCGGATTGGCAGGAGCGAGTGCGGCGCAGCAAGTTCGCCGAGATGCCGCGGTACGGCCGGGAGCCGCGAGGCCACCTCGCCCTGCAGGATCACGGCGACTGGGTCGCCTACCGCAACATCAGGATCCGGGTGCTGGATGCCAAGGCGGGCGGGTGACCGTCCGCCTGAAGCTGTGCACCATGATGTTCCTGCAATACTTCATCTGGGGAGCCTGGTTCGTCACGCTGGGGACCTACCTCGGCACGACCCGCGGCTTCAACGGCACCCAGATCGGCCTCGCGTATGGGAGTACTGCCGTCGCGGCGATGATCTCGCCGTTCTTCGTCGGCATGGTGGCGGACCGCTTCTTCGCCACGGAGAGGCTGCTGGCCACGCTTCACCTGGTGGGTGGAGCTCTCCTTGCGTACGCCTCCACCATTGAGCGGTTCGGGCTGCTGTACGCCGTGCTGATCGGCTATGCGCTCTGCTACATGCCGACGCTCGCCCTCACCAACTCGATCTCGTTCGATCACGCGGGCGATCCGGCACGGGAGTTTCCCCGGATTCGGGTGCTGGGAACCGTAGGGTGGATCGTGGCGGGCGTGCTGGTCGGACGGCTGGGCTTGGAGCCGACGCCGGTGCCCATGCGAATCGCGGCGGCAGCGTCCGGGGTCCTCGCGCTCTACTCGTTGGTGCTGCCGCATACTCCGCCCCATGCGGCGGGCAAGCCGCTGAGCGTGCGCGATGTGCTGGGCCTCGATGCTCTGTCGCTCCTGCGTGACCGCTCGTTCGCCGTCTTCGTCGTCGGCTCGTTCCTGCTCTGCATCCCCCTCCAGTTCTACTATGCGTTCACCAATCTCTTTCTCAACGAGATCGGGATGTCGGAGCCGGCCAGCAAGATGACGCTCGGGCAGATGTCCGAGGTCGGCTTCATGGTGCTCATGCCCTGGTTCCTGATCCGGCTCGGCGTGCGGCGGATCCTGCTGGTGGGGATGGCCGCCTGGGCCGTTCGCTACTTCCTCTTCGCGTACGGGGACGCCGACAGCCTGGCGTGGATGCTCTATCTCGGCATCCTGCTTCACGGCGTCTGCTATGACTTCTTCTTCGTGACTGGGCAGATCTACGTGGATCAGCAGGCGTCGCTCAGGATCCGGGCAGCGGCGCAAGGGTTCATCGCTTTCGTCACTCTTGGGGTGGGGCTCTTCATCGGCGGGATTGTTTCCGGCCGTGTCGTCGAGGCCTTCACCATGGGCGAGGGAGCGTCGGCAGCGCACGACTGGCGCTCGATCTGGCTGGTGCCCGCTGCCGGAGCGGGAGTGATTTTCACGGTGTTCGCGGCGCTCTTCCGTCCAGCAGCTCAGCTCCAGCCGGCCGCGCTCGCGGCTACGGCCTCCACTCTCCCCGGGCGACCGCGGGGATGAACTCATCGAGCCCTGGCGGCGGGAAGCTCAGCGTCTTCCCCTGCTCGGCGCTCATGTATGCCGCCATAAGCAGCCGCACGACCTCGAGCCCATCATCGAAAGTGAGAAGCGGCGCCTCCCCCTTGAGGAAAGCCTGCACGAAGTGCCGGTCTTCGGCCTCGTAGCCGTAGGCCGCCGCCTCGCTCGCCACCACCGGCATGAGTCCGATCTCCGCGTTCTGTTTTTCCACCAGGTCCTCCCCTGCCTTCCCCCGCACTTCCCGGCTGAAGAAGAGCTTCAGCCCGCTGTCCAGCGTGTTCCACGACATCGAGTATTCGGGGCCGAGCAGCTCGGCGGAGAGACGAAGGCCCGCGCCCACGAAGCTCCATGACGTGGTCGCCTCACCCAGGACACTGATGCCGTCGCCGTCGACAAATTCGAGGGTCACGCTGGCAAAGTCCTCCGCCGGGGTCGCCCGGTAGTCGACGGCCCCACCCATGCCCTCAGCCAAGCGTTTCACATACTCCGGGCGGGTCCACTTAAGGCTGGCGATGTGCGCCGTGACGCGGGCCAGCCGCAGCGAGGAGAGTGGGCCGAGGGGATCGGTGAGGAGGTACCGCACCAGGAGCGCGGAGTGGCACATCATGTCGTTCAACACCCCGCCGCCTTGCAGACTCCCCTGCCAGAACCAGGGCATGTGCGGCCCGCTATGCTCCTCCGCAGCCCGGGCGAGATAGGGCCGGCCGGTGAGGCGCGCCCCCCGAGCCCAGATGAGCGCGCGTCCCTGAACGATCTGCGGGGCGAAGACCTGGTTCTCCAGGTATCCGTGGCGCAGCCCCGCTCGCTTCACAAGCGAGGTGACCCGGTCGGCTTCCGCCACATTGCGCGCCAGGGGCTTCTCGCAGGCGACCCCTACGAGGTTGCCCCGGGTGCGCTCGACCGTGTGGACGATCTCCTCGATGTTTTCCACCCGGGTATGGTTTGGACCGCAGAGCCATATCGCGTGGACGGCGGGATCGGCTACCATCTCGCTGATGGAGGCGTAGACCTTCGCCGGGCCCAGCTCGAGGCCCCGGGCCAGTTCGGCCGCCGTCGCGGCGTGGGTCGGGTTGGGGCTCCACAGGCCGATGACGTCGGCATCGCGCACGCCGACGAATGCTTGGAGGTGAAACCTGGCGTTGAACCCGCTGCCGATGATGCCGATGCCGAGGCGGGGATGGGTGGTCGCCATGCCTAGCGACCACCCTCGTAACTCACGCCGAGCTTGGCGAGCGCTGCCGGGGGACATCCGGTCCATTCGCCGACGACCGCATTCCCCTGATACCCCAAGTCGGCGACCCCGATCTTGCTCGACCAGAAGCCTGACGCCGTGAGATCGCGGAACCGATTGAAGAAGGCGACGCCATGACTGAGATCCGGGTGGGCACGCGCCGGCCAGGCGATGTCGTCCAGCAACGACCTGCGTTGCTGATCGGCGGCCTCGACGAATGGTTTCCCGTACCGTCGCCCTGACTCGGCGTCGAGCCAGGCCAGCCCTCCTCGCATCGGGAGTTGTTCGTCAAGCCGCTCGAGCATCAGGAAGTCCATGAATTGGGGAACTCCCGCCTCGGTGGCACTACCGGAGCGCTCGTCGCGGGGGATGATCAGATCCACGAGCACCCGAACAGTCTCCCATTCGGCCTGGGTGAAAAACTTGGCCTGATACGCCGCACCGGATGCGGCCAGGGTCTCCATGAAGCGGCGCACCCGCTCGACTTGCGCCGGTGACCAGCCGGCCATGCTGGCGAGCGAGGCGGCCGCGAGCAGGCCGACGGCCTCACGACGGTTCATGTCTGACACTGAGATTGTCCTCCATTGCTCTCTTAGCGCCTAGTAGCCCAGCCGTGTCACCCTGGAGCGAGCGCAGCGAGCGGAAGGGGCCAGAGCACATCCTGAGTTTCGGCCCCTTCCGGCGCTATCGCGCCTCCAGGGTGACAGTATTCGTGGCCGACGAGCTTACAACAACCCTGCCGACAGATCTCGCCAGCCGGGATTCATGCTCTCAATTAGCTCCAGCTTCTTCGAGCGGCGGAGAAGCTTGATGTCTTTCTCACGCGCGATCGCGGCGCGTACGTTTGGTGTCTGCTCGAAATACACCAGCGTGAGGGCAGCGTGTCTAAATGCGTAATCCTGATCGAGGCCAGCTCTGTGCTCGGCGAGCCGACGGAGAAGGTTGTTGGTCACTCCTACGTACAGCTGACGAGCATCGCTGGCGAGGATGTAGACGAAGTAGTCCTTCGCCATGCGTGACGATCAGTAGTGCGCGTCAATCGATCGTCAAACGCCGAGCATTCCCGCTGTCATCCCTTACAGGCCTGGAGGCGCGACAGCGCCGGAAGGGGCCGAAGCTCACCTGGATTTCGGCCCCTTTCGCTCGCTGTGCTCGCTCCAGGGTGACACGGTGCGCCTCCAGGCCTGCCCTGTAAGGGGTGACAGGCGGCCTCACAGCTCTCTTCGTCTCCGTGCCGCCGCGATGTGCTCTGCCGTACGCCATGCGAGCGCCAGGATCGTCCAAGTGGGGTTCTTGTCCGCCTGAGACACGAACGGGCCGCCGTCGGCCACGAAGAGATTCTTCACGTCGTGGGCCCGGCAATCCCGATTCACCACCGAGGTCTTGGGATCGTTGCCCATCCGGGTGCATCCCAGCTCGTGGATGATCTCGCCGCCGGCTGCGATGCCGTAGCCGTCTTTCTGACCAGGCATCGGGTCCAGGGGCTCACCCCCCATCTCCCGAACGATTCGGCGAAAGGTCTCCTGCATGTGCCGCACCTGCCGGAGCTCATGCGCACTCCACTTCCAGTGAAAGCGGAGAGCGGGGATACCCCACCGGTCAACGGTCTCGGGGTCGATCTCGCAGTAACACTCCTCGCTCGGCACCATCTCACCGCGCCCGCCGAGATAGATCGTGGCGCCGTAGTAGCGGCGATAGTCTCGTTTGAGCTGGGTTCCGTACCCGCCACCCGAGGGGTAGCGATGGATTCCGCCGAGAAACCCGTACCCGGGTTGGTCCAGACCGCCGTAGACCTCGATATGATAGCCGCGAGGAAAGTCCAGCTTCCGGTTGTCGAGCCACCAGGGCATGTAGATGTGCCCGCCGCCGACGCCGTCCTCATTGTGGGGCACGTGGTCCATGAGGGCGGGTATGAATCCGGCGACTCCGGTACCGGTGGTGTCGGTGAGATACTTGCCGACGGTACCGCTCGAGTTGGCGAGCCCGTTGGGGAACAACGCGGACTTGGAGTTGAGCAGGAGCCGAGCGGACTCGCAGGCGCTGGCCGCGAGCACCACGACTTTCGCGCTGAGGTGCTCGTCACGGCCGTTGGATTTGTTCACGAATGAGACGCCGTCTGCCCGCCCAGCCCGATCCAGGGTGACCTCGCGTGCCATCGCGTTGGTCAGGATAGTGAGCCGCCCGGTCTCGCGCGCTGGAGCGAGCAGTACCCCAGGGCTGGAGAAGTTCGCATTGGTCCGGCACCCTCGGTGACACTGGCCGCAATAGTGGCAGGGTGGACGCCCGTTGAGCGCTCGGGTGATGACCGAAAGCCGGCCGGGAATGCAGGCGACGCCCAGCCGGTCGCAGGCCCGCTTGACCAGCAGCTCGTAACAGCGTGGCTTTGGCGCCGGGAGAAAGATGCCGTCGGGATCGTTGGGACGACTCTCCTGACTGCCGAAAACGCCGACCAATCGGTCGACCCGATCGTAGTACGGTTTGAGGTCATCGTATCCGATCGGCCAGTCATCACCCAACCCATCCAGGCTCCTTCGCCGGAAATCGTCAGGGCCGAAGCGGAGCGAAATGCGGCCCCAATGATTGGTGCGGCCGCCCAGCATCCTGGCGCGCCACCACTTGAACTCGGTTTCCGGCGCCAGGGTGTAGGGCTCGCCCTCGATCTCCCACCCGCCGAGACAGGCATCGAACTCGCCGAACGGCCGCTCCCGAGTGTCGGCGCCGCGCCGCGGCGAGTCGTACGGCCAGCGGAGCATGGCGCCGTCGGTCGCATTGTCCCATGTGGGCCCCGCCTCGAGCAGGACCACTTCGGCGCCGGCCTGGCTGAGCACGTACGCAGCCATCCCACCCCCGGCGCCCGAGCCGACGATACAGACGTCGTACGGCTTGAGGCGGGGTCGCAGGCTGATCACACTTTGCATACCGCTACCGCCTCGCGGAGCGAGGTGAGCGGATCCCTGGTGGGTACGAATTCGTGAGCCATGTAGCCGCCGAAGCCGGTATCTGCTATCGCTCGGGCGATCGCGCGATAGTTGAGCTCCTGGGTGTTGTCGAGCTCGTTCCGGCCGGGAACCCCTCCGGTGTGGAAGTGAGCGATGTGCTCGATATGCTCCCGGATGGTGCGGATCACGTCTCCTTCCATGATCTGCATGTGGTAAATGTCATACAACAGCTTTACGTGGGTGGAGTCGACCGCCTTCACGACCTCGATGCCGAACGCCGTATGGTCGCCCTGATAGTCGGGGTGGTCCACCTTGCTGTTCAGCAGCTCGAGACAGAGGGTGACCCGATGCTCTTCGGCGAGCGCCTTGGCCTGGTTGAGACCAGCGATGCAGCTCTCGATTGCTTGCCCATCAGACTTCCCCCGGCGGTTGCCGAACATCCCGATGACATTGGGAACATGGTGGCGTGCCGCGAGGGGGATGGTCTCCTCCAATTCCCGGAGGAGCATCGCGTGGTTCGCCCGATCGTTGAAGCCGGTCTCGATGAAATCTCGCCGGCTCGTAGGATACCCCATGGAGCAGACCAGGCCGAACTGCCGCACCCGGTCCCAATCCTCCCGTTGGAGCAGGTCGACACCAGCGAGGCCCATGGCCGCAGCCGCGCGGCAAAGCTCCGGCAACGGGATCGAGCGATACGGCCAGCGACATACGGATTGCTTGAGGCGCGGGGGAACCGCGACGCGGAGGGGCTGATGGGCAAACGCGAGCGCACCAGCAGCGCTGAGTGTCTGGATCAAGAGGTCGCGGCGGGACAGTCGTGCCACTATTAACCCTCACGCATGAGGCTCAACAGTTGTCATGCTGAGCGCACCCAATGTCACGCTGGAGCCCAGAAATGTCACGCTGAGCGAGCGCACCTTGTCACCCTGGAGGCGCGTAGCGCCGGAAGGGGCCGAAACTCAGGATGTGCTCCGGCCCCTTTCGCTCGCTGCGCTCGCTCCAGGGTGACACGGGGCTACGCGCCTCCAGGCCTGGCCTGTAAGAGGTGACAGCTTCTTTGCCCCAGGCCTGCCCTGGAAGGGGTGACAGCTTAGAACTCCAACCCCCTGAGGTACGTGTAGCTCGCCCGGGCGAAGCCCAGCGGATCAGGCGGGTCATCGTGTTCCACAAAGACGTGATGGATACCGGCCTCTCGCCGCCGCGCGAAAATCCGTCTGAAATCGATGGTCCCCCGGCCCACATCGACCATGCGGTGCTCGGGAGGTCCCCCCGAATCCTTCACATGCACCAATTCGAATCGCCCGGGATACCGGGCGAAATAGGCCAGAGGATCGCGGCCCGCTTTGGTGATCCAGTAGAGATCCAGCTCGAACGTCACGTGACCGGGATCAGTCTTTTCCAGGAGGATGTCGAAGGGAGCCTTCGCTCCTTGTCCCCCAATCGGCAGGAAGTCCACATCGTGGTTGTGAAACCCGAGCCTCAGACCCGATGCTTGGGCTTCTGCACCCGCCTTCTGGAAGAGCTCCGCAACGCGCGCCATGCCGTCCGCCGTCGCCCGCTCATCGTCGGGAATCCAGGGGACGATGAGGTACCGGTGTCCCATGGTCCGGGCCTCGTCGAGCGTCCTGGCCCAGCTCTCTCGCAGCGACGGGATCGGGACGTGTGCCGAGGGGGCGCCGAGGCCAGTGCGCGCGAGCGCCGCCTTCACCTGGGCGGGCGTCCGATCGTAGTAGCCGGCAAATTCGACCTCGGCATAGCCGATCTCGGCGACTCGCGCCAGCGTCCCCTCGAAGTCGTTGGCGAGCTCGCGGCGTAGCGAATAGAGCTGAATCCCGATTCGATCGAGCCGGTCGGAGGGATTACTGACCGACCAGGCGGACCGGTCAGTGAACAGCGGCACGTAGGAGCCGAGCAGCGCCGCTCCGACTTTGAAGAAGCCTCGCCGATCCACCACCTCACAACTCGCCGCGCTGCATCCGGTCTACTGCGTATTTCGCAGCGCGAGCGGTGAGCGCCATGTAGGTGATCGAGGGATTCTGGCACCCGGACGAGGTCATGCAGGCGCCATCGGTGACGAACAGATTCTTCACGTCGTGGGCCTGGCAATACCCGTTCAAGACCGAGCTTCTCGCATCGCGTCCCATGCGCGCCGTGCCCATCTCGTGGATCGCGAGCCCAGGAGCGTTGTGTTCCACGAAGGACTCGATCTTCGTCGCACCCGCCGCCTCCAGCATTTCGGCCGCGGTCACGGCCATGTCCTGGAGCATTTTGTTCTCGTTCTCACTCCAGGCGGCATGGATGCGGAGCGCGGGAATCCCCCATTTGTCCTTCGTGTGCGGATCGAGCTCGACGTAGTTCTCCCGCCGGGGCAGGCATTCGCCGAACCCGTAGAAGGTGAAGTGCCAGGGTCCCGGGGTCCGCAGCCGGTGCTTGAACGCCGCGCCGAAGCCGGCTTCATCGGGTCCCCTGTTCCATCCTTCCCGACCGGCGCCTCCCTGAAATCCGTAGCCCCGAAGGAAGTCGCGGTGCTGGGTACGCACGTTCCGAAACCTGGGTACATAGATCCCGTTCGGCCGCCGGCCGAACGTCTCATGGTCCTCCATGCCCGGAATCGTGCCGCTAGCACCTCCGCCCATGAGGTGGTCCATCAAGTTCCGGCCCAGCTCCCCGCTCGAGTTGGCGAGACCGGTCGGAAAACTCCTGCTGGGAGAGTTGAGAAGTATTCGGGCTGACTCGAGAGCCGAAGCGCAGAGGAAGACGACTCTCCCGCGGAATTCGAGCGGCCGCATCGTCTCCGCATCGATGGCCCGCACGCCGCTCACCCGCCGGGTCCGCTCATCGAAGATCACGCTGTGAACCACGCTGTTTGGCCGGATGGTGCACCGGCCGGTTGCGCGGGCGGCGGGGAGGGTGACGTGAATCGCGTTGAAGTACGAGCGGGTGATGCACCCGCGCCAGCACGGTCCGCAATAGTGACACGCGGCACGACCTCGATGTGGGCGGGTGAGGATGGCACATCGGCCGATCGTGAGAAGCCGCTCCCCTCGAAAGCGTGCGGCCAGCGCATCATGCACTACCCGCTCGGCGCAGTTCAGCTCCATCGGGGGCAAGAACTTGCCGTCCGGCAGATGGGCCAGCCCTAGCGCCTCCCCGCTCACGCCGATGTAGTCCTCGACGTAATCGTACCAGGGTGCGATGTCCGCATATCGGATCGGCCAGTCAATGGCGATCCTCTCCCGCGCATTCGCCTCGAAGTCGAGGTCGCTGAGCCGGTAGGTCTGGCGGCCCCACATGAGCGACCGACCACCGAGGTGACGACCCCGGATCCAGATGAACGGCTTGGAGGGGTCGAAGCTGTAGGGGTTGTCTACGTCATCCACGAAGAACTGCTTGGTCTGCTCCTCGTAGGGGCTGGCCTGGCTCTGGATGAACTGGCGGGTACGCTCATGCTTCCGGTCGCCGAGCCCGCGGAATTTGAACTCGTAGACCGGCTCATGCTCGATATAATCAGTGGCGGGATCGATGTTGCGGCCCGCCTCCAACACGATGGTCCGCAACCCCCGTTCGGCGAGCTCCTTGGCCGCCCATCCACCGCTCATCCCGGAGCCGACGACGATCGCGTCGTAGCTATTCGCGGCCATCAGTGTGACTCTCTTCGGCCGACCCCGGTTGCGAGACACGGGTCGTAGCGGCCGGGAACGGCGGTCCAGTGGAGCTCCTGCTCAAGCCCGATCTTCGAGGTGTAGTAACCGTAGAGGGTGAGATACTTCAGCTGGTGAAAGAAGCGCTCCTCGGGCTTGCCCCCACTGGCGCGGAAGGTCGACAGCTCAGCCTCGAGATCCGAGAGGATCTTCCCCTGGTTGGACACCGGGGTCGCGACGAAGAGACGGCCGAGCGCCGCCCGGCTCCGCTGGTCCAGGTTCGCGAGACCGTCGAGGAAGCGCGCTCGTTCCTCCTCGGTGTACCACTCCGCCACGATCAGGTCGATGAAGTCGCTCACCGCAGCGGCCCGGGCGCCTGGGGTGTCGGTCTCAGGAATGATCAGCTCGGCCGCAGTGGCCACGGTCTCGTGCTGGTGAGGATCGAAAATGCGGAGTGGCGTGTGCTGGGCAATCCGTCGGTGCGTCTCGAGACCCAAGGCATACAGCTGGTTCGGCGCGAGTCGGGACAGGATCGAGCCGGCCGTGATGCTGCCGAGGACCCGGAGGAGCTCACGTCGATCCATGCAATAAGAACCCCTGTTCGACCTCGCTGGAGCCGGGAGTTGCCAAGGTGAGTGCCCTAACATGGGGGTTGAGCTCCGCTCTGGCCAGTCTCCGCTTGCGCTGCCCCGGGCCATCTTCTATGATGTGCTGGTCAACTGATCGCAGCACGCGAACGGAGATTTTCGGAAGCCGGTGCAAATCCGGCGCGGCCCCGCCACTGTAACGGGCACGAGTTAGTTCACAATCACCTCGCTCACGACGCCACTGGGCAACCGGGAAGGCGAGCGAGGGCCCGAAGCCAGGAGACCTTTCCGCTCGCGCCACACTGACCCTCGGGGGAGGGAAACGGTGGCGACTTCGGCCCTCTTGTTCCGGCCCGCGTCCGCCCATCTCTGGTTCCCCGGAGATGGGCGGATGCGTTGACGGCGCTACTCCGTGTCGCGACGCTCCTGACCGCGGGACTTGCCGCCTGCCGCAGCGCGGGCGGTGTGCCCGGCCGCATCCTCGTGGTGGACGACGCGGGCGATACGGTGCGTCTCACCGCGCCTGCCCGCCGCCTGGTTTCGCTCAACCCCGTCATCACCGAGCTGGTCTTCGCCCTCGGCGCCGGCGACCGCCTGGTCGGCCGCACCGAGTCGTGCGACTACCCCGCCGCAGCAGCGCTGCTGCCGAGCGTGGGTGGCTGGCTGCCGCCCAACGTGGAGGCGGTGGCCGCGCGGTCGCCCGACCTGGTCGTGGTGTATCAGGGGCCGACCACCGCATCAGCGGCGGCACGGCTCAGGACACTCGGGATCGCGGTGCTCGCCCTTCGCACCGACCGCCTCACCGACGTCTCCCGAGTCGCCCGGGTGCTGGGCGAGGTGCTCGGCGCGCGCCGGGCGGCCGACTCGTTGGCTACGTCCTATGACTCGGCGTTGGACAGGTTGCGCCACGCGGGCGCGTCACGCGCCGCACCCACAGTCGCGCTGGTGACGTGGGACCAGCCGCTCATCGTGCTCGGCGCGGGCAGCTTCGTGAGCGAGATGGTCGAGCTCGCCGGGGCCCGCAACGTCTTCGACGACCTCCCCTCCGCATCCGTTCCCGTGTCGCTCGAGGCGCTCGCGTCCCGGGCGCCGCGGCTCGTGGCCACAGTCGGCACGATGTCCGCCGAGTTCCGCCGCCGCCCCGAGTGGCAAGCCGTGGCGGCGGTCCGCACGCACCGCCTGCTCCCGCTCACCGATCCCGCTCTCTCCCACCCTACCCCGCGCGCGCCGGCGGCCATCGCCGCATTGCGGCGGCAGCTCGATTCGGCGCTGCGCGTGGCTCCTCCGAAGGAGACTTCACGATGAAGCCATTGATCGCCATCGCTCTGCTCGCCGGGATCGCCGCCGCCGCGTCCGCGCAGGAGCCACTCGACACGACGGCATTGCCCGAGATCGTCGTCACCGCCACCCGTTATCCCATCCGCGCCGATTCCCTGGGTGTGAGCGTAACGGTGCTCCGGGGCGACGAGCTTCGGGCGCAGGGGATCCGCTCGGTAGGTGACGCGCTGCGGCAGGTGCCCGGAGCGCAGGTGGTGCAGGGCGGCGGGTTCGGGGCGCAGACCTCCTTGTTTCTGCGAGGCGGCGAAAGCGATTACGTAAAGGTGCTGGTGGACGGCGTGCCGGTGAACCAGCCCGGCGGCGCATACGACTTCGCCAACCTGACGACCGACAACGTGGAGCGGATCGAGATCGTACGCGGGCCCAGCAGCGTGCTGTACGGCTCGGATGCGATCGCCGGGGTGGTGCAGGTGGTGACGCGAGAGGGGCGCGGGCCGCCGGGCGGGAGCGCCGCCGCCGAAGGCGGCACCTACGGATCGTTCCGCTGGGAGGCGGGCGCGAGTGCCGGGAGCGAGGCGCTGGGCTGGTCGGCCTCGGCGTCGCGCCGGACGACCGACGGCATCTACGACTTCAACAGCGACTACCACAACACCGTGCTGAGCGGACGGCTCCGCGCCCGGGCCGACGCGCGCACCACCCTTGCTCTCTCGGGTCGCTTTGCCGACGGCACGTTCCACTTCCCCACCGACTTCACCGGCGATCCCATCGACCACAACCAGTCGAACGCTGAGCGGACCACAACGCTCGCGCTCGACCTCACTCGGCGGCTGGGGCAAGCGGTGGACGGCCAGCTCCTGGTCGGCCGGCACTCGGCGAGGAATGATTTCGTGAACCCGCCGGATTCGGCGAGCGACCCGAGCGGCTTCAGCGACTCGCGCACCGACGTCCGGCGGTGGACGGTCGAGACCCGCGCGCTGATGCGGCTGCCCGGCGGCGTGCGCGGTCTGGCCGGGGTGAGCCTCGACGACGAGCGCCAGGAAAGCTTCGCGCGGGCCGCGCCGGATCAGCCGCTCGCAGCGAGCGACTCGACCCGCGACCGCACCAACTGGGGCTTCTACCTCCAGGCCGTCGCGGCGCCGCACCCCGCGGTGCAGCTCACGGTAGGAGGCCGGCTGGACCAGAACGAGCGGTTCGGCAGCTTCTGGACCTACCGGGCGAGCGCGCTCGGGTTCGTCACCGGCCTCACCCGGCTCCGCGCCTCGGTGGGGACCGGGTTCAAGGAGCCGGGCTTCTTCGACAACTATGCCACCGGGTTCGCGACCGGGAATCCCGATCTCCGGCCCGAGCGGTCGTTCAGCGTGGAGGGCGGCGTGACGCAGGAGGTGCCGTCGCTGCGCGCGAGCGTGTCGCTCACCGGCTTCGCCCAGCGGTTCCGGGACCTCATTCAGTTCACCTTCGCTCCGCCCACTCCTGGCGGTCCCAACTTCTTCAACGTCGCTGCGGCGAACGCATCCGGCGTCGAGGCGGGGGTGACGCTCAGACCCATCGCGGGCCTCGAGGTAAGCGGGGCCTACACCCGGCTGCACACGGAGGTGACCGACGCCGGGTTCGATTCGGGCGAGGATGCCACCTTCGTGAACGGCCGGAGGCTGCTCCGGCGGCCCGACGACCTGCTCACCCTCTCGGCGCGACTGTCCCCGGTCGAGCAGTGGAGAGTCGGTGCGGTGCTGACCGTGGTCGGCGGCAGGGACGATCTCC
>Ga0070696_100001682_pt1 | contig 14486 bp, 7 predicted proteins | sample KBSK1253metaG_FD_65474 | JGI IMG/M metagenome (GOLD analysis project Ga0070696, IMG submission 65474) | Corn, switchgrass and miscanthus rhizosphere microbial communities from Kellogg Biological Station, Michigan, USA - KBS K1-25-3 metaG | ecosystem: Host-associated > Plants > Roots >... | reverse complement strand
TCACGCTGCTGGCGCTCGGTGCATTTGGCGTTTGCATGGCGCTGGCATTTAAAAAACTGCGTCCGCTGTTTCGCGAACGTGGTCAGATCAACGCGGAAGTCACCGGCCGCCTGACTGAATCACTGGGCGGCATTCGCATCGTCAAGGCCTACGCAGCGGAGAAGCGCGAAGAACTTGTGTTTGCGCGCGGCGCGCATCGCCTGTTTCGCAACGTTGCGCGTTCGATGACTGCTGTCTCAGGCGTTACTGCGTTTTCCACCATCATCGTAGGCGCCATCGGGGTCATCCTGATTCTGGTTGGCGGGCGCGACATCCTCAACGGGCAGATGACGCTCGGCGATTTCTTCATGTACATGATTTTCACTGGCCTGGTCGCCATGCCGCTGGTCGAAATCGCAAACATCGGCACGCAGATCACGGAAGCCTTCGCCGGTCTCGACCGCATTCGCGACCTCAAGCAGATGGCGACTGAAGATGAAAACGACTTCCAGCGGCAAACATGTCCGGCAATTGTTGGCGAGATCGCATTCCAGGATGTGAGCTTTGAATACAACGAAGACACGCCCGTCTTAAAACATGTTTCCTTCACGGCGCCCGCCGGTTCGACCACTGCGCTGGTTGGTTCGAGTGGCTCAGGCAAGTCAACCTTGATTAGTTTGGTGATGGCGTTCAATCGACCGCTGGCGGGTGTGGTGTTGGTGGACGGACGCGATCTTGCTTCAATGCGGCTGAAGGATTATCGCAACCAGCTGGGCGTGGTCTTGCAGGACAATTTTCTTTTCGACGGCACCATTGCGGAGAACATTGGCTTCTCTAATCCCCACGCCACGCGCGAAGAGATCGTCGCCGCCAGTCGGGTTGCACACTGCGAAGAGTTCATCGACGGCTTTGCCGACGGCTATGACACTATCGTCGGCGAGCGCGGGGTGAAGTTGTCAGGCGGACAAAGGCAGCGAGTGGCGATTGCGCGCGCGATTCTGGCCGAGCCGCGAATTCTCATTCTGGATGAAGCGACCTCGAGTTTGGACAGTGAGAGTGAAGCGCTCATTCAGGACGGTTTGCAATCATTGCGTCGCGGGCGCACCACGTTTGTGATCGCGCACCGGCTTTCGACCATCCGCAGCGCTGATCAGATCCTGGTGCTGGAAGCAGGCGAAATTGTCGAGCGGGGCACGCACGATGAATTGCTCGCCTCTGGCGGCCGCTATAAACAGTTGTATGACAAGCAATACAACTTTGAGAGAAATCAATTCATCAATCCTGGTGAAGACTTCACGCCCGAGCCGTTGAAAGTAAAAACGCCCGAGCTGTCATCAAATTTGTAGCTGCTGAGACCGATGTTTCAAACGACAAGTATAGTTAACCGCCGCATTCTTGTTGTGCTTTTAATGTTGGTGCTGATGGCATCAGGGCGCGGTGTTTCCAGCCAGCGCGATGAATTGCCGAGAGGCGAGATTGTTGAAAGCGTTGCCAGCAAAGCCGACCCGCAACAGACCTACGCGCTCTATCTCCCATCGCGTTACTCGCCCGATAAGAAGTGGCCCATCCTCTACGCTTTCGATCCCGGCGCGCGCGGCAAACTGCCGGTGAGTTTGTTTAAGGAAGCTGCTGAGAAGTTTGGCTACATCGTAGTTGGGTCGAACAATTCAAAAAATGGCATCCAGGTATCCGAGATAATCAAGGCCATTTGGGCCGACACCCATGCCCGCTTCGCAATTGATGACAGCCGCGTTTATACGACCGGTTTTTCCGGGGGCGCGCGTGTCGCATTCGCGACAGCGCTGGCTTATCAGGGAGCAGTTGCCGGCGTGATCGCCTGTAGCGCTGGCTTTCCCGGCAACGCGCCGCCCGCGCCGGGGCTGGCGTTCGTAGTTTTCGCAACAACGGGAACGGAGGATTTTAACTTTCCCGAAATGCAGCAACTGAAGCGCAAGCTCGATACCGTCGGTGCGCGCAATCATCTGGAGGTTTTCGCCGGCGGCCACGATTGGGCCCCGGCTGATCTTTGTACGCAGGCAATCGCCTGGATGGAAGTTCAGGCGATGAAAAAAGGAGCACGCGCCAAAGATGAAGCGCTGATCGATCTCTTGCTGCAGCAGCGAACCGCCGCGGCCGAGGCTTACGAAACCGCGGGAAAGAATTACGAAGCTTATCTCGAGTACCAGGCGCTGGCCGCCGACTTCAAGGATTTGCGTGATGCCAGGGAGTTAGAAGCAAACGCCTCGCGGCTGGCAGCTATTAAGGAAACAAAAGCTGCTATTAAGAGCGAACGTGCTGAAGAAGACCGGCAAAGGGATCTGGAAACAAAGCTGCAAACTTTGCTCGGTCAACTGCAAAATCCAGCCACTTATGCCGACACGTTTGCTGAACTAAAATCCGTGGTTTCTGATTTGACGCGAAAATCAGAAGACGCGAAAGACATCAGCCAGCAGCGAGTCGCGCGTCGCGCCTTGCAGGCAGTGTTCGTTCAAGTCTATGAAGCAGCCAATGGTCTCGCCCTGGTAAAGAACAATACCGGCGCTGCCGAAAAGCTAGAACTTGCCGCATTGCTCAAACCGAAAAACCCACGTTTGTTTTATGAGCTGGCGATTGCCTATGCGCGCGCGGGAAACAAGAGCAAGGCCATTAATGCGCTCGGCCGCGCCATCGAGAATGGCTTTACCGACCTGGCAAAGATCGAACAGAACGCGGATTTCGATCCGCTGCGGAATGAAGCTGGCTACAAGAAATTAGTAACGGGCTTTAAAAAAACTTTGTGACCTGCGGAGAAGCGTTTTGTCCCTGGAATTCGCAGTTCAATATCCCTGCACACTGCGCGCGCGCTATTCCGAAAAACACCTGCGCGAGTGGGGACGTCTCGGCAATATCCACGCGCGCCTGACAACCGGCGACACCAGTTCGCCCTCACCCGAAAAACTCGAATGGGTGGAGAACGCGTGCGATGAAATTGACTTGATGCAGGCGGAAACTGTTGTTTGCCCTTCTTGCCCAGCATGCTTGCCTGAGGAAATCGCCGGCGAAGGTGAATCTGTCGGCTGTCTCGGCCGCGTTACCTATCCAATCGAAGCGCAGTTTGAAAAATTCCTCGCCGATCGGGTGCAGTTGGTGCTCGATACCATTGACGCTGCCGATCAGCCACGACTCTTGCGCATTCTAGTAGATGCCGAGTCGCCTTTTGATGGCGAGGCGACAAAGGAACTGCGCCGCGTGACCACGGCGCAAGGCCTGCGCTTTTTTGAGTTGCGTGTACCGATCCGTTTGTCGCGCGAGGCCGGACGGTTAACTACCGACAACATTTTCGATTTGCTGGCTGGCTTTCGCTCGGATGACGGCAGTGAAACGAGCTATGTCCGCGAACTGCCGCTCACCGCCACAGGGGACTACTACGATTTTCTAGATTTGTTGTTGCGCAATGATCTTAGCCAGTCAGAAGTTGCACGACTGACAAGCCGCGGCAGAAATTATTTGCAGTACCTGCGTTTGTTGGCAGCAATCGAGCGCGCCGAAGCTCTCGATGCACGCGTGCTGCTCGATTGAGCCAAGTCTCTTACCGCCTTTCATCTTCCGCTGGTGAACATTTCTCTAGCCAGCCCTGGTTAACACCGATTTAATGTGGCGTTCACCTCAGCTTAAGATGATGGTTGCATTGTCGTGAGTTCCGGTGAGTTTTCCAAAGCATTCTCTTCAAAAAAGGACGTGCATGATGCGTTTGAAATTCACTCTAGAGAAGCGTCGTTTCCCAGTCTCATTGCCCAGCTTTTTGCTACTTGCTATTGCAGTAGTCAATGTGAGCGCACAGGAAATAGCAAAGAAATCCTACGCGAGCCGCGTTGAGGTTGCGGTTGACTCGTCGAGTAAAAAGGCGGAACCCGCTCCAGAGACCAGGACCGAAACCACTGAAGCTAAGGTTACTGCGCTTGAGCAGATGCTTATCGAGCAGAGTCAGCGACTCGATCGCTTGCAGCAAACAATTGTGGATCAGCAAGAGACTATTCGACTGCTCGCCGCCAGGCTGAATAACGTCGACGTATCGGCAACTTCAACTGCGCAAGCATCAGTGGCGCCGCAAACGGCCAAGACGCCAACTGTTGACGACCGCTTGAAAACTGTGGAATCACGGGTGGCCGAGCTAGGCGCGATCAAGTTCAGCGGTGACATTCGTCTCCGTAGCGAATCCTTTTTCGGGCTTTCGAACAGCCTCGCGAATGGCGAGAATCCGGCGGTATTTGGCAACGATTTGAGCCCGCGCCACCGCATGCGCCTTCGCGCGCGGCTCCAGATGCGCGGCTCGATTGGTCAGGAATTTGATTGGGGATTGAGAATTGCGACCGGCAGCTTTACCGACAACATCTCGACCAACCAAACCTTGACGGATTTTTTCAACCGCAAGCCTTTTGAACTTGATCAGGCATTCGTAACTTACAAGCCACATCGTCTGCCAGGCGTCAAACTTCAGGGAGGCAAATTTGAGCCACCCTGGACTTTCACTGAAATGACGATTGACAACGATCTAATGGTCGAAGGTTTCAATCAATCGTATTCGCGTGGTTTTAAGAAATCGAAACTCAAAGACCTGACGTTGGTGGCGTGGGAACTTCCCTTCGTCGAACGCAATTCTGCGTTTGTGCGCAACAGCAACGGCACCGTGAATATTGATCAGTCTCGTCGCGGCGGTCGCGACCTGGCTTTATACGGCGGGCAAGCACGTGTACGAGTTGAACCTAACGCGAACGTAGCGCTCAACCTTTCGGTAGCGGACCTTTTCTATTCGGGCACGCAGTACATTTCGCCGGTGCAGGTTTTCGGCAGCCAACTGCAGCTTCCGATAACGATAACCATTCCTGCGAACGGTGCGACACCAGCGCAAACCATAACCACGCAAGTTTCCATTCCGCGCGATCTGCTGGTAGCGGGCAATGGCAATCTCGGAGCAATTAACGCCAGCAATAACGCGACGAATCGGGACGGCCGCCTATCTTCAGGGTTCAATCTGGTAGACATGTTGGCGCGACTTGAGCTGAAGCACAGCAAGCGTTTCCCAGTCGCTATCATCCTGGACTTTGTCACTAACACGCAGACGCATGATGTAGTTGTTGCCGGACCTACCGGCGCTGATGTGTTGCTGCCGAATCACGAGAACCACGGCTTTTGGGGTGAAATACAAGTCGGAAAAACAAAGGATCGCGGCGATATGCAGTTTGGTTACACTTTCTTGCGCATCAAGAAAGATGCAGTGCTCACGCCCCTGAATTTTTCTGACATAACACAGCCGTCTGATGTGCGAGCGCATCGGCTGCAGTTTTTTTACGCAGCTGATCCACGAGTAACATTCACAGTCACAGGAATTTTTACTCAGCGGCCGAATGGTCTGTTTGGTCCATTTGCGGCAACACCGGCGGGCTCAATTAATCGCGCGACGACGCGTTTGCAATTCGACACAACCCTCAGGTTCTAAATTATTAGCTGCGGATTTACGCTGATACGCGCGGATCTGAATAATTCGGGACGGCTCAATTCGTATTTGTTCACGACGAATCATTCGCTTGGTTTTGATCTGATCCCCGTTTATCTGTGTAAATCCGCGGCTAATTTTTGTTTAGAACAAAACACTTGGCCCCTCGCTGTGATAATCTGTTGACCCAACTGAAGTGGTCACACAGGTCGACAAGCGCACAACCAGGATCAGAAATCGCGCGCGCAAGATGCGCACTCGCGCGCGTGATACACGGCGCGAACTCGAACGCATCGCCGCCACCCCCACTCTGGGCGGTCTCTTTCTTTCACTTCTAAAAATCGGCATCGTCGGCTTTGGCGGCGGCTACGCGGTCATCTCGCAAATACGCTCGCTCGTAGTCCATCAACGGCGTTGGCTTACCGAGCAGGACTTCGCGGCGGGCTTTGCGCTCGCTCAAAGTTTGCCCGGCACCGCCGCCGGCAACACGGCAACTTACGTGGGTTTAAGGCTGCGCGGGTGGCGCGGAGCCGCAGTCGCAATCACCGGCTTCATCCTGCCCTCGATGCTGATGATGATTGTGCTGGCTATTCTCTATCGTCACCTGCGTTACCTGCCTGATACAGATCGACTCTTTCGCGGCTTCAACGCCGCAGTCGTCGCGTTGGTTATCGTCACCGCCTGGCGCATCGGTCGCACCACGCTCTATAAACCGTGGCAGTGGCTACTGGCCGTGGTCTCCTGTCTGGTGGTCGCATTCTTTAGCGCAACTGTGATTGAGGTAGTGCTGGCTGCGGGCCTGATCGGCATCTTTATCGACTCATTCGCTGAAAAGCAATTACGAAAACTGGGACAACTTCAGGGCGTAGCTTCGCGGCGCAGGCGAATTTCAGCGCGTCTTACTTTACAAAGACGCCGACGTCACATGCGGGACACGCATTTCGTTGGTGGTTATTTAACGCGAGCGATGGCGGAAGAACGTGTGCGTTGGGCAGCGCTGGCGGAGGCCCGGGCTAAAGAGAGAGATGAGAAAAAGGATGATGGGAGTAAGTTGCGCTCGGCGGTTTTATTGGGCGCCTCAATGCCGATCTTTGCGAAGGTAGGATTATTGCTGTTGCTATCGACAATCTTCCTACGCATGGGCGCGGTCACGTTTGGGGGCGGCTTTGTGATGATTCCTTTAATTGAAGCAGAGGTTGTCGATGCGCATCATTGGCTGACACATCAGGAATTCGTCGACGCTGCAGCGTTGGGACAGATCACGCCGGGTCCGGTCCTGATCATGGCGACGTTCATCGGTTATCGCGTGGCAGGAACACTCGGTGCGATTGTGGCGACGGTCGGCATTTTTCTGCCGTCGTTTTTGATGACAGTGGTGGCTGGTTCTTCGCTCGCGCGTTTTCACACCAACAAAATCGTGCAGTCATTTTTGAAGGGCGTCACTCCGGCAGTAGTGGGTTTATTAGTGGCAGCCGGCATTAGCATCGGACGTTCCGGCATTCACACCTGGAGCGGTATGCTCATTGCGATTGCGGCGGGCTTTGTCCTGGTTCGCTATCGACCCAATGCAATCTGGGTGATCCTCGGGGCCGGCCTATTGCGATTTGTGATTGGTTTCTTCCTGCCATAACTCTTTTGTCGAGAAAGCAATTAGCCCGGATTTACGCGGACGAACGCGGATCTGAAAAAAATCAGGACGAGACAATTTCAGATTCGCAACATCTGCGTAAATCGGCAGATCTAACGCTCGCTGACAAACTCACCTGCGGTCGACCGCTTCTGCGCCCGTAGGCGCGCGGCGAGAATTCTGTAAAAACATTTTAAGCAGAGTCCACAGGAATCTTCGCTTGCGTCTTTGCGAATCTTAAAGCCACACGAAACACACAACACTTTATGTTCGGGACTACGGCCAGGTTTTGGTTGCGTCATTGCTCACCTCGTACATTTGTTTGGAGGTAGCGTAGCGCGGGGAAATTACGCGCATGTGACCATGCTATTAAGCTGGTCTTAAAATTGATCAAGTGCGCGCAGATAAGTTAACCAAGACTTAATTTGCCCGTAACTGTTAGTTAGCACCGAGGAGCAACAATCTCGATCAGATACTTTTAGCGGCCCACGCCAGCAAGCGACCCGGTTGGCAGTTCGTCGTCGAAACCCGTAGTGCCCGCATTGACTCACGGGGGAGTGAATGCGGCGGCCAAGGATACGGAGTTGAGAGATCGGTCCTGAAAGTATTCCCGCCAGCAACACCTGACACGCTCGGCTGGTCTTCTCCTAAACGCGCGTGCGCAGAGAACTGAAATGATAAAAAGTCCCCAATAGGAGGCCTGCCTGTTGGGGACTCTTCCTTTGCCCGCAGCTCCAAGCTGATTCGAATGTAATTCCTGCAATGGACCCGGACGTTCAGAGCGTATTCAGACGCACTTCAGCCAACCTTTGCCTGTGGAAAATTTTATCCCCGGCCAGTTAACATTTTGGTAACATGCTCAGCCAATCGCGCTACCCCTGGCGCAAACCGCTTTGTTAACGGCAGATGATTCCCCTTCGCCGTTCGTAATCTGGGAGATGCTGAGATGTTGCTCAGAACTCGCAGGAAATTTTTCTCTTCAAATATCGCGTGGTCGTGCCCTGCCCTCATACTGTTCCTATGTTTTGCTCCCCTGGCCTACGCCGAAAGTGACGTGAGCAATGTTGTCTTACGGGATAACGTGTCGCAGTCTCAACGTCAGCAATTGGCTCACGCTCTAAGCAAGATTTCCGGATCGCCTCAACTTCGCTTTGATGAGAAAGGCGCCCTGCGCCTTGGTGGTAAAGATTCCAAGGCCGGATCGGCGCTGGCGCGAGAACTGCTCGAAAAGGCAACTTCAGGCGCGCAGGTGGTTGTCGTTGAGGATGCCAGCAACCGCAGCGACGTGGCTTTTTGCGGCGTTTTTCCTGGCCGCTGGACACTGAACGCTGCTGAACGCCCAGCCGCGCATGTAGTAGTAATCGATTTCGCCGACTTTCAAAACCTGGTGGGTGACCGACGAGCGTTGGAAGCTTTCGACGTCGGTTGGGCATTGCTACATGAGTTGGATCACGTTGTTAATGACTCGAAAGACTCAACCAGCACTGGCGAGTCAGGCCAATGTGAAGAACACATCAATAGCATGCGTCGCGAGTTAAAGTTGCCGGAAAGGACGGAATACTTTTACACGCTGTTTCCGGTAACTGGCGATGGGAACCTTTTTCCAACCCGGTTTGTTCGCCTGGCGTTTGAGACGCGTGCCGGCACCGATAAGAAGAAACGCTACTGGGTAATGTGGGATGCTGCCCTGGTAGGTGGTGTGGTGGAATCCAAAGAACTCCTCGCCCTGAAGTAGGCTCCAAAGACTCGCAAACACTCCAAATTAATTCTGTCTAACAGTCACCCGTCGCGGTTCTGACTAGTGGTTTTGGATTCCGCTGGGCCCGCCGCTCCTCATTTTCCATCTGCTCAAGTGTCGTATGGACCTCTTCGACTATGCGTTTCCGATTCTCTAACTCTGCAGGAGAGTGGTCCCCCGGCGAGAGGATTGCGGCAGCTATTTCACTGCTCAACTCATTTGCGAGTGCCATATGTTCAGAAGATGACCCGAAAAAATTTGGAATCGAAGGCATTCATCCTACGTCACCCAGGTTACCCGCATGTTAAATCGGTCTTAACTTAAGGGCTTTTTCTGTTGGGTTTCCCACCCATCCGCGTCGGTCTCTCTTATTTGGTTCATAGTAACAAACATTTAAGGCGCAATTCACAACGGCTTAACCTCACCCGGCTAAGTTGCGTCCTTGATCGTTGAGACAAGAATCGATTCGGCGGCCCATGAACTTTGTTCAGTTGCCACTATTGGCAATCTTCAAGCTGTGAATCCAATCAAGCTATCAAAACCCTTTCCCATCTCAAGGAGAATTGTTATGTATTCGAAAGTCCCCAGAAGGCTTTTTCGTCTCTCTCTAGTTATCGTCGCACTCGCGACTGTCGCTTTGTTTTGTCTGCCCGCAAGTGCGCAGACGGATCAAGGTCGCATCGCGGGTACCGTGACGGACTCCAACGGAGCCCTCGTACCGGGTTCTACTATCGTTGTGAAAAACGAACGGACTGGTGAAGAGCGAACAGCGACGACAAATGAGGTGGGCTACTTTATTGTTTCCGCGCTGCGCCCCTCGACGTATTCAGTAACCGCTAGTGCTAAAGACTTATCGGCTAAGACCACCAACATCGGGCTGCTGGTGGGCCAGGAGTTTACCGTCACTTTGATTGTTCAACCGACCGGTCTGGCGGCGACAGTCGATGTCACAGCCGGCGGGGAGACGACCCTGGAAACCAGTTCGGCCAGCATGGGTGCGAACGTAAACCCACGCGAAGTTGAATCGTTACCGCTCAACGGGCGGCAGTTGTCGCAGCTTTATTTGCAGGCGCCGGGTTCTGTAAACAGCGGCTCGGGGACATATGGCGACATACGATTCAACGGTCGCGCCGTTGAGCAAAACATCATCCGCTACGATGGCATTGAGGGTACGGCGATCATAGACGCCTCACCCGGAAACTTAAACGGTGAAGTGCCCTCGCCATTTCGACTCCAATCCAGTCTGGAGAATGTGCAGGAGTTTCGCGTGGAGTCTTCCAACTTTCCGGCGGAATTTGGTACGGGCACTGGCGGACAGATCAGTGTCATCACCAAGTCGGGAGGGAATACCTTTCACGGCTCGGTCTTTGAGTATCTTAGAAACGACGCGCTTGATGCCGCGAACTTTTTTGACAATGTTGTGGGACAGAAAAGTCCGCTGCGGCTGAATCAGTTCGGAGGATCAATCGGCGGCCCCATTAGAAAGGGAAAGACCTTCTTCTTCTTTAGCTACGAAGGATATCGCCTGCGTGCCGGTCTTAATACCATTGAAGCAGTACCCGGCGAACAATCACGTATCTGCGCTCCCGCGCCTAACGGTGTGCCGTGCGTTGAAGCTAACGGGTCAGCCTCGCGTACCTTGACGCTGCTGCCGGCTTTTCGTGATCCGGCCGCTACGATCATCTCGAGAGGAACCGGGACGAATCTCTTCGACGTAGCCCAGGTTCAGGCGAGCGCTGCAGTTAATGAAAACGCTTTTGCCTTTCGCCTCGATCATAAGATTAATGCAAAGCATTCGATGTACTTCCGCTTCTTCCGCGACCAGGGCACGAACAATCAGCCCGAAGGTGTTTCCGGCCGGCGCGTTAACTTTCAGGATGTGCCACAGAATGGAGTCTTCGCCCTCCAATCAGTCCTGAATCCAACCGTACTTAACGAGTTCAAATTAGGCTACAACTCAGTATGGACGCGCACGAATGGCATAGCGCGCTCTGTTCCCGGCGTCGACTTATCGGCGGCGGCTATTAATATCTCGGGTAATACCGCGAACTTCGCCATCCCCGGTCAAGGCACAGCGGCCGGCACATCGAATCCCGGTGGCCTGATTCGCGCTAACAGCGCAACCAACGGCCGTGGCCAGCCATACACCGTTTACTCGTTGTCCTTTATTGACAACCTAAGTTGGACCAGAGACAACCACAACTATAAATTTGGAATTGAAATTCGCCCTAATCGCATTTATACCGATCGGCAGGGCGGCACCACTTATGTTTTCAATAGTCTTACTGACTTCCTGGCCAACCGAGCTGCATCCATCCAGTATTTGGGCGACTTGAGTGATCCGAGCCCATTCAATAACGGCCTGACGGGCCAGCGTTTGGCGAAGAGCACTTACTACATCGGCTACGCCCAGGACGAATGGAAGATCCGACCGAACCTGACCTTGAACTATGGTTTGCGCTACGAATATTACACGCCCTTGTACGATGCCAGAGATGGCCAGGTATTCTTTGACATCACGAATGGCACTCTAAAGCCATCGACGAAAGATCAGAATCCGCTGCAGGGCAATCAGAACTTTGGTCCCCGTTTGGCGCTAACATGGTCGCCTGGTTCAAGCGGAAACACAGTCCTGCGTGGTGGCTTCGGAATCTATTTCGGTGTTGGCCAGGTGGAGGATCAGATTCAGCCAATTGAGAGCGACCGCATTTCTTCCACAGTTTCCAACGCGGCCTTTGATCCGAACATAGCGGCCTTCGTGCAAAGTGTTCGAGCGAACTTCATTGCTAACCCGAGCAACCGGGTTTACCAGCCGCGCGCCTACGCGCCGGAATATCGCATACCAGAGAAGGTGTACACCTACACCGTATCGCTACAACAGAAGCTGCCGTATGACGTCGTCGGAACAGTAGCTTACGTGGGAAGTCAGGGCCGCAATCTCTTTCTGCGCGGCCTTTCCAACACGTTGCGTCCGGGAAATGCGACTATTGTTAATGGCCAGCCATTGCCAGCCGACGCAGGCGTCGTAAACCGAACGGACGCTGCCGGGAGAGTTATCGGCGTTACTTCGGTGCGCGTCTTCGACATCATCAACCAGGCGTCTCTGTGCGCCGCCTCGGCGTCCAATGCGATCTGCAAACCCTTCGCCGAAATCGATACCAAAACCAGTGGCGGTACCGATAGCTATAATGCCTTACAACTGGCGGCTACGCGCCGCTTCAATACCGGAGTTACGCTAAACGCTCAATACACATTCTCAAAGAGCTTCGGCATGACTTCTGGTTCCAACGAAGCGAGAACTGCGGCCCAGCCGTTCGGCGGGCCGGCGCGGCCGAGTGGAGATCAAAACAACTATGACGCCGACCGTGGCTACAACAGTTTCGATGTGCGTCACACAATGAACTTTAGCGCCGTGTATGATCTGCCAATCGGCAAGGGCAAGCGATTAGAATTGGGCGGTCTTGGCAACGCGATATTCGGCGGTTGGGAGGTCGGCACGATCTTCAACGCTCGTTCTGGTTTGCCTATCGATATCACTATCACACGGCCTGAAGTCACCGCCGTCTGTGCCACAACGGGAGGTTGCAGGATCAATACGAGCGCCACCGCAACCACGGTGGTGCCTCAGGGTTTCACGGTCCAGTTGCCGAGTATTAGTGGCACCCAGCCCTTGCCAACCGGATTTACTGCGGTGGTTAATGCGCCCGGCGGTGGAGCTTCCCGCCAAACACGGCGGCCCGACCTTATTCCTGGTGTGAATCCCTATCTGAATAACGATCGCAATTTTCTCAATCCCGCGGCGTTTGCCATTCCTTTGACCGGTACTTTCGGAAATCTCCCGCGCAATGCCCTGAAAGGGCCAAGCTTCAAGCAGTTTGATTTGATCTTGAACAAGCGCATCAAATTGTCGGAAACGAAGAACGTGGAGTTCCGCACTGAGATTTTTAATATCCTCAATCACGCAAACTTTGCGAATCCGGCGTCAACCCTAAACGTCGCGCTTCCGACATTGACGTTCAATACGACCGCTAATGCTTTCGTCCTGGGTTCAGGCCTTCAGCCCGGGCAGGCCTTTACGCAGAGCGCGGCAGGTTCGACGTTCGGCCTGTTGCGGCAGACAGTTGAGCGCGCAGTCGGCTTGGGAACAAACCGCCAAGTTCAATTTGCGCTGCGGTTCAATTTCTAAGGACAAATGAAATGTCGCTTAGCGAAATGGCAATAGCTAATGCAGTTGGTGGGGCTCATGCCGTTGATGATGTTTACGACGACGGCTATTTGCGACTCGAGCACAAGTCGTACTACATGGCCTGTGGCGGTGAGCCCATTCGTCTGCCGCGAACAGAGTTTCTGATTGTCTCTCGCTTAATTCGAACTCCCGAAAGAATCGTCAGCTCCGAAGAGCTCTGGCAGTACGCCTGGGGAAACGACAAGCCTCTCAACACCGAAAGCCTGCACGTTTACATTTACCGGCTGCGGATGAAGCTGGCAAAGTACAACTTGAGAATCGATACGATGGTCAACGTCGGATATCGATTGCTACTGCGCGAGGATTCCCCCGCTTGAGTTTCCGCCAAACGCCCGAGATTAACCGTATGTTCAGATGAAGTTCAGACGGATGTAACACCGGCCGCATAGATTTAGCCTTCCTTCGAACCGTCAAACTGAATTCAGGAGCCGAATAACATGTCTCTCTCGACTAAAGATGCCCGCGCTGGATCCCTTCTCGCGGTACTCGTAATCGCCGTTTTTGCTTTCGCCTGCAGTGGCGGAGCAGGCCCTGGCGTCCGCGGCCCCATCGCGTTGCAAGGCGCAGGAGCAACATTCCCTAATCCGCTTTACCAAAAATGGTTGAGTGAATACGGCAAGCTGCATCCCAATGTGCGCATCGATTATCAGTCGATTGGTTCGGGTGGTGGCATCAAGCAGATACAGGCGCAAACGGTGGACTTTGGCGCTTCGGACGCGCCGATGACTGATGCAGATTTGAAAGCAGCGCCGGGTGAACTTCTTCACATCCCGACCGTGCTGGGTGCAGTTGTCGTGACTTATAACGTAGCTTCAATTACCCAACCACTTCATCTATCGCCCGAGGTCCTCGCGGATATTTTCCTGGGCAAGATCAAAAAATGGGACGACGCGCACATCAAGCAGGACAATGCGGGCGTTAATCTTCCGGCGGCTGATATCACGGTGGTCCATCGCGCTGACGGCAGCGGCACGTCGTACGTTTTTACAGACTATCTGTCGAAAGTAAGCCCGGAATGGAAAGACAAGGTTGGCGCCGACAAATCTCCCAAGTGGCCGGTCGGCCAGGGTGGCAAGGGCAATGAGGGCGTCACCGGACAAATCAAGCAACAACCAAATACGATTGGATATGTTGAGCTGGCCTACGCTGTGCAAAACAAGCTGCCCGTGACACTAATCAAAAATGCGAGCGGCAAGTTTGTCGAACCTTCTATCGATGCCGTAACGGCGGCAGCAGCTTCAGCCTCAGCGCAAACTCCTGACGACCTGCGTGTTTCGATCACAAACTCCGCCGGCGAGAACGCGTACCCGATTTCCAGTTACACCTACATTCTCGCCTACAAGGATCAGAAGAATGCTGAGAAGGGAAAAGCGCTGGTTGATTTTCTTTGGTGGGGAATTCACGACGGCGAGCAGTTTGCGAA
>Ga0070696_100001680_pt1 | contig 14490 bp, 17 predicted proteins | sample KBSK1253metaG_FD_65474 | JGI IMG/M metagenome (GOLD analysis project Ga0070696, IMG submission 65474) | Corn, switchgrass and miscanthus rhizosphere microbial communities from Kellogg Biological Station, Michigan, USA - KBS K1-25-3 metaG | ecosystem: Host-associated > Plants > Roots >... | reverse complement strand
CTTCCTCGGCTTCATGTCGTTCATCGTGTGGGCGCACCACATGTTCATGACCGGCATGGGGACGGCGATGGCGGCGTTCTTCCAGACGACCACGATGATCATCTCGATCCCGTCGGTCGTCATCCTCACGTCCCTGATCATGTCGCTCTGGGGCGGATCGATACGTTTCAATACGCCCATGCTCTTCGCGCTCGCCTTCCTGCCGATGTTCGGCATCGGCGGGCTGACGGGGCTTCCGCTCGGCCTGAACATCACGGACATCCCGCTGCACGACACGATGTACGTCATCGCCCACTTCCACTACGTTGTCGCCCCGGGAACGATCTTCGCCCTCATGGCGGGGATCTACTACTGGTATCCGAAAGCGACCGGGCGGAGGATGAACGAGACGCTCGGCAAGATCCACTTCGCCGGCTCGCTCGTCTGCATGAACGTCGTCTTCATGCCGATGTTCATCGTGGGGTTGGCTGGCGTCTCGCGGCGTCTGATGGACGGTGGGGCGACCTACGACTTCGCGCAGCCGGTCCTTCACTGGAACGTCGTGTCGTCGTGGGGGGCGTGGACTCTCGGGCTGTTCCAGCTTCCCTTCATCTTCAATTTCTTCTGGAGCATCTGGAACGGGGAGAAGGTCACGGATAACCCGTGGCAGGCCACGACGATCGAGTGGTCGGCACCCTCGCCTCCGCCGCACGGCAATTTCCTCGGCGTACCGGAAGCCTACCGGGGACCGTATGAGTACAGCGTTCCCGGTGCGCCCAAGGACTTCTGGCCGCAGTACGAGGCCTGATTCGAGATGGACATCCCCTACACCGTAGAGATCCGGCGCGATACCGGTCTGACCAACGGCAAGATCGGCATCTGGCTCTTCCTCGCCTCGGAGGTCATGCTCTTCGGGGCCCTGTTCGCGAGCTACATCCTGATCCGGACGGGGGCACCGACCTGGCCGCGGGGAGACACGATGCTCGACGTGCCGCTGGCCACGTTGAACACGATCATCCTGATTTCGTCCTCCGTCACCATGGTGATGGCCTGGGCGTCGCTGATGCGGCGGCGCTTCGAGACCTTCCGGATCTACATGGGTGGGACGATCCTGCTCGGGTTCGGCTTCCTCATCGTCAAGTACTTCGAATACAGCGCCCATTTCCACGAGGGCGCCCTGCCGGGCACCAACAACTTCCTCGCCATCTACTACACGCTGACCGGCCTGCACGGGCTCCACGTGGCCGGCGGTATGGCGGTGAACGCGTATTTCTGGGGTCCGGGCGCGAAGCTCTGGAAGACCAATCCGGTATGGTTCACCAATCGGGTCGAGCACGCGGGCCTCTTCTGGCACTTCGTCGATCTGGTGTGGATCTTCCTCTTCCCGACGCTGTATCTTCTTTAGGCGGGCATACATGAGCGACCACGCGACGGCATCCGTGACGAGCGACCACATGGCCGGCGACCACGCGGTCGACATCGACAAGCACGTCAGGATCTACATCACCGTCTTCGTCGCGCTGATGGTCCTGACCATCGTCACGGTGACGGTGTCGCGCTTCCATCTTCCCGTGCCGATAGCCGTGACCGTGGCGCTCATCGTCGCCATCATCAAGGGATCGCTGGTGGCCTGCTACTTCATGCACCTGATCTCCGAGAAGAAGCTGATCTACGCGGTCCTGGCGCTGACCGCCGCTTTCTTCGTCGTGCTGCTGGTGGTTCCGGTCATCACCGTCCACGACGGTTTCTGGGTTCACTGATGAACCTCCGGTTGGTCCACGCGGGGCTCATCTTCCTTTCCGCGGTGCTCGCGGTGCTGTTCGGCCTCTGGTGCCTGAACCTGTACGGCCGGCAGAATGGGGTCGCACCGCTGCTCGCGGCGCTCGCCGCGTTCGCCACGTCGTTCGGCCTGGTTATCTACGACCGATGGTTCCTGCGCAAGACAAGGACCTTCCGATGAACACGAACCTGATCCGTCTCCGAATCGTACGGGCTCTCACGATGGCGGCGGCCATGGTGATCGGCGGCAGCTCGAGCGCTTTCGCCTGTCCTGTGTGTTTCGGGGCGCTGGAAACAGGGATGATCGACGGCGCGAAGCTCGGCGTCCTGGTGTTGCTGGCCATCACGCTTGCCGTGCAGGGCGGGTTCCTGGCCTTCTTCCTCCATCTCCGCAAACATGCGAAGCGCAACGCCGAGGCCGAGCTCGATGCCGAGTGGCTGGCGCTCCAGAGACCATCGAGAACATCATGATGACTGAGTTGATGGGAATGCCGGCGCTGGCCGCAACTCACGGCGCCACGATCGATAACCTGGTCGGCTGGATACATATCTTCATGCTCATCCTGTTCGTGGGGTGGGGAGGGTTCTTTCTCTACGCCGTCTTTCGTTTCCGGCAATCACGGAATCCGGTGGCGGACTACAGGGGGGTCACGTCGAAGAACTCGACCTATTCCGAGATCGGCGTGGCGGTGGTCGAAGCGGTGCTCCTGATCGGATTCGCGATCCCGCTGTGGGCGGCGAGAATCGAGAGCATTCCTCCGGAGAACGAGTCGCTCGTCGTCAACCTCACCCCAGAGCAGTTCGCCTGGAATGTCCGTTATGCCGGCCCCGACGGAGTATTCGGCAAGACGGACATCAAGCTGATCGACCTCCAGTCAAACCCCCTGGGAGTCGACCGGTCGGATCCTGCTGCGAAGGACGACATCACGACCGTCAACCAGGTTTATCTGCCCGTCAACAAGCCGATCATCGTCAATCTCAGGAGCAAGGACGTCATTCACAGCTTCAACGTCCCCGAGTTCCGCGTGAAGCAGGACGCCATCCCCGGTTTGACGATCCCCATCTGGTTCGTCCCGAACGTCACGACCGCCGAGATGCGGACACGAACCGGGAACCCGCAATTCCAGTACGAGATTGCCTGCGCCCAGCTGTGCGGCCTGGGGCATTACCGCATGCGGGGCTTCGTCACCGTCCTGAGCACCGAGGAATTCCAGAAGTGGATGGATGACGAGGAGGGCAAGCTCAAGGAGCTGGAAAACGCGGGGCCGAACCCCTTCGCGCAGTAATCACCCGAAGAATTTCGGAGTCGGCATCCGCGCGCGGATCTTCTCCAACTCCTCTGCCGTCACGCGGCTGATGCCGTTCTTGCGGCAGGAATCCTCGACGGCCCTGACGACCATTCCCCGGACGAACGCCGGGATCTTCTTCATGCGTGCGGCGGCCGCATCATCCCACGCGATCGTCGTCGGCGACTCGGACCCGTACTCGACCGCACGCGCCCCGGGCGTCACCGAGGCGGCTGGACCGTGGAGAGCGAGGAGGGGAGACCCCACGAACTTCCCGGGCGTGTGGGTGCAGAGCGGATCTTCGGCCATCAGATCGCCGGTCATGCCGTAGGCCCGGGCGCGGCAGCCCCCGCAGTGCGCGTTCATCTCGCACGCTCCGCACCGCCCCCCGAGCGAGGCGCGGCGGCGAATGTCGTTGAACAGTGCCGACGAGGTCCAGAGGTCCGTGAGCGCTGCACGGCGAAGATTGCCCGCGAAAACCGGGAGGTAGGGGCACGGGGTGACATCCCCGTTCGGCCGGATCCCCATGTAGTGCGTCCCCGCCGGACACCCTCCGGCCCCTCCGGAGTAGGTCCTGATCTTCGGATCGGTCTCGGAGTGAGCCTTCTCCAGGACGGTCTTGATGTAATGCGGGGCGCATTTCGCGTTCACGAGCATCCGGCGGTCGTACTTCCGCTGGATCCGGTAGAGCGAGGCGAGCACCTCGTCGTATTGCGCGGGGGTGATGTCCGACACGAACTGCCCGCGGCCCGTCGGCACCAGGAAGTAGAGGTTCCAGACCTTGGCGGCGAGGCGATCGTGCGCGAAGTCGGCGATTGCGTCGAGCTCGCCGAGATTGTGCGCGCCCGCGGTCGTCTGGACGATGAAGGGGAGCCCGGTCCTGTGGAGGATCTCCGCTCCCTCCACCGTGTTTCGCCAGGCGCCACGCACCATCCTGAAGCGGTCGTGACGATCGGGATCGAGCGCATCGAGCGAAAGCGACAGTCCCCGTGCTCCGGCCTCCGCGAGGCGCCGCGCCAGGTTCTCCGTGATGGATACACCGTTGGTGCCGACGACGACCCACAGTCCACGCTCCGCCGCGCGCCGGACGATCTCGAGGATGTCGCGCCGTAAGAGCGGCTCACCGCCCGTCAGGATCGTCAGGCATTCAGGTGCGAAGGCGGCGATCTCGTCGATGACCCTGAAGCATTCCTCGGTGTTGAGCTCGCTTCGATCGGCGAAGTTCTCGGTGCCGACGAGCGGCGTGCCGCCGGCGTCGAGATAGCAGTGCTCGCAGGCAAGGTTGCACCGGTACGTGAGGTTCCAGGAGACGACGTAGGGCCGGTCGAAGTCGCTCATTACATGCCAAAGAACTCGCGGGCGGCCTCGAGGATCTGCTCGTCCACTTCGAGGCGCCCGTTGTCCCTGGCGAATCTCTCGATGCCGGCTCGTGCCATGGGGCGGACGAATGCGGGAATGTTCGCGAGCCGGGCTTCCGCGGCAGCAGTCCACCGGACGGGAATCGGCTCCCCGTCCTTTCCGGGTTGCGCGTCTTCGGTCCCCGGAATCATCGCGGAGAACGGGCACCCGGCGCCCGAGGCGCCCGCCTCCTTCGTGTCGCTCTCGGGACCAACTCGCACGCCGAGAGACTGGACGACCTGCGTCTCATACGCGTTGGTGAGCATCGCCATCTCGTAGCCGCACTCAGGACACGCGTAGACGATGGACAACGAGCCGCGCTCTGGCGGCCCCACGGTCTGCAGTTTCATCGGGCTATCGCAGGGCACGCAGAGGAACTTCATCGGGAAGGCTCCGTTGATTCGAGGGTGTCCAGAAGTTGCTGCGCCACATGATCCAGCGCGCGGCCAACGGGGGTGTCGGGCAGTTCCGCGAGAGGGAACCCCTGGTCGCAGTGCCGTGCAAGCTCGGGATCGAATGGAACGGTCCCGAGGCACGGGATTCCCAAGGCTGCGGGCTTGGATGAGACGAAGAGCGGCTTGATGGCGTTGCAGTCGCGGCAGTAATAGCCGCTCATGTTCTCGACGTAGCCGAGGAGGCGATTGGGGCCCTTCGACAGCGCGGCGACCGAGCGCGCGACCACGCCGCGAGCGACCTCGGAAGGGATCGTCACGAGCAGGAACGAGGTCCGCGGCCCGAGAAAATCGGCGTACTGTACGGTCCGCTCGGCTCCCGGCGGCAGATCGAACATCAGCAGATCGAGCGCTCCCCACTCGAAGGACCCGAGGATCTCGCCGAGGAGCGCGAATTCCCTGGTGGCGCGCCACGTGTGGGACTCTCCCTGCGCCGCGCTCTCGAACTCGAGCGCCTCCGACTCCGGTATCACCGAGCCCATCGAAAAGACCGCGATCCCGTTCCTCGTCCGCGGCAACGAGACCTTGTGACTGCCGGGAACGAACAGCGCTCCCTGGACACCTGCCATGCGCGCCTGCGAAGGGCCGTTGAAGTCGGCGTCCAGGATCGCAATCCGAAGCCCCCGGGCGCGCAGCGCGCCCGCGAGATGCAGCGTCAACGTGCTCTTGCCGACCCCGCCTTTGCCGGAGCCGACGGCCACGAGATGACGCACCCCCGCGAGCCCATCGGTGATGCGGCTGCGCTGCTCGGCAACCTGCTCGAGAATTCTCGACCCCCCGTCACCGACGATGTCGTGGTAGCGCTTCATCTGTTGCGGATGGGTCGATAGCTTACACCGCCGCAGTCGCCAAAGACGAGGTCGCGGGCAGGACCGCCGCTTGCACCCGGAGAGTCCTGGCAGGGAAGGAGCTGAGCAATGGACTTCTGGACGACTGCGGTCGTAATCGCGTTCGTGCTCTGCATCGGGCTGTGGGTTCCGTACTTCATCTGGTACGCCCGTCGCGGGAAGGCGCACGGACACACGTGGTTCACCTGGTGGAAGCCGCGTGGTCACTCCGACATTGGCCCGGACGTTGGTGGGTTTCGCCAGACTCGACCCGGCGCAGACGATGCCCGTGGGGCTCGTTACTGATCCAGGCGGACTGCGCCCGCGCTGCGTAGAGTGGATGCCTGCCGGCGCGGGCTACCGAAAAATGGATTTCGGCACCTTCACATGGACGCCGTACACCGGCTGGTCGACCAGTTGTGTCACCGCAACATTGCCGGCAAGACTCACAACCTGGTAGGCCTCGTGCTTCGTCAGTCTTTTGGTCGCTGCAAGGAAGTCAACCATCTCCTGGACGGCTGTCGTTGTTGCGGCCTTGATGTCTTCGTCGGATCCCATCGTGATGTAGTCACTCGGTGTCTCCGCACGCGGCCACACCAACTTCATGTCCTTCCGGACGCTGAGCTGCACTCGGCCACGTAGGGAGGTTTCAAGTCCTGTCTGATCGACCTCCCCGTCCCCCTGGGCCCCGTGACCATCGCCAATCTGGAACAGCGCACCCGGGACGAACACGGGAATGTAGAGTACGCTGCCGACGACGAGTTCCCGGTTATCGAGGTTGCCCGCATGCTTACCGGCTGGATTGCTGCTCACTCGTCCCAGTTCTGGAGCCGGCGCCACACCCATGCTGCCAAAGAACGGCCTGAGCGGAAGGACCAGACCCGGCTTGAACTGCGAGGTCATCGTCTTCCTGTCAATCCTCAAGATCGTCCGGGGAACCGCCCGATCGCAGTTTGAGGGAATGAAACCGGCGCACCCGTTGTACCCATAGTCGATAGGAAACTCGATCGACAGGATCTTTACTTCGAGGACATCCCCAGGTTGGGCGTTCTCAACGTACACAGGCCCTGTGAGGATATGGCCCCCGGGGCCACGCCGGTCGCCCGTCACCTCGGCCACGATAGCCTTCAAGGACTCCTGAATGTTTGCCGGCGGCACGCCGGCCTGCTCGAGCGCCATCGGAGTACTTGTGATGAGCGTGTCGACGTCGATCACGTCGCCGGACGCGATTCGCAATACCGGCTTGGCGTCTGCCCAGTAGTACCCGTAGGCAACTGTCGACGGGCTCGCAATCAGCCGATGGACCCTGGTCGTCGGCGCTTGCGCGTCGAGTAGCGCGGCCAAGGTCCCACACGCCGCAATAGCCAGGATGGATCTTCGAACCATGACGACTCCCTGCGAGGCGACCGTTTGACTGTTCCCGTCCAGCCGCTGATGACACGGGCTGACGCGCCCGGCTTCGGCCGCGGCGGCTCAGCATCGCACCGGGCCACGGTCGGCTGCAAGCCGATGTTACGCGGCGAGGATAAAATCACCCGAATCCTCTATGCGAACGACAGACCTGAGTCTGGTCCTCACGCGCCTGTTCTCCGAGCTCGTCGACGGCGCGAGCGATCCAACCGGTGCCTTCATTCTCAATTCCCGAGACGTGGGGCTGCTGCGATCGCTGGACAAGCTATCAGCGGACGAGGCGTCTCGCTCGGTCAACGACGGTGCAACGATTGCCGCGCATGCGCAGCACGTGCGCTACGGGCTTTCGCTGATGAATCGCTGGGCGAGCGAAGGCGGCAATCCTTTCGCGGATGCGAAATGGGACGAGGCCTGGAAGACGTTCGACGTCGACGCGACCGAGTGGGAAACCATCCGAGACGGGTTGCGTGAAGAAGCGCACCGTTGGCTACAGGCCCTGGGCTCACCCCGTGACGTGAGCGACGTGGAGCTCACCGGGATGGTCGCGAGCATCGCTCACTTGGCCTATCACCTCGGCGCGATCAGGCAAATCGACAAGGATGCGCGGGGGCCAAAAGAGGGAACGTTCTAGAAATCCTGTCTGTTCAGCGCGTAAAGCCGTTTCGCTTCAGAGCCGACTCGATCGCCGGACCCTGAAGGAACTTGACCAGCGCCTTGGCGGCTGCCGCGTTCGGCGCGTTCGCCGAGATAGCAGCAGTCACGACTGCGGGCACCTGCAGCGCCGGAATGACCGGGCCTGCGTTGCGAAGATTCTTGTTCGGGAGGATCTCGCTGAGTGGGTAGATGTTGATCTCGTATTCGCCCGGCCCGAGTGGCACGGGGGCCGGCACCATGTTGTGCCTGGCTTTCACTGCGTCGCGGATCTTCAGCGTGTCAAGAATCTTGTTGACGGTAAACAGCGCGGCGCCGGTATCCGCCCACCGCAGGGATTTGGCGTTCAGCATCGCCGTCTTGATCGTATCCGGCGTGCTGAGGTCCGGCGTCCCGTCACCACGCAGCCCGATTGCCACGTCCGTCCTGGCGATGACGACGTCGGGAGACGTAATCTTCCCTGCTTTCAATAGTTGCTCGTCCACGTCCGGAAGGAGCATGGCGACGTCAAACGCGGTGCCGGCCATGACCGCGTCCTTCAGGTTTCCGCGGGCCGACCCATACTCAATCACCAGCGGGTGACCGATCGTCTTCGACGCCTCCGCACGAACGGCATCGAGCGGAATCCTGATCGCGGCGGTTGCCAGGACGCGCACATCGCCCGGCTTCGCGTCGGTGATCCGTTCCGCACTGGCCCCTTGGGCCATTGCCGGAGGTCCAGGCGCCAGCAGGGACACCAACCCAAAACCGATCGCCGCCAGGGTCACCGTCATCGGCCACGCTCTCATTGCGGATCGTCTCCTTCCCGTTCTTGGTCGACACCGAGCTCCCGCGCGCCGTCTGCTTCAGCCGGTTGTCAGGCGGGCCGTCGGATTCGCCAACGTCGTCGCCCAATCTACCTCGACAGCCTTGCACACCCATCGCAGGCCGAATATGGGCAGCTCTGCAAACCTGTCCGGGTCGTCGAGATATTCTTCGAGCTTCCAGCCCACCAGGTCGCTCATTTGGTCTACCGACATCGTCCGGTCACTCATCTGGGCTCGGAGTCTGCGCGCAACTTCTGAATAGGTCGTCGCGGGTAGCTCGGGCGGCGGCTCTTGACCAAATACCAAGTGCATCACGGAGACCCGCAGAATTGCCCCGAGAGTCACTAAATCTTGGACGGAGATGACGTTGAAGGCCTCGCTATCATGTAGCTCGAGGTCCCAATACATAGAAGGTTGCTCGCCCCATTGCGCGGCTACTTCGCCTTGCGTAATACCCAGGGACTCTCGAGCCTCAAGAAACCGCCGCGCGACCGGAGGAAATACTGGTTCACCACCATCGTCCAAGTCAGCGAGCGCTAGAGCGCGCTCGGCGATGAGACGTTCGTCGGCGAACCCCACATCACTCTCCACGATGGTCATCCTCCGCCCAACATGCCGCTTCCGCTGCGGCGGCTCATCATCGCGCCGGCCGCCGTCGGCTGCAAGCGACGGAATGGACTCCGCACGAACGTCGGCGTGGGAGACAGCGCCTCGGATGCAGGTCACAAATTCGCTGGATCAGGCGGCGGCGATGCAATAGTCTCCCATCTCGCTGGATCCAGGTGTTCGTCAGGACCCTGACGTGGAGCTGGCGAACAGCGCCTGACGGCGACAACATGTCAGGAGGAACGCGATGAAAAGCGCTGTACTGAAAGCTTCGCTTACGGCGGCGGTTCTGATTCCTCTGGCGATCTACGCCCAGCCCAGGCCGGGAAACCCGACGACCGCCACCGTCATCACCAAGGCTGAGATCGACAAGATCAGCGCCACGGAACAATCGCAGCAGACCCGTGACGAGAATGCCCGCGTTGTCGATATCGGCGACGGCTGGAGCATGGAGCTGGGCATCATTCATCGCTCGAAGCAGCGCGTGATGACGGTCGGGGAGGCTCAGGCTGCCCGCGGACGAGGCGATGCACAGGCTGCCGCCGGTCGTGGCAATGCCCAGGCTGCGGCCCAAACGACCCCGTGTGGAGAACAAATGGCCAATCCGCCGGCGGACGCACTTCAGGGCGCCATCACGCACGACTTTCAGACCGAGGGCTATTACATCGTCTCCGGCAGTGGCACGGCGTTCATTGACGGCAAGGTTGTGAACGGCCGGCGCAGCACGAACAACCCCGACGGCGGACCGAACGGTCCGGGCTGTGGCGGCGGCGTGGCGGTTGGCTCACGCAAAGTCGAGTTGAAGGTCGGTGACGTGCTGATCGTTCCGCCGGGCGTCATACATGGCTGGTTCGATATTCCCGATCATGTGGATTATCTCAGCTTCCGTCCGTCGCATGGCGTGATGAAGAACGGCTGGGTGAACCCCACCATCGCCTCGAAGTGACGCTCTCAACGTTCTCTCGAGCTGCCTAACTGCCAGGTTTCAGCCGCGACGGCTCATTCTTTCGTCTGTCGCCGTCGGCTGCAAACTGTGTTAGACCGCTTTTCGGTACGGGTACGGTAGTGCTCGTTCGCTCGCCGCTCACCGACCTGATGGACTGCACGCTCTCCAACAGGCGTTGGGTGAGGGTGCGCCGCTTCGGCGAGAACTGATCAACGGCCGCGCGGACATAGGGGTGAAACTGCCGGCCGGCATATGCCAAGTACCCCACCTGCCGTATCTCGCTCAGGGTCTGCGTGTAGTGATCGAGCAGCGCAGCCGCAACGATGTGGCCCGTTCGCCTCGCGCCAACACGTGCCGACGCGGAGACCCAGCGGACGCCGTCCGGAAGCGCGCGGACAGCTGCAATTGCCATCATTGACGATGTTTCAAAGACCGACCGGTCCTGCCGTACGGATTCGGTCTTGAGCTGCGCCCAGACACGGCTGATCGTTTCCCGGGAGGGAAGGCTGGCGGGCGGCAGGCGCCGGGCTTCTTCGCGAATTGCCTCCCAATCTTTTCGAAGGCCTGCGACGTCGAGAGACGGCGTGTTGATCGTCGCGGCTAATCGAGACGAGGTCCGTTCGAGGCCGTCCAGCATCTGATCGACGGTCGTGAACTGCGCGTCCTTTTCCAGCAGGCCCTGCGCTTTGAGCGCGTCGGCCATTTCCGGAATCAGGTAGCGACCTATGCCGCAGAGGTCCGCCAGAGCCGCGAGGACCCACACGGGCGAGGCGCGAAAGGCGACGATGCCAAGCACTTCTACCGCGTTGCCGGCGGTCCGCCTGGCCAGGAAGTTATCGGGGAGCGTTCCCTCGACGCTGTAAACACCCTCTACGCCTCCGACCTGCTCGATGAGGTACCGGAGCGTCGCGTCCACGAGGTTCTGATACAGCTGGCTGCGGCGGATGCCTTCCGGAAGAGCGACCTCTCCCAGTTCCCGCGCCACTCCGGCGCCGAGCCCCACAGCGGATCGGACGATACGTTCTGGAAGAGAAAGCAAATAGGTCTTGAGTGTCATTCCACTACGACCGACGGTCTAACGTTTGCCGCTCAGCCGCGAGCGGCGCTCACGCCCCGCGAATCGCACAGCCCGCCGCGCCGCTTGTCGGCTGCAGCGGCATGTTAGACGGCTCGTACGGTTTCTACCGCCTGCGCAAAGGCATTGAACTCATGTTCGACTCTTGCTCCGTCATCTCCCGACAGAAAGGACCAGCCAAAGGCACGACGCTCCTCCGCCACCACAGCGGACAATTGAACGAGCGCCGGATCTCTTCGGATGGCGTAGAACATTCGCGCCGCCTGGGCCAGGTGTCGTTCATACCTCGGGCGGTTCTCCGAGCGATGAGTCGTGTCCGCCGATTCGAGCAGAGCGCCGACGTATTGTGCGAGGCTCTCCATGATGCCAGGCGTCAGTGGCTTGTTCGAGGACTCCGCATCATCGGCCAGCTCCGAAATGAGCGGCGCGTCGACAGCCAGATGGTTCTTTAGGCAGTTCTCATGCGCGTACAGATTCTGGCTACGGTCTGCCTATCGATGTTGGCATAGAGAGCGACCACTAGCGCAGAGGGCAGTGCGAGCGTCTTGCCGCACAAGCAACAGACGGCGTTCTCTTTGGATGCTAGGTTCTCCATCATGTCCGCCTAACGCCTAGCCGCTCAGCCGCAAGCGGCGCCTACAATCGCCGCGAACCAGGCATGGCGCGCGGTGCGCTCGTCGGCTGCAGCGGCCTATAGACCGCCTCAGCGCCGCCACCAATCCAAAACGCCGAGTGTTCAGGTTCCAGAACACGTGGACGGAGTCGCACTCGCCTCCCGACAACTCCAGTCCTTTGCAGCTAGTCGACGTCGGATACCCGGGAATGGGCCCAATGCCGTCGGGTGGTCCATCGGCTAGGCTCTCCCAGGCGAGCCGTGCTGGTTCTCCGCAAATTGCTTGCTGCTGCCCCGCGCCAACGGCGAACGTCAGAACCTGAGGCGCACGACCTGTGGCAGAGACGATGCCAACGATCACCTCGCCCGTTCGGTGGCCAAGTTGCGCCACGTCGAGCTGGCCATCACAGTCAAAGTCTGCACGAAGAGATTCTGCGTCCCACTTAGCGGCCGGCGCCGACGTCGACAGACGTTGAATTGACGTCGGCTCTGGAGCCGATCGGCAAGCTCCAAGGAGAACGAGAGCTACAACGAGCAAAAGGAACTGTCGCATCGGGTTGGTCGGTCTAGACCGCTCACCGAATCGTGATGGGACCTACACTCCAAGCAACAGTGTTAACTCGATCGTTCTTCGCGGACCAGTTGGCGCAACGGTGATCCGGCCCACGACCGATTGCCATCCGATGGCGCTCGCCCGAAAGCAGTACGAGCCGGGTGGGACGTTGTCCATTGTGAACCGGCCCTCGCGATCTGCGACTGCGCGGCGCACGTTGCCTGACGAGCCTGGTCCCCGAATCTCGAAGCGAACACTAACATCAATCGGCCGCCGGCCATCAACGCTCGTGAGTGTTCCTTGAACGCTTCTTACTTCGATCGCATCGCGCCGGTAGTTCACAACGTGCTCGATCGGGTTTGGCGTGAAACCCGCGACACTACATTCCGTCGCGGGAGGAGCGGACTGAGGCTCCGCGTTGAGCAGCAGCGCCGAGGCGGTAGCGGCAACCCAGTAAATCATCGTCATGGTCTACATGTTCTTGATGCCACGGGTCTCGAGCGGTCTAACGCATTGCCGCTCACCTGCGGCACGCGCGACTCACGATACCATCGAGCGCGAGGGCACGCGCGAGCGGGCCTCGGTGCCGTCAGGTGCAGCGGCCTGTTAGGCCGCTATCTCGAATGACACGCAGTCGTCTTGCGTGCCCCTCGCGGTTTCGGAAAGGCAACAGCAATCTCGAACGCTGGGCCAGCAAGACTCGCTGGCGCGGCCCGGTAGCGCCAGTTCGTCAAGGCTAAGCGAATTGGGTCCGAGAGTCCTAGGGCGGCGATCCCGGGTCCTCGTACAACCCGAAACCGCTGAACCTCACCCGACCGATCAACCACAACAGCGACGATGGTTGTAAACGAAGATTCTGCGATCGCATCCAGGCCAGTCGACGCGAATTCTGCCTCCCGACATTTCTCGAGATGTAGACGTTTCGCATCGATCTTCACGACCTTGTTGAATTCGGTCTGAACCTTCGTGATCTGAATCCATTCGGCCGTTAAGGCGGCTGACTGAAGCAGCAAGACCGCTAACAATGTGAGATACATCTATTTATTGAACGTCAGGCGGCCTACGCGTTGTCGCTCGGCCGCGAGCTGCGCACCTGATCGCCACGATTTACGTCGAACCCTCGGCGCCGCTCGTCGGCTGCAAGCGGATGTTAGGCCGCGTCATCGTGACGACCAATAGCCGGGACGCCGCTTCTGATGCGCCACCGCAACGACGTTCACGGCGTCCCGCTTGACTCGGTAATAGACGGTGAACGGAAACCGATCAAAAAGAATTCGACGAGTTCCCGCTTCCGCGGAAGGATATCGGTTCGGGGCCTGCCGAATTCGCTGAATCGCGATTGAGAGTTCGTGCAGGAAGGCAGTTGCCGCGAGCAGACTACGTTCTTCGTACCAGGCCTGGGCGTCTTCCACCTCGCGCAGTGCCGCTGGGTGGAAGTCAACGTTCATTCAGCCGATCGAGAAGGCGCTGCCGAACTTCATCCCAAGGGATGCTCTTGACGGTACCTGCGTCGAGCTCGGCTACCCGTCTCTCAATTTCGGCCGCCCATGCCGCCTCGACGGCTTCGTCGGGCTCTCCTTCGAGAGACTCGATAAGCAGCCCCGCGAGGTCTGCCCGATCCTTTTCAGACAGTTCAGACGCTTCCTTCCACAAGTCCCTGAATGTCCGGCTCATGCTTCGATTCTATCCCGTCCCCCGACCTGCGGCGGCAACACCACTCCAGTGGCGGCGATGTACGAACGCCATGCAATGGTCCGTGAGCATGCCTCTTCAGCGTCGTTCGCCTGCCTAACGGGTGCGGCTCACCCGCGGCGGTCGCCGATCGAGCAGCTTGGGCTGGGCAGGTCCTGAGGTCATCCGACGACGTGCCATCGTCGCCGCCTCGCTCGTAAGATGGGAGAGATCTTCGTGGTCAGGCGGACTGCGCGCGCGCTACGTAGAGGAGATGCCCGCCGGCGGGGCTGAAACCGAGCGCCTCCATCCACTCCTTCGAGATCTCGGCCGGGTGGACCTTCGGGAAACGCAGAGTCTCCATGCCTGGCGCGCGGAGTTGAGAGAGCAGCAGCTTCAAACGGACTCCGGCATCGTCGATCAAAGAGCGGAGCGACA
>Ga0070696_100001673_pt1 | contig 14524 bp, 10 predicted proteins | sample KBSK1253metaG_FD_65474 | JGI IMG/M metagenome (GOLD analysis project Ga0070696, IMG submission 65474) | Corn, switchgrass and miscanthus rhizosphere microbial communities from Kellogg Biological Station, Michigan, USA - KBS K1-25-3 metaG | ecosystem: Host-associated > Plants > Roots >... | reverse complement strand
GCGTCGATCTACGGGACCGCGAGCTACTACGCCCACCTGCGGTTCGAGCCGGCGGCCTCCGCCGAGCAGGCCAGGGCCGTCGACGAGCACCGACCGGCCGAGTCGGCCTATCTCGCGGCGTTCGGGGCCGCGCTCGACGGGGACGGGCGCCCCGGCACACCGGCGCGAGCCTGACCATGACGGAGCTGCTGCGGACGCCGGCCGACTGGCCGACGATCCTCCTCGGTCGGGCGGGCGCCAAGGACCCCACGGACCTCGATGCTGCGGTCGCCAACGGCGCCTTCGCCGGCCTTCGCCGCGCGATACGCGACCTCGGCCCGACGGCGGTCATCGCCACCATCGCGGAGTCCGGCTTGCGCGGCCGCGGCGGTGCTGGCTACCCGGCGGGCGACAAGTGGCGGACCGCCGCCTCCACCGACGCCGACCGGCGTTACGTCGTGGCGAACGGCTACGGCGCCGACCCGGCGTCGCACACCGACCGCACGCTGATGCTCCTGGACCCGTTCTCGGTCGTGGAGGGGACGGCGATCGCCGCCTACGCCATCGGGGCGCGGGAGGCGTTCATCGCGGTCCGCGCCGAGGACACCGAGGTCATCGCCCGCCTGTCGACGGCCATCGGCGCCGCCACGGACGCCGGCTTCGTCGGCGAGGACGTGCAGGGCTCCGGCCACGACATCCACATCACCGTACGCCCGGTCCAGGGCGCCTACATGCTCGGCGAGGAGACGGTCCTGCTCAAGGCGCTCGAGGGCAAGCGCGGCCAGCCCGAGCAGCGGCCGCCCCACCCGGCCGAGCAGGGCCTCTTCGATCGGCCGACGCTCGTCCACAACGTGCAGACCCTGGCCGCCGTTCCGTGGATCGTCCGCGAAGGGGCCGCGGCCTTCAAGGCGACCGGCGCCCCCGGCAGCCCGGGCACCGTCCTCGTCCAGGTCCGGACCCCCGGCGGCGACACCGGCATCGCCGAGGTCCCGCTCGGGACGAAGCTGCGCGATGTCCTCAAGCTCGGCGGGAAGCTGCCGCGCGGCCGCACCCTGAAGGCGGTCCTCGTCGGCGGTCCGTCCGGGGGCCTGCTGCCACCAGACATCCTCGACACGCCCTACGACTTCGAGCCGCTGCGCGCGGTCGGCGCCCACCTCGGCTCCGGCTCGGTCGTCGTCGTCGACGATCGGACCGACCTGCTGGAGCTCGTCGGGGTGCTGACGCGGTTCTGCTCGAACGAGGCCTGCGGCAAGTCGATCCCCTGCCGGATCGGCACCAAGCGCATCGCCGAGATCGTCGCGCGCCGTGAGCAGGGCCTGCTGCGCCCGGTCGACATGGAGCTCGCGACCGATCTCGCGGCCGACATCGTCGCATCCGCCCTGTGCGACCACGAGCGACTGGCCACCCTCCCGCTGACCAGCGGGATGCGATACTTCGCATCCGACTTCGACCCTGCCCGCCGTCCCGAGCCGGCATCGACAAAGGCGTCCCGATGACCGACACCCTGGCCCGTCCCGAGCGCAGCCCCGCCCCGAGCACGAGCCCAGCCGCGGCATCCGAGTCGCTGGCCGAGCGCCTGCTCGACACGCAGTCGCCGCAGCGCCCGCAGGCCACGCCGCGCATCCGTATCGAGGTCGATGGCCGCGTCGTCGAAGGCTTCGAGGGCCAGACCATCCTCGAGGTCTGCCGCGACAACGGGATCGAGATCCCGACACTCTGCTACGAGCCCAAGCTGCCGGGCTTCGGGGCGTGCCGGATGTGCGTCGTCGAGGTCGAGGGTGAGGAGCATCCGCCGATCTCCTGCTCCCGAACGTGCGAGCCGGACATGAAGGTCCAGACGCAGACCGAAGAGATCCGCCGGCTGCGGAGGACGAACCTCGAACTGATCTTCTCGGACCACAACGCCTACTGCCTGCCGCCCTGCCAGAACAAGTGCCCGAGCCACATCGACATCCCGGGCTTCCTCAAGGCCAACGCCGAGGGCAACTTCCGCGAGTCGGCCCGGATCTTCAAGCGCACGATCCCGTTCCCGTCCGTGCTGGGCCGCGTCTGCCCCGCTCCGTGCGAGGAGCACTGCCGGCGCGACGAGGTCGACGAGGCGATCGCCATCCGCGACACGCATCGCTACGCCGGCGACCAGGTCCTCAAGGCCATGCTCGACGATGGCGTCGACCCGCCGGTCCCGTTCGAGCAGCAGGTCCGCTCCGGCCGAACCGCCGCGGTCATCGGCTCCGGCCCGGCCGGCATGGCCGCCGCCTACTACCTGCTCATCGCCGGCCACGACGTCACGGTGTTCGAGCGCGACCCGTCGCCCGGCGGGATGCTCCGCTACGGGATCCCGCAGTACCGCCTTCCGAAGGTCGAGGTCCTCGAGGCCGAGTACGAGTCGGTCATGCGCCTCGGCGCGAAGATGGTCGTGAACGCCGGGCTGGGGCGCGACTTCACGCTCGACGACCTGACGATGCAGGGGTTCGACTCGGTCGTCGTCGCGATCGGCTGCTACGACACGAACAAGCTCGGCATCCCCAACGAGGACGCCGACGGCGTCATCGATGGCCTCGAGTACCTGCGGACCGCGACGCTCGGCCTGCCGTACCCCGGCCACAAGGGCAAGCGCGTGGTCGTCATCGGTGGCGGCTTCACCTCCATGGACTGCTCGCGCACCTCGGTCCGCCAGGGCGCGGCCGAGGTCACGCTCGTCTACCGCCGCGACATGAAGGACATGCCGGCCGCCGACGAGGTCCACGAGGCGATCGAGGAAGGCGTCACCGCCATCTTCCAGGCCGGCCCGACGCGGGTCGTCACCGACGACAAGACCGGCAAGGTGACAGGCGTCGAGTTCATCCGGATGCAGCCCGGCGCGCCGGACGCCTCCGGTCGTCGTCGCCCCGAGCCCGCGCCTGGCACGGAATTCACGATCCCGTGCGACCGCGTCCTGCTGGCCATCGGCCAGGGCCCTGAGCTCGACTGGGTCGCCCAGCCCGGCAACGAGGGCCCCGAGGCGACGAAGCAGAAGCGGCTCAAGGCGGACGCGGTCACGTTCTCGACGGGCCGTCCCGGCGTCTTCGCGACTGGCGACGTGCGCATCGGCGCGGCGACCGTCGTCGAGGCCATCGCCGAGGGCCGCCGCGCGGCCTATGCCGTGGATGCCTTCCTCAAGGGCATGGACCTCGACGCGATCCGCACCCGTCAGACGCTCGCCGAGCCGCAGCCGGAGTTCCTCTCGATCGTGCCGTTCACGGCGGAGATCAAGGAGCCGCGCTACCGCCTGAAGGCGCTGCCGGCCGAGGAGCGCAATCACAGCTACATCGAGTACGAGCTGCCGTACACGCGCGAGGCAGCGATGTCCGAATCGACGCGCTGCCTGCAGTGCACCTGCGAGGCCATCGGCTTCTGCGACCTGCGCCGTCTCGGCATCGAGTACGGGACGACGCTCAAGACGCTCGAGCCGCAGTACCACCAGGGTGCCGGCTACCGCTCCGTCACCGAGAACCGGTTCACCGGCATCAACCACGACTACATCCGCGACGACTCCCACGCGTTCATCCTGCGCGAGCCGTCGCGCTGCATCGACTGCGGGCGCTGCGCCAACGTGTGCGCGGAGGTCGTCGGCGCGGCGTGCTACGACTTCATGCGCATCGGCTTCGACACGCTCGTCACGACGCCGCTGGACATGAGCCTCAACGACACCCCGTGCGTGTCGTGCGGCCGCTGCGCCGAGACGTGCCCGACCGGCGCGCTCATGCCCAAGCCGCGCGTCCTCGAGAAGTACGAGGTCGACGAGAGCCGTTGCATCCTGTGCGGCATCTGCGTCGACGCCTGTCCCTACGACGCACTCCGCGACGGTGCCGACTTCGAGCTCGCGCACACCGGCCGCACCGATCCGAACATCGATCTCATGGCGCTCGCCTCGATCGACCGCGAGACCGAGGTCACGTACATCCGGCGCGAGCGCGACTGGGCGACGAGGGCCGCGGCCGACGGCCGCATCATCGACAAGGCCCGGCTGCTGCCGATGCTGCCGCCGACCATCGCCGGCATCCCGTCCCCCGGCGGCAACGGCCACGGTGGCAACGGGCACGACCACGGCCATGACCACGGCGCGGTCGCGGCCATCGGTCCGGGCGGCCACGAGTAGGCCGGACGGTGCGTTCGAAGATCGTCCCCATCCTCCTCGCGCTCATCGTCATGAGTGCGGTCCTCGGCATCGCGGTGCTGATGCTGTTGCTGCTGGGCCAGGACTGGGCCGATGCGCTGTTCTGGGTCCTCGCCGCCGTGATGATCGGCGCAGGGTTACTGGTCGTGACGATGCGCGACATCATCCGCTGCGGGCTGGCGATGATCGTGTGCTTCCTCGCGCTGGCGGGGATCTACGTGCTGATGGGCGCGCCGTTGCTCGGGGCCGCGCAGGTCATCGTCTACATCGGGGCGATCAGCGTGCTGATCCTCTTTGCGATCATGCTGACGCAGACCAAGGACGCCCCGAGCCGGCTCGTCTTCCAGACGCAGGCCGTGCCGGCGGCGATCGCGGCGGTCGTCGTGGCGGTCCTCATCGCTCTGGCGGTCGCGGCCACGGACTGGGGTGAGCTCCCGCAGCGCGTCCGGCTCGCCACGAGCGCGATGTCGAAGGTGTTGTTCGATCGGTTCACCTTCCCGTTCGAGATCGTCAGCGTCCTGCTGCTCGCCGCGGTGATCGGCGGGGTCTTCCTGGCGAAGCGCGAGCCGGGCGGCCCGTCGTGAGCGACAACCTCGACGCCTACCTGATCCTGTCGGGGATCCTGTTCGCCATCGGCACGTTCGGCTTCCTCGGCCGGCGCAACGCGATCAGCATGCTGATGTCGATCGAGCTGATGCTCAACGCCGTGAACCTGGCGATCGTCGCCTTCGCGGCGTTCGGCCGTGCGGTCGATGCGCAGGCCCAGGGGTCGGTCATCGCGCTCATGGTGATGGCCGTCGCGGCGGCCGAGGCGACGGTCGGCCTGGCCATCGTCATCGCGATCTACCGCAACAAGAAGACGCCGTTGGTCGACGAATACGACGCCATGTCGCAATGACCATCGACGCGCTGATCCCGCTGCTGGTCATCCTGCCGATCGGCGGGTTCGCGGTCACGGCGCTCATCGGGCCGCGGCTCGGCAAGGGGGCGCACTGGATCCCGGTCCTCGTCATCTTCGGCGCGTGGGTCATCGCGATGGCGCTCGCCTTCCAGGTGCTCAGCGGCGCCGCGCCGCTGCTGGCCGGCTCGGAGGAGGTGCACGGCTACGCGCTGCACTGGTTCACGTGGATCCCGGCCGACCAGTTCGTGGTCGACGTCGGCTTCCTCGTCGACCCGCTGACGGCGTGCCTGCTGATCGTCGTGACGACCATCGGCCTGCTCGTCCACATCTACTCGGTCGGGTACATGGCCCACGATCCAGGCTACTGGCGGTTCTTCGCCTATCTCAACCTGTTCATGTTCTCGATGCTGCTGCTGGTCCTCGCGGACTCGTGGCTCGTCGTGTTCGTCGCCTGGGAGCTGGTCGGCCTGTGCAGCTATCTGCTCATCGGATTCTGGTACCGCAAGCGATCGGCGGCGCTCGCGGCGAAGAAGGCGTTCATCGTCAACCGCGTCGGCGACGTCGGGTTCGTGTTGGGCATCATGGCGATCTGGATCAACACGGCGGCCGTTGACGGCATCCATACCCTCAACGTCCGCGAATCGATCGAGAAGCTGCTCGCGCAGGGCGACGCAAACCCGATCCCGCTCTTCCTCACGGCCCTGCTCGTGTTCGCTGGGGCGATGGGCAAGAGCGCCCAGTTCCCGCTGCACGTCTGGCTGCCGGACGCGATGGAGGGCCCCACCCCGGTCTCCGCGCTGATCCACGCGGCCACCATGGTCAACGCCGGCGTGTACCTCGTCGCCCGCAGCAACGAGTTGTTCGCCTCAGCACCGGGCGCCATGGTCATCGTGGCCGGGATCGGGATCTTCACCGCCATCCTCGCGGCGTCGATCGCCATGACCCAGACCGACATCAAGCGCGTCCTCGCATATTCCACGCTGAGCCAGCTCGGCTACATGTTCGCGGCCCTCGGCGTCGGGGCGTTCACGGCGGCGATCTTCCACCTCATGGCGCACGGCTTCTTCAAGGGGCTACTGTTCCTCGGCTCCGGATCCGTCATCCACGCGATCCACGAGGAGCAGGACATGCGCCGCATGGGCGGCCTGTCGCGCAAGATCCCGATCACCTACGCGACCATGCTCGTCGGCTCGATCGCCATCTCCGGCATCCCGCCGCTAGCCGGCTTCTTCAGCAAGGACGAGATCCTGGGCGAGGCCTTCAAGTTCGGCTTCCATTGGGTCTGGGCGATCGGGCTGTTCGTGTCGTTCCTGACCGCCTTCTACATGTTCCGGCTCATGGGCCTGACGTTCTGGGGCGCGTTCCGTGGGCCCAAGGAGGTCTGGGACCGGATCCACGAGTCGCCGTCCGTGATGACCGTCCCGCTGATCCTGCTGGCCATCGCGTCCGTCTTCCTCGGCATGGCCCTCGGGCTGCCGTTCGGCGACAGCGCCCTGCATCACTGGCTGGAGCCCGTTTTCCACCATGCCACGGACGAACTCCTGCGTCTCCCGCGTGAACCCTACGCGCTGTTCGGCATCGATGGCGGGCTGCTCCTCGCGAGCGTCACGGTCGCGGCGATCGGCGTGGCCCTGGCGTGGCGGTTCTTCGGCGCGGATCTCGGTCGGGCTCGGCTGCCGGCCCGACCCGAGGCCGTTCGTGACATCAGCGCTCGCCCCGGACTTGCGTTCCTGTATCGGGCGTCACTCAACAAGTGGTGGTTCGACGAGCTGTACCACCTGCTGTTCATCGTCATCGGCGGACGGATCGCGGCCGCCCTCTGGTGGTTCGATCGCGAGGTCGTCGACGGGACCGTCAACGACGTGGGTCGGGCCACGATCGGCGCCGGCCGCGGCCTGCGGCGGGTGCAGACCGGCCGCGTCCAGAACTACGCGCTCGGCATCGCCCTCGGGCTGATCGTCATGGCCGGCTCCTACCTGATCCTTGCGGGCAGCCCGCGATGAACCTCGACACCATCCCGATCCTGTCGATCGTCACGTTCCTGCCGCTGGTCGGCGCGATCGTGGTGGCCGTCCTGCCATCGACCTACACGCGGCAGGTCGCCCTCGGGTTCGCGCTGGCGACCTGGGTCGCCTCGCTGCTCCTGCTCATCGGCTACCTGCCCGGTCGCGCCGGCGCCCAATTCGAGTACACCGTCACCGTCGATTGGATCCCCATCTTCGGCATCCAGTACAAGCTCGGGGTCGACGGGCTGTCGGCAGCACTGGTCGTGCTCACGACGACGCTGTCGTGGATCTCGATCCTCGCGAGCTTCGTCCCGATCCAGACGCGGATCAAGGAATACATGGTCAGCTTCCTGATCCTCGAGGTCGGGATGATCGGGGTCTTCCTCGCCCTCGACATGTTCCTCTTCTACATCTTCTGGGAGATCGTCCTGGTCCCGATGTACCTCATCATCGGCATCTGGGGCGGCGCCAACCGCATCTACGCCACGATCAAGTTCGTGCTCTACACGCTCGTGGGGTCGCTATTGATGCTGGTGGCGATCCTGGCCACGGCGTTTGCCTACCAGGCGGCCCACGGCGGCTCGTGGGTCGGCGCCTTCGACTTCGAGATGCTGCGTCCATTCGCGGCGGAAGGCGGCTTCGCTCCCGCGCTCCAGGTCGGGGCGTTCCTGGCCCTGTTTCTGGCGTTCGCCATCAAGGTCCCGATGTTCCCGTTCCATACATGGCTGCCAGATGCTCACACCGAGGCCCCGACCGCCGGCTCGGTGATCCTGGCGGCGATCATGCTCAAGCTCGGCGCCTACGGCTTGATCCGGTTCGCCGTCCCGCTCTATCCGGACGCTGCGCTGACCTTCGCCCCGGTCATCATCGTGCTCTCGCTCATCGCGATCATCTACGGTGCGATCGTGGCCCTCGTCCAGCCCGACCTCAAACGCCTCGTCGCGTATTCGTCGGTCAGCCACATGGGCTTCGTGACGCTGGGCCTGTTCGTGTTCACCGAGCAGGGCGTTCAGGGCTCGATCTTGCAGATGGTCAACCACGGCCTCATCACGGGTGGCCTGTTCCTGCTCGTTGGCGTCATCTACGAACGGACCCACGACCGGACGATCGCCAAGATGTCGGGCCTCGCGGCGCGCATGCCGGTCTGGGCGGCGGTATTCGGATTCTTCGTCTTCGCCTCGGGCGGGCTACCGGGCCTGTCCGGCTTCGTCGGGGAGTTCCTGACCTTTGTGGGGACCTTCGCGCTCAGCCCATCCGCAGCCGCCGTCGCGGTATTCGTGATGATCTTCGGGGCCGGTTACCTGCTGTACATGTACAACCGGATCATCTTCGGTGAGGTATCCGACTTCCTGGCAGGCCTCGGCAGCCACCTGACCGACATGACCCCGATCGAGATCCTGACCCTCGTGCCGCTGGCGACGTTGATCGTGGTCTTCGGCGTGCAGCCGGGGCTCCTGCTGAACCTCGTCCAAGGGACGGTCCGCGAGACTCTCGCGGCGGCGGAAGCCGGAGCGCCCTTTGCGGTCGCGACGAATGTGGTCGTCATCGGGATCGCTATCGTCGTGGTGGCGGTGCTCGTCCGCATCGCGTTCGCCCTGCGGCCCGGCCAGTCTGACCGGCCCGGGGCTCCGATCCCCGTCGCGGGCGAAGGCGGGGCGGCGCATTGAGCTTCCAGGACGTGGTCACGATCTCCCCGCTCATCGCGGCGGTCCTGACCGCCGCGGCGGTCCTGGGCGTTGACCTCGTTCGGCCCGGGCGCTCTGGACCCGCGGTCGTCACCGCGCTGATCGGTCTCGGCCTCACCGCGATCGTCACGCTGACCGTCGGCGGCACCACGGCCACGGCTTTCGGCGGCTCCTACACCGTGGACGCGCTGACCACCTTCCTCGACATCCTGTTCATCGCGGTCATCGTCATGACGGTCATGTTCGCGCCGGACTACCTGCTGCCACGCAACCTGCCGGTGGCCGAGTTCGCCATCGTCCTGATCTTCGCCATGACCGGCGCGATGCTCCTGGCCGGGTCCACCGACCTCCTGCTGCTGTTCCTGGGCCTGGAGCTCATGGTCCTGCCGGGCTATCTGCTCGCGGGCTTCCACAAGACCGACGGCTACTCGACCGAGGGGGCGATCAAGTACTTCCTCCTCGGGTCCTTCAGCTCGGCCATCTTCCTGTTCGGGCTCGCGTTCGTGTGGGGCACCACCGGCACGACGCACATCGCGGGCGCCGACGGCATCGCGGCGAAGCTGGCGGCCATCGTCGCCGGTCAGGCGCCACTGTCCGCGGGACTGGCGATGGGCCTCGCGTTCATGACTACCGGTGTCGCGTTCAAGATCGCGGCCGTGCCGTTCCACTACTGGACGCCGGACGCCTATCAGGGCTCGCCGACACCGGTCACGGGCTACCTGTCGGTCGGGCCCAAGATCGGCGGATTCGCGCTCATCCTGCGGCTGTTCGTGGAGGCCCTCGGCCCGCTCGTGGAGTTCTGGTTGCCGATCGTCATCATCCTGTCGGCGTTCACGATGACGCTGGGCAACCTCGTCGCACTTACCCAGGACAACGTCAAGCGGATGCTGGGTTACAGCTCCATCGCTCACACCGGCTACATGCTGATGGGACTCGCCGCCTATGGGGCCGGCCAGATCCAGGGTCTGCAGGGGCTGCTGTACTACACGGCCGCCTATGCGTTCATGAACCTCGGGGCGTTCGCGGTCATCGCGGCCCTCCAGAAGCGGGCCGGCGTGACTTCGTCGCTCGGCACGTTCGCCGGGCTCGCTCGCCGCGAACCGCTCCTGTGCCTGCTCATGACGCTGTTCCTGCTCTCGCTCGTCGGTATCCCGCCGACCGCCGGGTTCTTCGCCAAGTTCTACGTGATCCTTGCGGCGATCCAGGCCGGCGGGGCGCTGACCTGGCTGGCCGTGCTGACGGTGCTCAACGCCGCCGCGGCTGCCTTCTACTACCTGCGGATCGTGCTGTACATGTTCGTGCGCGAGCCCTCGAGCGACGTGCCGGCGCCGCAGCATGGGGCGCTCATGTGGGGCGGGCTCGCGGCCGCGAGCGTCCTGACGATCCTGCTGGGGCTGTTCCCGACGACGGTGCTCGAGATCGTCGGCGAGGCCGCCCGCGCGATCGCGGGGTCGACGGGGGTCGCCGGGACCTGACGACGCCAGGGTTACAGACGGTCCTCCAGAGCGAGAAAGAACCGGCCGACGTCGCGCGGTGATCCAAGGCACAGGTCGGCCCGACCGAGCAGCTCGTCGGGCGCCGCCTTGGCCGCCCCGTGGACGGCGACCGTGACACCGACCAGCCCGGGGGCAGCCGTTCGCGCCGCGATGACCGCTTCGAAGGCGTCCACGTCGCTCAGCTCGTCACCGAGCACGACGACCGCGCTCGGTCGATGCCGCTCGAGCAGCCGATCGACCGCTTCGCGCTTGCCGCCGGCGCTCGCCGGCCGGAGGTCGACGACCGACCGGCCGCGGTAATGGGCCAGGCCGTGGTCGACCAGTCCCAGGCGAGCCTCGACGGTCCCGATCGCCCCGACCACGGCCGCGCGCGCAGCGACGACGTCGTCGGCCTGGCGGACGTGGAAGGCGACCGATGGGCCCTTGCGCTCGACGAACAGCCACGGCGGGGCGCCGAGCTCGGCGCTCACCCCGTCCGCCAGGATTGCCGCCGGGTGACGCTGCGCATCGAACGCCGGGTCCGTGACGACCCGGAGCTGTTCCGCGCGCCCGCCGCGCGCCAGCATCCCGTGCTCCAGCCCGTGATCCCCGAGGTACTCGACGCCACCGACCCGTACCCGCCTCGCGACGTCCGCCACGACGCGCCCGGTCAGGACCGCCACATGCGCGCGCCCCGGTCGCTCGGCCGCGACCCGCGCAAGGGCCCGCATCCCGCGTTGCGCGAGCGGCTCGATGACGGCGACGGCCGGGTCACGCGACCCGACAGCGAGCGTGCCGTCGAAATCGGCCACGACGAGCAGCGGTCCAGGCGGAGCGGCCAGGCGGTCGATCAGTGCGGCTACATCGGCCGCGGAGGAGATCGATGGCGGCCCGACGGCCGCGGTCACGGTGTGACGTCGACGCCCGGCATGATCGCCGACCCGGACGACGACGCCGAGGGGGATGCGGACGCTGACGCTGAGGCCGACGCGGACGCCGAGGCCGACGCTGACGCCGAGGCCGACGCGGACGCCGAGGCCGACGGAGACGCCGAGGCCGACGGAGACGCCGAGGCGGGCGGCGACGCCGAGGCGGGCGGCGACGGAGTCCCGATCGCGATCGATGGCTGCGGGGCAGGCGTTTCCGCAGCGCCGGGCTCAGGGGCGAAATAGAGGATCCCCCCGAGCACCGCCACCGCGACGAGGACGCCGGCAAGGAGGCCGGCGATGATCGACAGGCGTGACGACATGCTCGCGGAGGGTACCAGTACGGACGGGCCGGAGCGTGCCAGCGGGGCCTCGGCTACGCTTCCGCTCTCATGGCCCCGTTCGATTTCGTTCGTACGCGTCTGCTCCCCGCCCTGCTCACGGCCGGTGGGGTCACGATGCTGGCGGCGGGCCTCCTGACGTACACGGTCCCGGTGGCGGCGGAGCCGGCCAACACGCCCGAACCGACCCCGACCGCGATCGCCGTCGCGACGCCCTCACCGCGGATCACGCTCCCGCCCATCGGATCGGCCACGCCCGCGCCGACGCCCAGCCCCGATCCGAATCGGGTCGCGACCCGCGTCCGCATCGCCGCGCTCGGCATCGACCTGCCGGTCGTGAAGGGCCCGAAAGGCTACCCCTACTGCGACGTCGCGATGTACCTCAAGGAGTTCGGCCAGCCCGGCCAGGGACGCGCGACCTACCTCTTCGCGCACGCCCGACCGGGCATGTTCGAGCCGCTGCTCAAGACCAAGGGCGTCAGGATGGTCGGCAACATCGTCGAGGTCTGGACGAGCGACGATCAGCTTTTCCTGTACGAGATCACCGAGGTCCGGCGCGACCAGCGGAACCTTGACGACGCGCAAGGCGCGACGACCGAACAACTCTGGCTCCAGACGTCCGAGGGTCCGCATGGGACGCCGGGCAAGACCCAGGTGATCGCGATGCCGCTGGACGTCCAGCCGGCCGACCCCCCGTCCGACGCGCACCCGAAGGCCAAGCCGCGGAACTGCTAGGGACCGGTCAACGCCCAGCTTGGCCGCGGGCTCTCGCTCGGCTCAGATCCAGTCGATGCGCCGCAGGAACACAAGCAGCACGACAGCGGCAAGCGCGATCGCCATCGTGACGGGCCAGAACCCACCGGCGTGATTCGCCTCGCTCATGCCGAAGATGCCCGCCACCGCCCCGATGCCCGCCAGGACGACGGTGACACCGGTCAGCCGCTTCATGATCACCGACAGGTTGTTGTTGACCTGCGTCAGGTAGACATCGAGCGTGGCCGTGGCGAGCTCCCGGTAGTTGTCGAGCTCGTCGGTCAGCCGGATGACGTGGTCGTAGACGTCGCGGAAGTAGATGACCTCTTCGGGGTCGATGAGCTCGGTCTCGCGGTTCGTGAGCTGGTTGAAGATCTCGCGGACCGGACCGACCGACCGGCGCACCTCGACGAGCTCGCGCTTCAGGTGGAACAGCTTCTCCAGGGCGCCCGAGCTGGCCTGGCGGACGACCTCGTCCTGCACCTCGTCGAGCGCGTCGCCCAGCAGGTCGGCGAACGGGAAGTAGTGGTCGACGACGTCGTCGCTGATCGCCCAGAGGAGGTGATCCGGACCCTGCTTGAGGATCTCCTCGATGCCGTCGCCGCCCCGGAGGTGGTGGGAATCGAAGGCATCCCACGTGTCGTCGTGCGCGGTCAGCAGGAACCCGGGGCCGAGGACGATGTCGATCTCGGTCGTGATCACCTCGTCGACGTAGGCAAGGCTGAACAGCACGATGTGGACGACGCCATCGGTCATCTCGAGCTTGGAGCGCTGGTTCCCCTCGAGGATGTCCTCGACGATCAGCGGGTGGAACCCGAGCGCTGTGCCCACTTCGTCGACCTGCTCGTCGGACGGACCGCTGAGATCGACCCAGAACATCGTGCCGGCGTGGCCGAGCATCTGGGGGATGCGGGTGAGGGCCGTCGTCCCTTCGCACTCCTCGACCTTGCCCTTGACGAGTGCCGTGACCCGGACCGTGCCCGGCCCACCGTGCGGCGCCGGAGGGTGCCTTCGGGAGACCGGCTCGCCGGCATGGCCGGTTTCGCGTCTAGAGGATGACGCCTGGATCGGTGTTGCCATCGCCGGCCAGCATACGCGGGTCATCCCGAGGGGCGGCGGGGTCGCCGCCGGCGGCCCGACGGCGGGTCGAGCCACCGAGCGCCAGGGCCGGCACAACGGCCGCCACGGTGACGGCCGCCGCCACGACGAACAGCCCGACCATGATGGATGCGGCCTCGCGCGATGCCCACGATTCGAGGGCCTCGACGACCAGCGGGTCGCGCAACGGGCGGTCGCGGAGGTTCTCGGGGATGTAGGCGAGATAGGCGTCGGGCGTGGCATTGACCTCGGTCGATAGACGGTCGATGGTCGTGGAGCCGTACGCCGTCAGCACGGCCAAGCCGATGGCCATGCCGAGCATCCGCGCCACCGTGACGACCGACGACGCGGCCCCGAACGCATCCTTGCCGGCGGCTTCCACCGCGGCCGTCGAGCGAGGCGTGACCGACAGGCCGAAGCCCAGCCCGAACGCGCCGAGCGCGATCGCGACGTCGCGGATCCCGGTGGCCGGGGTCCACCCCGCCATCGCGGCGAGCCCACCGACGCTCAACGCCAGCCCGACCAGCGTCACGACACGATAGCTCGCGAAGCGAACGGCGAAGCCCGACACCAGCGCCCCGACGGCGGTCGCGGCCGCCAGGGTCCCCAGGGCGAGCCGCTGTTCGTCGGGGCCGCCGTACAGGACGCGATCCACGAATACAGCCCCACCGATGATGGCGGTCGCGAAGGTGTACCCGGTCAGGAGCGACACGAGGGCGGCTGCGCTGAACGCGCGGCTTCGGAACAGGCGGATGTCGAGGAATGGATCCGCCGCCCGCACGCCGCGTGCGACGGCCAGGAGCGTGGCGAGCGCAGCGAGTCCGCCGAGTGCGGCCGACGCCACGGCAGGCTGCAGGGTCGTTCCTGCGACCGTCGTCGCGCCGAGGAGCGTCAGGGCCAGCAGCCCGGCTGCGAGTGCGACCCCGAACGATGCCGCACCCACGAGATCCAGCCGGCCGGGTCTCCGCGGCGTATCCCAGCCGACGCCGGCGGCCCAGGCCAGGACGAGGCCGACGAGCCCGATCGGCACGTTGACGTAGAAGATCCAGCGCCAGGCGGGCGCGATGACCTCGGCCAGCGCCGAGGTCGCGAGCCCGCCATCGACCAGCGCCTCGGTGGGATGGACGGTCGAGAGGATGGCCGCACCGAGGAACGGCCCGGCCGCCATGCCGAGGAAGGTCAGCGCCCCGACGACGCCCAGGGC
>Ga0070696_100001672_pt1 | contig 14528 bp, 11 predicted proteins | sample KBSK1253metaG_FD_65474 | JGI IMG/M metagenome (GOLD analysis project Ga0070696, IMG submission 65474) | Corn, switchgrass and miscanthus rhizosphere microbial communities from Kellogg Biological Station, Michigan, USA - KBS K1-25-3 metaG | ecosystem: Host-associated > Plants > Roots >... | reverse complement strand
TGCCATCCCGCTATGAAAAGCGGGCAGCACGCGCGTTGCCGAGCGTCTCGCGCTCATCGTCAAAAAGCACGCACGCCGTCGCAAATTCACTTCGATGGGCGGTCAAACTGCCCGACGTACTGCCTTGTGGCGTGTCGGCCCCCCAAAGATAATTAGCCAATACACAACAAGGGGATGCACCAGAGTCTCGAGCCATGGCCGCCTCGGCTCCTGAACTGAAAACGCTGGGCCGATACAACATCGAGCGCACCATCGGCAAAGGCGCGATGGGCGTCGTCTACGAAGGCGTGGACCCGCGCCTTGGGCGCCGGGTGGCAATCAAGACCATCCTCAAGAGCCACCTCGACGAAGACACGGCCAAGGACTACTCGATGCGCTTCGTGCGGGAAGCGCAGGCCGTTGCTCGGCTCAATCATCCCAACATCGTGCAGGTCTATGACTTCGGCGAGGAAGGCGATATCGCGTACCTCGTCATGGAGTTCATCAAGGGCAAAGAGCTAAAGACCTTCTTCGACGCGAACGAGCGCTTCGATCTGAAGGAAGCGGTGCGCATCATGTGCGAGCTCTGCGATGCGCTCGACTTTGCGCATAACGCCGGCATCATCCATCGCGACATCAAACCCGCCAACGTGATGCTCGATGCCCAGGCGCGCACCAAGCTCACCGACTTCGGCGTGGCGCGCGTCACCGACTCCGACAAGACTTCGGTGGAGCGCACGCAGGCCGGCACCATGGTCGGAACCCCGGCGTACATGTCGCCCGAGCAGATTACCGGCAGCAACGTCGACAAGCGCACCGACGTGTTCTCCGCCGGCATCATCCTCTATCAGTTTCTCACGGGAGAAAAACCGTTTACCGGCTCGGGCGCCTGGACCATCGCGAAGAAGATCATCCAGGAAGAGCCGCCGCTGCCCTCGTCGCTGAATAACGCGGTGACCTCGCTCTTTGATGCGGTGGTGAACCGCGCGCTCGCCAAGAACCCCGACCAGCGCTTCCAGTCGGCGCGCGACCTGTCGGTCGCGCTGAAGCGCGCGCTCGAGGGCAAATCGGGGGAAGACGATTCCGACAGGACTGTCGCCGGCGTGCTGACGGGCGAGTTCGCCGCGCTCGGGCCCACGCCGGCCGTGACGCGTGCCCCGGCGCAGGATTCCTCACGCACCTCGGGCTCCGCTACGCAGCCAGGCGGCACGCAGGAAGTCGAGCTCGAGTTCTGGCGCGCCATCAAGGACGGCAACGACCCGGACGATTTCGAGCTCTACGTGCAGCAATTCCCGGCCGGCATCTATGCCGCGCTCGCCAAGCGCAAGATCGCCAAGCTGCGCGGCGTACCGCTCGAGGAATCGTCGGCCAAGGCGAAGGAGCAGGAGCGAAAGGAGCTCGAGGAGGCCACGCGCCGCGAGGCCGAGGCGAAGGCGAAGCTCGAGGCGGAAAAGGCGCGCCTCGAAGCCGAGATGGCACGCAAGGAAGCCGAGTACAAGCAGCGCGAGGCGGATGCCGAGGCCATGCGCCAGGCGGCCGAGAAAGCACGCCAGGAGGCGGCCGAGCTCGAGCTCGCGCGGCGTGAGGCGGAAGAAAAGGCGCGAGCCGAGGCGGAAAAGAAAGCGCGCGAAGAATTCGCGCGCCGTGAAGACGAGCTGAAGAAACGTGTCGCCGCCGCGGAGGCCGCTCCGGGCGGCAGGAAGCAGCAAGTCAAGGTTGCGCTGATCGTGGGCGGGCTGGTGCTCGCCGTGGCGGGCGTTGCGCTCTACTTTTTCGGGGGCACGGACGAGCAGACCAAGCAGCAGCTCGCCGCCATGCAGAGGCAGCTGGACGACGCGAAGAAGAAGGCGGCGGAGCTTGCGCAGGCGAAGCAGAAGGAGGAGCAAGCACGCCTCGCGCTCGAAAGAGCACGTGCCGCGGAGGCCGAGGCGAAGAAGTCGGGCGACCTCTCGCGGCAGAAAGAGGCCGCCGCCGAGCTCGCGCGCCGCGATGCCGACCTGAAGAAGCAGGCCGAGGCGGCGAAGACCGCAGAACAGGAGAAGCTCGCGGCGGAGGCGAGAGCCAAGGGCGACACCCGCAGGAGCGATGAGGCGAACAAGCAGGCCGACGCGAAGGCCAAGGCCGAGCGCGATCGGCTCACGGCGCTCGAAGCGGAGCGCCAGAAGTTGCTGGCCGAGGCCGAGAAAGCCAAGCGCGAGGCCGCGGAGGCGAAGGCGGCAGAGCAAGCGGAGCGCGACCGCCTCGCGGCTCTGGAGCGCGACCGGCAGCGCCAGCCGGCGCAAGGCGGCGCGATGCCCAACGCGACTTCGCTCGTCACCGCGCAGGCGCTGGAAGGCGAAGGCAAGAGCAAGGAGGCGGTCAAGGCCTACATCAGCGCCGCGCGCGGCGGCAGCTGCGACGCTGCCAAGCGGCTTGGCGACATCTACGACAAGGGGCTGATCGGCGTGTCGCGCGATTACGCCGAGGCGCTGAAGTGGTACAACTTCGCGCGCACGCTCGGCACCTGCGAAGTGCCGACGCCGAAGAACCGGCTGTAGACCCTGGGAGCGCATACCTCCGTGCCTGTAACCATCAAGATCTTCACCAAGCAGGCGGGGCGCCCGACGCTCTTTCAAACTCGCGATTTCGAGACGCTGCCGGTCACCATCGGCCGCGACGCGACCTGCAGTGTCGCCCTGGAAGATACGCACAAGCACATCTCGCGCGTGCATGTGGAGCTGCAGGAGGAACAGGGCACGTACTGGATGTCGGTCGTCTCCAAGGTGAACCCGGTCTTGGTAAAGGGTCATCGCTACGGGACCGGCGCCCGCCTGACGCTCGAGTCGGGCGACAGCTTCGAGATGGGTGAGTTCGAGGTGCAGGTGACCTTCCCCGAAAAACCGCGGCCGCTACCCGCCGACGCCGAGCAGAAGTCGCTCATCAGCGTGTTCGGCGAGGACAACGACGCCGGCGACGCGGCCACCGTGCCACCGCCGGAGGCGGGCATTTTCGAGGAGCCGACCTACGTCGGTGCCGAACCGACATTCACCGGCGCGCTGCTCAAGGCGGCGGCGCCGCCGAATCAGAAAAGCGCGGCGGTCGAAGCAAAGCCAGCTGCCGCGAGCACGTCGATGAATGCTGCGTTGCGCGTGTTCCTCGAGGGCGCCGGCATGCCGCACAAGGAGCTCTCGGCGGCGGAGTCGGAGCGCCTGCTGCGCGATTGCGGCGCGGTGCTGCGCGCTGCCGTCGAAGGATTGATGATGCTGGTCATCGCGCGAGCCGAGATGCGCAAGGCGTTTGAAGCGGCCGAGCGCACCATGGTGGCGGCGCGCGACAACAATCCGCTCAAGCTGATGGCGGATGCGCACGAGGCGCTGCAATTCCTGCTCGACCCGGGCGAGCGCACCGACGGCTTTCTCGATCCGATCCGCGCCATCGGTGATGCCTGCACCGACCTGCGCGCCCACGAGCTGGCGGTGATCGCGGGCATGCGCGGCGCGATCCTCGGCGCGCTCAGCCGCCTCGATCCGCAGGTACTCGAGAAGTCGTTCGAAAAGTCGACCGGCGGCTTTGCTCTGGGTGGCCGCAAGGCCAAGTACTGGGATGCGTTCGTCGCTTACCAGCAACAGCTCTCGCAGGATGCGCAGCAGGATTTCGACAAGGTGTTCGGACGCGACTTCGTCTCGGCCTATCACGCGCAGCTGCGCCGGCTGAAGAGCGCCAGCTAGGCGCTTGTCAGCCTCCCATTACTGTATGAAAATACAGTATGGGCGCCCTCGAGGAGATCCTGCAGCGGCATCCGGTGTGGCGCGGGGGCGCGCTCGTCCAAGGCGCTGCCGCGCTGCCTAGCGGCTTCGCCGCCCTCGACCACGAGCTTCCCGGCGGCGGCTGGCCATGCCAAGGGCTTTCGGAGATCCTTGCTGACGAGCCCGGCATCGGCGAGCTGGCCCTTCTTCTGCCTGCATTCGCCCGCCTGACTGGCGCCGGCAAGCGCGCCGTGTGGATCTCGCCGCCGCACATCCCCTATGCGCCCGCCCTGGTTGCCGCCGGCGTCGATCTTGCGAATCTGCTGCTCTTGCAGCCGTCAGGCCGGCGGCACGCTTTGTGGGCGACGGAACAGGCGCTGCGCGCCGGCAGCTGCCATGCACTGGCCGCCTGGCTGCCGAAAGCGCGCTACACCGAACTTCAGCGGCTTGCGGTCGCCGCACAAGCCAGCCGCGCAGTGGCTTTCATTTTCCGGCCGCTCGCCGCCGGCGGCGAATCCTCACCCGCCTGCCTGCGCCTTGCGCTCGAGCCGGCCGGGGCAGCCCTCGCCGTGCACATCATGAAGCGCCGCGGCTCGCCGCTCGCCGCGCCGCTCAGCCTGTCGCTCGATAGACCATTCCATGTTCTGGGTCGCGCTTCACTTCCCCGGCCTGCCGGTGCCGGCGCTCGCGCCGCTCGCCGCCTGGGCCTGCCAGTTCACGCCTAAGGTCGCGCTCGAGCCGCCGGACGCGTTGCTGCTCGAAGTCGAAGGCAGCCTGCGCTACTTCGGTAGCGCTCGAGCACTGCTCGCAGCGCTGGAGCGTGGTTGCGCCGAGCTCGGCGCCGGCGTTTCACTCGCCACGGCGCCGTGTGCACGAGCGGCGCTCTGGCGCGCGCGCGGCGGTGGTCTTGCGCTCGAGCAATTGCCGCTCGAAGTACTGCGCGTCGATACTGCTTTTTTTTCCGCCATTGGTATCACCACGCTCGGGGAGCTGCTGGCGTTGCCGCGTGATGGCCTCGCCCAGCGCTGCGGGCCGCAGCTCGTTGACCAGCTCGACCAAGCGCTCGGCCGGATTGCCGAGCCGCGCGAGTTTTTCGTGCCGCCGGAGCGCTTCAGCGCTTCGCTCGAGTTGCCGGCGGAAGTAGATCACGCCGAGGCATTGCTGTTCGCGGCGCGCCGCTTGCTCGTGCCGCTTTCGGGCCTGCTCGCCGCGCGCCAGGCCGGCGTGCGGGCATTCACGCTGCTCCTCGTGCATCGCGATCGCTCGAAAAGCGCCGTAGCGATGCAGCTTGCTACTGCCACGCGCGACGCCGAGCGCTTGTCGGCATTGCTGCGCGAGAAGCTCACGACGCTTGTTCTCAAGCAGCCGGTAGAGGCCATTGCGCTCGAAGCCGGCGACTTCACGCCGCTCGGCGGCACAAGCCGCGGGCTCTTTGGCGACCGCATGGCCGAGGCCGAGCAATGGGCGCAGCTGGTCGAACGGCTGCAGGCGCGGCTTGGCCGCGACGCCGTGTATGGCGTGACGCCGTTTCCCGACCATCGACCCGAATCCGCGTGGCGGCGCGTCGAGCCGGGCGACTGGGATGCGCATGATTTCGTGCAGCCCGGCCCGCGGCCGGCGTGGCTCATCGCCGCGCCGCGCCGCATCGCGGAGACCGAGCTGGTACTGATCGCGGGTCCCGAGCGCATTGCCTGCGGCTGGTGGGACGCCGACGAGACGCGTCGCGACTATTTCGTCGCCGAGCTCGGCCGCTCCGTCGCCTGGGTTTATCGCGAAGAAGGCGCCTGGTACGTGCATGGCTTTTTTGCCTGATTACGCCGAGCTGCACGCGCTTTCCAACTTCAGCTTCCTGCGCGGCGCCTCGCACCCGGAAGAGCTGGTGCTGCGCGCGCATGCGCTCGGCTACCAGGCGCTCGCGCTTACCGACGAGTGCTCGCTCGCCGGCAGCGTGCGTGCGCATTTCGCGGCCAAGGAATGCGGCCTGCGGCTCATCCACGGCACCGAAGTCAACGTCGGAAAAAGCAAGCTGGTACTGCTCGCCACTGACCGGCGCTCCTATGGTGCCATCTCGGCGCTGATCACCAACGCACGACGCCGCAGCAAGAAGGGCACGTATTCGCTAACGCTAGCGGATGTCGAAGCGCTTGGGCCGCACGAGGTGCTCGCCCTGTGGGTGCCTGGGGCTGAGAGGAGCACCGCGCCCTGGCTCGCCGAGCGCTTTGCGGGCCGCGCGTGGATCGCGGCAGAGCTGCACTGCGGGCCGAACGACCGCGCGAAGCTGCACGAGCTGCGCGGGCTTGGCCGGCAATACGGCTTGCCGCTCGTTGCGGCCGGCGACGTGCACATGCACGTGCGCTCGCGCAAGCGCCTGCACGATGTGCTGACCGCGATCCGGCTCGCAAGACCGGTGGCGCAATGCGGGCAGGCGCTGCTGCCGAATGCCGAGAAGAGCCTGCGCCTTCGCATGCGCCTCGCGCAGCTTTATCCGCCGGAATTGCTTGCCGAGAGCGTGGCGATCGCGGAGCGCTGCCGCTTTTCGCTCGATGAGCTGCGCTACGAGTATCCGGCCGAGCTGGTGCCGCCTGGCCAGACGCCGCAGAGCTGGCTTGCCAAGCTGACCGCCGACGGGCTGGCGTGGCGCTTTCCGGGCGGCGTGCCGGCGAAGGTGCGCAGCATCGCCGACCACGAGCTCGTGTTGATCGCCGAGCTCGGCTACGAGCCGTTTTTTTTGACCGTCCAAGACTTGGTGCGCTACGCCCGTTCGCGCGGCATCCTGTGCCAGGGGCGCGGCTCGGCGGCCAACTCGGTGGTGTGCTACGCCCTCGGCATCACCGAGGTCGATCCCGCGCGCATGAACATGCTGTTCGAGCGCTTCGTCTCCCGCGAGCGCAACGAGCCGCCCGACATCGATGTCGATTTCGAGCACCAGCGCCGCGAGGAGGTCATTCAGTACGTCTACGAGAAATACGGACGCCATCGCGCCGCACTTGCCGCGACGGTGATCTGCTACCGGCCGAAAAGCGCGGTGCGCGAGGTTGGCAAAGCACTGGGCCTCCCCGCCGATGAAGTCGACCGGACCGCGAAAAGCTTTGCCTTCTGGGACCAGCCGATCCCGGCGGCCAATACCTGGATGCAGTTCGCGCAGATGCTGCGCGGCTTCCCGCGCCACCTCTCGCAGCACCCGGGGGGCTTCGTCATCTCGCGCGGGCCGCTGGCCGAGCTGGTGCCGACCGAGAACGCGGCGATGGCCGAGCGCACCGTGATCCAGTGGGACAAGGACGACCTCGAAGCGCTGGGTCTCCTGAAAGTCGATGTGCTGGGCCTCGGCATGCTCTCGGTGATCCGCCGCGCGCTCGATTTCGTCGGCCGCAAGATCCACGACGTGCCGCCCGAGGACCCGGCGGTGTACGCGATGATTCAGAAAGCCGACACCGTAGGCGTGTTCCAGATCGAGTCGCGCGCGCAGATGAGCATGCTGCCGCGGCTCAGGCCCAAAGACTATTACGACCTGGTGATCGAGGTAGCGATCGTGCGCCCCGGCCCGATCCAGGGCGGCATGGTGCACCCGTACCTGCGGCGCCGGCGCGGCGAAGAACCGATTACGTACCCGAGTGCCGCGGTCGAAGCGGTGCTCGGCCGCACCCTCGGCGTGCCGATCTTCCAGGAGCAGGTGATGCAGCTCGCCATGGTCGCCGCCGGCTTCACGCCGGGCGAAGCCGACCGCTTGCGCCGCTCGATGGCGGCGTGGAAGAAGCGCGGCGGGCTGGAGCACTTCGAGGGCAAGCTGAAGGACGGCATGCAGCGGCACGGCTACAGCGCCGAGTTCGCCGACGCGCTCTACCGGCAGATTCTCGGCTTCGGTGAATACGGTTTTCCGGAGTCGCATGCGGCGAGCTTCGCGCTGCTGGTCTATGTGTCGTCCTGGCTCAAGTGCCACCATCCCGCCGCCTTCTGTGCCGCGCTGCTGAACAGCCAGCCGATGGGCTTCTACGCCCCGGCGCAGCTCGTGCAGGACGCGCGCCGCCACGGCGTCGAAATCCGCCCGGCGGACGTGAATCTGAGCGAATGGGACTGCACCCTGGAAGGCGCGGCCATGCGCCTGGGCTTGCGCATGGTCGGCGGGCTGGCCGAAGCCGCAGGCAAAAAGATTGCTGCCGGCAAACCCTATATGTCGGTGCATGAGCTCGACCTGGATCGCAAAAACCTGCGTGCCCTGGCCGCTGCCGGCGCACTGCAATCGCTCGCCGGCCATCGGCGCCGTGCCCACTGGGCTGCCGCCGGCGCTGCGCGGCGCGCGCCTCTCGACGTGGCGTCGGCGGAAACACTGCCGGAGCTCGTCGCGCCCGGCGAAGGCGCGGAGATCGTCGCCGACTACGCGAGCCTCGGCCTTACGCTGGGGCGCCATCCGCTCGCGCTCTTGCGCCGGCAATTGCGCCGCCTGCGGCTGAGCGACTCCGCCGCGCTGCGCGAGCTGCCGCACGGCGCTCAGGCGGCGGTCGCCGGCCTCGTCACCTGCCGGCAACGCCCGGATACGGCAAGCGGCGTGGTGTTTGTCACGCTGGAAGACGAATCGGGCAACGTCAACGTGGTGGTCTGGAACCGTCTGGTCGAGCGCCAGCGCCGCGAGCTTCTTGGCGCGCGCCTCCTCGGCGTGCACGGCCGTATTGAGCGCGACGGCGAAGTTGTGCATTTGGTCGCACATCGCCTGGTCGATCACAGCGCGCTGCTCGGGCCGCTCATAACGGCCTCGCGCGATTTCCATTAAGCTCTCTCGAGATGAACGCGACCGAAGTCGGTATCCTCGATCTCATCGCGACGCGCCGCGAGCGCCGCGCGGCGCGCGACCTGCCGGCGCTGGCCGAACTTTTCCGCCACCTTGCTGCCTGCGCGGCACCCGAGGCAGGAGATACCGAGGAGCGCATCTGGGATGTGTGGATGGATCACCCGCACCGCGCCGCGGCAGCCGTGCTCGATGTCGCGACGCGCGACATCGCCGCCAAGCGCTACGACATTGCGGAGACGCGGCTTACGGCGCTGTTGCGCGCCGCACCGCTTTACGCCGAGGCCTGGCACAAGAGGGCCACGCTTTACTATCTGCTCGGGCGCGACGCCGAGTGCCTGCACGACATCCGGCGCACGCTCGAGCTCGAGCCGCGGCACTTCGCGGCGATGCTGCACTTCGCAGAAATTCTGCTTGGCGAAGGCGCGACCGCGGAGGCGCGCTATGCGTTCGCCGCGGCCCTCACGCTGCATCCGCATCTGCCCCGCGCGCGCGACGCGTTGGCTGACAAACCCTGACCGGCTGGGCGGGGGGGCCTCATATAATGGGACGCATGGATGCGCCGAGCTACAAGGTAACGGTCGCCCGCGACCTCGAGGACCTGATTCCGGTCTTCATGAGCAACCGCAAGAAGGAGCTCGACACCCTGCGCGTGGCGCTCGCCGCGGCCGACTTCGAGCAGCTGCGCCAGCTCGGCCATCGCATGAAGGGCGTGGGTAACTCCTACGGCTTCGCGCACGTCTCCACGCTCGGCAAGCACATCGAAGACGGGGCGCGCAGCGGCGACCGCGCGGGCCTCGAGACGCGCATCCGCGAGTACGCCGATTACCTCGCCAAGGTCGAGATCGTGTACGAATAGCGAATGCGCGTACTGATCATCGACGATGATCCGGACCTGAGGAGCCTCCTCGGCCATTACATCAAGCAGCGCTGGCAGGACGCCGCGGTAGACGAGTGGGACCCGCTCGAGCGCGACGTGCCGGGCGCCGACTTTCCGCTCGGCTCCTACCAGGCGCTGATCCTCGACTACATGCTCGGGCGCGGCGACGGCCTCGAGTGGCTGGCGAAGCTCAAGCAGCGCTCCGATTGTCCGAAGGTCCTGTTCCTCACCGGCGCCGGCAACGAGTCGATCGCGGTGCGCGCGATGAAGGCGGGGGCGGACGACTACCAGCGCAAGCAGGAACTCACGCGCGAGCGCCTGCTGACCTCGTTGCACGACCTCACGGCCGCCGAGGGCGAAAGGACCGTTTCGCGCGAGCTCGCCGCGCGCATGGAGGCGCATTCGCTCGGCGCCAAGGTCCGCATCCCTGGGATCAAGGTTCTGCGCTTGATCGGCGAAGGTGGCATGGCGCGCGTGTACCTCGCCGCGCGGGAGGGCGAGGACGTACCACTGGTGGTGAAGATCCTGCGCCGCGAAGTGCTGAAGAACAAGACCGCGCTGCAGCGCTTCATGGAGGAGTACGCGCTGGTGGAGCGCATCCAGAGCCGCCACGTGGCGCGCATCTACGACCACGGCCAGTCGGAGGAACACGCCTACCTGGTCATGGAATTCTTCGAGGGCGGCGACCTGATGAAGCGCCTCGCCGGCACCGCGCTCGAGCCGGGGGAGGCGCTGCGCATCTTCCGCGAGCTGATGTTCGCGCTTGGCGACATCCACGAGAAAGGCATCCTGCACCGCGACCTCAAGCCGCAGAACCTGATGTTCCGGCAGGACGGCACGCTCGCCATCCTCGACTTCGGCATCGCCAAGCACATCGACGCCATCGACCGCACCAAGGAAGGCGAAGTCCTCGGCACGCCGCGCTACATGAGCCCCGAGCAGGTGCAGGGGCGGGCGCTCGACCTGCGCACCGACATCTACAGCGCGGGAGTACTGCTTTACCAGATGCTCACCGGAGAGCACCTCTTCGAGGGAGAGACCGCGGTGGAAGTGGCGCTGCACCACCTGAACACGCCGCCGCCGGCGCTGCCCGAGCACCTGCAGACGTACCAGCGGCTGCTCGACAAGCTCCTCGAGAAGGACCGCGAGGCACGCTTCAGGAATGCCGACGAGGTGATCGGCTTCCTCGCGCGCAAGCTCGAGGGCTCAATTCCCGACGACACCCAGAGGCTGCACTAAGGAAGCTTCGACCAGATCGAGCGTAGCTGGTCCGGGAGATCCTTGGGGGAGAAGGGCTTCGAGATGGTGCCGGCGGCGCCGAGCGCAAGGAGCTCCTCCATGTCGCGACTCGTGGCCTTGGCGGTGATGAACACGACCGGCAGCGAGGCGGTCTCAGGCAGCGTCTTCATCTTGCGAAAGAGCGTTGGCCCGTCCATGCCCGGCATCATCCAGTCGAGCATTACGAGATCCGGGCCGAACGCTTTCATGGCGTCGATGGCGCGCAACGGATCGGTGACAATCTCGACCGACATCTTGCCCACGCGCTCGAGCGCCATGCGCACGATGCGCTGGATGTCCTCGTCGTCCTCGACGTAGCAGACCTTGTTGAGCGGCCGGTTAGGCATGGCGCGGTAGCTCGAACCAGAAGGTGGTACCGCCGCCTTCGCGGTCCTGGAAGCCGATGCGACCCTGCATCATCTCGACCAGGCGCTTGCAGATCGCAAGCCCGAGGCCGGTACCGCCTTTCTGGCGCGAGGTGGTGGAATCGGCCTGGTTGAAACGCCCGAAGACGCGCGCCTTGAACGACTCAGGGATGCCCGGGCCGCGGTCGTGCACCGCCACGCGCAGGCAATCGGCGCGCTCTTCGGTGGTGATCTCGACCACCTGGCCCTCGGGTGAAAACTTCGCCGCGTTCGAAAGGAGATTGGTCATTACCTGCAGCAGCCGCTTGTGGTCCGCGATCACTTCGCGCGGCGAGAGCTCGCCGCGCGCTTCGAAGCGCACCTTGAAGCGGTCGCCGAAACCCTTGTTGAGCACCATTGCTTCGCGCACCAGCTCGTCCACGCGGATCACCTGCGGATTGAGGGTCAGCTTGCCCGATTCGATCTTCTCGACGTCGAGGATATCGTTGATCAGGTCGAGCAGGCGCTGACCGTTTCGCTCCGCGACCTCGGTGAGCTCGGCGACGTCTTTCGGCACATCGCCCAGAACGCCGGCGTTGATCAGCTGCAGCGAGCCGATGATCGAAGTGAGCGGCGTGCGCAGCTCGTGCGATAGGGTCGAGGTGAACTCCTTTTTCAGGCGCTCGGCTTCGAGCTGCGCGGTGATGTCGCGCCCCTGCGCAATCACCGAGATCAGCTCGCCTTCGGGGTTGACGAGCGGCGTGACGGTCCACTCGCACACCACCGTCAGGCCGTCGCGGCGCGGGTTGCGCACCTTGAGGCCGGCGAGCGGCCGGCGCGTCGCGACGAGCTTGGTCCACTCGGCGTCGAAGTCCGGCTGGTATTTGGCGAGCACCAGCGTCTTCACCGTCTGGCCAATCAGTTCGGCGGCGGCAAAGCCGAAGAGGAGCTCCCCGGCGTGATTCATCTCCTGGATCACGCCTTTCGCGTCGAGCTCGAGGACCGCGATCGGCGAGCGCTCGAAGAACAGCGCGAGCTTGCGGCCGCTCGCCTCGATCTGGCGGCGGGCTTCCTCGAGCTCGACCAGCTGCCGCTGGTAGGCGTGGCGCAGCCGGTAGCCCGACACGAACACGCCGTTCAGCCGGAAGGCGATCGCCACGCTCACCGCATAGAAGAGCGGGATGAGCAGCGCGATCTCCGCGAACAGGCGGTTGCCGAACGTTGCCAGCACGTAGGTAAAGGGCAGTGCGATCGCCGCCGCGTACGCCGCGAAGATCGGCCAGGACGCCGCGTACATCGGGATACCGCCGGAGATCACACCGGCGAGCAGAAAAGCGAGGAACACCTGGCGCTCGTCCGCATGCGATGGGAAGAACACCGCGGCGGCGAAGCCCCACACCGCGCCCGCCGCGAAGGCGCCGATGCCGAGCCAGCGCAGCCACTGGCCGGTGTTGTCCTGCCGACGGGCGTCGTTGCGATATCCGAGGTAGAGCAGGCCGTGCAGCACGACGACCAGCCCGAGCAGGCCGCCCCAGAAGTACACGAGCTCGATCAGCCGGCCCTCGTGCAGCTCGAAGGCCGCAATCACGCCGATCACCACCGTGGCGGCCAAGCCGAGCGGCAGCTGGCTATAGAGCTGCTCGACGCGGTCGGCACGCACCAGCGCCGGGTCGGCACGATCGCGAATATCGGCGATCACGGCGGCGGCTTTGCTGCGCGCGGCGGCTTCGCCGCGTTCGGCGCTCTCGATACCGTTGGCTAGACTGCTCATCAGCGCAGGCGCGAACCCCCTGCGCGCAATTCTAAAGGCTTATCAGAACGCCTTACCGTTGCGGATGACGCCGACCGCGATGCCCTCGATGGCGAGCGCTTCGCGTCGCAAATCGACTTCGATCGCTGCGAAGTCTGGATTCTCGGCTTCGAGAGTCACGGCATGGCCGCGGCGACGCAGCCGCTTCACGGTGACTTCATCCCCGAGGCGCGCGACCACGATCTGACCGCTGCGCGCGTCTTGCGTGCGGTGCACGGCCAGCAGATCCCCCTCGAGAATGCCGGCGTCGCGCATCGACAGGCCGCGCACCCGCAGCAGATAGTCGGCGCGCGGCGTGAACAGGTTCGGATCGACCTGGTAGTGGCCCTGCAGATTTTCCTCGGCGAGGATCGGCGCGCCCGCGGCGACTCGTCCCACCACCGGCAGTTCAAGGAGCCGCGCGCTGCGGCTGCCGCTACGCCCATCGCGCACCCGAATGCCGCGCGAGGCGCCCGAGGAAATCTCGATCGCCCCTTTCTTCTCCAGCGCGCGCAGGTGCTGCTCTGCGGCGTTCACCGAGCGAAAACCCATCTTCTGCGCGATTTCGGCGCGCGTTGGCGGATAGCCGGAGACTTCGGTCAGCTCGCGCACCAGTCTCAGAATCTCCGCTTGCCGCTCGGTTAAGGGCTCCATGGACTGGGATTATATACAGTATTACAAAAGCTCGCGCTGAGCGGGTCCTGCGGCGGCCTCCTCGATGAGGGAAGCATCGTCGTTCTCCGGCTTGTTGACGCGCAGGCCGACGCGATGCGCGGCCATGCGCGCGGCGTCATACGGCTTTATGTAATGCATGAGTTCAGCCACGTCCTGGTTTGCGGCATCGAGCCATGCGCTGTAGTCCTCCGGGCGAATGATGACCGGCATGCGATCATGAATCGGCCGCATCAGCTCGTTCGCTTCAGTCGTGATGAGCGAGACGCTCCGCAGTCCCTTCCAGTACGCCGTAATACCGGCGAGCGCGAAGAGCTCGGCGTCGCGCGGCTGGATGTACCAGGGGAGCTTGCCGCGCCCGAGCGTCTGCCATTCGTAGAAGCCGCTCGCCGGCACGAGGCAGCGCCACGCGCGGAAGGCGTCGCGAAAGGCCGGCCGCTCGGCGAGCGACTCGCCGCGCGCATTGGCGAGCTTGTTGCCGATCGAGGGGTCCTTCGCCCAGTGCGGCACCAGGCCCCAGCGGTTTTGGCGCGCCACGCGCCGGCCGTCGCGCGCCACACGCACCACCAGGATGTCGCTTCCGGGGCAGACGTTGTAGCTCGGCTTGAATTCCGGCAGCGCCTCGAGCGCGAACTGCAGCGCCACGACCTGCGGGCTGGCATGGATCGAGTAACGGCCGCACATGGAGCGGAGGTTACAATGGCCGCCGGATGATCATCCAGTCGCTGCTGGACACCGACCTGTACAAGTTCACCATGATGCAGGTCGTGCTGCACCACTTCCCGGGCGCGCAGGTCGAATACAAGTTCAGGTGCCGCACCGAAGGCGTCGACTTTCGTCCCTATCTCGACGAGATCCGCGACGAGATGAAGGCGCTCGCGACACTGCGCTTTCGCGACGACGAGCTCGACTATCTGCGCTCATTGCGCTTCATGAAGTCCGACTTCGTCGATTTCCTGGGTCTCTTTCACTTCAGCGAGAAGTACGTGCGCATCGGCCAGGGCGAGCGCGCGGGCGAGATGGACATCACCATCCGCGGCCCGTGGCTGCACACCATCATGTACGAGATTCCGCTGCTCGC
>Ga0070696_100001670_pt1 | contig 14549 bp, 25 predicted proteins | sample KBSK1253metaG_FD_65474 | JGI IMG/M metagenome (GOLD analysis project Ga0070696, IMG submission 65474) | Corn, switchgrass and miscanthus rhizosphere microbial communities from Kellogg Biological Station, Michigan, USA - KBS K1-25-3 metaG | ecosystem: Host-associated > Plants > Roots >... | reverse complement strand
GACCGGCAGTTGGTGCCGTGCTGCACCAGCCGGTTGTACTTCTGCGCCGCCGCGACAATCTGCCGCGCCTCGAACATATCGTGCGAGCACGGTTTTTCGACGTAGACATCTTTGCCGGCCTGGCACGCCCACACCGTCTGCATGGTGTGATTGTGATTGGGCGTGGCGATCGAGACGGCGTCGATGGATTTGTCTTCCAGGAGCTTGCGCAGATCCGTGTAACTCGCCGGGCGTTTGCCGCTCAGCTTTTCCACGTCGTTGAGCCGGGAGTTGAGGATCGATTCATCGATGTCGCAGATGGCCGCGATCTGAACGTTCGGCATCTTGCTGTAATGCTGTATGTGCGATCGGCCCTGGCCGCGGACGCCGACACAAGCGACGCGAACCGTATCGTTTGGACTGGCCAGACTGCTGGCCCGAAATGCGGCTCCGGCCGCTACGGAGTTCAGGAAGAAATGTCTGCGGTTCATCTTTGCATGGTACCGCAGGGAGGGCTGTAAGAATCTCCCGGCAGTGCGGGCCGCCGGGAGATCCAATCAAACGTCGGGGTTCAGGTTTACTCTCCGCCGCCGGATGTACGGGTGCGCGGTCTGTCGGTCAGATCCATCTCGTCGGTCTCCGACAATCGTTCGTCGATGCGGCTACCGGCCGCTGTCCGCGGCATCGGCTTGTCGCTGTTCGCGAAATCCCCCTTGGTCTCGCCGGCCGAGGCGATATCTTCCGCCCCGGTGCGCTCCAGGATTTCCTTGGCTCTTTTTACCCATTCGGAGCTGTCGCAGTGCACGGAAAGCAGAATTCCGCCCTGCTTGATGCGGCCTTCGTAACGTTTGGCTTCATACTCGGGAATGCCCAGCCCAATCAGCGCGCCCAAAACGCCGCCAACCATGCCGCCGGTGCCCGCACCCGCCAGCGCGGCCACGATTGGCCCCGCGGCGATAAACGGCCCGACTCCAGGAATGGCCAGCGCGCCGATTCCCGCCAGCCACCCCAGCACGCCGCCGACAACCGCGCCGGACGTAGCGCCCGTGGTCGCGCCCTCGGGAGCCTTGGTGTCTTTTTTGTGCGCGAAATCCTTCGTTCCCTGGTTATCGGGCAGCAGCACGGAAATGTCCGTGTTCCGGTAGCCCGCCTGTCTTAATGCGTCAACCGCTTCTTCAGCGCCGACGCGCGATTTATAAATTCCAAAAACAGCCGTATTCTTGCCTGCCATTGTTTTTCTCCTTGGTCATCGATCTACGACACCGCGGAATCTTCTTCCCGGTATCGTTATTTCTTCGGCGCAACCTCAATTTTGCTGTTGATGGTCGCGCCCCCTGCCGCTTCGGCGGCCTTGGCTTCGACAGCTTTCTTTTCCTCTTCCGTTCGAACCGGCCCCTTCAGCGTGACCGCCCCGTTGCGCGTAATGATCTTGATGTTGTGCGCGTAAGTGGATAACGATTTGTCATCGACTATTGCGCGCCGGATGTTCCGCGTGAGTTCCCGGTCAGCCTTGCTGTTGCTCTGCTGGCCGGCTGTCACCGCCCCGCTGTTCCGATCCCGTTTGTTGACCTTCGTGTTGTCGGGCGGAACGGATTTCTCCGCAGGCTGTTGATATCCAAACCCCGAGGATGCAATCGTCAGCGTTGCCAGCACCGCAAGAGACCTAAAGCCGTTGACACTTTTGTACATAGTTTTCCCTTCTGGGAAGATAAACAGCAACAGCCGGGCCAGTGTGAGATTGCAAGCTAAAGCAGGCCGGGGCGGTGGGAAAAAATACAAGCCGGCCGCGGGAAGCGGTTTACTCGCGCTCGTAAACCAGTACGGCTTCGATCTCTTCGCGCGGACGTTCGATTTGCCGGCGGATAGTGAGAAGCTTGCCGTCGCGCGACAGCCGCCACCGGTCCATCTCGGTGCGACTGGCGCTGCGATCGCTGATAATGGTGTGCATCAGCAGCGCCGCTCCCTCCCACTTGAGCATGCTGTTGAGGGACGTTCCGCCCATCTTGTTCCTGCATTCCTTGCCGTCGGTCGTGTAGCGCAGCAGAACCGGCGCATCGCCGGCCTTCAGAACAACGCTGTGGCGGATGTCTCGTCCCGCATGCTCGATGGCGAAGCGTTCGAACGGCGCCCACGGAAGCGCGTGGGCATCGCTACGGCTTTCGTTCAGCCTCCATTTACCCGTGAAGTCGCGGTCCGAAGCCGGCTGTGCACATAATGTGCCGGCCAGCATGACAAGCGAGATAACGATTTGGCGCATGAATTGACAGGGACTATATCGTAGATTGGGCAGTGGCGCCATCCCCTTTAAGAGGGGTCTATGTACCACCCGAAAAAGGAAAAGCCGCCGGGAGTCAGTCCCCGCGGCGGCTCGTTTTCTATGAGATTGGCTCGAATCGCTACTTTTCTTCCGGCTCCTCGCCCTCTTCCGGTTCGCGGCCTTCGCGCTGGGCTTTCAATCGTTCCTCCCTGCGTTTGGCGCGGTCGGCGGCGCGTTTGACCAGTTCGGAACCGACCAGCTCGATCATGGCCTGCTCGGCGCCGTCCCCCTTGCGGAAGCCCAGCCGCACGATGCGCGTGTACCCGCCATTGCGCTGCCCGAACCGCGTGCCGAGCGTGTCGAAAAGCTTCTTCACCGACGCCGGAGTTTCGAGAAACGCCGCAGCCTGCCGCCGCGTGTGCAGTGTATCGCGCTTGGCCAGCGTGATCATGCGCTCCACCAGCGGCTTAATGGCCTTGGCCTTGGGCACCGTAGTGATGACGCGCTCCTCCTGGATCACGCTGGTCACCAGGCCTTTGAGCAGGGAATTGCGGGCGCCCACATCCCGCTTGAGTTTGTATCCGCCTCGTCTGTGTCGCATGGTCCCTACTCGCCCGGCTGCTCGGAGTCGAGCTGGCCTTCTTCCTCGGGATATACCTCGGGCAGCGAACCCGGCGGCGGCGGCGCGGGCGCCACCAGTCTGCCATGCGCATCCAGTTTCATACCCAGCGAAAGCCCCATGTTGGTCAGGATTTCCTTGATCTCGTTGAGCGATTTGCGCCCGAAATTCTTGGTGCGCAGCATCTCCGCCTCGGTCTTCTGCACCAACTCGCCGATGGTCTGGATGTTGGCATTCTTCAGGCAGTTGTACGAACGCACGCTCAACTCGAGCTCTTCGACGGAGCGGTTTAGCTGCTCGCCCATCTTGTCGAGAGTACGCTCGGTCGTCTCTTCAGCGGTCTCCGGCAGCTCCTCGAAGTTGATGAAGATCGACATGTGATCTTTCAGCAGCTTGGCCGCGTAGCCGATTGCGTCCTGCGGCGACACGGCGCCATTGGTCCAGACCTCGAGGGTCAGCTTGTCATAATCGGTCATCTGGCCAAGGCGCGCCGCTTCCACGGCGAAATTCACTTTGCGCACGGGCGAATGAACCGAGTCGATGGGAATGTAACCCAGCGCCAGGTCTTCGTCGAAATTCTTGTCCGCGCTGACGTAGCCGCGGCCGGTCTTGAGCCGCATCTCGATATTGAGCTTGCCGCCTTCGCCCACGGTGGCGATGTGGACGTTGCGATCCAGCACCTCGACGTCCTGATCCGTCTGGATGCCGCCGCTGAACACTTCGCCCGGCTGCTCAAACACCAGCCGCACGGTCTTGATACCCTCGCCCATGATTTTGAACGGAATCTGTTTCAAGTTGAGGATGATATCGGTGGCGTCTTCGACCACGCCCGGAATTGGGCTGAATTCGTGCTCCACGCCTTCGATCCGTACCGCGGTAATGGCCGCTCCCTCGATCGAGCTCAGCAGTACGCGCCTGAGACCGTTGCCGATGGTGGTGCCGAAGCCGCGCTGAAAAGGCTGCGCGGTGAACATGCCATACCGGTCCGTAAGAGTCTCGGTATTGGCGACCAGCCTTTTTGGTTTTTGAAAACCTTTGAACATTCTCTCTCCTCCCCAGTCTTACTTGGAGTACAACTCCACAATCAGCTGCTCGTTAATAGGAATCTGCACCAGCTCATCGCGCTTCGGAAGCCCGGTAATCTTGGCGCGAAGCGCGTCGCGATCCACTTCCATCCAGGCCGGTGAGGGCGCATGGGCGGTGGCGTCGCGCGCCGCCAGAATGGTCGGGTGGTTCTTGCTCGCCTCCCGCACCGCGACCTCGTCGCCGGGTTTTACGATGAACGAGGGCACGTTGACCTTGCGGCCATTGACATTTATGTGTCCGTGATGCACAATCTGGCGCGCCTGGGCGCGGCTGGTGCCGAAGCCCATCCGGTAGATAACGCTGTCGAGCCGGCGCTCGAGGCCGCTGAGCAGGTTTTCGCCCGTGATGCCTTTCTGGTGTACGGCCTTTTCGAAGCCGTTGCGGAACTGCCTCTCGAGCAAGCCGTAAATACGCCGCGTCTTCTGTTTTTCGCGAAGCTGCAGGCCGTAGCCCACCAGCTTCGCCTTGCGATCCTTGCCATGCTGCCCCGGAACGAAGTTGCGCTTTTCGATGGCGCACTTCTCGGTGTGACAGCGCTCACCTTTTAGAAACAGTTTCATGCCCTCGCGCCGGCACAGCCGGCAAACGGGGCCTCGATAACGTGCCAATGAACTTCCTACCTTTCTTCCTTCAGGTGCAGTTTACGGTCCGGCACGGACCTTCTTCCTGCTTACAACGGGTTTTCAGGCAGCGCCAAGCTAGCTAACACCTGGCACCTGGAACCTGCTTTTAAACCCTTCTCTTCTTCGGCGGCCGGCAGCCGTTGTGCGGCATGGGCGTCGCGTCCTTGATCGAACGCACCTCGAGGCCCGCCGTCGACAGCGCGCGCACGGCCGATTCACGTCCCGAGCCCGGCCCGCTGACCCGCACCTCTACCGTGCGCATCCCGCTTTCGCTGGCTTTGTTGGCGGCCGTCATCGCTGCCTGCTGCGCGGCAAACGGCGTGCCTTTTCGCGATCCGCGGAATCCGAGCGACCCGGCGCTTGACCACGATATGGTGGCGCCCTCCTGATCCGCGATGGTCACGATGGTGTTATTGAACGTCGCCTGGATATGCACGATACCCGAATGGACGACGCGCTTCTCTTTCTTCTTGAAAGTTTTCTTTTTGGCCGGTTTGGCCGGAGCTTTTGCCATGGTTTATGTCTTCGACGCCGCTTTCTTCTTGTTGGCGATGGTGCCGCGCCGCGGTCCCTTGCGCGTGCGCGCGTTAGTGTGCGTCCGCTGGCCGCGCACCGGCAGGCTGCGGCGATGCCGCATTCCGCGGTAAGAGCCCATCTCGATGTGACGCTTGATGTTCATCGAGACTTCCTTGCGCAGATCGCCCTCAACCGCACCTTCCTCTTCCAGAATTGTGCGGACGCGGTTCACTTCGTCCTCAGTCAGCTCGCCGACCTTTTTGTCGAAATCGATCCCTGCCCGGTGGAGCAGGGAACGCGAACGGCTCGGGCCGATTCCGTAAATATAGGTCAACCCGATTTCCGCTCTCTTCTGCGGCGGTAGATCCACACCCGCGAGACGCGCCATAATTACCTCCTCTATCCCTGACGCTGCTTATGTTTCGGATTCGTGCAGATGACCCGCACCACGCCTTGCCGATGGATCACCTTGCATTTATCGCAAATCTTCTTGACCGATGCTCTTACTTTCATATAGTTGTCACAACTTCCTTAAAATCCGCCCGCGCGTTCCGTCGTTCGGCGCGAGCTCCAATTCCACTTTGTCGCCGGGCAGCAGGCGCACGAAATTCCGTTCCGTCATTCCCCCGGCATGGGCCAGTACCTCACGGCCCTTACCGACATCCACGCGAAAGACCAGTTGCGGCAACTCTTCCACAACCAATCCCTGGCGCCTGGCGCCTAGCACCTGAAACCTGTCTTCACGGCCGCGTCAGCACCCATGGGCCATTGGACGTCACCGCCACGCAGTGCTCGAAATGCGCCGAATAGGACCCGTCTTTGGTCACCGCCGTCCACTTGTCGCCCAATACCTTCGCGTCCGCTTTGCCGGCGTTCACCATCGGTTCGATCGCCAGCACCATGCCTTCCTTCAACCGCGGATTCTCATTCTTGCGATCCACGTAATTCGGAATCTGCGGCTCTTCGTGAAGCTGCGTTCCGATGCCGTGCCCAACGTATTCGCGGACGATGGAAAATCCGTTCGTCGTCACGTGCCGCTCAACCGTCCCGCAAATGTCGAACAACCGGTTGCCCGCGCGCACCTGCTGGATAGCCAGCTCGAGCGATTCCTGAGTTACGTTCAGCAATTTCTCGGTTTCAGGGCTGACTTCTCCCACCGGCACCGTAATGGCCGAATCGCCGTAATACCCGTTCAACTGCACGCCGGTGTCGATCGAAACGATGTCGCCTTTCTTCAGAACCCGCTTGGACGACGGGATGCCGTGCACGATCTCGTTATTCACCGAGGTGCACAGCACGTACTTATATCGTTCACCCGCAGCCGGAACGAAATAGCCCTTGAAGGCCGGCCTCGCCCCCGCTTCAGACATCATCCGCTCGGCGGCGGTTTCCAGATCCTGCGTACTCACGCCCTCCGTGACCATCTCGCTCAGTTTCCGCAGAATCTGATAAACAAGAATCCCGCTCGACCGCATTTTTTCCAGTTCCGTGGCAGTCTTGCGAATGATCATTGCTTCCGGATCAGCCCGAGAATTTTCCGGAACAGCACTTCCGGCTTCTCCTGGCTGGCGTCAATTTCGTAAAGCCCGTTGCCTTTTTCCCGAAAATAGTCGATCAGCGGCCGCGTCTGCTTTTCGTATTCGTCCAGCCTTTCCCGCACCACCGGCTCGCGATCGTCCTCCCGAACTACCAGCGCCGTACCGTCCAGATCGCACACGCCGGGCACTTTGGGCGGCTTGGATGTGGCATTGTATAGGGCGCCGCAAACAGGACACTGCCTGCGTCCAGTAAGGCGGGCAATAATTACATTGTAATCGACCAGAAGGTGGACCACCACTGGGTGGAAGCCGCCGCCCTTCAGCACCCCGCAAAGCGTTTCCGCCTGCGCGCGCGTTCGCGGATAACCATCCAGAATAAAGCCGCGCCTGCAATCCGGCTGCTTGAGCCGCTCTTCCACCAGCCGGTTGACTACATCGTCCTTGACGAGTACGCCGGCCTTCATCTTTTCCTGCACCGCCGTACCGACCGAGTTACCCAGCCGCACGTGCTCGCGCAGCATGTCGCCGGTCGAAATCTGCGGAATCCCGAGAGCATTAACCAGCAGTTTCGATTGCGTGCCTTTTCCCGATCCCGGGGAGCCGAAAAGAACCAGGGCCAATGGCGCTTCGGATTTGGGATTCGGGATTTGGTCCGCTCCGGGCGCCTGGGAAGTGTTCACGCGTTCACCAAATTCTGAATCCTGTTAGAACGTGCTTCGACGTCCGCGAATTCGACCTGCCCGCGGCGTGAAGCCTTCATAGTGGCGCATGATCAGTTGCGCCTCGATCTGGTTGACGGTGTCCATGGCAACCCCCACCACGATCAGCAGGGAGGTGCCGCCGAAATAAAATTGCACATTCAGGCCTTCCAGCAGAAACCGCGGGAAGTACTGGTCGATCCAGTTGCCGACCAGCGGCAGGTGCTGCAGGTGGATGCCGGCAATCATGATATCGGGGATCATGCACAGGATGGAAAGATAGATGCCGCCCACAACCGTGATCTTGGTCAATATGGCGTTGATGTACTCGGCCGTATTTCTGCCCGGCCGGATGCCCGGGATGAACCCGCCGTACTTGCGCATGTTGTCGGCCGCTTCATTGGGGTTGAAGATGATCGACACGTAGAAGAAACAGAAAAAGATGATGCCCAGGACAAACAGCAAAACGTACAGCGGCTCGCCATGCTTGATGGCGCCGAGCATGCCGCTCAGCCATGGGCTATTCTGCACCAGCGGCAGCCCGGCCAGTGTTTGCGGGAAGGCCAGGATCGACGATGCGAAGATCACCGGGATGACGCCGCCCGCGTTGACCTTGAGCGGCATGTGTGTGGATTGGCCGCCCATCACGCGCCGTCCCACCACCCGTTTTGCGTACTGCACTGGAATGCGCCGCTCGCCCCGTTCGACCAGTACGATGAACGCCACCACCGCGATCATCATGATCAAAATCACAGCCAGCGTAATCACACTCCATTCCTTGGTCACAAATACGTTGGTGTAGATGTTGCCGATGGCGCCCGGCAGACCCACCACGATGCCGGCGAAGATAATGAGCGACATTCCGTTGCCGATGCCGCGGTCGGTGATCTGCTCGCCCAGCCACATGATGAATGCCGTGCCGGTGGTGAGCGAGACCATGGTCATCAGCTTGAACCCGATGCCCGGATCGTTCACCACGCCGCCGTGCTCGAGTCCGGTGGCGATGCCGAATGACTGGATCAGGGCGAGAATTACCGTCAGGTAACGCGTCCACTGCGTAATCTTCCTGCGGCCGAGCTCACCTTCTTTTTGTAGTTTTTCGAGGGTCGGAACCACCACCGTCAGCAGTTGCAGAATAATGGACGCCGTGATGTAGGGCATGATGCCCAGGGCGAAGACCGTCAGCCGCCGGATATTGCCGCCCGCAAACAGGTCGAAGAAGCCGAAGATCGATCCCTGGTTGCGCGTAAAGAAGTCATTCCAGCGCTGGAGGTTGACGCCGGGCGTGGGCACATGGCCGCCCAGCCGGTACACGGCCAGCATGGCGAGCGTAAACAGAACACGCTTGCGCAGGTCCGGAATACGAAAAACATTGGCAATGGCGTCGAATAATTTCATGCTCGTGCCTCAGCCAGGCCTACTCCTGGCGGGCTTTTGCTCCGATGACGGCGGTCTTGCCGCCGGCCTTCTCGATCTTTTCGATCGCGGAGCGCGAAAACAGGTGCGCTTCCACGCTGATCTTGCGTGTCAGTTCGCCCGAGCCCAGAATCTTGACGCCGTCTCGCACATTGTGGACGACGCCCAGCTCGATCAGGCGGTCGGGCGTGAAACTGTCGCCTTCGAGCTTCTCCAGTCTTCCCAGGTTCACGATGGCGTAATGCTTTTTGAAAATATTCGTGAAGCCGCGCTTGGGCAGCCGGCGATGGAGCGGCATCTGCCCGCCCTCGAAGCCGCGCATGAGGCTGTGGCCGGTACCGGCGCGCTGGCCCTTGCTGCCGCGCGTCGCGGTCTTGCCGCGGCCGGAGCCCATGCCGCGACCAATGCGCTTCTTGGGACGCTTTTGACCCGCCGGAGGCTTTAGATTGCTCAGATTCATCGCGATATCACTCCACTACAGCCAGCAGATGCGGCACTTTTTTTACCATGCCGCGGAATCCAGGCGTATCGGGCCGTTCGACCACCTGGTTGAGTTTCCGCAAGCCCAGCCCGCGCACGATCAGTTTGTGCTTTTCCGGCGTGCAGATCGTGCTGCGCACCAGTTTGATTTTGATTGTTCCCGCCATTACATCTTCTCCACCGCGATGCCGCGCATTTCGGCAACGGCGTTCTTGTCCCGCAGTTGTTCGAGCGCATTGATCGTGGCCTTCACGACGTTGTGCGGATTGTGCGAGCCGATCGACTTGGTCAGCACATTCGGAATGCCCGCGGCCTGTACGACGGCGCGTACCGGACCGCCGGCGATGACGCCGGTTCCCTCAGGCGCGGGTTTCAGCAACACCATGCCGCTGCCGAACCGGCCCAGCACCTGGTGCGGGATCGTGGTCTGGAGCAAGTGCACCTTGCGGAGATTCTTCTTGGCTGCTTCAATTCCCTTGCGAATCGCCGACGGCACCTCCTTGGCTTTGCCAACTCCGAAGCCGACCACCCTCGCCGATGAATCACCCACCACCACCAGCGCCGAGAAGCTCAGGTTCTTACCGCCCTTGACCACTTTCGTCACGCGATTGATGGATACCACCTGCTCTTTCAAATTGAGCGTTTGTGGATCGATGCGTTTCACTACCTTGAAAGCCATCTGCTAGAACTCCAGTCCCGCTGCGCGTGCCGCGTCCGCGAGCGCCTTCACGCGCCCGTGGTAAATATAGCCGCCGCGATCGAACACGACTTTCTTGATGCCTTTTTCCTTGGCGCGGTCGGCGATGGTTTTGCCGATGAGCATTGCGCCCGGAATATTGCCGCCGCTGGGCCTCACAACTGCCGCGGGCTTCTTGGCGGCGGCTTTCTTTTCGGCCTTTTCAGCCTTTTCAGCCTTGTCGCCCTTCTCGGCTTTTTCGGCTTTTTCGCCTTTTTCCGCTTTCTCGCCCTTCTCGGCTTTTTCGCCCTTTTCAGGCTTTTCAGCTTTCGCAACCGGCCTTTCGGCGATCACGGCCGCGGACGCTACCGGAGCGCCATCGAGCAGCGATGTCTCCGATGAAGATGCGGCCACCAGCGTGCGGCCCTGCGAATCGTCGATGACCTGCGCGTAAATGTGCGACAGGCTGCGGAAGACCGCCAGGCGCGGCCGGACGGCGGTGCCGCGCAACTTGCTCCGGATACGCTTGTGGATGCGGCCGCGAATCTCGTTTTTGTTGACGCTCTGGATCATGCCTTAGCCCCTGCACCGGTCTTGCCGACCTTCTTGCGCAATAACTCGCCCGCGTACCGGATGCCTTTGTTCTTGTACGGATCCGGTTTTCGCAGCGCCCGAATATTGGCCGCCACCTGCCCGAGCAGCTGCTTGTCGAAGCTGCTGACCAGAATCGGAACGGTGGGATGTCCGGCCACGGAAAACGGTTTGTCCACCGTCATGGTCACTCCGTCGGGCAGCAGAAGCTCGATAGGGTGCGAGTAGCCCAGCGTGAAGGTGGCAATCTGGCCTTTCACATCGGCGCGGTACCCGATGCCTACGATTTCAAGGCGCCGGGTGAATCCGGTAGCCACGCCGTTGATCGCGTTGGCGGCAAGAGCGCGGGTCAACCCATGGAGCGCGGCCTGTTCGTCGCCCGTTCGCGACAGCACGATGTTGCCATTGGTCTCCTTTGCCTCGATACCAGGCGGCATGGGAACCGTCAGCTTGCCCTTGGGGCCTTCAACCTGTAGCTGCTCGCCGATACTTACCTTGACGCCTTTCGGCAGCGGGATGGGCTTGTTTCCAACTCGTGACATAGAATCCTTACCAGATCTGGCAGAGAACCTCTCCGCCAAGTCCTTCCCTGTGCGCCGTGCGGCCGGTCATCACTCCCCGCGGCGTCGTCAGAATGTTGATCCCCAGGCCTCCCTGGACGCGCGGGATGTCGTCGTGTCCCACGTAAACACGGCAGCCAGGCCGGGATACACGTTCAATACGTGTAATGACAGGAGCATTTGCCTGAGAATACTTCAAGTAGATCTTGATGACCCTTTTGGGTCCTTCCTCGGCCACCTTGAAGTTGGCGATATAACCCTCTTCTTTGAGGATCCGGGCGATTTCCGCTTTCAGCCGCGAGGCCGGTACATCCACTTTCGGATGGCGCGCGGAAAGCGCGTTGCGCAAGCGCGTCAGCATGTCGGCAATCGGGTCGCTTGTCATCCTGCCCTCCTACCAGCTCGCCTTGATCACGCCGGGGATCTCGCCGTTGAGCGCGAGCTGCCGGAAGCACAGACGGCACACGCCGAATTTACGGAGGAAGCCGCGCGGGCGTCCGCAGCGCCAGCAGCGGTTCCGGTGCCGGACCGCGAGCTTGGGTGTCTTCGTCTTGTTCGCACGATCGTTGGCCAGCGCCCTGGATGACTTGATGTGTTTTGCTTTTCTGGCGGTTGTTGCCATTCGTTTCGCTTTCTCCTCGTTACTGCCGGAACGGCATTCCCATGGCCCGAAGCAGCGCCATCCCTTCGGCGTCCGTTCTGGCCGTCGTCGTAATTGAGATGTTCATGCCTTTAGTCTTCTCGACTTTGGCGTAATCAATCTCGGGAAAAATCAACTGGTCCTTGATGCCCAGCGTGTAATTGCCGCGTCCGTCGAACGACTTGCTCGACACGCCGCGGAAATCGCGCACGCGCGGGAGCGCCACGTTCACCAGCCGGTCGAAAAATTCATACATGCGGTCGCCGCGCAGCGTGACCATGCAGCCGATCGCCATCCCTTCGCGCAGCTTGAAGGCGGCGATGGATTTGCGCGCCTTGGTGACCACCGGTTTCTGGCCCGCGATCTGTCCCAGCTCGTTTACCGCCCCGTCCATCAGCTTGGCGTTCTGCGTCGCCTCGCCCAGCCCGATGTTGACCGAGATCTTCGACAGCCTGGGCACCGCCATGACATTCTTGTATCCGAACTCCTTACTCAGAGTCGGAATCACTGATTTCGCGTAAAGTTGTTTTAATCTTGCCGCCATAACAGCCTACTTTTTATCCAGCGACTGACCGCACTTCCGGCAAACGCGGTTGCGCCTCAATTTCCCGCCGGCCAGGGTCTCCACATGATGCGCGATACGCACCGGCCCGCACGCCGGACATAAAATCATCAGATTCGAAACCGCTATCGGGCTTTCCCGCTCCGCGATACCGCCTTTCACCTGCTTGGCGGGATTAGGACGGGTGTGCCGCTTGATCATGCCGATGTGTTCGACCAGCACCTTGCCGGTAAGCGAATCGATACTCAACACGCGGCCGGACTTGCCCTTGTCCCGGCCCGAAATCACGCGGACCTGGTCGTTCCTTTTCAATTGAATCCTCACCGGCTCGGCCAATTTGCGTCGCGCCACGGCCATCAGATCACCTCCGGCGCAAGGGAAACGATTTTCATAAATTTTTTATCGCGAAGCTCTCGAGCCACCGGACCGAACACGCGCGTTCCCACCGGATCGTTGGTTTCCGTGATCAACACGGCGGCGTTCGAGTCGAACCGGATATAGGTGCCGTCTTTGCGGCGCGTTTCTTTTCGCATCCGGACGATGACGCAGCGAACTACTTTGCCCTTCTTGATTGCCGAATCCGGAGCCGCTTCCTTGACGCTGGCCGTGACCACGTCGCCCAAGCCGGCGCGCAGACCGAGGTCGCCGCCGCGGGGCAGGATGCACTGCAGCCGTCGCGCGCCGCTGTTATCGGCAACCTCCAGTATGGTTCGCATGCCAATCATAAGTCGCTCCTCGCGTCGCTCCTTTAGGTGCCAGGTGCTAGGTTCCAGGTGTTAGCAAGCTGACACCTGCACTTCAAATCTTCACGTCCAGATCCGCGGGCTGCACCGCCACCTGCGCCGCCTTGCGCACAACTTCGCCCAGCCGCCATCTCTTCAAATGGCTCAACGGCCGGCACTCGATGATCTGCACCACGTCGCCCAGCTTGGCCCTACCCTCTTCGTCATGAGCGTAGAATTTCTTGCGCTTGGTGATGATGCGCTTGTAGAGCGGGTGCGGCACGCGGCGGCTGACTTCCACCACGATGGTCTTTTGCATCTTGGCCGAAACCACTTCGCCTATCTTTCGGTTCTTGTGACCCTGCTTCTCTTCCGCCATAACCTACCGCTTCTCCCCAGCCGCCGCGGTCGCCAGTTCGCGCTCGCGCAGCACGGTGTAGATCCGGGCCTTATTCTTCCGCATGGCCCGAACCTTTTTCAGACCTTCCATCTGGCCCATCGACATCTGCAGCTTGAGCCGGAAAAGCTGCTCGTCGATATCGCGCAACTGCACCTGGAGTTCGGGGGTGTCCAAATCACGAATCTTGTGCGACTTCATCTTCTTGCTCTCACTCCTCTCACTCGGCCAGACCCGCGCGCGAGACCAGCTTGGTTCTCATCGGCAGCTTATGGGCGGCCAGGCGCATGGCTTGCGCCGCGGTCTCGGCCGACACGCCTTCCATTTCAAACAGGACTTTGCCGGGACGAATCACCGCCACCCACTGCTCGGGTGCGCCCTTGCCCTTTCCCATGCGGGTTTCAGCGGGCTTCTTGGTGATGGGCTTATCGGGGAACAGGCGTATCCAGACTTTGCCGCCGCGCTTGATGAAGCGGGTCATGGCGACGCGCGCGGCTTCAATCTGCCGGTCGGTGATCCAACCGCACTCCATGGCCTTGAGGCCGAAATCGCCAAACGCCACCGTCGAGCCCCGCCACGCTTTTCCCTTCATGCGGCCGCGCTGCTGTTTACGGTACTTAACCTTCTTGGGCATCAACATCGCGGATTAGCTCCCCCTCTCGCCTTCCGGTTTGGTTTCCGGCGCCACGGGCTCGGCCGCAGGTTCAGTAGCTGCTTCCGGCCGCGCTTCTTGCTTCCACGATGGTTGCGGCGGCATCAAAGGCGGCATGATCGGCCCGCCGGAACGCGTCGGCCGCGGCAGATCGGATGGCGGCGCCTGTGTGGCGGGGCCCGACGATTCGCCGCCCGGTTGGGAACTGGCGGCCGGCTGATCTCTGCGGCGATCCCGATCCCTGTCCCGGTCTCTGTCCCGGTCGCGGCGCGGTTCCATGCGGCGCGGCTCGGGCTCGGAGGAATACCCGCTGCGGCGCGATTTTGAATCCAGAATTTCGCCCTTATAGAGCCAGGCTTTGATGCCGATCACTCCGTAGGTCGTGTAGGCCTGCGTGAAACCGTAGTCGATGTCGGCGCGCAGCGTGTGCAGCGGAAGCTGGCCTTGCAGGTACCACTCGCTGCGGGCGATTTCCGCTCCGTTCAGCCGGCCCGAGACGCGCACTTTGATTCCCTTGCAGCCGAAGCGCAGCGCGGA
>Ga0070696_100001669_pt1 | contig 14552 bp, 8 predicted proteins | sample KBSK1253metaG_FD_65474 | JGI IMG/M metagenome (GOLD analysis project Ga0070696, IMG submission 65474) | Corn, switchgrass and miscanthus rhizosphere microbial communities from Kellogg Biological Station, Michigan, USA - KBS K1-25-3 metaG | ecosystem: Host-associated > Plants > Roots >... | reverse complement strand
GTCCGCCCTCTGGGCGCAGGCCGACCTGGCCATCGCGGGCGACCCGGCGACCGAGCAGGCGCTGCGCCTCAACCTGTTCCATGTGTTCCAGTCCAGCGGCCGCGACGGCCGCAGCGGTACCGCCGCCAAGGGGCTCACCGGCGAGGGCTACGAGGGCCACTACTTCTGGGACGCCGAAGCCTTCATGCTGCCGGCGCTGGTTACCCTGGCGCCGGAGCTGGCACGCGCCATGCTGACCTGGCGCCATCGCACGCTGGACCACGCGCGCCGGCATGCGCGCGAACTCGACCACCCGCGCGGCGCGCTGTACGCATGGCGCACGATCAGCGGCGACGAGTGCTCCGCGTACTTCCCCGGCGGCTCGGCGCAGTACCACATCAATGCGGCGGTGGCATGGGCGACCCGCCTCTACGTCGACGCCAGCGGCGATCAGGCGTTCCTGCTCGAATGCGGCGCCGAGATGATCTTCGAGACCGCACGGATCTGGCTCGACGTCGGCCATTTCAATCCGCGCCACGGCGGCGCGTTCTGCATCCACGAGGTCACCGGCCCGGACGAGTACTCCGCCCTGGTCGACAACAACCACTACACCAACCGCATGGCGCAGCGGCATCTGCGCGATGCAGCCGCCACCGCCGAATGGATGGCGCTGACCCACCCGGCCGACTACGCCGCGCTGGCTGCGCGGATCGGCCTGCACGCCGACGAGCCGGCGCAATGGCAAGCCGCGGCGCAGGCGATGTACCTGCCGGTGGACGCCGCGCTGGGCATCTTTCCGCAGGACGACGGCTTCCTCGACAAGCCGCGCCTGCCGCCCGAACGGGTCGCTGCACCGGGCAAACAGCCGCTGCTGCTGCGCATGCATCCGCTGAGCATCTACCGCCACCAGGTGTGCAAGCAGGCCGACGTGCTGCTCGCCCTGATGCTGGCCGGCGAGCAGGTCGACGTCGCCGCCAAGCGGCGCAACTTCGATTACTACGAAGGCGTCACCGTGCACGACTCCACCCTGTCCGCCTCCACCTTCGCGGTGCTCGCGGCCGAAGTGGGCTACGCCGACAAGGCGCATCGCTATTTCCTCGACACCTTGCGCGTCGACCTGGACAACCTGCACGGCAACGCGGCGCACGGCCTGCACATGGCGGCGATGGCCGGCAGCTGGCTGGCGCTGACCTGGGGTTACGGCGGTCTGCGCGTGCACGATGGCATGCCGGCGCTGGCGCCACGATTGCCTGCGGCGTGGCAAGGCTATCGCTTCGGCCTGCGCTGGCGGGGCACGCACCTGCGCGTGGAGGTCGATCGCGACGGCGTGCGCTACACGCTCACCGAAGGCAGCGCACTCACCTTCCTGCACGACGGCCTGCCGCAACGCCTGCATGCCGGCCAGCCGCTGCGTCTGCCGTGCGCGGGTTTCCCCGATCCGCTGCCGCCGCTGAAGGCCGTGGTCTTCGACCTGGATGGAGTGATCGCCGACACCGCGGTGGTGCATCACGCCGCCTGGAAAAGGCTGGCCGGCGAGATCGGCGTGCCGTTCGACGACGCCACCGGCGAGCGCATGAAGGGAGTCGACCGGCGCGGGTCGCTGGAGATCCTGCTGCAGGCCGCCGCGCGCGCTTACCCGGAAGCCGAGAAGCAGGCTCTGGCCGCGCGCAAGAACGACTACTACCGCGAACAGATCGAACACTTCGGGCCACAGGACCTGCTGCCCGGCGCGCGCGCGGCGATCGAGGCGGTGCGCCAGGCCGGGCTCAAGGTGGCGCTGGCCTCGGCCAGCCGCAACGCCGGCCTGCTGCTGGAGCGCCTGGGTATCGCCGGGCTGTTCGACGCCGTCGTCGACGCCAACCGGATCAGCCGCTCCAAGCCCGACCCGGAAATTTTCCTCGCCGCGGCAAGCGCGCTCGGCGTGGCGCCGGAAGAGTGCATCGGCGTCGAGGACGCCGCCGCTGGCATTGCAAGCATTCACGCCGCGGGGATGGCGGCGGTGGGAATCGGTCAGGCACAGGCGTTGGCCGAGGCAGACCTGGTGTTACCGAGCATGGCGACATTCGACATACGCACCTTTACAACAACCCGAACGACAAACTGGCGTGGACATATCGGTTGATGTGCCGCGACCCACACCGAAAACTGATGGGGAGGACGTGACATGGGCAACAACAAGCAAATGACCCGACTGATGCTGTCGGCGGCCATAACAGGCATCCTCATGTCCGCGACGGCCATGGCGCAGGACAGCCCGCAGGACGCCTCCGCGACGAACGCGCCGGCAACCGCCAGGAAGAGTCCGCAGCGCAAGGCGGCCGATGCCAAGGAGACCACGAACCTGCAGCAGGTCGTCGTCACCGGCTCGGCCACCGGCGTGAAGAAGATCGACGCGAGCTACACGCTCACCACTGCGAACGCCGAGCAGATCAAGCTGGCCAACCCCAAGAGCACGGCCGATCTTCTGAAGATCGCACCTGGCCTGTGGCCGGAATCGACCGGCGGCCAGACCGGCGCGAACATCGAGATCGCCGGCTTCCCGGGCGGCGGCGATGCACCTTACTTCTCCACCCAGCTGATGGGTTCGCCGCTGTACGGCATGCCCACGCTGTCGTTCTTCGAGACCACCTCGATCTTCCGCCTGGACGACACCATCGAGCGGGTCGAGATCCTGCAGGGTGGCCCGTCGGTGGTGTTCGGCGACGGCCAGATCGGTGCCACCGCGAACTTCATGCTCAAGCAGGGCACCGAGGTGCCGTCGGGCAGCATCGGCGTCACCTACGGCTCGGAAAACCTGAAGCGCGTCGATGGCTTCTTCGGCTTCCCGGTCGCCGAGAACTGGTACGGCAGCGTGGGCGGTTTCTACCGCGACTCGGACGGCGTGCGTGACCCGCAGTTCGCGGCCGACAAGGGTGGCCAGTTCACCGCCACGCTGACGCATGATTCGGATCGCGGCAGCATGATGCTCTATGCCCGCCGCCTGGACGACAAGAACCAGTTCATCACGCCGATCCCGCTGATCCAGAGCGGCACCGACAACTTCAGCGCCTATCCGGGCTTCGACCCGCTCAAGGACACCTACAACAGCAAGTACATCCAGCACGTGTTCCTGGCCGGCTACCCGGGCGGCGGCACCAACGCCGATCTCGCCAACGGCCGCGGCGCGAAGATGAATTTCTTCGGCGGCAACTTCGACTACGACCTGGGCAGCGGCTGGACGATCAGCGACAAGTTCCTCATCGACGCCGGCGACGTCGACACCAACGCGCTGTTCTCCGGCTCCAACCCGGCCAGCTTGAACGACGAGCTGTACAACACCCCGACCAGCCAGGGCGGCTTCGGGCTTCCGGCCGGTTCGGCGACAGCGACTTACGCCGGCCCGGGTGGCGGCGGCGTGGTCGATCCGAACCAGAGCGTGATCCACCAGGGCTGGTGGTACATCCACAAGCACCTGAAGAACATCAACAACGATTTCCGTCTCAGCAAGGAAATCTTCGAGGGCAACACGCTGACCGCGGGCGTCTACCTGGCGCACTACACGATGGATGACAAGTGGGCGCTCGGCAACCAGATGCTGATGACGAATACGCCCAATGCGCGCCCGATCATGGTGAGTTACGACGACGCCGGCACCATCAAGCAGTTGACCGACAACCAGGGTTTCCTCGACAACGGCGGCTACAACATCGCCCAGCACGGCACGGCCAACAACAAGGCGTTCTACCTGTCCGATTCGTGGCGCGTGGGCCCCTGGTTGTTCGACGCCTCGGCGCGTCTCGAAAACCAGGACGCGACCAACAACGTGTGCAACCTCACCAATGTCGACCTGGATGGCAACCCGCTCACGCTTTACAACAACAGCGTCCCGGTCTGCAACGGCACGTTCGCGCGCACCAACTACGACAAGACCCACACCTCATGGACCGTCGGCGCGAACTACCAGCTGGCCGACAACATGAGCGTGTACGTGCGTGCCAACAAGGGCGTGCATTTCGCCGACTTCGACAACGGCATCCGCGGCGCCACCACCGGCAACACCGCGCCGCTGCAGAAGATCCAGAACATCGAGGGCGGCTTCAAATACCAGTCGGACCTGATCTACGCCGACATCAGCGTCTACCACAAGCAGTTCAACGGCCTGTCGTTCCAACCCACGGACGGTGCCGGCACGCCGGTGGGAGCGCCGGCGCTGTACGGCTCCGACTCCAAGGGCATCAACTTGTCCGGTGCGATCACCCCGGTCGAGAACCTGAAGCTGATGCTGGTGGCCAATTACCTCGACGGCCACTACTCGCACAACAACTCCTGCTTCAAGTTCACCAACGTGGTGACCGGCGTCAGCGGCTGCCAGTTCATCAACGGCGTGCAGTTGCAGCGCCAGCCCAAGGTCCACTACGCGTTCACGCCCAGCTACAGGATTCCCTTCTCGTGGGGTGATGTAACCGCCTTCGTGACCTATACCCATGTCGGCCCCCACACGCAGGATCAGTCGGGCCTGCAGCAGTTGGGCACGTACCACACGTACGATTTCGGCGTGATCGCCAACGTCCAGCAGAACTGGCAACTGCGCCTGCAGGGCACCAACATCACCAACGAGCTGGGCCTGACCGAAAGCAACTCGCGTATCTTCGGCACGGCCGCTGCCGGTGGCGTGATCCTGGCCCGGCCCCTGGAAGGCCGCGAGGTCAACTTCCAGGTGAAGTACCTGTTCTGAGTCTGAAGCTGGTGAGGATGCGTGGTCCGGATCGAATACCCAGGGCGATCCGGGCCACGCCACGCCGTAACGTCGCGACTTCGCCGAGGTGGCCGTGAACCGAATCCGCATGATCGTCGCACTGGCGCTGATCTACATGATCTTCGCGATCCTGCTCAACAGCGTCGGCACGGTGATCCTGCAATCGATCGCCACGTTCGGCATCGACAAGCCCGCGGCCAGCGCACTGGAGCGCTACAAGGACCTCACGATCGCGTTCACCTCGTTCCTGGTCGCCTCGTTCCTGCCGCTGTTCGGCTACCGGCGCTCGATGATGCTGGCGCTGGCGATCGTCGGCGGCGCCTGCGTGCTGATGCCGCTCTACCCGAGTTTCCCCACCACGCGGCTGCTGTTCGCCTGCGTGGGTTTTTCATTCGCGCTGACCAAGGTCGGCGTGTACTCCTCGATCGGCCTGCTCACCGTCGACAGGACCGCGCATTCGCGGCTGACCAACACCATCGAGGGCCTGTTCATGGTCGGCGTGCTCGCCGGCAACTGGGTCTTCAGCGCCTACGTCGACCCGGCGAATCCGGGCAACCCGGTGTGGTTCAACGTGTACTGGCTGCTCGCCGGCGCCTGCGCACTGGCGATCGTGCTGCTGGCCACCAGCCGGCTGGACGAAAGCGCCGCGCACGCGCAGGGGCGCGACAATTCGTTTGTCGACGCGATCATGGAGATGCTGCGCCTGTTCGTGCGCCCGCTGGTTTACGTGTTTCTCGCCTCGGCGTTCCTGTACGTGCTGATCGAGCAGAGCTTCGGCACCTGGCTGCCCACCTTCAACAACGAGATCCTGAAGCTGCCGAACGCGATGAGCATCCAGTTCGCCAGCATCCTCGCCGGCATGACCGCGCTGGGTCGCATCGGTGCCGGCTTCATGCTCAAGCGCGTGCGCTGGCACGTGCTGCTCAACGTGTGCGTGGTCGGCATGGCCGTGCTGGTGATCGTGGTGCTGCCGCTGGCGCGCGACGTGGCGGCGCGGCCGGACGTCGGCTGGTTCAGCGCGCCGCTCGCGGCGTACCTGATCCCGCTGCTCGGCCTGCTGATGGCGCCGATCTACCCGGTGATCAATTCGGTGGCGCTGAGCTCGCTGCCCAAGCCGATGCACGCAGCGATGACCGGCCTGATCGTGGTGTTCTCCGCGCTCGGCGGCACGCTGGGGTCGTACATCACGGCCAGGGTATTCGCCAGCTTCGACGGCATCCACGCGTTCTATTTCTCGCTGGTGCCGATGACCCTGATCCTGCTCTCCCTGTTCCTGTTCAAGCGCGAGACCGATCGTGCGGCCACCACGCCGGCAGGGGCGCGACCGTGAGCCTCAGCCGCCGCGAATTTCTCGCCGTCAGCGCCGCTGCCGCCGGCGCCGCACTCAGCCCGGGCATAGCCGCGGCGATGCCCGACCAGGCCGCTGCATCCGCTGCCAGTCGCCAGGGTGACCGGCCCGGCCAACGCAACGTGCTGCTGATCGTGGCCGACGATCTGGGCTACGACCTGGGCTGCTGCGGCGGCACGCTGATAACACCCGTGCTCGATCGGCTCGCCCGCGAAGGCAGCCTGTTCACCGACGCGTATGCCGCCGTCTCGTCGTGCAGTTCGAGCCGAGCGACGCTCTACACCGGCCTTTATTCGCACACCAACGGCATGTACGGCCTGAGCCACGACGTGCACAACTTCTCGCTGCTCGACAACGTGAAGACGCTGCCGTGGATGCTGAAGCGAGCCGGCTACGCCACGGCGCTCGTCGGCAAGCTGCACGTCAAGCCGCTGGCCTTGCTGGACTACGATGCGTGGCTGCTGCCTGAGCAGGCCGGCAACCGCGACGTCGCCGCGATGGGCCATGCAGCCGGACGCTGGATCCGCGCGCAGGCAAAGCGGCCGTTCTTCCTTACCATCGGCTACAGCGATCCGCACCGAGCCGGCGATCCTTCGCAATTCGGCAACACACGCGACTGGCCCGAAGTGAAGCGCGAGCGCTACGCCCCGGCGGACGTATCGGTGCCGTCACACCTGCCCGATCTGCCGGACGTGCGCGCCGACCTGGCGCAGTACGGCGAAGCGGTCAGCCGGCTCGACAGCGGTGTCGGCGTGCTGTTGCAGGAACTCGAGGCCAGCGGCCACGCGGACGACACCCTGGTGATCTTCCTCAGCGACAACGGCCGACCGTTCCCGGGCGCCAAGGACAACCTCTACCGCGAAGGCATCCGACTGCCGCTGATCGTGCGCTCGCCGCAGCAGCACAAGCGCAATCTGCACAACCAGGCGATGGTCAGCTGGATCGACATCACGCCCACGATCCTCGACTGGGCCGGCGCGGCGGCGCCTGCGGGCTACCACTTCCTGCCGTTGCCGGGACGCTCGCTGCTGCCGATCCTGGAGAGCGAGAACCCCGCCAGCTGGGATCGCGTGTTCGCCACGCACAGCTTCCACGAGATCAACCAGTACTACCCGATCCGCTCGCTGCGCACGCGCAAATACAGCTACTTCCATAACCTCGAGCCGAACCTGGAAGTGCCGATCGCCAGCGACGTGGCGCTGTCGCCGAGCTGGAGGGCAATCCTCTCAACACCCGGCGTCCGCCTCGGCAAGCGCACGCTCGAAGCCTTCCGGCACCGTCCTGCCGAAGAACTGTACGACCTCGCCGCCGATCCCGACGAGGTGATCAACCTGACCGGCGATCCCGCGCATGCAACCGTGCTGGACGACCTGCGCAGGCAACTGGCCGAGTGGCGCACCGCCACCCACGACCCGTGGATGGCCGGCGTCACCGACCCGTTTGGCCCCGCGCATTGAACTGCCCCCGCCCCGTGACCCGAGGAGCAATCCCAAGATGATTTCGCTACGTCACCACCTGCTTCCAGGCATCGCGCTCGGCCTGTTGCTGGCCTGCACCGCTACCCGAGCAGCCGCCACCGAGCCGAGCTTCCTGCTCACCGGCACGGCGGAAAACTTCGGCACGTATTTTCCCAGCTACCTGGCCAACGGCTACTTCTCCACGATGACCTCGGTGCGCGGTACCGAGGGCAACCGCGCGTACATGGTCGCGTTCATGGATTACAAGCCCGGCGACATCGCACGTCCCGCCGCGATCCCCGGCTGGAGCGAGATCGACTACAACCCTGGCGGCGGCTGGCTCAATTCGACCCGCGTCGACAAGACGATCTTCACCGACTACGCGCAGACGCTGGACATGCACGACGGCACGCTGTCGACCCGCTACCGCTTCGCCTACGCGAACAAGTCGACCGACATCAAGGTCACCACCTTCGTCAGCCAGGCCTCGCATCACCTGGCGGCGACGCAGCTCTCCATCACGCCGCAGTTCGACGGCTCGGTGCAGCTGACGTTCCCGATCCGCCTGTGGTCGGAACATCAGCCGCGCTTCCCGATCGCCAGCATGAGCGGCGACGAGATGATCGCCGCGGTGATCGCCAGCGGCCAGACGCTGGACAACAAGCCGGTGCCGACGCCCGACCGCGCCGCCGTTTGGTACCCCGGCTACACCCGCGTGCTGGCCAGCGACGGCGACACGAAGGCGCTGACACTGTGGCTGGACGGCCGCGCCGAACACGGCCTGACGATGGCCGAGGCGGCGGCGATCGGGCTGCCGCCGGACCTCGCCATCGAAAACGTGAAGCTGGAGAAAGGCCCGTACAAGCTGTCGCTCAACCTCACCGCCAGGGTGCACAAGGGCAAGACCTACACCTTCACCAAGTACATCGCCGCGTCCCGGCAGGACTGGGGCGGCAACGCCCGCGACAACGTGGTGCTGGCCACGGCCGCACGCCAGAAGGGTTTCGCCGCGTTGCTCGCCGAACACCAGGCCGCCTGGCACGAACTGTGGAAGTCCGACATCGTGGTCGACGGCGACCCGGACGTGCAGCGCGCGGTGCACTCGGACCTGTACTACCTGCTGTCCAACACCACGGTGGGCACGGCCTGGCCGATGGGCGCCTGCGCGCTGACCCCGGGCTACGCCGGCCACGCCTTCTGGGACAGCGATTCATGGGTGTTCCCCGCCCTGCTCCTGCTGCATCCGGAACGCGCCAAACCGATCGTGATGTTCCGCGCGCGCACCATGCAGCCGGCGCGCGATCGTGCGAAGCAGTATGGCGCGAAAGGCACGATGTACCCGTGGGAAGCCGACCCCGAGACCGGCGTGGACCACACGCCGCACTTCGCCTACGGCGTGTGGCGCGAGATCCACGTCAACGCCGACATCGCCATCGCGCAGTGGCAGTACTACCTCGCCAGCGGCGACGACGCCTGGCTGAAGCAGCATGGCTGGCCGGTGATCCGCGAGGTCGCGCAGTTCTGGGCCAGCCGGGTCACCTACGACAAGGCCCACGACCGCTACGAAATCCACCACGTCACCTCGCCCGACGAGGCCTACGACGATGTGCCGAACGACTCGTTCACCAATGCCGCCGCGCGCAAGGCGCTGCAGATCGCGACCAAGGCGGCGAAGCTCGCCGGCGAAGCGCCCGATCCGCAGTGGGCCGCGATCGCCGCGAAGATGTACATCCCGTTCGACCAGAAGAACCAGCGCCATCTCGACTTCGACGCCTCGGTGCCGCACGACAAGATCACCTGGATGGGTTCGTCGCTGGCCTGGCTGATGTATCCGAACCTCGACCTGCCGATGTCACCGCAGGTGCGCCGCAACGACTTCGCGTTCCAGTTGCACGAGTTGAAGGTGCACGGCGACGACCCGAACGAGATGATGATGGTGATGCTCGCCGTCGGCGCCGCCGAACTGGGCGACGGCAAGGCCGCCGGCGAATGGATCCGGCGCAACCTGGTCGGCTTCCTGAAGCCGCCGTTCAACGTGCGCACCGAGACCGTCGCCAACAACGCAGGGTACCTGCTGGCCAGCTCGGCCGGCTTCGTGCAGAGCTTCGTGTACGGCCTCAGCGGCCTGCGCATCGAGGACGACGGCCTGGCCGAGGCGTACGCGCCGGTGCTGCCGCCGGGATGGAAATCGCTGACGCTCAAGCGTGTCACGTTCCGCGGCAAGCGCTACGACATCCGCATCGATCGCGACGCCGACGGCAAGGCCAGGCTGACCCGCACGGCGATCTGAAACGTCGCCACCATGCCGCACCCGGACGGACCGGGTACGGCCAGCAACGATCGGCAACGCTTAGGAGGCCGAGATGAAGCGCGCATCGCGTCGACTGTGGCAGCTCGCGGCACTGACTGTCATCGGCCTCGGCAGTGCCGTCGGCGCGCAGGCCGCGACCGATCCCAGCTTCCTGCTGACGGCCACCGCGAAGGACTTCGCCAGCTACTTTCCCGGCCAGCTCGGCAACGGCTATCTGTCGACGCTGACCGCGCCGCGCGGCACCGAGGGCAACCTCGCTTACCTGGTCGCGTTCATGGACTATGCGAAGGGCGATATCGCGCGTCCCGCCGCGGTGCCCGGCTGGAGCGAGATCGACTACAGCACGGGCGACTCGCCGGCCGGCCACTTCTGGCTCAACCAGGCCGCGCTGGACCCAGCCGTGTTCCAGGACTACCAGCAGCAGCTGAATCTGTATGAGGGCACGCTCACCACGCGCTACCGCTACCTCGACCATGGCCGAGCCACGCGCATCGAGGTGACCAGCCTGGTCAGCCAGGCCTCGCCCCATCTCGCTGCGACCCGGCTGTCGATCACGCCGGAGTTCGACGGCGCGGTGGAGCTGTCGTTCGCGCTGAATCTGTGGGCGCCGCATCAGCCGCGTTTCCCGCTGGCGGACCTGACCGGCGATGAAATGCAGGAGGCGGTGGCGGCGCACAACCTCAAGCTCGAACCGGTCGCACCGGCTACGCCCGACCGAGCCGTGCTCTGGTACCACGGGGATACGCATGTCACGGCCGCCGATGGCGATACGGGCGACCGCACGCTGTGGCTGGACGGCCAAGCCGAACGAGGCCTGTCGATGGCCGAGGCGGCCGCGATCGAGCTGTCCGCGGGCCTGCAGCCCACCGACCTGCGGGTGTATCGAAGCCGCTATCGGCTGGCGCTGAACCTCACCGCGAAAGTGCGCAAGGGGCAGACCTACACCTTCACCAAGTTCGTCGCGCTGTCGCGCGCGGGCTGGGGTGGCGATGCGAAGCAGGATCGCGCGCTGGCCACGGCCGCGCGCACGGCCGGCTTCGAGCGCCTGCTCGACGCGCACCGCCATGCCTGGAGCGAACTGTGGACATCGGACATCCGCATCGACGGCGATCCGCAAGCGCAGAAGATCGTCCACTCCGATCTCTATTACCTGCTGTCCAACGTCAGCCCCGACACCGCCTGGGCGACCGGTGGTTGCGGCATGACGCCCGGCTACGCCGGCCACGTGTTCTGGGACAGCGACACCTGGGTCTTTCCCGCGCTGCTGCTGTTGCATCCGCAGCGGGCGAAGTCGCTGGTGATGTTCCGCTCGCGCACCTTGCCGGCCGCCGAGGCTCGCGCACAGGCGCGCGGCCTGCGCGGCGCGATGTTTCCGTGGGAGGCCGACCCGCAGAACGGCAGCGAGCAGACGCCGCATATGGCCTACGTGCTCGGCGAGCGCGAGATCCACGTCAATGCCGACGTCGCCATCGCCCAGTGGCAGTACTACCTGGCCAGCGGCGACCGCCGGTGGCTGGCCGACCATGGTTGGCCGGTGATCCGCGATGTGGCGGATTTCTGGACGAGCCGCGCGACTTGGTCGGCAGACAAGCACCGCTACGAAATCCACCACGTCACCTCCGTGCTGGAGGCCTACAACGACGTGCCGAACGACGCCTTCACCAACGCCTCGGCGCGCAAGGCGCTGGACATCGCCACTGCCGCCGCGGCCGTCGTCGGCGCAAGGCCGGACCCGCACTGGTCGGAAGTCGCCACGCGGCTGTACATCCCGTTCTCCGCGAAGGACCGGCATCATCTCGATTTCGACGAGAGCGTGCCGCACGACATCGACGCCTGGGGCGACACCGCCCTGCCGGCGCTCGCCTATCCCTCGCTGGACCTCCCGATGAGCGCCGAGGTGCGCCGCAACGATTTCGACTACGCGATGACGCTGACCGGACGGTCGCGGCAGGAACCGAACAGCATGGGGCTTTCGCCGGTGTCGATCGCCGCCGCCGCGCTGGGCGACGCGCAGACGGCCAGCGCGTGGTTCCAGCGCAATCTCACCACCCACGTGCTGCAGCCGCCGTTCAACGTGCGCACCGAGACCGCCACCAACAACACCGGCTATTTCCTGACCGCCTCGGGCGGCCTGCTGCAGAACATCGTTTACGGCTTCAGCGGCCTGCGCCTGGAACAGGGCGGGCTGGTCGAGGCCTATGCGCCGGTGCTGCCGCCGTCGTGGAAGTCGTTCACGCTGAAGCACGTGAGCCTGCGCGGCCGCCACTACGACATCACGGTGCGCCGCGCGGCCGACGGCAGGCCGGAGCTGGTCCGCCACGCACTCTGAACCGCCAGCGCCATCCGCACCGACGAGGGGGAAAAGCCATGCCCGCCACACGCGCCCAACGGCTGCTGCAGACCGTCCTGCCCTACGCCGGCCTGTGCATGGCATGGCTGCGTTCGCACAGGCGCAGCACTCCGCCGTCGACGGCAAGGGCGACGTGAGCATGCCCGCGTTCGTGGTGCCGCACTCGGCGTACGCCTCGCCCGAGGCGCAGCGGCAGTTCCAGCGCATGCTCGAACAGGGCCGGCACACGCGACTTCGCCATGAGCTCGGTCCTGCGCAGCCAAAGCCTGCTGACCGCGGCCGGAGTGGAGACCGAGCTGCACGTCTGGGACGGCATGTGGCACGCGTTCTTCTCCGACCCGGAAATACCCGAATCGCGCCAGGCGTACGCCGTGATGCTGCGCTTCTTCGACCGTCGTCTGGGCCGCCATTGATCTTTGCCCCGCAGCCCGCAGCCGGGTATTCTCTGTCGAACCGTTTCCCACGCGCCGTGCCATGAACCCACAGACCGTTCTGGTCATTGATGACGAACGCGACATCCGCGAACTGCTGACCATCACGCTGGGGCGTATGGATCTGCAGGTCGACGCCGTCGGCACCGTCGCCGAGGCACGCCGCGCACTGGCCGAACGCAGCTACGACCTGTGCTTCACCGACATGCGGCTGCCCGACGGCACCGGCCACGAGATCATCGAGCTGATCGCCGCGGAGCATCCCGACATGCCGGTGGCGATGATCACCGCCTACGGCAACGTCGATGCCGCGGTGAACGCGCTGAAGGCCGGCGCCTTCGATTTCGTCTCCAAGCCGGTCGACATCCAGATGCTGCGCGGACTGGTGCGCACCGCGCTGCGCCTGGCCGAAGAGCGGCGCAACGGCAGCGCAGCGGCGAAAACCGGCGACTCCGGCGATCGCCTGATCGGCGACTCCACGGCGATGCAGCAGGTGCGTGCCACCATCGCCAAGCTGGCGCGCAACCAGGCGCCGGTCTACATCGCCGGCGAATCCGGCGTGGGCAAGGAACTGGTGGCGCGGCTGATCCACGAGCAGGGCCCGCGCGCCAGCGGCCCGTTCGTGCCGGTCAACTGCGGCGCAATCCCGTCCGAGCTGATGGAAAGCGAGTTCTTCGGCCACCGCAAGGGCAGCTTCACCGGCGCCAGCGTGGACAAGGAAGGCCTGTTCCAGGCCGCCCAGGGCGGCACCCTGTTCCTCGACGAGGTGGCCGAGCTGCCGCTGCACATGCAGGTGAAGCTGCTGCGCGCGATCCAGGAAAAGGCGGTGCGCCCGATCGGCGGCCGCGACGAGATCCCGGTCGACGTGCGCATCCTGTCCGCCACCCACAAGAATCTCGGCCAACTGGTCGAGCAGGGCCAGTTCCGCCAGGACCTGTTCTACCGCATCAACGTGATCGAACTGCGCGTGCCGCCGCTGCGCGAGCGCCGCGGCGACGTGCCGCAGTTGTCCGCGTTCATCCTCAAGGCGTTGGCCGGCAAGAGCGGCGAGGACGTGGGGCGGTTGTCGCCGGCCGCGCTGGAGGCGCTGGAGGTCTACGATTTTCCCGGCAACGTGCGCGAGCTGGAAAACATCCTCGAGCGCGCGATGGCGATGTGCGACGGCAGCACCATCGAGGCCGCCGACCTGATGCTGCCGCAGCGCAGCGCACGCGCCAGCCAGGAACCCGCGGCCGGCCAGTCGGCAGGCGTGCCGGCGCCGGCGGCGCCCGCCAGCGCCGATGGGGGCCTCGACGACTACATCAGCAACCTCGAGCGCACCGCCATCGTCAAGGCGCTGGAGGAGGCGCGCTACAACAAGACCGCCGCCGCCCGCAAACTCGGCATCACCTTCCGCGCGTTGCGCTACAAGCTGAAGAAGCTCGGCATCGACTGATCTGTCGACACAAGCACGCGATACTTTGTAGGGCGGGCACTGCCCGCCCTACATAACCCATCCTGCTCACACCGAGCGCGTCGCCTCCACTGGCGGCACGGCGGCGGCGCGCCGCGCCGGACCGAGCACGGCCAGCTGGCCTAGCAGCCACAGCAGCAGCGCGCCGACGCCGAGCAGCCACAGCGGCATCCGCGGCAGTTCGTAGTGCGTCATCAACGACAGGTTGGCGGCGATGCCGAGTGCCACACCCAGCACCACGCCGATGCTGACGATCATGGCGTTCTCGGTCTGGAAATAGCGCAGGATGTCGCCACGCGTGGCGCCCAGCGCGCGCCGCACGCCGATCGACCGACGCCGCTGGCCGACCCAGAAGCTGCTCAAGCCCACGATGCCACCGGCCGTTGCCAGCAGCAGCAAAACGCATATCGCGCCCATCATGATCGCCACGCCGCGATCGGTGGCATAAGCCTTTGCGCGTGCCTGTGCCAGCGTAACCACGCCGTCTT
>Ga0070696_100001668_pt1 | contig 14553 bp, 15 predicted proteins | sample KBSK1253metaG_FD_65474 | JGI IMG/M metagenome (GOLD analysis project Ga0070696, IMG submission 65474) | Corn, switchgrass and miscanthus rhizosphere microbial communities from Kellogg Biological Station, Michigan, USA - KBS K1-25-3 metaG | ecosystem: Host-associated > Plants > Roots >... | reverse complement strand
CGGCCATGATCCCTATTATGCGTCACTCGATCGTCGCGAGGACGGTGCCTGCGCCTACCGTATCACCCTCGCGGACCGGCAACGCCGCCACGCGGCCATCGCGGCGCGATTTCATCTCATTTTGCATCTTCATGGCCTCGATCACGACAATTCCCTGTCCGGTCGTAACCGAGTCTCCCGGTTCGACGAGTAGGCGCACGATCTTTCCCGGCATCGGCGCGACGATGTTATCGCGCTCATGACCGGTGATCCCTGAACCTTTCCGGTTCCAGCGGCGGGGATCGGTGACGACCACGCGAAAACGGCGGCCGCGAACTGTGATCCAGGCGCAGTCCTCTCGCGCTTCGGCGCGCACCTCGTAGCTGCGGCCGTCGAGCAGGACCGAGTAAACACCGGGCGCGACCTCGATTAGCTGCGCGTCGCGTAAATTTCCGTTCCCCAATCCCAGCTTGTACTGGTCTCCTTGGCGGTCGAATTGCAGCCGCATGAGTGCGCCGTCGATCTCGATCTCGACGGTCTTCATCGCAACAGCTCGTCTCGGCCTGCGTGCCGCCAGTTCGAGCCGGCATTACCATTCTTGCCGGATACCGGCCGCGGACCTGACCCGAATGCCTGTCCGACTAATGCCGCGATCACGGTCAGGTCTGATTCTGCGGCAGGCGCCGTACGCGTCGACAGAAATTCGTCAATCAGCCCCGTATGCAAATCGCCCCGACAGACCTGCGGGTCCTGGAGCAACGCCTCGAAGAATTGAATGTTCGTCTGGATTCCGGCGATGTGGTACTCGCCCAAAGCACGGCGCGCCCGCGCGATTGCTTCTTCACGAGTGGGAGCCCAGACCGCTAGCTTCGCCAATAGGGGATCATAGTCGAGAGCCACGCTCCAGCCTTCATACACCCCGGAATCCAGTCGAATTCCGGGACCGGCCGGCTCCTCCATCTGCGCGATGCGGCCCGGCGAGGGAAAGAAGTTGTTGTCGGGATCCTCGGCGTAAATCCGGCACTCGATCGCCGCGCCGCGCCACTCGACGTCCTGCTGCCGGATGCGCAAACGTTCGCCCGCGGCAATCTCTATTTGCAAGCGAACCAGGTCGAGCCCGGTCGCCAGCTCTGTTACCGGATGCTCGACTTGCAGGCGTGTGTTCATCTCGAGGAAGTAAAACTTCCTGTCGGCATCCACCAGGAACTCAATAGTGCCGGCGTTGTGGTATCCAGCGGCCCGCGCGATGCGTACCGTTGCTTCCCCCATCGCGTGCCGCATTTCCGGATGCGCGTCTACCAGCGGCGAAGGGCACTCTTCCAGGATCTTCTGGTGCCGCCGCTGCAATGAACATTCGCGTTCGCCCAAATGGATGAGATTGCCTTCGCGGTCGCCGAGCAACTGAATCTCGATGTGGCGCGGGCGCTCGATCAGCTTTTCTACATAGACCGTGGCATCGCCGAATGCGCTGGCGGCCTCGCTCGCCGCGTCGCGAAATGCGGATTCGAGCTGGTCCTCCCGATCGACTCTCCGCATCCCTTTACCGCCGCCGCCCGCGACAGCCTTGAGCAGCACCGGAAATCCGCACTGGCTTGCGAACGCCCGGGCCTCTCCGGCATCGCTCGCGCCGTGTTGCATGCCGGGCACGACCGGGGCGCCGGCCCGAACCGCGAGCTCGCGGGCAGCGGTCTTCGATCCCATCATGCGGATGGAATCGGCAGACGGTCCGATGAAAACGATACCGGCATCCGCACATGCCGCCGCGAACTCCGCGTTTTCGCTTAGAAATCCGTAACCGGGGTGGATGGCCTCCGCCCCGTGCGCTCGCGCTGCCTCAATCATGCGATCGATGCGCAGATAACTTTTGGAGGACGCCGATGCCCCCACGTGCGCCGCCTCATCCGCCATCCGCACGTGCAGCGAAGCGCGGTCGGCATCGGAATAGACGGCGACTGAAAGAATCCCCATCTCGCGCAGCGTTCGCATGATGCGGACGGCAATCTCGCCGCGGTTGGCAATCAGGATTTTGCGGAACATCGAACTGAGCGGGTCTACTCCAGCCGGTAATTCGGCGCTTCCTTGGTGATGATCACGTCGTGTACGTGGCCCTCGCGAAGGCCGGCGGGAGAGATACGCAGGAATTTCGCCTTCTCCTGGAGCGCTTGGATATCGGCGCATCCGCAGTAGCCCATGCCCGCCTTCAATCCGCCCACAAGTTGGAACACCAGCTCGCTCAACGGTCCTTTCGACGCCACGCGGCCCTCAATGCCTTCCGGTACCAGCTTCGCGTTGGGGTCCTGCGCGTAACGGTCGGTCGAGCCCTGCGCCATTGCGCCGAGCGAGCCCATACCGCGATACGTCTTGAACGTGCGGCCCTGATACAGGATCACCTCGCCGGGGCTTTCGTCGGTGCCGGCAAACAGCCCGCCGATCATGACGCAGTCCGCGCCCGCGGCCATGGCTTTGGTGATGTCGCCTGAATATTTCACGCCGCCGTCGGCAATGAGAGGTACTCCCGCGCCGCGCGTGGCCTTGGCGCACTCGGCAATTGCCGTGATCTGCGGCACGCCCGCGCCGGTCACCACGCGTGTGGTGCAAATCGAGCCCGGTCCAATCCCCACCTTCACTCCATCCACGCCGAGCGAAATCAACTCACACGCCGCTTCGTGCGTCGCCACGTTGCCGGTGATGAGCTGCACTTCAGGCAGCTTCTTCTTGACCGTGCGAACGGCGTTCATCACCCGAGCCGTGTGCGCGTGCGCCGTGTCAATCACCAGCACATCGACTTTTCTCGCCACCAGCTCCTGCGCGCGCTCCAGAAAATCGCCGGTCGCTCCGATGGCCGCGCCTACCCGCAGCCGACCTTGGGAATCCTTGGCGGCGCCGGGGTATTTCAGTTTTTTCTGGATATCTTTAACGGTGATCAGACCCTTGAGGTTGTAATGTTCGTCCACCACCAGCAGTTTTTCGACGCGGTGCTTGTGCAGGATCAGCTCGGCTTCCTCGAGAGTTGTACCCACCGACACGGTGATGAGATTCTCCTTGGTCATCACTTCGGAAATGGGAAGGTCCGCGCGCGTTTCGAATCGCAAATCGCGATTGGTCAGAATGCCCACCAGCCGCTGGCCCTCGGTGACCGGAATGCCGGAGATGCGATAGCGCTTCATCATGTCGAGCGCGTCGGCAATCTTCTTGTCCGGTGAAATCGTGATCGGATCGACGATCATGCCGCTCTCACTGCGCTTGACTCGATCCACCTCTTCGGCCTGCCGTTCGATCGACATATTCCGGTGGATCATGCCGATGCCGCCCTGCTGGGCGAGCGCAATGGCCAGGTGTGATTCCGTGACCGTATCCATGGCGGCGCTGACGATGGGAATGTTGAGCGCGATGTTGCGCGTGAGCCGGGTCTTCGTGTCGACTTCGGCGGGAATGACCTCGCTGCGCGCCGGTTCGAGCAGGACGTCGTCGAAAGTCAGGCCCTCGCGAATGCTGCCGTCAATCATAGAGTGATAATTCTATGATACCAGCGAGGTGGAAACACCCGCCGGCGAGCGCAGGAATTTCGCGCTCCGGTAGCGCAGGCTTTAGGCTGGATCACGCCGTTCCTGTTTCCGGCGCGAGCGTAAGGTCTCGAAACAGGCGTTTCAGTCCCTGACGCTTGCCGTCTCCAGCAGATGTTTTGTACTCTGGATCGGACGGCTCGCTTGAAAATTCCAGTATTCGTATCCTGCCCGACTGTGTTGAACAAAATTCAGCAGTCCGGTCGCAAGCTAATTCTGGCGGAGCTGGATCGGCTCGGCTTGGAACCTCGCGCTTTGGGCCGGTCGGATTATCCAACCGATTTTCCATTGCGCGAGGTGCTTGTAGTCGCCAAGCATTGTTCCGGCGGAGTCATCCTGGGTTTCGAACAGTTTCTTGCCCGTTCGGGAACGTTTAAACGCGATACGACAGAATCCAGGCGGCTGACGAAAGCGGTGCCATTTCCCTCATCATGGAATCACCTGGAGGCCGGTATCCTGTTCGGGCGAGGCCTGCCCCTATTGATTTTCAAAGAGGCTGAAATTTCCGGTGGTATTTTCGATCCAGGTGTTTCGGATGTCTTTGTGCACCAGATGCCCAAACCCGGTATGAGCGTTCAAAGCAGAGATAGCTTACGGGAAGTTTTTATGAAATGGCAGGCTCGCGTACGCTCCCACTATTACGGCGAGCTTCCGTAATCGGTGGGGCTCGGGTCCCTAATCCAGAAACGCCATGGTCTTGACTCCCGAGATATCGAACCGCTTGCGGCAGCGCAGATTCTTGCACGCGACTTTATCGTCGAGCAATACCATGTAGCTCTGCGATTTTTGAAAGCGCGCGCGATCGCGCTCGTCGGCGCCCTGAGGCACGCGGTCCTTCTTCTTTCGCAGCATCCAGCGCAATTCGTACGAATCGGAGGTCTTACAGAAAGGACAATGCAGCGTAGCCGGCTTGGTCGTCGGCGCTTCGGTGTAGAACGCTCGTTCGTCCACGTTCAGCGCTCCGCGAGCGGCACCCAGTTCATGCCGTCCGGATTCCCTTTATATTCGGCTCGCGGGCGAATGAGCCGGTTGTTGTGATATTGCTCGAGAACGTGCGCCGTCCAGCCCGACATGCGGCTGATGGCGAAGACCGGCGTAAACAGGTCGATCGGTATGCCGAGCGAATAGTAAGTGGATGCCGAGTAGAAGTCGACGTTGGCGTTCAGACCCTTCTCCTTCTTGATGGTTTCTTCGACGCGCCGCGACATCTCGAACAGATCCTTGTGGCCGGTACGCTTTCCCAGTTCTTCTGAAAGCACGCGCAAATGCGTGGCCCGCGGATCTTCGGTGCGGTAGACGCGATGGCCGAAACCGGGAATCTTCTTCTTTTTCGCCAGCATGTCGTGAACGCGCGCCACGGCGTTTTCGGGACTGCCCACTTCGAGCAGCATCCGGATGACGTCCTGGTTGGCGCCTCCGTGCAACGGACCTTTGAGCGCGCCGATGGCCGACGTCATCGATGAATAAATGTCCGACAAGGTCGCCGCCGTGACTCGCGCGGCAAACGTGGAGGCATTCAGCTCGTGGTCGGCGTGCAGGATCAGAGCGATGTCGAACACGCGCTCCATGACTTCGTCCGGCTGCTTACCGGTCAGCGTGTAGAGAAAATTCGCCGCAAAGCCCAGTTTGGGATCGCCCTCGAGGATGGGCCGCCCGTTGCGCAGCCGGTCGTAGGTACTCACGATGGTCGGCGTCTGGGACATTAGCTTGACGGCTTTTTGCGCATTCGCCTCGGGAGACTGATCGCGCGCCAGCGGATCGTACAGGCCCAGCATCGAAACCGCGGTGCGCAACACATCCATCGGCTCGGCTCTTCCCACGCCCGCCAGAAATTCCGTAACCGCTTTGGGAATGGGACGATTTGCGACCAGGTCGGCCTTTAGTTTCTCGAGTTCCTCGCGCCGCGGCAGACGGTCGTTCCACAACAGGTAAATAACCTCCTCGAACGTGGCGTTGTCGGCCAGCGTGTGGATGTTGTAGCCGCGATAACTGAGGACGCCCTCGTATCCATCGATGAAACAGATTTCAGATTCACCGGCGATCACGCCTTCCAGACCCGCGCCTGTTGTGGTTGTCGTTCCCATCTGTCTCGTCCCAGCTTTTATTCTATGACCGCGTTACCCAGGCCGTCACCTGAATTAAATGCTATCTTCCGGAAGGGCAGCCCGGCCAGGGCGAGAAGCTGATCGTCAGGCCGTCCCGCTCCACCCAGAGCTTTTCTTCCTGGTTCTTACCGAAATCCACTGTCAGAATAACCCCCGAACCGCACGCACGGCTCTTGCGGATATGAAATGAGTTGATGTTCGCGCGCGAGCTCTCCGGACCCCAGTCCTCCATAAAAGTTTTATAAGGATAGTCCCGGCAGGGCTTATCTTCGCTGCAGCCCCATAGCGTGTAAGCCGCCTTGTAGTCGTGCTTGTCGAGCAGTTGGAAAAACCTTGCGCCTTGCTGTTCCTGGCGATAGTTCTTGAGAAAGAAGTAGAGCAGTGCACCCGAAATGGCCAGAAGTATAAGCGAGACCACCAGCCGCCGGATAAGCTTCTCGCGCTGCTCCTCGCCTGCTCCGTAATGTGCCAGATATCCGGCCATCGGCGGCAATGCTCAGTCGCTATTTCGGTGCAGGATAGGCTTTGTTAAACGCGGCCAGCGCCTCGGTTGTGATGTCGAGGGCCGGCTTGAAGTAGATTGTGGTGGAGACGTCTACAACCACGTCGTAGCCTTTTTCTTCAGCCAGCTTCTTCACCACTTCCGTCATTTTCCGCGAACTGGCGCCTAGAACTTCGTTGCGCTCCCGGTCCACATCGGCCTGCAGGTCTTCGCTCTTTCTCTGCATCTCGCGCTGCTTTCTCTGTCCCTGCGCGGTCAGATCGGCCTGGGCTTCCTGCGTTAGCTTGCCCGCCCCGGATTGCAATTGCTGTTGCAGCGCCTGCATGTCCCGCTGGAGTTTTTCGAGGTCCGCCTGGCGCGGTTTGTATCGGGCTTCCATCGTAGCGGAGGCCTTCTGAATTTCTTCCGATTCAAGCACCGCGCGCTGCAAATTAATCACGGCTACCTTGGTCTGCGCCCAGCCGGCCTTCGCCGCAAGAAAAAGGGCCGAGCACACCAAAAACAGTCTGAGCCCGGGGATTCGAGACATTGCCAAAGACTCCTTAAAAGCGTTTTTAACTTAACAGGTTAGCACAGCGGCTATTTATTCGAGGACGCCCAGGATCTCGTCTTCCCGCAGAATCAGGTACTCTTCGCCGTCAATCTTGATCTCTGCGCCGGAGTACTTGCCGAACAAAATCCGGTCGCCGTCTTTTATCTCCGGCTTGAAGCGCTCGCCCTTGGGCGACAGTTTTCCCGCCCCGACGCCTTTCACTTCGCCCTGCTGAGGTTTTTCCTTGGCGCTATCTGGAATGATGATGCCGCCGCTCTTCGTTTCGCCTTCTTCGATTCTCTTGATCAGCACCCGATCGTGCAGTGGACGGATTTTCATGATTTCGATTCCTCTCGTTCCTAGTTTACTGAAATCCGTGATTCCCCCGCGGTTCGCCCGTATCGAATCGATTGATCGGTATATGGTCGCCGCATTGGCGGTTCAGATCCATCATGCGGCCCGGCCGGAGAGAAGCCTTCACGGTCGAAAGCCGCACGTCCGCGGCGCCTCGGTAGACCTTGAACATGCAGAAGTTCTCGTTGATGTCCCTGTAGTGCCGGTTGTCGAACCGGTATTCGCCTTGACTTGACAGTGCCGCCTCGAGTTCACAAAACACCGTTAATTTGGCGTCCCTGTTCATTCCATCTGTAATCACGACAGCGGGACCGGCCAGCACTTCGATGCGATTGTCTCCCGGTCGATTCGCCGTCATCCGGACGGAACCGTGTTCACCGAGACGAAGGGTGACTCCCGGAGCCAGTAAGACCTCGGCGCGGCCGTCTTCGGTGCGCATCAGAGCGTCCTCCGTGATTTTCGGGAACTCGCCGGACGGCTGAACGCGCTGATCATTCAGAAAAACATTGCCATCGACGTGCCGGATTTCAGGCGGCATCGACGGATTAACGGATTGCGCGGACGCGCTTCCCAGCGCTACCAGAAACGCGAAGAAAACGGTTTTCATGACTTGCCTCGCGGCATTCGCGTCCATCCCTCTAGTTTATTCCGCGGCGAATATCTCCGCCAGCACGCGCCCCACCGATCCGCTCGGCGTCTCGACGCCGAACAGCGTCGCCAGCGTCGGCGCAATATCGTTCACCGCAATCGGCTCGTGAAACCGCCCCGCCTTGATGCCCGGTCCCATAAAGATTACCGGAACGTGCGAGTCGTAGCTGAACGTCGTCCCGTGCGTGGTGCCGTGCGCGGTAAACATCCAATAAGGCTCGAGCATGACGAAAATGTCGGCGCTCCGCCGGATATAGAAACCATTCATCACCCGCCGGCCCACCTGGTCTTCCATGGCGAAGCCGTTCATGAGCTGCTCGCGGGTGTATGCGCGAAACACGTGCGGAATCGTCAACGCCGCTTCGGCCGCGGCCTGGTCAACCGCCACGCGGTCGAGCTTCTTTTCGCGGATAAGGTCGACGTTCAGGTACAGCGAGTGCTCATCCGGATTCGCGATCCAGTTGCCCGCACCGTATTTTCTGGCGAGCGCGGCCTGCACCGTTTCCTTCACGATTCCCGGCGGCATGCGGCCTCCCGGCATCCGGCGCGCCTGGTTCACTTCCGGAACGGGCGATACGCCATGATCGGCGGTCATGACCACTACAACATTCTTCATTCCCAAACGTGCGTCCAGAAACTGGAACAGCTTGCCGATCACCCGGTCCGTCAGGATCGACATTTCGCGCACCTCCGGGGCGTCCGGACCGAGAGCGTGCCCTACGTAATCGTTGGATGAGAAGCTCACCGTCAGCACGTCCGTCACACCGCGCGACCCGAGCTGCTCGCCCCGAATCGCGCTCTCCGCGAATGCTTCGATCAGCTCGTTGCCGTACGGACTATCCGGCAGCGCCCCGTACAATTTCTCGCCGGCATCGGGATACTTGCGGTTCATCCACACCGCGCCCTTGTAACGGTCGGCCGGACGCGCGGCGTTGAAATCGCGCGCCCACGCGGGAAGCTCTTTGAAATAGAACGTGCTGCTGATGAAATTGCCGGTCTTGCCGTCGAACCAGTACGCGCCGTCCGCCATATGGCCCGCCGGCAGAATCGCGCTGCGGTCCTTGAGTGAAATCCCGATAACCCGCGACTGGTTTCCGTTCGACATCTTCAATTCGTCGCCCAGAGTACTCACCAGCAGCTTTCGTGGCGAAGCGCCGGTTCCCGACCCGCCCAGCAGGCTGGTCGCGGCATCCGACACGCTGGTCACGACCTTGCCGGTTTCGCGATCGAACCAGTCGTTACCGACGATCCCACTGATCGAGGGTGTTGCGCCGGTTAGCAATGTGCTATGACCGATCGCCGTTACCGTTGGAAAGTGCTCGTAACGCGCGTTGGTGAATACGGCGCCGCGCGTCAGCAGGCTTGCTAGCCCTTCTTTGTATTCGCTGCGAAACCGCAGCAGGTAATCATAACGGAACTGGTCCACCGCAATGGCCAGGACGAGTTTTGGCTTTTCCGCCGCGGCCAGTGCCCCGGCAGCCAATAGGATTGCGAGAATTTTTTTCATAATGAAACCGAGTACGCCTATTTTACTGGCCCAGCTCGTGACAAGTGTTACACTCCAGCGCCGCATGTCGGGTTTTATGGCAGTCCACGCAAAATTTCATGGTTGGCGGAAATTCCAATGTAATTGCGTCGTTTTCCTCTACACGCCCGTGGCAGCTCCGGCACTCGACCGCCGCCTTGCGATGCCGCGCGTGGCTGAAGGAGACGAAGTCCGCCACCTTGTAGATCCGCTCGCTGGGCGCCGGTTTCTCATCCGCCGCCAGAGCGGCCAGCCGTCGGATCGCGGGGCTATCTTTCTTCACCGCTCGATGGCACGTCATGCATTTCGCCGCCGCGGGAAATGACGCGCGCTCCCCGGTCTCGACCGTCGAGTGGCAGACCTTGCACTGGATCTTCAGCGGCGCGTGTTGTTTGTGGCTGAAGGAAATCGGCTCGTCCGCCAGCCCGGCTAGGGCAATGAGAAGGCCACCAGCGAGTCCGAATAAACTTTGTTGTATTTGTTGCCTCCCCCGGCCGCGATCACGATGTACTGCTTGCCGGTCTTCCGCCCCACAAACGTCATGGGTGTCGCGTGCGCGCTCGCCGGCAGCCGGGCCGTCCATATTTCTTTGCCGCTATTCTTGTCGAACGCGCGAAATCGTGAATCGTTGGTCGCGCCGATGAATACCAGTCCGCCCGCGGTCACGATGGAACCTCCCAGGTTCGAAGTGCCGGTCGGCGGCACGCCGCGCGCAACCAGATCGTCCACCACCCCCAGTACCGAGCGCCAGCGGAACTCGCCCGTATCCAGATCGATGGCTGTCAGAAATCCCCACGGCGGCTTCTGGCACGGGTTGAGGTTTGTGTCCCAGAAGCGTGAATTCGGCGAACCCGAGCCTTGCGGCCGATAAGGAATCGTCGCGCCCTCGGGCCGATTCACCATGCGCAACAGCATGCCGGCATCCATCGAGTTCACATAGAGGGTGTGTGTTTCCGGATCCCACGATGCGCCGCCCCAGTTCGCGCCGCCGTTGGTGCCGGGAAACAGGACCGTGGGCTTCAATCCGATCGGCGTATAGAGGCTTCCAAACACCGCGCCGTCGATCAGCTTCGCGCAGTATGCGCGCGATTCCGGCGTCACGTCCGTCAGTTCTTCGCGTGTCATCGTCTGCCGCGCGTAAGGCGGCGGCTTCACGGGAAACGGTTGCGTGGCCCATGCCTGCTCGCCCGGCACGTCGCTCCCGGGCACCGGCCGCTCGACGATGTCGAACAGCGGCTTGCCCGTCATGCGGTCGAACACGAACGTGAATCCGGTCTTGGTCACCTGCGCCACCGCCGCGACCGGCCGCCCGTTGCGCGTGACCGTCACCAGGTTGGGCGGCGCGGGAATGTCGTAGTCCCAGATGTTGTGATGAACGGTTTGAAAATGCCAGAGGCGTTTTCCGGTCGCGGCGTCGAGCGCCACCAGCGCATCGCCAAACAGGCCCATGCCTTTGCGGTCGCCGCCGTAGTAATCGGTGGCCGGCGAAGTCAACGGCAGAAAAACAATTCCGCGCTCGGTATCCACGGTCAGTATCGACCACGCGTTCGCCGCCGCGCGGTCTTTCCATGAATCGCCCTCCCAGGTGTCGTTACCGAATTCGCCCGGGCGCGGAACGGTGTGAAATGTCCAGGCGAGTTTGCCCGTGTGGGCGTCGAACGCCCGCACATCGCCCGCCGGTCCTTGCGGCAAGCCGTCCGCCGTCATGGCTCCGCAGATCACCAGATTCCTGTAAATCGCCGCCGGCGATGTCATGGAGTATTCGCGGCCGGGAAATTTATCGGCAACACCGGGGCGCAGATCCACCCATCCCGCCTGCCCGAATGCATCGTCCGGTCTGCCTGTTTTTGCGTCGATCGAGAATAGCCGCCCATCCTGCGTGCCCAGGAAGATACGTTTCCGCGAGCCGTCCGTCCAGTACGCTGCGCCCCGGTTGATAAAAAGATTGCGCGGCGATTCCTTTTCGATCTTCGGATCGAACGCCCACAGTTCCTTCCCGGTTTCCGGATCCAGCGCGATGAGCCGCGAAAATGGAGTGGTCACGTACATGACGCCGTCGACCACGAGCGGCGTGGCTTCAAATGCGCTGCGGAACGGATTTGTGGAACCGTCGCTCACGTCGCCCGTGTGATAGGTCCAGGCGACCTTCAGCTTCATAACGTTCGACCGGTTGATCTGCTTGAGACCCGAATACCGCGAGTTGCCCGCGTCGCCGCCGTAGACGGGCCATTCCTGCTGGGCGAAAAGCGCGGCCGCGAGGGCTGCAATCGCCAGGGTCCGTGCGATGGCCTTCACGAAAACTTGTACACTCCCGGCACCGGCAGCGGCGGTACATCCATCGACTGCTCGTAACTGAACGCTTTCGGCATCAGATCCAGCTGCGAATTCATCATCTGGTCCCAGGTGATTTCCTGCCCCGAATACGCCGATTCCCGCGCCATGATGCACGTCATCGTGCTCTCCGCCACCGGCATTCCGTGATTGATGTACGGCCCCTGCCCGCGAATGCTCTTCACCATCTCGATATGTTCCTGCACGTAGGGATCGTTGCCCTTCGTCCCCATGTTCTTGCCGTTGCTTCGGCCCTTTGACCCCACGATCAGCTCGGAAATGTTCGTGTAGAGGCCGCGTGGAAACTGCCGGCAATAGCTCGACATGTGCACGCCGTTGGGATACACGAAGTCCGCGCTGATGTGGTCGTAGATGTTGCCGTAGATCTCCTCGCGCGGCCGCCACACCGCGCCTCCCGATGCCACCACTTTTTCCGGATGCCCGCCCATCACCCAGTTGATGACGTCGATGTTGTGCAGGTGCTGCTCCACAATCTGGTCGCCGCAAATCCACACGAACGAGTACCACGCCCGGTGCTGCCAGGTCATATCTTTCCAGTCCGGATCGCGTTCCTTCTGCTGGATTACCGGCGTCCCGACCCAGTACGCATACGTGGCTGTGATGTCGCCGATCGCGCCATCCTGAATGCGCTTGATGGTTTCGACGTATTCCTGCTGGCAGCGCCGCTGCGCGCCCGACATGACCGTCAGTTTCAGTTCCTCCGATTTCTTGGCCGCGGCCATGAAACGGCGCACGTTCACCGGGTCGGTGCCGAACGGTTTTTCGCAAAAGACATGTTTCTTGGCTTCCACTGCAGCTTCGAAGTGCATCGGCCTGTAGCCCGGCGGCGTGCACAGCATCACGATATCGATATCCGACGCCAGCACTTTTTTGTAGGCATCGAAGCCCACGAAATGATGCTCGGGATCGACCTTTACCTTTTCCGCGACGCCCGTGTACTTCGAATTGCGGATCTTGTCGAGCGACGTTTCGAGCTTGTCCTCAAAGATATCGCCCATCGCAATCAGTTCGACATTTTCGTTTCCGTGGAGTATTTGCTGAGCAGCCTCGGTCCCGCGTCCTCCACAGCCGACGAGCCCGGCCTTAAGCTTCTCATTGCCCGCTCCGCGCACCAGCTCCGGCTTGATGATGGTGAACGCCGACGCCCCCGCCGCCGCGCCAGTCGATTTTTTCAGAAACGATCTTCGCGAAAGTTCTTTGGAATTCTCCATGAAATGCCTCGTTGTGTGACGATTGTATCGTAACCGCCGAAGTCCTTAATGGGCCGGCCAGACCATCCGCGGTTCGCCCCAACCGCCCGGCTTGTAACATTTTCAGCCCGCCGTTCGCTTGCGTCATCCAACCGGCTGGAGTATATTCAGGATGTTTTCCCAAAACTGGGAGGAGGTAACTGCCTTGAAGAGAATAGTGCTAGCTTTTGTGCTGGCGTTGTCACTGTTCGCAGTGACATCGATGGCGGCCGAAATGACCGGATATATTTCCGATTCCAAATGCGCGGCCAAAGGCGCCAAAGATGCTCATGCGGATTGCGCTGTAAAGTGCGTGAAGGGCGGCGCTGCGCCGGTGTTCGTGTCGGACGGCAAAGTCTATAAGATCGACGATGCCGCTAAAGTGCAGGACCATGTAGGGCACAAGGTCACCATCACTGGTGATGTAAAAGGCGACACGATACAGGTTCAGACCGTAAAGATGTAAAGCGGGCGCTTCGGCGACCCGATTCTTTCGGAGGGGAGACCGGCTACTGCAGCTTGCCTCTCCCCTCCACCTTCCACGTTTCTTCCACTTGATAGCCACGCCGTCCGTAAACGTTCTCGTGTAAATTCACCACCACGCAAACGTGACTGGGAATGATGTGCAGCCGGTCGCCCACTGCAAATTCGCGGTCGCACTTTGTGATATCGATGTAACCGTGCTCCTCGTTCACGCGGTGAAAAACGCACTCTGGTGCTTCGACCACACGGCCGTGGATCGAAGGCGGCGCCGCGGTATCGGACGAAAATGTCTTCGATCCGCCGTCGACGACGATCTGACCGGGGCGCGAGGTGGAGACCACCGTTACAAGAACCGAAGCAGCGCAATCATCGAGCGTGCAGCCGCCGCTCGCCACCGTGTTGACGTCGTTATAAACATACGTGCCGGGCCGGATTTCATTGAGTCCGGCAACTTCGTGGGAGTGGTAAAGCGAGGGGGTGGACCCGCCGCTGACGATGCGCACGGCAATTCCCTCGCGGCGGAAATCGTCGAGGATACACGTGACCAGCTCGCTCAGCTTCCGCATCTGCTCCATGCCGCGCTCGCCGGTATCGCGCACGTGCCCGGGATAAAAATCGATGCCCTCGAAGGTGAGGTTGGACAATCGCCGGACCCCGCGAACCAGCTCGATCAGATCCGGACCCGGCGTAACGCCCACGCGGCCTAGCCCTGCATCCACTTCCGCCAGAACGCCGACCTCGACATGCGCCTCGCGAGCCGCTTCCGATAATTGCCGCGCCACCGCCATGCTGTCGAGCGCCACCGTGACCCGCGTTTTCTTGGCTACCTGCACCAGACGCGCCAGCTTGCTGCGGCCGATCACCGGATAAGCCACCAGCAGATCGGGCGGGTTCGCGCCCAGCATCACTTCCGCCTCGCCAACTTTAGCGACCGTCAGCCCGGCTGCTCCAGAGTCGAGCTGGCGCTTTCCAATCAGCGGTGATTTGTGTGTTTTGGTGTGCGGCCGCAATCGCAGCCCGTGCTGTTTGCAGTAATCGGCCACCCGGCGCAGGTTGCGCTCCATGATATCGAGATCGACCATAAGCGCGGGAGTATCGAGTTCGGAAATGTGCATGACTTACTATTCTATGCGAACAAGGCGCGCCGCTCCCGCGTGAACACGGACTTTTAGGGAGCTACCGAAGTGAGTGCATGACACGCGCGCGCTGCAAGGAAAACTACTTGAACCGAACCGAGAGCCTGCCCTCGGCGGTGGTGTAAATCAGCTCGAGATCCTTGAG
>Ga0070696_100001665_pt1 | contig 14557 bp, 12 predicted proteins | sample KBSK1253metaG_FD_65474 | JGI IMG/M metagenome (GOLD analysis project Ga0070696, IMG submission 65474) | Corn, switchgrass and miscanthus rhizosphere microbial communities from Kellogg Biological Station, Michigan, USA - KBS K1-25-3 metaG | ecosystem: Host-associated > Plants > Roots >... | reverse complement strand
GCCACGATGTACAGCGCCAGCGCCCAGCTCACGCTGTAGAACGCGAAACGCTCCCAGAACTCGGTCATGAACAGCATCCACAACGGCCGCGGATGACCGAGCAGTTGCGGATAATCGGGCGCCGGTACGGCGTCGCCGGCGGTGCTGGCCTGGCTCATGCAATCCTCCTGTCGGCATGCGTCAGGCAGCCGCAAGCGCCCGATGTTACCGGGCGCCGGCACCGCGTCAATGACCTCTGCACCAGCCGACTGAAGGCAGAAGCGAGTGAAGAGCAGAGGGAAGTGAGCAGGTTCTCACTCCCCTCCACTCATTCCTCGCCTCACCGCACCCCGTGCATCAGCCGGTTGATCAGCGGGGCGATCAGGAACAGCACGATGCCGCCGCCGAGCAGGATCCAGAAGCCCATGGTGTAGCCGGACAGCGCTGAGTCCACGGTCATGCCGGTCTCGCCGCTGACGTGGCCGGCGAACAGGCCGGCCAGGTTGTTGCCGATCGCGGTGGACAGGAACCAGCCGCCCATGCCCAGGCCGACCAGCCGCACCGGCGCCAGCTTGGTCACCATCGACAGGCCGATCGGCGACAGGCACAACTCGCCGGCGGTCTGCAGCACGTAGCACAGCACCAGCGTCCACAGCGGGATCATGCCGTCGTCGCCGACCAGCGCGGACAGCGCATACATCAGCACCGCAAAGCCCAGCGCGTTGCCGATCAGACCCAGGCCGAACTTGCGCGGGATCGACGGCTCGATGCGGCGCTTGTCCAGCCAGCCCCAGGCCAGGGTGATCAGCGGCGCCAGCAGCACGATCGCCACCGGGTTGACCGACTGGAACCAGCCGATCGGGAACTCCCAGCCGGCCAGGTTGCGGTTGACGATGTGTTGCGCCAGGAAGTTGAACGAGCTGCCGGCCTGTTCGAAGAACATCCAGAACAGCACGTTGAAGGTGAAGATGATCAGCATCGCGATGACCCGCTGGATCTGCACGCGGCCGGTGCGGATCGCCTCGATCACCAGCATCACGCCCACCCCGAGGAACAGCGCGCTCAGCAGCCACTGGATCGCCACCGCGCCGGCCTTGTCCATCAGCAGGTAGACCAGCGGAATCGCCGCCAGCACGCCGAGCATCACGTAAACCACGCGCTTGCTGCCGGCCTGCTCCGGCGCCGGGCGCCCGACCGGGCCGAGCTGACGGCGGCCGAACCAGAACCACACCAGGCTGATCAGCATGCCCACGCCGGAGGCGGCGAACACCACGTGGTAGTTGTGGTGGCCGGGCGTGCCGAACACCTTGTTGGCGAGGATGCTGGTCAGCACCGGCGCGATCAGCGCACCGGCGTTGATGCCCATGTAGAACAGGGTGAAGCCGCGGTCGCGGCGCGAATCGCCCTGCGCATAGAGCTGGCCCACCATCGAGGAAATGTTCGGCTTGAACAGGCCGTTGCCCACGATGATCGTGGCCAGGCCGAGCATGAACACCGCGTGGTTCGGCACCATGACCATGAACAGGCCGGCCGACATCACCACCGCGCCGAGCAGGATCGAGCGCTGGTAGCCGAGGATCTTGTCGGCCACGTAGCCGCCGAACACCGCGGTGGCATAGACCAGCGCCAGGTAGGCGCCGTAGATGCGGCTGGCATCCGCCTGGCCGGCGGCGTTGCCGTCGTAGAACTGCGCCACGATGTACAGCGTGAGCGCCCAGCGCATGCCGTAGAACGCGAAGCGCTCCCAGAACTCCGACATGAACAGCATCCACAGCGGGCGTGGATGGCCCATCAGCTGCGGGTAGTCGGGTACCGGCCTGGTGTCGCCGGAAAGTATGGTGTTGCCCATGCTGACCTCTAGTCTGTAGCGCGATCGAAAAATCTTGCGAATGACCAGATGTAACCGCAGGCAGCGCGCTCGTCAAATGCGCCGCAGCACGGGCCGCTCCATTTCGCTCAGCTGCCCAGCACGGTGCGCACGTCCAGCAGTTCGGGGAAGAACTCCAGGTCGAGCGCCTTCTTCAGGAAACTCACCCCGGACGAGCCGCCGGTGCCGCGGCGGTGGCCGATGATCCGCTCCACCGTCTTCATGTGGCGGAAGCGCCACAGCTGGAAGCTTTCCTCCACGTCCACCAGTTGCTCGCACATGTGGTACTCCGGCCAGAACTGCGCGCGCTGCTCGTAGATGCGCTTGAGTACCGGCAGCAGCGCCTCGTTGCGCCGGTAGGCCTCGGTCCAGTCGCGCTGCAGCAGTTCGGCCGGCACGGCATGACCGCGGCGAGCCAGGTAGCGCAGGAACTCGTCGTACAGGCTGGGCGTTTCCAGCACCGCGCGCAGTTCGGCCTGCGCTGCCGGGTCGTGCGCGAACACCTTCAGCATGCCGGCGTTCTTGTTGCCCAGCATGAACTCGATGGTGCGGTACTGCAGCGACTGGAAGCCCGAAGACGGCCCCAGCACGCCACGGAACTCCAGGTACTCCGACGGCGTCAGCGTCTCCAGCACCGCCCACTGCTCGAACAGCTGGCGCTGCACCTGCTTCACTCGCGCCAGGATCTTCAGGCAGGCATCGACGTCGTCCCGCTTGAGGTGCGTCAGCGCCGCCTTCAGCTCGTGGATCAGCAGCTTCATCCACAGCTCGGCCACGTGGTGCTGCACGATGAACAGCATTTCGTCGTGGTGCGGCGGGTCGCTCAGCGGCTGTTGGGCGGACAGCAAGGTATCCAGATGCAGGTAACCGCCGTAGGTGATCTGGCCGTTGAGATCAGTCTGGATGCCCGCTTCGATATCGCGCTGGTTGTCGCTCATGGTGTTCCGTCACGTTTCCGGAAAGTGTTTATGGTAACGACTGTACGTCGACCGAACCTTGATCGAAGACAAGCGTGCCCTTCCCTTTTGCCCGACCATGCTCCCCGCCTGCTTGCGGATGAGGGGGCAAACGCTTGATTCCCTATTCAGCCCCGGCACGCTCCATTTCCGATGCCGCGGTTTGCGCGGAAAGTCAGGCGCAATGCGGGTCGGCGCCCATCGGGGACCAGCAGAACCCCCGGCTCCCGTACGCCAACGAATGCTGCGCTGTACCTTGCAGCGCAACATGCACGCCTGCTATCAAGCGCGGTCTTGTGCGGTCGTTTGTGTGCCTTGCGCGTTCGGGTGCACGCCACCGCCCAACCCTCTTCCTCACCCCCGGAGCGAGTCGTGACCATCGCCGCCAAGTTTGAAATCGAATACCTGCAGTACCTCGATGCCGAGGGCAAGCAGGTACGTGATGATCTGCCCGAGTTCGCGAAAGACCTCGACCATATGGTCGAGCTGTACAAGCTCATGTTGTCCACCCGCGTGTTCGACGCCAAGTCGATCGCGCTGCAGCGCACCGGAAAGCTCGGCACCTACGCCAGCTGCCTCGGCCACGAGGCTGCCCACGTCGGCATCGGCAGCGCGATGAAGCCGGAAGACGTGCTGGCGCCGAGCTACCGCGAATACGGCGCGCAGCTGTACCGCGGCGTGCAGCCGCGCGAGGTGTACATGTACTGGGGCGGCGACGAGCGCGGCAACGACTACCAGAAGGAGCCGGCGCGGCACGACTTCGCCTGGTCGGTGCCGATCGCCACGCAGTGCCTGCATGCGGCCGGTTCCGCACTGGCGTTCAAGATCCGCGGCGAGAAGCGCGTGGCGGTGTGCACGATCGGCGACGGCGGCTCGTCCAAGGGCGACTTCTACGGCGCCATCAACATTGCCGGCGCGCAGAACCTGCCGCTGGTCGCGGTGATCGTCAACAACCAGTGGGCGATCTCGGTGCCGCGCAAGATCCAGTCCGGCGCGCCGACCCTGGCGCAGAAGGGCATCGCCGCCGGCCTGTTCTCGATCCAGGTGGACGGCAACGACATCATCGCCGTGCGCAAGGCGATGGAAGACGCGCTGGAACGCGCGCGCAGCGGCCAGGGCGGCAGCGTGATCGAGGCGGTCACCTACCGACTCGGCGACCACACCACCGCCGACGATGCGCGCCGCTACCGTGGCGAGCAGGAAGTGAAGGACGGCTGGGAAAAGGAACCGATGAAGCGCCTGCGCAACTGGCTGGTAGCCAGGAAAGTGTGGGACGACGCCAAGGAGGAGGCCTGGAAGGCCGAGTGCGACGACTGGATGGACAACGAGGTGAACGCGTATCTGGAGACCAGGACCCAGCCGGTCTCCGCGATGTTCGACTACACCTTCGCCGAAGTCCCCGCCGATCTCGCGAAACAGCGCGACTACGTCCTCTCGCTTGAAAACAAGGCCTGAGATCCTGCTTATGGCTTCCAAGTACCTCGCGTTGTCCCTGTGTGGTCGCCGGATGCTGTTGCGAGGCGATGCGCCTGCCTGGCCGGCAGGTCGAGCCACGCGGCGGCATCTGGCGGCCACACAGGGACAACCCTCCGGGCCGAACAGGCTTGCGCGCAAGCCTGCGTCATCATTCAGTCGTGGATCGACATCCACTTCTTCATTCTTCCTTGGCCTGCACGCAAGCCTGTTCGGCGCGAGGCACTTGGAAACCATAAGCAGGATCTAAAAGTCATGGCACAGATCACTCTCATCGAAGCAGTTACCCAGGCGCTGGCCTACGAAATGGCCCACGACGACTCCGTCGTGGTGCTGGGCGAAGACGTCGGCGTCAACGGCGGCGTGTTCCGCGCCACCCAGGGCCTGCAGGAAAAATTCGGCGAGCTGCGCGTGCTGGACACGCCGCTGGACGAAACCACCATCGCCGGCGTCACTGTCGGCCTCGCCGTGCAGGGCATGAAGCCGGTCGCCGAGGCGCAGTTCGAGGGTTTCATCTACCCGATGATGGAACAGATCGCCTGCCACGCCGCGCGCATGCGCAACCGCACCCGCGGCCGTCTCACCGTGCCGGCCGTGTGGCGCGCGCCGTGGGGCGGCGGCATCCGCGCGCCGGAACATCACTCCGAGGCGAACGAGCACTTGTTCACCAACATCCCCGGCCTGCGCGTGGTGATGCCGTCATCGCCGGCGCGTGCCTACGGCCTGCTGCTGGCCGCGATCCGCGATCCGGATCCGGTGATGTTCTTCGAGCCCAAGCGCATCTACCGTCAGTACAAGGAAGAGGTGCCGGACGACGGCGAGGCGTTGCCGCTGGACGTGTGCTTCGTGCTGCGCGACGGCACCGACGTGACCCTGGTGAGCTGGGGCGCGCAGGTGAAGGAAACGCTGGAGGCGGCCGACGCGCTGGCCGCCGAAGGCATCAGCGCCGAGGTGATCGACGTGGCCACGCTGACCCCGCTGGACTTCGACACCATTGCCGAGTCGGTGCAGAAGACCGGCCGCTGCGTGATCGTGCACGAAGCGCCGAAGACCGCCGGTTTCGGCGCCGAGATCGCCGCGCGCATCGGCGAGGAATGCCTGTACGACCTGCTCGCCCCGGTCGAGCGCGTCACCGGTCCGGACACGCACATCCCGCTGTTCCGCCTGGAAATGAAATACCTGCCGAGCGTGGGGCGCGTCGTCGACGCGGCCAAGCGCACCCTCGCAGCAAGCTGACGCCCTTGCTCCTCCCCCTGCTTGCAGGAGGAGGCTGGGAGGGGGTAATGCTCTTGATCTGAAATTCCAGGCAAAGAGCACCCCACCCCAACCCCCCTCTGCCAGCAGGGGAGGGAGCCAAATCAACGCATATTCTGGAAATCCGCTCATGGCCGATATCAAGACGTTCTACCTCCCCGACCTCGGCGAAGGCCTGCCCGACGCCACCGTCGTCGAATGGCACGTGAAGGTGGGCGACAGCATCAAGCTCGACGCGCCGCTGTGCTCGATGGAAACCGCCAAGGCGGTCGTCGACGTGCCCTCGCCGTACACCGGCAAGGTGGTCAAGCTGCACGGCGCGCCCGGCGACATCATCGAGACCGGCGCCGCGCTGGCCGATTTCGAACCCGATCCGAACGCGAAGCAACGCGCCGAAGCCGAGTCCACCGGCCACCACCACGGCCCGAAGAAAAGCGTCGGCAGCCCGGCGCCGGACGACGGCGGGAAGGTGGTCGCCTCGGACGAAGGCGGCGAAGTCGAGAGCAATACCAAGGCCGATCGCGAAGACGAAGGCACCGTGGTCGGTGCGATGGTCAGCGGCAACACCGTGCACGTCGAGCAGGCCGCCAGCATCGGCGGCGTCAAGGCGGTGCCCGCGGTACGCGCGCTGGCGAAGAAGCTCAAGGTCGATATCGCCCGGGTGCGCCCGAGCGGCGCCGACGGCGTGGTGACGATGAAGGACGTCAAGGACGCCGCCGCGAACGGCTCGGCCGCGCTGGGTGCTGCCCCGGCCCGCGCCGTACCCGCCTCCGCCGGCCGCCACCTGGCGCCCGAACTGCCGCAGCCGGAACCGCAGCGCGGTCCCGTTTCGCTGGCCGGCAAGCCGGTACGCACCGCGCCGCCGAGCGTCACCGCCAGCGGCCAGCCGGAACAGCTCAAGGGCGTGCGCCGCAACATGGCCCGCGTGATGGCCGACGCGCACGCGCAGGTGGTGCCGACCACCCTGGTCGACGACGCCGACCTGCACGCCTGGATCGGCAAGCAGGACATCACCGCACGGCTGATCCGCGCGATCGTGTTCGCCTGCAAGACGGTGCCGGCGCTGAACGCCTGGTTCGACGGCAAGAACCTCACCCGCACCCTGCACCCGCACGTCGACGTCGGCATCGCGGTGGACACCGACGACGGCCTGTTCGTGCCGGCGCTGCGCAACGCCGACGTGCTCGACGCGGCCGGCGTGCGCGCCGCGATCAAGCGCCTGCGCACGCAGGTCGAGGACCGCACGATCCCGGCCTCGGAGCTGTCCGGCTACACCATCAGCCTGTCCAACTTCGGCATGTTCGCCGGCCGTTACGCGACGCCGGTGGTGGTGCCGCCCACCGTCGCCATCGTCGGCGCCGGCAAGCTCAGCCACGACGTGGTCGCGGTGATCGGCGGCATCGAAGTGCACCGGCGCATGCCGCTCAGCCTGACCTTCGACCACCGTGCCGCCACCGGCGGTGAGGCGGCGCGCTTCCTCAAGGCGATGCTGGACGATCTGGCCCTGCCGAACTGAGCGGCCACCATGCGGAAAACGGACAGGGCGCCTTCGGGCGCCCTGCCTGTTTTTGCAGGCCGTCAGTAGTCGTGCACATCCAGCAGCATGAAGCAGCGCGCGACGTAGTCGCCGCCGCGTGGCCACGGCACGGCGGTCAGCGCCAGCGTGCCGGCCGTCCACGGCTCGTTGTCGAGCAGTGCCTCGCAACGCGAATCGCCCACCGCGGCATGGCTGTGCACCAGCCGCAGCCAGTGCAGCTCCGGGCTCAGCGCCTCGCGCTTCAGCGCCGCCTCGATCGACGCCAGCGCTTCGGCCGGCATGTCCGAGGGAGCCGCACCGCGCACGCTGAACGGGCCGATGAACACGTCCCAGCGGCGCACGCCGATGTCCCACGTGGCGATCCGCATGCGGCGATCGTCGGTGACGTACCAGCACGCCGCCAGCAGCACATGGAACGCGTTCTGCTCGAACGTGCGCAGCGCCTCGCGGCAACCGGCGTCGCCGCCCCCGCTGCCGGCGAAGCTCTCCTCGATGTAGCGCTCCTCGCTCAGCACCACGTCGAGGTCGAGTCGGCCGGGTTCGCCCGCCTGCCCTTCCTGCCAGCTGGCGCGCACCGCCGGAAAATCGCCGTCGGTGACCAGCCAGCCGTCCTCGTCCACTTCCAGCTCGACGTCGTGGCGCTCGAACAACCGCAACAGGTACTTCTGCAGCGCCGCACTGTCCATCGTCATTCCCACCCGCCGGCGTCGTTCGTCGACGGCAGCTCGCGCCAGGTCAGGTAGACACGCAGGTCGAATTCCCGCTGGTGGTAGTCCGGCAGCATGTACGTACACAGCTGGTAGAACGCCTTGTCGTGGTCGATTTCCTTCAGGTGCGCCAGCTCGTGCACCACGATCGTCTCAAGGAACTCCGGCGCGGCGGCCTTGAACAGGCTGGCCACGCGGATCTCCTTCTTCGCCTTGAGTCGACCGCCCTGCACGCGCGAGATCGCGGTGTGCAGGCCCAGCGCATTGCGCAACACGTCGAGCTTGCTGTCGTACAGCACCTTGTCGATGCCCGGCGCATTCTTCAGGTACTGCTGCTTCAGCGATGCCACGTAGGCATACAGGGCCTTGTCGCTCTGCACCTCGTGGCGATCCGGATAACGCCGCGTCAGGTGCTCGCCCAGGCGCTCCTGCGCGATCAGCTCGCGCACCTTGTCCTGCAAGGGGGCGGGGTAGGCCTGAAGATACTTGAGCGGAATCATGCGGGTATTCTCGCACTGCGCCCCCGCACCACGCGTACCGGCCACCCCACGGAGACATTCCATGCATCACAGCCGACTCTGCACCATCGTCATCGATTGCCACGTCGACGAGCTCGCAGCCGTCGCCGAGTTCTGGAGCCAGGCGCTGGGCAAGCCGATCGCCAGCGTCGACCAGGACGGCGACGGTCGGTACGCGGAACTGCAGACTGGCGCGGACGAACCGATCATCCTGCTGCAGAAGGTGGATCACCCCAGCCGCGTGCATCTGGACATCGAGACCGACGACCTCGACGCCGAGGTGGCGCGACTGGAACGCCTCGGCGCACGCCGCATCGCGTTCGTGCGCGAACGCTGGTGGGTGCTGGAGGCGCCCAGCGGCCATCGCTTCTGCGTGGTGCGGCCGCAGCGCAAGACGTTCGGGCCGCACCTCAACCGCTGGGACTGACGCGTGATCGCCGGCGCAGCAACGCGCACCGGACCAGTCAGCCGAGCCACCAGCCCAGCCAGGTTGCCGTCAGCACCATGACCAGACCCAGCAGCACCGGCCGCGCATAGTCCCGGTCGCCGTTCGCCCGGGCGATCACCGCCTTGGACAGGCTGTTGCTGGTCAGCGCGATCAGGATCGGCACGGCCGTGGCCGCGGGCTCGATCCTGCCCGCGGCGGCCAACGTCGCCACGGATACCGCCGCGGCATGCGTATCGGCGAATCCGGCGACGCCCGTGGCGATATCCAGCCCACGGTCGCCCAGCCAGGCACGCATCGCGGCCGACACCAGCAGCACCACGGCGATCATCAACCCAAGCAACAGCGAAGCCTTGACGCTGAAGACGACGCTGCCCTGAACCGGGTCCGACGCGCTCAGGCGCAGGCCCCTCCACGTCCACAACGCGCCGTATACCGCCGCGGTCACGCCGCCGCAGGCCAGCGGCACGGCGAGCACGCGCAGCGTCGCCATGTCGGTGACCGCGAGTACCGCTGCCATCTGGACAAAGGTGGCCACGGTCGAAAGCACCGCCGCCGCGACCGCCGACCGCCGCAACGTCGGCAGGCTGCGCGCCTGCGCACCCATTACCCCGATGGTGGCGACGCTGGACACGAAGCCGGAGAGCAGACCGGCCAGCGGCAAGCCGATGCGGCTGCCCGCGAGCCGCAGCAGCGCATGCGCAACGGCACCGATCGACATGATCAGGATCACGATCAGCCACAGCGAGCGCGGATTGATCGCGTCGAACGGACCCAGTTGCCGATCCGGCACCAGGGGAAGCACCAGTAACGTGGCAGCGGCCAGCACCAGCAGGTTGTTCAGTTCCTCCGCGGTCAGCACGCCGCGCACGAAGTGGTGCATGGGCTCGCGCGCCGCCAGCAGGATCGTCACCATTACCGCCAGCCCGGCCGCCAGCGGCGGCTGGCGGATGGCCAGCGCCCCCAGCACCAGACAGAGCAGCAGGCTGACCTCGGTGGTGAGGCCACGATCGCTGTCGGTATCGCGCGCATAGGCAATCGCCAGGAGCGTCGCCACCGCGGCCATGGCCAGCAGCAGCATGGCCACGCCGAAGGTCGCGCTGGCCGCACCCAGCAAGGCCACCACGGCAAAGGTGCGAAGGCCGGCGACCGCGTGGCCGTCGCTGCCCTTGCGCCGTTCGCGCTCGGCACCGATCAGCAGACCGATGCCCAGCGCCACCGCGAAACCGGTCCAGGAAAAGACGACACCCATGAAGCCACGCTCATGACGAATCCGGACCGCATTCCGGCCACGTCACGATCATGCCGGAGCACTCGCGGAAAGTCGCGCAGACCTGACGGCCGCTGCGGCCACTCCGGCCCGCGCGACCGGCGCAACTGGCGACGCGCCCGATGACGGGCGCTTGCCCACCATCAGATATCGAAGCGGTAGCTCAGCTTGACCAGCAGCTGTTCGTCATCGCGCAGGGCAAGGCTGCGGCCGAACACGTCGCCGGTGTCGCGCGCCTGGTCATCCATCGCGTAGCCGCCGCGGCCATAGACCACGTACAGGTACGACAGCGGCGCCAGCTCGTAGCGGTAGCGGATCTGCAGGCCGAGGTTGCGCACGCCGAAATCGTCGACCGGATCGTTGCTGGCGGCAGCACGGCCGCTGGCCCCGACGCGGTAGGCGCCGCGCACGCGTGCGGCCAAGCCGATCGCCTGCAGCTTCACCCGCAGTTCCTGGCGGCTGTCGATGCTCCAGTCGAAACCGGCGTCCAGCTGGAGCGTACGCTCGTCATAGCGGCCAACCAGATTGTCGTGCTGCCACACCAGCCAGTCCGGCATGTGCTCGTAGTACGGACCGGCGTAGATGCTGAAGGCATCGTTGATGAAATAGGTGGGAATGAACTTGACGTTGTAGCCGAGCTGCCGATTGCCGCCCAGTCCGCCGCTCTCGACTTCCGCATCCAGCTTGAACGCCCAGTCGCCGTGGCGCGGGCTGATGCGCTCGTAGACCAGGTCCACCGACGGCGGCAGGAACAACGCGCCGTTGCCGCGGGTGAGCAGGTCGTCCCAGCCCGCGCTGTTGACGTTGAGCAGCACGATTTCGTTGGCGCCGTTGCGCAGGGTGCTGTTGCGGCTGATGCGCAGCTGGCGGCGCAGGCGCAGGCCATGATCGTTGTCCAGCCCGTCGATGCGGAAGCGCCACTCGTGCGAGCTGTAGGCGGAGTCGGCCGGCAGTGCGGTGTTGCGTTTGCGCACTTCCCAGTGACCGTAGTTGAAGTTGTTGCGCTCCAGGTAGCCGAAGTCGTTGACCTGCAGCTGGTCGCCGAAATGCATGCCCAGCCACTGCTGGCGCCAGCCATCGCCCATCTCGTAGTCGGCGATGATGGTGCCGCCGCTGTCGCGGGTATGCGTGCCCGACTGCAGGATGTCGCTGCCGACCACGTTGGTGGCGATGGTCAGCTGCGGCGTCGGCCGCCAGTGATGATCGACGCCGAGTACGGTGGCCTCGCGATCCAGCCACGGGCGATCGACCCGGGTCAGCAGCATGCCCAGGCTCTGGTCGCCGAAATCGTGGGTCACTCGCGCGGCGCCGAAGAAGCGTCCGGCCTCGCCATCCTCGTCGGCGGCCAGCACGCCGTAGCTGGTGGTGCCGAAGCTGCCGTTGAGCTTCACCGCCGCATTGATGTCGGCCGCACCGCGACCGTCGTCGGACGGCCCGCCGACACGCCGCGTATAGACCAGCTGGCTGTAGTCGTCGAGCAGGCTGAAATCGAAGATGCCCTGGTTCTCGGTGAAGAACGGCCGCTTGTCGCTGACATAGGTTTCGGTGGCGCTGAAGTTGACCACCAGGTCGTCGCTCTCGACCTGGCCGAAGTCCGGATTCAGCGCCGCAGTGAGCTGGAACTGGCCGTTCGGCTTCCACAGCAGATCGGCGCCTTCCTGGAAGTGGCTGCGGCCGCGCACGTTGTCGTACAGGCCGGACACGTACGGCGTCACCGCCAGCAACGACTGGCTGTATGACGGCACCTCGATCGGGCTGAAGTCGGACAGGAAGCGCGGACGCGTGAAGCTGGCCACCGGCCACGACGCGCGCTCGCCGGTCGAGCCGGTCACGCGGTCGAGATAGATGCCGAGCGTGCGCTTGCCATCGTGCGCGGTGTGCATCGGCGCGATGTACCACGGGATCAGTATCTCGACCGACCAGCCGGCCGCATCCTCGCTCACCGCGTGCAGCCAGTTGCCGTCCCAGTCCTTGTTGAACTGGTTTTCATTGGTCAGCACGGCATCGTTGACGCCGCCAGTCGAGCTGACCACGAAGTCGTAGCCGGTGCGTCCGTCGCCGTTGAAGTCGACCATCACGTTGACCCGGTCGACCTGGTCCTCGAAATCGCGCTGCACGCGCTGGCGGGTGCGCGGCACGCTGGCCGGCTGCGCACAGCGGAACGCCACCGCCAGGCCCTCCGGCGTGGCCAGGATCCAGGCTTCGGTAGGCAGCGAGCCCGGCTCGCCGGTAAGCGGCTGGGTCTGGCGGAAGTCGGTGACGTGCCGCGCGCCCTTCCACTCGTCCACGCCGATATGGCCGTCGATGTCGACGGCCAGCGCCGGCGCCGACAACGCGGCAAGACTCACGAACAACAGGCACGCCAGACGCATGACTAGGTTTCCAGGGAGATGGCGCAGGATTGCGCAACGGGCGAGGGGAGGCGCCACGTCGGATAGGATGCGCAGCTTGCCTTTTGCGTTTGGCTGCCTCGACCGCCATAAGTCACACCATGACTTGTGGCAGGTGGCCGCCCGGCCCGGCCGGGCGTGGCTCCGCGCCCGATCAGGGTCGCCGGCGACGGCCCCAGAACGCATGGCGCAGCAGCATCGCCAGCACCAGCACCGCGGTGAACGCGCCGTAGCCATACAACGCCGGCAGCACCTGCTGCCAGATCGCGCCGCTGGCACGGCCGAAGCCGTCGACCGTGGGCAGCTCGACCATGTCGAAGCCGAGCACCGCGCACTGCACCGCGGCGATCAGCGCCAGCAACAGGGCGGCAACATCGTAAATGCGCCGGCCGGACGTGCGCGGCAGGCTCTTCGGATACGCCCAGAACCCCCAGCACAGGATCAGCAGCCACGGCGCGAGCAACAGGACAGCGAGGTAACGCATCGGTCGATCATCCGGAAAGTTTGGCGCTGCGCATCATTCCTGCGCGGCGAGTTGGTCCAGCGCTTCATGCAGGCGCACCAGCGCTTCGTCGCGAGCCTGCCCGTCGCGGTAATCGGGTGTGCTGGCCATCGCCTCGCCATCCAGCTCCAGGCTCACGCCCAGCGGCCGGACCCGCAGCACGGCCGCCGCGGCGCCCTGCGCCTTGAGCCGTTTCTGCAACGCGCCGGCCGCCTTCGGATCGGCGAACGGCTTCGACAACAGCAGCTCCTCGCCTTCCGCGGAGAACAGGCGAAAGCGGAAACTACCATCGGCGTCGCGGAAACTGGCGAAGCGCGGCATTTTGCCCTGCTTCGGCGCGACCTTCGGCTGGCCGATGCGTGCCGGCGCGGTGATCATCGCACGCAGCCCCAGCACTTCACGCAGCGCGGCGACCTTCGGCGTGGCAATCGCGCGCGCCTTCTGCGCCCCCTGCTGCAGCACCGCCTCGATCGCGGCCGGGTCGGCCATCAGCGCCTCGTAGCGTTCGCGCATCGGCGCCACGTCGGCCTCGATCCGCTCGTACAACACCCGCTTCGCCTCGCCCCAGCCGATACCGTCCAGCAAGGCCTGGCGGAACGCCGCGGTCTCGGCCTCGCTGGCGAACGCACGGAAGATGGTGAACAGCGCGCAGTCGTCCGGGTCTTTCGGCTCGCCGGGCGCTCGCGAATCGGTGACGATGCGCATGATCGTCTCGCGCAAGTGCTTCTTGCCGCCGGCGAACAGCGGGATCGTGTTGTCGTAGCTCTTCGACATCTTGCGCCCGTCCAGGCCGGGCAACGTGGCCACCTGCTCCTCGATCAGCGCTTCCGGTAGCACGAAGAACTCGCGTCCGTGCAGGTGGTTGAAGCGCTGGCCGAGGTCGCGCGCCATCTCGATGTGCTGGATCTGGTCGCGTCCCACCGGCACCTGGTTCGCGTCGAACGCCAGGATGTCGGCCGCCATCAGCACCGGATACATGTACAGGCCGGCGGTGATACCGGCGTCGGCGTCCTCGCCCGCCGCGGTGTTCTTGTCCACCGCGGCCTTGTACGCATGCGCGCGGTTGAGCATGCCCTTCGAGGCGATGCAGGTGAGGAACCAGGTCAGCTCGGGGATTTCCGGGATGTCCGACTGGCGATAGAAGGTGACCCGTTGCGGATCGAGTCCGGCGGCCAGCCACGTCGCCGCAATCTCCAGCCGCGATCGCTCGATCCGCGCCGCGTCGTCGCTCTTGATCAACGCGTGGTAGTCGGCCATGAAATAGAACGCATCCACGTCGTCGCGCCGGCTGGCCTCGACGGCCGGGCGGATCGCGCCCACGTAATTGCCCAGGTGCGGCGTGCCGGTGGTGGTGATGCCGGTGAGGACTCGGGTGTTCATGCTGCGTCGCGCAAGGAAAACGCCAGTCTACGACATCCGGCCAGACGGCTCGACCGACCGGCCCGCCCTCCATCATGATCGGCGTTGCCTCTTGCCATAAAAATCACGCAGGCGAGTCCAGATTCTCGTCGACCCGACCATGGCAAGGAGATCCAGCTGATGAGCGGCAAGTTCACCGTGTTTGCCGGCAAGAACGGCCAGACCTATTTCAACCTCAAGGCCGGCAACGGCGAGATCATCCTCAAGAGCGAGGGCTACAAGGACAAGGCCAGCGCGCAC
>Ga0070696_100001663_pt1 | contig 14577 bp, 12 predicted proteins | sample KBSK1253metaG_FD_65474 | JGI IMG/M metagenome (GOLD analysis project Ga0070696, IMG submission 65474) | Corn, switchgrass and miscanthus rhizosphere microbial communities from Kellogg Biological Station, Michigan, USA - KBS K1-25-3 metaG | ecosystem: Host-associated > Plants > Roots >... | reverse complement strand
AGACGAAGCTCGCGGAGCGCGCCGCGTATCTCTCCATGGCATGTCGGGTCATCGCGGAGGACCCGCGCTTCTTCTCCACGCTGACGCTCCCAGGAAGCCACCGCGATCCCCAATTTCGAGCGACCGTGGCGGGGGTCGCGCGTTCGTTTGCGGGGATCACGCGGACCGACCTGTTCGAGGTCTATGACGCGCATGGACGTCTGATTGCTTCCGTCGGCTCCGAGGAATCGGACGAACAGGGCCGCTTCGCGATTGTTCGTCCTGCACTTGCTGGGCGCCCGCAGACCGCCGTGTTGGCCGCCGTCGATCGCCACCACCAGGTCGCCGCCACCCCCGTCGTGGCGGGTGGTCGCGTGGTCGGTTCTCTCTTGCTCGGGGATCGAATCGGCCGGAAGTCCGCCGAGGAACTACGGGAATTGACGCGCAGCGAGGTGACGTTCTTAACGAATCAAGTCATCACGGGTACGACGCTCGACCACGATGAGGACCGAGCGGCTGTGCTCCGAGCGCTCAAGGTCGTGCGCGGCCGACTGGGGAGCGGGGGCAGCGTCGTCGAGATCCAGGCACGGGGTCAGGTGCGCCTCACGCTCTTCGATCAGCTGCCCGGTGCCGGTCCCTGGGGCCAGAGCTACTACGCGATGCAGCGCTCGCTCGACGCCGAGACGGTCTTCCTTCGTGAAATTCAATCGCGCCTCGTGGAATTGGGGATTCTCGGCGGGATCGTGGCGCTCCTCTTGGGGCTCGTCATCTCCGAGCGGATCACGTCACCGATTCGAAAGCTCGTGCGCGGAGCCGAGGAAATGGAGCGTGGAAATTACGAATACCCGCTCGAGGTGGAGGGCCAGGACGAGATGGCCTACCTGGCCGCGCGCTTCGACGTGATGCGCCGACACCAACGCGCGTACGTGGGGAGCCTCCAGGAGATCGCGCGCCAGAAGAGCGAGTTCCTCAGCATTGCCTCCCATGAGCTTCGGACCCCCGTCAGCGTGATCCGGGGATACAACGACCTGCTCACGCGAGGCCTCATGGGCCCGACGACGCGGGCACAAAAGGGCGCGCTCGAGGCCGTCGGACGCGCCGCACTCACCTTGCACCGGATCGCGGAGGACGCGACCCGCCTTGCTGAAATCGAGGGGGACCACCTTTCCCTGGACCTTGCCGAGCACGATGTCGGCGCGCTCCTCAAGTCCGCTGCCGACACGGCCCGTTCCGAAGCGAAGGGCCGGTCGGTGAAGGTGATCTTGAATGCGGCGCCGTACGCAGGGACCGCCCTCGTCGATGGGCCCCGAATGACCGAGGCCGTGGCCAACCTGGTCCGCAACGGAATCCGCTTCACACCGGACGGCGGAAGCGTCGAGGTCAGCGCGCGTCGCGAGGGCGGCGTCCTCGTCATCGAGGTCGCGGATTCGGGCATCGGGATCTCGGAGGAACGGGCACGAGTGCTTTTCGATCCGGCGGTGATGATCCGAGAATCGAAACGCCACCATTCCTCCGACACCCTGGAGTTCAATTCGGAGGGGTTGGGATTGGGGCTCGCCATCGCTCGCGGCATCGTGGAGTCTCACGGCGGCACGATCGCAGTGGAAAGCAGACTTGGGAGCGGGAGCAGATTCCGAATCCGCATCCCGATGGACGCGGCGCGCCGCGATCCGCAGGTGGCAGGAGCGCTGCAGCACCACGCCCTCGAGCCTGAGCCCCCCCTCGATCTCGCCGGGGCCGATTGGAGCAAGCCGGCGGGAAAGGAGCGGTCGAAGGGTGTCAAGCGGTTGAGAGGGATGTCCCGCCGGAAACTTCCCGGCAGGAAACGGCGCGCCGGCTAGACCATCAGTAGCGGAACGGATCGATGCACGCGGCGTAGGTCATGCCGGTGCGGGCCAGCCGACCCGCCTCCTCGAGATCCGCGGCCGCGCGGAGCGAATCGCCCAGGCGTCGGTACGCGGCGGACCGCGCGTGGAGTGGATAGATCAGTTCCGGCCTGCGCCGCAGCGATTCGTCGAAGAAGCGGACGGCTTCGTCCAGCCGGCCAAGGCCGGCCAACGCGACGCCGAGCGCATAGTAGGTCTCGCCTTGCTGCGGCACCATCGCCCTCAGCCGTTCCGCGTCTTCCAGCCCCTCGCGATACCGCCCGATCTGGGATCGGGCGAGAGAGCGCCCTCGGTAGAACTGGGCATTCTCCGGCTGCCCGGCGATCGCGAGGTCGAAATCGGCGAGGGACGCTTCGAACTCGCCCCGCTGGCACGACACCAATCCGCGCAGGAAGCGCAGGTAGGGTCGATCCGTGAGGAGGATCGCCGTATCCAGATCGGCCGTGGCGGTGGGGAAGTCCCGGACGTCGATCGAATAGATCGCGTGGGTCTCGCGGTAGGACGCCCGACGGGGCTCGAACGCGATGGCGCGCTCGATATGGGCGAGCTGCTCCTGCCGCGTCATCCCCTCCTCCTCGCCACGCAAGGCGGCCATGTACTCGCGCTCCGCGGGGTCGTTCGAGCAGGAGAGGGCGGTCAGGAGCGTCGCAGCTCCGAGTGCCAATCGGCGGCGATTCACCGGGAAGGGCTACGGTCGGGGGCGTGCGTGCTGGGCATCCCACGCAGCCAGGGCGGGCTTGGGATTCAGGTCGATGTCGACCAGCCCCAGCGACAAGAACGGCGATGCGCTCGGCGGAAGCCCCAGCGAGACCGCGTCCAGATCGGCGTACGTGATCTGGAACCATCCGATCGCGCCGGCGTGATCGAGGATGGCCGCGTGGCGGGTGATGTATCGTTTCTGGGTCTCGACGTTCCACCCCGCGAAAGTCGTCGAATCCGACGACCACCCACCCTCGATCACCATCTCGGGGATCGGATCTCCCTCCGTGAGCCGCGAGTAGTAGTCGATCGGGACGCTGTCGGGATCGGTGTACCCCCCGAGATACGGATAGGACGAGAGACCAAGCACCTGCATGAACGGAAAATCCGATCGATCCGTGTCGATCCCCGCGTAGGGGTTCGGTGAACCCAGCCGTCCCCAGGCCACCTCGACCTGAACCGTCGAGAAAAGCTTCACGGCGCTGTCCTGCGCCCGCACGTCCGCCGCCGCACCGTTCGCGACGGCGACCACCGCATCGTAGAGCGGCGCAGGCGCCGCGAGCCGGATCAGATTCGTCTCCGACGCCACGCCCAAGTAGTCGGGATGGACCAACGTGTCCATGGCGGTCACGTAGGCGCGGTAGAGCGCCTGAACGGCGGGTTCCGTCAGCGAACGTCCCGCGGCCACGAGGGGCGCCGCGTCGCTCGAGCGGTCAAGACCGTTCGTAGGGTCGACGCTTACGAGCACGCGCAGACCCTTGGCGCGGAAGTATCCGGCCAGGCCGACTTGGTTCGCGAGGATCAGGGAATCGGGCGGACGTCCCGCAAGGAGCGAATCCCAGGGCGGCTCCGCGAGAATCATCCCGTACTCGGAATGGGGCGCGAAGGCGTCGATGGTCTCGAGGATCGACGCGATGCTCAGCTTGGGCGGGAAACTCGAAAAGCCCATGAAGTAGGTGCGGTAGTGAGGCGAGGGCTTCGTGATCCCCTCGTCCTTGCCGCAGCCGCTCAGCGCGGCGGCGAAGAACGCGGCAACGACCATGGCCGTGAGCCGGGCCGCTCTGCTTCTGGGGGGCGCGAGCACGAGCTGAGTATCCCGAATGGGTTCTCGATTTTCCAGCAGGAAGCCCCGACGCGGGAGAAGTCGTCCCGCGCCGGGGCTCGGTCAGATGCGCTTCGGTGTTACCAGCCCGCCTTGCCTCCCGACGAAACGCGGTAGGTCGAGAAGTGCCAGAGCGGCGCCGAAACCGTGAGGTTGAGAAGGCTCACCGAGGAGCCCGCCACGTCCTCCCACTTCCCGGTCGTGGGATTGTAATAGCTGATGCAGGCGACCGAGAGAAGCGTTCGGTCCATCCGGTTCGCGTTCGCGGTCAGGATCACCGGGAGTAGGAACTTGTTCGCCGACGCCGGCGAGATGCTCAGGTTGACGACCGGCTTCGCCAGATCGGGCTGCGAGACGGTGACCGTGGCGGGCGTCGTAAGTGCTGCCGGCGGGAACACGACCGTAAAGTCGCCCACCGAAACGGTACCGCCGAGGAGGCCGATGGTCTTCGTCCGGGTGGTCGTCGTAGAACCGCCACCGAACACGAGCACTTGCTCCGGAGCCTCGTTCGTTACGCTCACCGCCGACTCGGACTGCGACAGCGGCTGCGTCGGCATGTTCATGTTCGAACAGCCGGCAAACGCGAGCAAGAGAGTGAAGCCGAGTGCGAAACCCTGCGGGACACGAATGCGACGGAGCATGTCATTCTCCTCTTTCGATGCTGCCCAGTTCTGGCCGACCGGGAGGGATCGACCCTGACCGGGGCTACCTTCGTGTGCGTTGTAAAGGCATCTGCCATGCCCAAACCACGGGCCGCGACGTTGCTTCCTGCACGAGCCCGGTGAACGAAGGAACCGGTGATATTTGCGGGTGGCTCGGCCCGGCCTTCGAGCGGGTGACATGCGATACGCATGGAACGGAATCCCCCTCGCGGGCATCGACTTGGGGAAGGTGGCGGCATTGGTGGGTGAAGTCGCCCAGAACAGCCACTCCATCTGAGTACATCGACACAGAGAGCAGCGCCCTTCGAACGGAAGGCCCTATACTCGCCCGTTCGACGACATCCGACCGTGACCTGGAGCGTGAGGACCCAAGCATGAGCCCCATCAGATTCCGGACCCTCATCCTCGTTCTTGTCCTCGTGCTCTCTGCTGCGGACATTTCTTTGGGTCGCGCCGAAGAGGCTCTCGTTCTGTCGGGCGGTGGCTCCCGCGGGTTGGCTCACGTCGGCGTGGTCCTCGGCCTCGAGCAGCGCGGGCACGATCCGGGAATCGTGGTCGGGACGAGCATGGGCGCGATCGTCGGCGGCCTCTACGCAGCCGGATATGACGCTGGGGCGATCGACTCCATCGTGGAGATCGAGGACTGGCGCGCCATTTTCACACCGTTCCCCTTCGAGGTCGGGCCCTCACGCTCGCTCCGCGATCCCGTGCTTCGTCTCGACACCTCGGGAGGCACGCCGTTCGGATCCCGCGGCTACATCCCCGACTGGCGGATCAACCTGCGACTGACGCAGCTCTTGTTCGACGCGTCGGCCCGCGCACGAGGAGACTTCGATCGATTGCCGCGCCGGTTTCGGGTGGTCACGGCCGACGCGGAGAGCGGGGAGCGGGTCACGCTTGGCTCGGGCGATCTCGCGAGGTCGGTTCGCGCGAGCATGGCCGCGGCGGGCTTCTTCGCCCCAATTCATCTGGGGGGGCGTCTTCTTACGGACGGCGGCGTCGCGGACTATCTCCCCGTCGCCGAGGCGCGACGGCTGGGCGGGAGCCCGATCATCGCCTCGGACGTGCTCCATCCACCGCTTCGGCTGCAGAGCACCGATGCGCTCTCGGTGGCCCGCCGCAGCATCGAACTCCTCACGGTGCGCGGGCGCATCGAACCGATCGCCCCCGACGTTCTCATCCTGCCCGGCGTCGACGCCGGACTCGCACCCTTCGTCTACCCGATCGATCCCGCGCCCGTGATCCGGGCTGGGTTGAATTCGACGCTCGCCGTGCTCGACGCGGATTCGTCGCTCGCGCCCTCGCCGCATCGCGGCCTTCCGCCCCCGCCGGAGTCGCTCGGCGGTCTCTTCATCGAGGACTCCGGGTCCTCCCAAGCCCCGAGATCGGAGCTGAACGCGTTTCTCGCGCGGGCATTCCGAGGCGCAGCACGAGGTCCCTACCACCCGGATCGCATCCTGGATCGGGTTGCCCGTCTCTACGCGACGGGGCTCTTCGACGGGATTTGGCCCTCGGTGGAGGATTCCGCAGGTCTCTCCGCTCCGATCCTCAAGGTGCGCGCCGAATCGAGGGGCCCTGTCTCGTTGTCCGGCGCCGTGGGCTACGACAACGATCGGGGTGGGCGGGCATGGGGCTCGCTCCGCCGTCTCGACGCGATCGGTGCCAAGCCCGTCGAAGTCGCGCTCGAGGGTGGGGCGAATGGGATCGACGCGTGGGGGTCGGTTTCGGCGCGGCTCACGACCCTCCTGCTGGGCGCCTCCGCCTGGACCACGGGTGCGCACTTCAGCGAGAAGGAAGTCCGACTGGGAGGTACCGCTACCGCTCCGGGCGACGTGGAGGTGCAGCGGGCGGGGAGCTGGCTCGGTTTTGAGACCCGGTGGCTCCATCCGGACATCCACTCGTCGCTCCTCATCCGCGCGGAGCAGATCCACTCCGATTTCGGGCCCGACGGCGGTTCGTACGGTCCCGGGTTTCGCGTCGCGGGAATTGCTCCGCTCGTTCAGGTGGTCGGTGTGACCCCGACCCTCGAGGGTGAGGCGCGCTTCGGCGACATCGAATACCGGTGGCTTCACGGCCAGGCATCGCTGGGGAGCCGCCTCGGGCCGCTCGTGACGGCCGTGGTCGCGGACGGCGCGGCGGTTTCGCGCGGCGCTCCGATCGACCTGGCGCCGAGCATGGGCGGCGAATCCGGCGTTCCCGGCCTGCGGGAGGGCGAACGGCGTGGCCGGGCGCGCCTCGTCACGGGCGTCGACCTTGCGACTCAGGCGCTTTTCAAGGCGACCCTGCGCGTCCGTGCGCGCGCCGGCGTGATCGCCGACGAGATGCGCGCCGAACGCGGCGTCCCATATTCCCATGAGGCGCTGTGGTTGGGAGGGGTGCGGATCTCGACTTTGTGGTGGACCCCCTTTGGTCGGATCGAGGTGGGCGGCGAAGGGAGCACGCTCGGCAACCGCCGCTTCGTTGTGGCGCTGGGCACGGAATTCTAGTCGGGTATCGCGCGGGCGTCCCGTTGATCCGAACGGGATCCGGTGCTAGCCTTTGTCGTGTCATGTCCCACCGAGCATGGATCCGCGCAACCCTACTCTTGCTCCTGGCCGGAGCGCCTGCCCACGCTGGTCCCCACGTTCCTCCCTGGGGCGTGAACCTGAGCTACATCGACAAGTCCGTAAAGCCCGGCGACGACTTCTACGCATTCGCGAACGGCGGATGGCTCAAGACGGCGGAGATTCCGGCGGATCGTTCCTCCTCAGGGTCGTGGCTCGAGTTGGGTCTCCGGAACGACGAGCGCCTGAAGAGCATCATCGCCGAACTGCATGGCGCCAAGGAGCCGGATGCGGAGGCGCGGAAGCTCCGGGATCTCTACGATGCGTTCATGGACACGACGCAAATCGAGGCGAGTGGCCTGGAACCCGCGCGGCGGGATCTGGACCGGATCGCCGCCGTAAAGACGCTCGAGGACGTCGCGCGCGCCTTCGGGAATCCGGCATGGAGACTGGACGGTCCCTTTTGGATGTTTATCGGCGTCGACGACAAGAATCCGGACGCGTACATCGTGCAGCTCGCACAGTCCGGAATTGGACTTCCGGATCGCGATTATTACTTGAAGGAAGACAGGGCCCTCGATTCGGCTCGTGAGGCGTACCGGACTTATCTCCGGCAGATGCTGTCGCTGGCCGGAGTCAAGGATGTGGCCGCTCGTGCGGACGCTGTTTACGCGCTCGAGCGGGACATCGCCACCGCTTCGTGGCCCGCGGCCGACCGCCGTGAGGCCGAGAAGATCTATAACCCGATGCCGTTCTCAGCACTCGCCAAGCTGGCGCCGGGGTATCCATGGAGTGCGCACTTCGAATCGGCGGGTATCCCGACCCGATCCCCAAAGGGAGAGCGTCGCGTCGTCGTGATGGAGAAGTCCGCGTTCCCGAAGCTCGCCCAGATCTGCAAGGCGACCCCCGTCGCGACGTGGCGCGACTACCTTACCGTCCAATACCTCGGCGCGTTCGCCGATGTTCTCCCGAAGCGAATCGACGACGCGGACTTCGCGATGCACGGGACCGCTCTGCAGGGGCGCGCCCGGCAGTTGGATCGAGCAACCCGAGCCGCGCGACTCGTCGACCGCCGGATGGGCGAGGCCCTGGGGAAGCTCTACGTTCAAGCGTATTTCCCGGCCGACTCCAAGGCGAAGGTACAGACGCTGGTGCAGAACCTGATTCGAGCGTGCCGCGAGGATCTGGAGACCTCGAAGTGGATGGCGTCGGCCACGCGGCAAAAGGCGCTCGAGAAGCTGGACAAATTCACGGTGAAAGTTGGCTATCCCGACCGTTGGCGCGATTACTCGAACCTCCAGATCGATCGATCGGATCTCCTCGCCAGCATCCGGAACGCAAATGCGTTCGACTGGGATCGAAAGCGCCGGCGCCTCGACGACAAGGTGGACCGAAGTGAATGGCTCATTTCGCCGCCGACCGTGAACGCCTACTACGAGTCGACGGCGAATGAGATCGTGTTTCCGGCGGGCATCCTCCAACCCCCGTTCTTCGATCCCGAGGCGGATGACGCCGTGAACTACGGTGGAATCGGGTGCACGATCGGCCACGAGATCAGCCACGGATTCGACGATCAGGGCTCCAAGTACGATGGAGACGGTGTGCTCCGGATGTGGTGGACCGAAGCGGACCGTAAGGGCTTCGAGGAACGCACCGCCGCCCTCGCGAACCAGTACAACGAGTACGAGCCGCTGCCCGGCCTCCACGTGAACGGGCAGCTCACCCTCGGCGAGAACATCGCGGACGTGGCCGGGGTCCACCTGGCCCGGAAGGCTTATGCGCTCTCGCTCCATGGCATGGAGGCCCCGGTCCTCGACGGCTACACAGGAGCCCAGCGCTTCTATCTCGCCTACGCTCAATACTGGCGGGCAAAGATGACCGACGGGTTTCTCCGGCAGCGAGTCATGTCCAATCCCCACAGCCCCGCCTCCTACCGCGTGAACGGCGTCGTGCGAAACGACGACGAGTGGTACGCGGCCTTCTCGGACGTGAAGGCGGGGGACCGCTACTACCTGCCCCCGGAGCGACGAATCCGCCTCTGGTAGCCCTCAAGTCGTCGCCACGACCTGCCGATATATCCTGGGTGCTTCAGCCAGGAACCAGGGGGTACCCGACATGAGAGCAGCCCGAACGGCATTTTGTGGTGGGATTCTGTTTGCGTTGGTCTCGTGGAGCGCCCTCCCCGGCGGCGCCGTGGCGGTCCCGGACGGGCCGGACGCGAGCGCCGGCGCATCGGCGCCGACCGCCAAGATCGACCTATCCGATGTTCGCGCCCGGGCCGAGCAAATGCCGATCGACAAGCGGAAGGACATCGATAAGCGCATCGCCGCCACGGTCGAGCGGGTGAACAAGGCCGCGACGGAAAAAGGCCAGACCTCTCTCGCGTTCCGGCTCGCGTCCGAATTCGATATGACGACCGAGGCCCTGCTCGACGAGAAGGGCGAGCAGGGTTTGAGCTGGGGCGAGGTCATGATCGCCCACACGCTCCTGGCCAACTCCGATACCGCCGTGACGCTCGCCGACCTGATGACGTTGCGCGCCGAGGGCTTGGGCTGGGGCGCGATCGCGTTCGGACTCCGATTCCACCTCGAGGACTTCGAGGCGACCATCAAGGCCGAGGGTCGCGTCGCGATGGGGTTGTCGCAGGCGGACGCAAAGCCCCCCGCGATCGGAAAGTAGCAAGCGCATCATTATGTGATTCCACAAGGCAACCGGATCCCGCTAGGATTCGGCGCATGGCCGAATCGAACCCCTTCGAATCCCTGCGGCAGATCTACAGCGGCTACGCGGCATCCAGGGCACTTCACATCGTCGCCGATCTGGGCGTCGCCGACGTGCTCGACGATTCACCTCGATCCGCCGCCGACCTCGCCAAATCCGTGGGCGCGGACCCGGAGGCGCTCGACCGCGTCCTTCGCCTCCTCTCGTCCTACGGTGTGTTCGAGGCCGCGGGCGGTGGATATCGCCACTCGCCCGCTTCGCGGCTCCTCCGATCCGACCATCCCGGATCCGCTCGGCCCCTCGCGCGCATGTTCGGGCTCTCGATGAACTGGTACGCGTACGAGGCAATGGGGCACACGATGCGCACCGGCCGTCCGGCGACCGAGAAGACGATGCCCGAGGGGTTCTGGAAGCACTTCGCGGCGCATCCCGAGGAGAGCGCGATCTTCAACGGGGCGATGGCGGCAAAGGCGCGGGCCCAGATTCCGGCGGTCGTCGCCGCCTATGATTTCTCGAAGTTCAAGCGCATCGGCGACATCGGTGGAGGGCGCGGGCATCTGCTCCAGGCGGTGCTTCAGGCAGCTCCGAAGGCGAAGGGTGTTCTGTTCGATCTGCCGCATGTCACCGCGGATGCCGCTTCCGCCGCCTCGGATCGCCTTGCGCTCCAGTCCGGGGACTTCTTCAAGGACCCTCTTCCGGAATGCGACGCCTACATCGTCATGGAGGTCATCCACGACTGGGCCGACCCGGAGTCCGAGGCCATCTTGAAGGCGATCCGACGTGCCGCGCCCGCGAACGCCGTGCTCCTCCTGATCGAGGAGATCGTCCCGGACGACCCAGGGCCTCACTGGTCGAAGGTGCTCGACGTTCACATGCTGACGCTTCTCGGCGGGAAGCAGCGGACCTTCCGGCAATACGAGAGCCTGCTCCGCGCCGCCGGATTCGCCGCCAAGCGCGAGATCGCAACGCCGTTCGGCATCTCGCTCATCGAGGCGACGGCGGCCTAGGTTTCGCCGCGACCACCCGCTACCGGACCCGGACGACCCGCGCGGTGAAACGCTCTCCGCCCATCTCCGCGCGGACGAAATAGACGCCTGCCGGGCAGTCCTGACCGTCGTCCGCTCGGCCATCCCACACGATCGGATGAACCCCGGGGGACATCGGCTGCCCTGACGCCAGATGGCGGACCAGCCGCCCCTGGAGGTCGAACACGTCGACCGCCACCGGATCCGACCCCGACGCGCCCACGAGAAGGAGTGCACCCTCGCGGAATGGATTGGGAGCCACCGCTCGGATCCCCGGCACGGCTGGACCACCTGCATCGGCGGAACTCGTCGTCACGGGACCGGCGATCAACGTTAGGAGCGTGTCCACGCAGGCCACATCCTGGTGGAGCGACAGCTTGATCTTGATGTCGGGAAAGATTCCCTCTGCCGGAACGAGGCCGCTATCGAAATGCTGCAACGCGCCGCCATTCACGGAGAGGTTCAGCACCATCTGCTGCTGGACCGCGAACTCGCCTCCTGTTCGGTAGGTGCCGGAGCCCACGATCGGTGTGTTCGAGCTCGAGTTCGGGAGCGCCCAGCGCACGTCCAACACGTCGTAGTGCGTGAAGAGGGGATCGACGGAGGTTTGCTGGAGACGGAAGGTCCCTTGCATGGACGATCGCAACAAGACCGGGCAGGCGCAGGGGCCGAAGCAGCCGGTCTCGAGGGCGCTCCCGGTTTTGAGGACGTAGAGCCTTGGCTGGGCGGACTGCGCGGAGGCCTTTGGGAAGGGAAGGATGGAGAGGCTTGCCAGGAGGACCGCAGTGAGGGTTTTCATGGGACACCCCGCTCCTACAAGAGTGGTCGCCCCGGCCCCCCAGGGGAGCCATAGTTTACCACGTCATTTCACGTATGCTTGCAATGAGTCGTCGTATGAAACCTACGAGCCAGGGGAGGCGTAACGGAGTAATCGAAGCGGGCTTGATCGGATGCACGTTCCACTTGCCGCGGAGGGCGACGTGACCAGTAGCGGGAGAGTCGACGCGAAGTCGATCCAGAAGACAGCTCGGCTCGCAGGGCTTCTGTATCTCGTGATGTCGATCATCATGGTGTTCGGCTTCCTCTACGCACCCCGCGCCTTCATCGTGAATGGTGACCCGGCTGCGACGGCGCATCGGATCATCGAAGGCGAGCGGATGTACCGCATCACCATCCTGGCTTCTCTTGTCGGTCAGATCCTATTCATCATCGTGGCTCTGACCCTGTACCAGTTGTTCCGAGACGTCGACAGGTGGCTGGCCAGGCTCATGGCGGTCCTGGTCTGCGTCGGCGTGGCCTGTGATCTCGTCGTTCTCGCCAACCGTATGGCGCCCCTGGATCTCCTGATCGGCAACAACTTCCTGTCTGTGTTCACGAGACCTCAATTGGAGGCCCTCTCCCTGGGCTTTCTCTATTTGGGGGGCAACTTGAGCGTGCTTCTCACGTCATTCTGGGGCCTCTGGCTGATTCCGTTTGGCCTCCTGACGATCAAATCCGGCTTCTTCCCGAAGATCCTGGGCATCCTGCTGATGGTTGCGGGGATTGGCTACATGGTCACCTGTGCTGCGTTCTTCGTCGCTCCGGCCCAGATGAATCTGATTCGCCAGATCATGACGCCGCTCTATTTCGGCGAGGTCCCGATCATCATCTGGCTCCTCGTGGTGGGAGCTAGAATTCCACAGGAAGAGGCGCAGCCGAGCGGAGCCGCGGCCCGTTAACGGACACGAGCCAGGCAGGGGGTTGTCTCGCCGATGATCACACTTCTCACGTCGCCCTTGCGCGCTTGCCTTACCGTGCCGCTCCTCATGCTTACGGGATGTGGCCATCAGGAGGGACACCGCGTCCCCGAGGGCAGCGCTACGACCACGAGCACCTCCACGCCAATTCCCATCGGCGACTCGATCTCCGGGGCCGATTCCACGTCGGCGACACGCGCCGTCGCGTGGATTCAGGATTACTACGAGGCGATCAACGGGCATCGCTACCGCGACGCGTACGCGCACTGGGTTGGAGGCGGCCAGGCCAGCGGGAAGAGCTTCGTGGGATTCCGGAAAGGGTTCGAGGAGACCGAGCGCGTTGAGGTGACCGTCGGCACTCCTGGCCCCATCGGGGCAGCGGCGGGGTCCCGATATGTCGAGGTGCCGGTCCGGATCGCGGCTCGAACCCACGCCGGCGCGCGGCAAAACTTTTCAGGGTCCTACACCCTGCGGCTGAGCGTGGTGGACGGGGCCACGCCGGAGCAGCGCTCATGGCACATCTACTCTGCGTCCGTGCGACGCGTGGACTAGCGACGCGGAAGACGAGGCGACACTGCGAATGGCCCGGCCGCACTCGTTGGGGCCCCTCTATTTCACCTCGTTTCGCTCCCCGTGTCACAAATCATCCACTTCGTCGGCTCCTCTCCGGAGAAGGGCACCCACACCGACACCCAGGACAGAGGAGACCATCGCCGTGATCGCCAAGGTTCTGAGCCCGATCGCAGTAGGGGTGATCCTTCTCCTGCCCATGACGACCCGGGCATCGGACGAGCAACTCCCGTCCTACCTCCGCGACCGGGGAACCGGCGTCGCCACCTCGCTCTTCGGGACCTACGTGCGAAAGGGAGAGCTGCTCATCTATCCGTTCTACGAGTACACGCGAAACAAGGACCAGGAGTATTCGCCGAACGAACTGGGGTACGGGATCGACACCGACTACCGCGCGAAGTCCACGGAGCAGGAAGGGCTGATCTTCGTTTCGTATGGGCTCGCGGACGGAGTCATCTTCGAGATCGAATCCGCGGTCCACGCCAAGGCCACGTTGGAGAAGGCGCCCGAGGACGTGACACCAAGACCGGCCACGCTCGAAGAATCCGGCTTTGGAGACACCCAGGCCGAGATTCGTTGGAGATGGTGTCCGGAGACCGAGAGTCGACCCGAGCTTTGGAGTTACTTCGAGGTGGTATTTCCATTCCAGAAGGACCGCATCCTGATCGGGACCTCGGAATGGGAATTCATCCAGGGATTTGGGATGACGAGAGGCTTTCCTTGGGGCACCCTCACGACGAGAGTGTCCGCGAGTTACACCGGGGAAGAGAAGGCCGTCGAATTCAGCGAATACGCGGTCGAGTACCTGAAACGCTTGAGCCCCGCCTGGCGGGCGCTCCTGGCCGTCGAAGGGGAGCAGGATGAGATCGCGCTCATCGCCGAAGCGCAGTGGAGGCTTTCGCCGCGCATCACCCTCAAGCTGAACAACGGCTTTGGCCTCACCAGCAAGGCGCCCGAGCTGGCGCCGGAAGTGGGGGTGGCTCTCACGTTCTAGGAGGGAAGCGATGGGCTATGTCGATGAGAGTCTCGTCCCCGGGGAGACCGTAGCCTATCGCGCCCTTCTTCACTGGATCGTCGTCGCCCCCGCGCTCCTGATCGGCTCTGCGATCGACATGGCCGGCGTGGGGCTCGTCGTCGCCGCGTTCCTGCGGCGGACCCCCGGCGGCGAGGCGTCGGCTCCCATGATCGTGGCGGGTGTCCTCCTCATGCTGGCCGGATCGGCATGGATGGCCGCCGGGATCATTTGGTGGAAGGCAACCGAGATCACCGTCACGAGCCGCCGCGTGCTCATCAAGACCGGCATCGTGCGCCGCCACACGAAGGAAATCCTCCTCTCGAAGGTCGAAAGCGTCAGCATCGACGAGTCCGGGCTCGGACGAGTTCTCGGATTCGGGACCCTGACCGTCCACGGTACGGGAGGAACCCCGGAGACCTTCGACCGCATCGCCCGTCCCCACGCGTTCCGCCGCGAAGTTCAAATGCAGATCGAGGCGCTTTCGGGTTCCAAGAGATCGTGAACCACAATGGACTCCACCGTTTGAAGCGCTCCGCTGGGCTCTTCCTGGTCCTGGCTGCGATCGTGGTGGTCGGCATATGCGTCACGTTCGGCCCAGCGAAACGGCCCCCCCCGAGTGAGCCCCGTCGCCCTCCCGTG
>Ga0070696_100001662_pt1 | contig 14578 bp, 11 predicted proteins | sample KBSK1253metaG_FD_65474 | JGI IMG/M metagenome (GOLD analysis project Ga0070696, IMG submission 65474) | Corn, switchgrass and miscanthus rhizosphere microbial communities from Kellogg Biological Station, Michigan, USA - KBS K1-25-3 metaG | ecosystem: Host-associated > Plants > Roots >... | reverse complement strand
GACGCGCCGGATGCTCTCCCACGGCGGGGCACCGAGGTCCATCGCGATCTCCTCGTAGCTCCGTCCGAGCTGGCGGAGACGCAACCAGACCACGATCGTCACGAACGGGATCGCTAGGGTGACGTGGGCGAGGAGCTGTGCCCGCACGTCGAGGCCGACGGAGGGGACGACGAACCCGAACAAGAAGAATAGCGCGACGGCGATCGCGATCTGCGGCGTCGCCACCCCGAGCAGCACGGTGAAGGAGATCGCCGTGGCGGCCCGTCCCCGGGTCCGGTCGAGGCCGATCGCGAGCATCGCGCCGATCGGCGTCGCGATCAGCACCGTCAGCGCCGCGAGCCGGAACGTGCGGAGGAAGATCGAGCGCGTCAGGTCGTGGTGGAGGACGTCCCAGTACCAGCCGGTCGTGAACCCCTGCGGCAGCGCCGCATCCGTGGTGCTGAACGACGTGCGAACGGCGACCACGATCGGAAGCATCCACCACAGGAGATACCCCCAGGCGACCAGCGCCATGAGGAGCGGTGCTCCGGTCTCCCCCGCGGCGCGGCGGAGCCGGAACCGCCGCGCGGCGCTCACGTGAGCGCCGGATCTCCGCAAGAGGTGGGCGGCGGAGCTCCGAGCAGCCGGGCTTGCGTCCACCCGAGGATGTCGGGCGCGGCGCTCGCGATCGGCTCGTGCCCGACCCACGGATACTCCCGATACTCCACGACGTCGCCGCGATCGCAGAGGCGTCCCCCGAGCGTCCGGACCGTCTGCGGAGGGATCGTCGGATCGTCGATGCCCTGCACGATCAGGACCGGCGCCGGGATACTCACCGCGCCCGGAGTGTTCCTCGCGAGAAGCGACGGCCACGGCCGAACGCTGAACGCCTCGCTCTTGAAGACTTGTGTCTCCGGCACGTCGAAGCGCTGGAGGACCTCCGCGGCGCACTCGCTCCGGACCGCGGGGAGCTGCGACATCGCCCACGGCGTCAGCACGTTGTCGAGGCTCAGCCCCGGATAGGTGTCGTGGTACGCGACCGCGGCCATGACGAGGTAGCCGATCAGGCCGGAGACCGGGAACGCCCGCGTGAGCATCGGGAGCTCGGCGGCGGGCGCAGATGCGATCACGCCCATGAGGTGGAGCTCCGGCGCGTAGGTCTTCGCGAGCTGCCCCGCGAAGAGTGCGGCCTGCCCTCCCTCGGAATGTCCGAAGACGACGACCTGGTTGCGCGTGTCGAGCTGCGGCATCTGCCGGACCGCGCGAGCGATGTCGAGAACGCTCCGGCCCTCGCTCTCGCCGACAGCGGTGGGATGCGGACCGGGCGTGCCGAGTCCCTCGTAGTCGCTCGCCGCGATGACCATCCCGAGCTTCCCGAGATGCAGCGCCGGCACCGACGAGCCGATCAGCGGTCGCTGCCGCGACGGCGCGCAATGGTCGGCGAGGCCGACGATGCCGTGCGCCCAGCTGACGATCGGATAACCGCCGTCCGGAGCGGGCGCCCGCGGCGCGACGACGACGCCGGAAACACGCACGGGGTCGCCCGCGAGCGACCGGGACATGTAGAACACCCGCCAAGCGCGAGTCCCGTGCGGTCCCTGGATGCGGCGCTCCGAGATGAGATGGCCCTGGACGTCCTCCGAGATCGCCTGTCGGCGCACCGCCGGTCCGGGGCCGGGATGGCCGGACGTGCAGGCGCCGAGGACCAGCAGGAGCGCGACGGCCGCGACGGCTTCGCGGGGACGGAACGACGCTTTCCGGAACGGCATGGGGTCATCTTCGCCGGTTCGGGCGGCGATGGCCACGAGCTCGATCGCGGGTGATCGCGGCGCCGCCTCGCAAGTCGCGAGGCGGCGCCTTCTCGTGCGTGCTGCCTTACGGAAGCGTCACGTAGTCCTTCAGGAAGCTCCGAGCCGCCTGCGTGTCGAGCCGGTAGTCGATGTCGGTCGACTTGCACGTCGCGTCTCCCGTCACGGTGAGCGCGACCTCGAGGGTCGAGTCCACGCCGCCGAGGAAGTGCGGCCCGCCGGAGTCTCCGTAGCAGGTGCCGCCGCTTCCGGTCGCGGGGTTCATGTCGAGCTTCAGCCACTGCGGACCCTGAAGAGTCTCGAAGCTCTGCATCACGTAACGGCGCTTCACGTTGCTCAGGATCGACTGCGGACCGCCCTGCTGCGTGACGCGCCGCGTGCCGTATCCCACGGCGGTGAAGGTCGCGTCCTTCAGCTGGTGATCGACCTTCATCTGATCGAGCAACCGGGCCGGAGGCAGCTGCACGAGCGGGAGATTCACGGCGTGGTCGAGGACGACCACCGCGATGTCGTATGGCCTGGACTCCCCCGACGTGTACGCGCGCGGGTCGTAGTGCGCGACGCCGTGGATGACCGTGCTGTTGTCGGAGATGACCGGATCGAACGTCACATAGCTGCTCGGGTCACGCCCCTGGACGCAGTGCGCGGCGGTGAGGAACACCCTCGGCGCGATCAGCGCGCCGCTGCAGTGCTGGAACCATCCGCCGTGCCCGTCGGGAACGACCATCGAGCCGACGCTCGGATGCCGGTCGCCGTCGAGGTGCCCGTACGTGATGCCTTGCGCCGGCAGTGCGGCTACGAACAGCGCCGCCGTCGCGGCGACCGTGATCACGAGCTTCTTCATGGAACCCCCTCGCTTGGTTGCGCAGGGAGTATACGGAGGGAGGAGTCGGAAGTCGTACCCAAGCTGAGCAGCACGTTGCCCGGTTGTCGCGTCCGCCAACGGAGACGGATCGGTCTCGGCTAGATCCGCTCCATCGGGACCGCCCGAAGCGGCTCGCTCATGCCCTCGATCAGCCGGTTCATCACGACCTGGTCGACTTCGTGACCTGCGCCCTCGAGCGCGAGCGCCACGGCCCCGACGACGGGCGGCGTGCTGAGGCGCACGATGCGCGCGCGCCGAGCGGTCTCCCGGACGGTGTCGAACAGCGGCTCGACCAGAAGCTGGGTATCCGCCTGGAAGAGGCCGCCGGCGAGAACGAGCTCGAACGGCGTGTCCTCCATGCAGAGCCGGCGAGCGACGAGCGCCGCGTTCTTCCCGAGCTCCCGTCCGGCCTTCCGCACGATCTCCTGCGCGACCGCGTCGCCTTCCTCCGCGACCTGGAGAACCTCGCTCGCGACGTAGGGCAGGTCGTCCTGCTCTCGGCTCACGACCTCGAGGAGCTCCTCCACGGTCAGCACGCGTTCGTGCGCGCAGATCACCTCCGAAAGCCTCGTCGCAGGGCCTCTGCCGAGATACGCGTCGCACACCGCAGTGAGCGCCGTCTCGGAGATGTCCGAGCCGCCGCCGTAGTCCCCGAAGTAGGGGCCGAGGCCGAGCGTGCGGAACGTCTGGCCGTCGCTGTTCCGGCCGGCGACGACGCTTCCCGTTCCCGCGATCACGACGACGCCCTCCGGCTTGCTGGTGCCCGCGCGGAGCGCGACCTGGGCGTCGTTCACGATCTCCACGCTGCCGGAGAGCCGGAGCGGGCGCAGGACCGTCTCGATGCGCAGCTCGTCGGACTTCCAGTCGACGCCTGCGAGGCCGAAGACCGAGGCGGCGAGGTCGGCCGCATCGACGTATCCCTCCCCGAGCGCCGTCGTGACCGCGCGCTCGAGCGCGTCCGCGGCTCGCGGGAGGCCGACCTCCTCCCAGTTGGAAGGGCCTCGGATAGACAGTCCGAGGACGCGGCCGGACTCGTCCGCGACCACGGCATGCGTCTTCGTGCCGCCGCCGTCGACGCCGAGGACCGTGGTCATGGGACGCGCGAGGGCAAGGGTCCGTGCTCCGTCATGTCCTTGACGTATCGGCTGCCTCCGACACCCGATTGAGCGTGCCGGCGCCCGCCTCGCCCGAGGGCCGTAGGCTGGGGCGCCCTAGGCCGTTGGGAGGGAGAGGTGCAGCTCCTGGAAGAGGCCGGCGAGCTGCTGGAGGACGCGATCGCGCTCAGGCGGCGGCTCCATCGCCGGCCGGAGATCGGGCTCCAGCTGCCCGAGACGCAGGCAGCCGTCGCGGAGGCCCTCGAGGGAACCGGCGCCGAGGTCACGCTCGGGGAGCGGTGCACCTCCGTCGTCGCGGTGCTCGAGGGCGCGCATCCCGGACCGACGGTGCTGCTGAGAGGCGACATGGACGCGTTGCCGATGACCGAGGCGACGGACCTGGAGTTCGCGTCCGAGGTCGACGGCGCGATGCACGCGTGCGGCCACGACACGCACACGGCGATGCTCGCGGTGGCCGCCCGGTTGCTCGAGTCGCACCGTGAGCGCCTCCACGGCCGCGTGCTCTTCATGTTCCAGCCCGGCGAGGAGGGTCACTTCGGCGCGCGCGTCATGCTCGAGGAGGGGCTCCTCGACGTCGCGCCTCCGGTGGCCGCGGCGTTCGCGATCCACATCACCGCGCACGAGAAGAGCGGCGTCGTCTCCTCCCGTCCCGGAACGATCGCCGCGTCGGCGGACACCCTCCGGATCCGTCTGTCGGGCCGCGGCGGCCACGCGTCGGCGCCGGCGCTCGCGCTCGACCCGATCCCCGCGGCCTGCGAGACGGTGCTCGCGCTGCAGACGATGGTCACGCGCCGGATCCGCGTGTTCGATCCCGCCGTGGTCACGATCGCGCGGATCGAGGCCGGCACCACCGATAACGTGATCCCCGAGACGGCGGAGCTCGAGGGAACGGTCCGCTCGCTGACTCCCCAGACGCGGAGCTACGTCCTCGCGGAGGCGCGCCGCGTGGCTGAGGGCGTCGCGGCCGCGCACGGCATCGACGCCGACGTCGTCGTCGAGGAGGGCTATCCACCGACCGTCAACGACGACGACATGGCGCGGTTCGCGCTCGACACGGCGAGGGAGCTCCTCGGCGACGACCTGGTGAAGACGCGACGCGACCCGGTGATGGGCGCGGAGGACTTCTCCTACGTGCTGGAGCGCGTTCCGGGCGCGATGGTGCGGCTCGGCATGGCACCGCCGGGCGTTCAGTACGCGCCTGGGAACCACTCCAACCGGATGGTCGTCGACGAGCAGGCGATGGCGACCGGCATCGCGTTCCACGCGGCGGTCGCGCTCAACTTCCTCGACGGAACCCCGCGCAGCTGACGCCGTCTGCCCGAAACGGCGACACTAGCGTCCCGTGAGCGGAGCGCCCAGCAGCGACGTGTTCGTCGGGATCGATCTCGGCACGTCGGGGCTGAAGGGCGTCGCGATCTCTGCCGACGTCAGCGTGCTCGCCTCCGCGCGGCGCTCGTATGCGACGCATCGCCCGGCGCCAGGGCGCGCCGAGCAGGATCCGGCCGAGTGGCTCCTCGCATTCGCCGACGTCGTGGCCGAGCTGACGGCACAGGTTCCCTCCGACTCGTGGAGCGGCGTGGGCCTGTCCGGGATGATCCCGACACTCGTCACGCTGAACGACCGCGGTGAGCCGAACGGACCCGCGATCACCTGGGAGGACGCTCGCGCCGAATCCGAGGCCGAGGAGCTCCGCGACACCGTCGGAGGAGAAGACCTCTACGCCCGCATCGGCCAGTGGGTCGACGGCCGCTTTCTCCTTCCGATGTTCCGGTGGATCGGGCGACACGATCCGGAGCGAGCGGCATCGACCACCGCGATGCTCGGTGCGAAGGACTTCCTGTTCGCATGGCTGACGGGACATCGCGCGACGGATCCGAGCACGGCGACCGGATTCGGTTGCTACGACCTCCGCGAGGAGAGGTGGATCGATGAGCTCGTCCCCGCCATGTCCCTGCCCGACGTCCGCGAGAGCTCGTTCGCGGCGGAACTGTTCGACGATCGCGCGGACGAGCTCGGGCTTCCGCGCGGCGTCAGCGTGACGCTCGGTGCCGCGGACTCGGTCTGCGCCACGCTCGGCGTCGGCGCAACGGACCCCGGCGACTGCGCCTACGTCTGGGGAACGAGCACGGTGGTGCTCGGCGTGTCCACCGAGGTGCGCCTCGATCCGGCACACCGGTTCCTCGTGACACCGCTCGCAACCGAGGGATACGGACTCGAGATGGATCTCCTTTCCACTGGAGCCGCGCTCGCGTGGGTGGCCGAGCTCTTCGACGTCGACGGTCCCGCGGAGATCCTTCGCCTCGCGGAGAGCTCCTCGCCCGGAGCGAACGGCGTCACGTTCCTTCCCTACCTCGCGTTCGGGGAGCAGGGTGCGCTCTGGGATCCCGACCTGCGTGGAGCGCTCGACGGCCTGACGGTCGCTCACACTCGCGAGGACGTGGCGCGCGCTCTCGTCGAGGCGATCGCCGTGGAGAGCCGCCGCGCCATCGAGGTGCTCGCGGAATCGGATATCGCCGCGCGAGAGATCCGCGCGACCGGGGCGATCGCGACCGAACGGTTCTTCCTCCAAGAGCTCGCCGACGCGACGCAGCGCGCCGTCGTTCCGGTCGAGCTCCCGTCGGCAGCCGCGGCCGGCGCTGCGTCGATCGCATCCGGAACGGCGTCTCCACTCGTCACCGCGACGCCGATAGAGCCTGATCTCGGAACCTCCACGTTCTGGGAGGAGCAACGTGAACGCATCGATCGGCTTCGCGAACAGCTCAGAGCGTGACCGCCCTCAAACTCGCCCTGAACCCTGAGCCTGCGTGAGCTCACCCAATTGCGGCTTGAGCTGCTCAACGGTGCCCACCACCCCCGCCGACTCACGCACGAGGAGAGCCACCCCCTCGGAGAGCGCCCGGCGGAGCTCCGCGGCCTCGAGCGATCGGACCAATGCGAGATGGCACGCATCAAGAACGTCGCGAGGCAGCTCATCGAATCCTCTGCCGTAGTTCCCGCCGAGGCCGCGACGTTGACATCCGATGTGGAGGATGTGATCCCGCAGCGCGCTGATCCAGTACTCGGCCTGCCAGGAACGTCCTCGCTCGATACATGCGCGGGCGTGGAACGCATGATGGACGGCGTAGCCGAACAGCTCCTCGATCGACGTGTCTGGTACGTCGGACGTAGTTGCCGCCTCCCCGAACAGCAAGCTGAACGATGGCCCGGTCGGGCGGAACTCGGACGCGGGGGTCATGGAGAGATCGAGCTCCAACGAATCTGGAAGCAGGAACACCCGATAGACGGCCACTCCGCTCGGAAAGTCGAAGAGTCTCGTCGCGCCGAAGTCTCGCGCGAGCGGAGCCGTCCAATCGTCGAGCACCTCGCTCACCGACTGACCATCCCGCACGGCGAACATGATGTCGAGGTCCGACCATTCGTCGCCGGCGCCACGCGCGAGCGAGCCCAGAACTGCGCCACCCACGACGCGGTCGTCCGAGGACGCCATGGTCAAGAGGCGCTTGCGCACGGCATCTCGGTCCTCAGGGGTGAACACCCCGCCATTCTGATGCCGCGCTCCTGCACGACCAAGATCGGATGGCCCAGGATCCGGAGAGGAACGCCTCAGCGACGAGAGCCGCGGGTGCGGACCGAGCTCCGACCCGACGACCGCCGCTCGAGGAACCGGATGAACGTGCGCGTCGGCGCCCCCGTTCCTCCCTCCGGCCAGAGATCGCCCTCGTGCTCGGCGTACGCGGAGGAGCCCGTATCGAGGTGCACCCACGGAACGCCGTCGACGAAGTCCTTCAGGAAGAGTCCCGCCATCATCGCGCTGTCGAAGTTGTGCTCGCCCACGTTCTTCACGTCCGCGACGGGCGAGTCGATCAGCGGCCGGTAGCGGTCCCAGAGCGGGATCTCCCAGCATTCCTCCCCCGCATCGTGACCGGAGGCGACGACCTCCGACACGAGTTCCGGATCGGTTCCCATCGCAGCGGAGAACTCCGGCCCGAGCCCCGAGCCGTCCGTGAGCGTCGCGGACTCGAGGATCGCGGCGGGCTTGCGTTCGCACAGATACGCGAGCGCGTCGGCGAGGAGCACCCGTCCCTCCGCGTCGGTGTCGCCGACCTCGGACGTGTGGCCGCCGCGGTGCCGGATCACGTCGCCCGGGTGGATCGCCGAGGCGCCCGGCATGTTCTCCGCGAGCGGAAGGAGCACGTCGAGGTTCACGCGAAGCTCGAGCTCGGCCGCACCCTGGATCGCGGCGAGCGCCGCCGCCGCGCCCGCCATGTCGGACTTCATCCAAGTCATCTCGTCCTCGTCCTTGAGGTCGAGCCCGCCGGAGTCGAACGTGATCCCCTTGCCCGTGATCGCGACCGGACGGCCGCGGCCGCCGCGGTAGGAGAGCTCCACGAGCCGAGGCGAGTTCTCGCTCCCCCGCCCCACGCCGACGATGCCACCGAACCCGTCGCGCTCGAGCTCCCGGGCGCTGTGCACCTTCACCTCGAGCCGGAGCCGTCGCGCGATGCGACGGGCCTCGTCGGCGAACGCGGCCGGAGTGAGGTCGAGCGCGGGCGAGTCGACGAGCCGGCGGGCAAGGTTCGTGGCGCGACCGGATACGTCTCCACGCCGGAGCTCCTCCTCGAGGCGCGCGCTCGTCCGCGGCCTTGAGATGGCGACGACCTCCTCGAGCGCCGGCCGGTCGCCGTTCGTCCGGTATTCCGTGAGCCGGTAAGCGCCGAGCAGGAGCCCCTCCGCAAGCGCGACCCCGCCCCGATCGGCGGAGAGCTGTCCGAGCGTGGTCGCGATCGACGCGAACGACGTTCGCTCTCGTGCGGCCATCATGGCGACGTCGCGGATCACCGCCGGCGTGATCGCGTTCTCGTGGCCGACGCCGACCAACAGGACCGTCGAGGCCGCGATCGCGCCCGCCGCGGAGATCAGCGCCGACTCGCCGACCTTCCCGGTCGCGCCGGTCGCGCGGAACTCCGCCAAGACGTTCGAGCCGAGCTCCCGGACGCCGGGCCCGGGCCGAAGACCCTCGAACACCGGCAGCACGAGGAGATCCGACTTCGCTCGGTCGACCGGGGTCTCGGAGGTGCTGAACCGGACCGTCACGAGCGACCCGCCGCCGCGAGCGAGCGCCACGCCGACAACGCTTGGTCGACATCATCGTCGGAGACGTCGATGTGGGTCACGAACCGAACGGTGTCGCCGATGTGGTTGACGAGGACGCCGAGCTCGGCGAGGCGCTCCTCGGTCTCCGGCGCGGAGAGCCCGAGCGGCGCCGTGCGAGCGAAGATCATGTTGGTCCGAACACGGTGGAGGTCGAGCGCGTCCGGCGTGATCTCCACGAGCCCTTCCGCGAGCCGGCGCGCGCGCTCGTGATCCTCGTGGAGACGTTGCGGCGCGGTCTCGAGCGCCACGAGCCCGGCTGCCGCCGTCACCCCGGCCTGCCGCCAGGAGATGCCGAAGAGGATCTTCGCGGCCTTCGCCTCCCGGATGAACGCCTCGGAACCGCAGAGGACCGACCCGATCGGCGCTCCCAAGCCCTTCGACAGGCAGAACATCAACGCGTCGGCCTCGGCCGCGTACTCCGCGACGGGCGTTCCGGTGGCCGCGCTCGCGTTGAAGACGCGCGACGCGTCCATGTAGAGCGGCACCTCGGCTCCGGAGGCTGCCTTCCGCACGCCGCGGAGGTCGTCGATCGCCCACGGCGTGCCGCCTCCCATCGCGTGCGTGTTCTCCACCGAGACGAGGTCGACGATCTTTCCGCGGTCGGCGTCCTCCTCGAACGCTTCGGCGAGGTCCTCCGGGCGAAGCGTTCCGTCCTCGCTCGGGAGCTCACGGAACGCGATCCCGGAGAGCATGGAGGACGTGGCGAGCTCCACGTTGCCGACGTGGGAGTTCCGGGAACACACGACGAAGAATCCCGGCCGCGCGAACAGATGGAGCGCGATCTGGTTGCACATCGTCCCGGTGACGAGGTAGATCGCCGCCTCCTTGCCGGTGATCTCTGCGGCGCGCTCCTGGAGACGCAGGACGGTGGGATCATCGTCGTACTCCGCGTCGCCGACCTCGGCTTCCGCCATCGCGCGGCGCATCTCGGGCGTCGGACGAGTGATCGTGTCGGAGCGGAGATCGGCCGCCATGGCGCACCAGTATGGCGGACCGCGAGCGCGAGACTGACCATACACAGTATGTCCTGTATGCTCTGCTGCCGATGGAGGCGGCCGAGCGGGTCTCGCAACAGGCGTTCGACGCGTGGTTCCGCTCGGAGATGCCCCGCTCCCTCGAGAGCTGGACGGAGTCGTCGAGGACGCTCCCGGGCGGCGCCGGCAGCAGCGCTCGCGGCACTCGGGCGGGATGGCTCCCCTATCCACCGTTCGTGACCGGCGGGAAAGGCTCCCGGATCGCCGACCTCGACGGTCACGAGTACGTCGACTATCTCCTCGGGCTCGGGCCGATGCTCCTCGGACATCGACCACCCGCCGTGACGGAGGCCGTCGTGCGCGCGATCGAGGAGATCGGAACCGTTTTCGGGCTCCCGACCGAGCTCGAAGCGAACGCGGCGCGGGCGGTCGTGGACGCGGTGCCCGGGGTGGACATGGTGCGCTTCTCGAACTCGGGCTCGGAGGCGGTCGGCACCGCGGTCCGGCTCGCCCGGGCGTTCACGGGCCGGCGGAAGATCCTTCGCTTCGAGGGCATGTACCACGGCTGGCTCGACACCGTCTACTGGAGCAACCACCCGGATCTCGCGAAGGCCGGTCCCGACGACGCACCGGTTGCGGTTCCCGCCGGCAGAGGCCTGCTCGAGGAGATGGGGAGCTCCCTCGTCGTCCTGCAGTGGAACGACGCAGAGGCCGTCGAGCGCGTGATGCGCGAGCAGGGTGAGGAGATCGCCGCGATCATCACCGAGCCCGTGATGCTCAACACCGGCTGCATCCTCCCCGAGCCGGGCTACCTGGAGCTCCTCCGCGAGCTGACGGTCGCGTCGGGAAGCCTCCTGATCTTCGACGAGGTGATCACCGGCTTCCGGCTCGCTCGCGGCGGAGGTCAGGAGCTGTTCCGCGTAACACCGGACGTCACCACGATGGCCAAGGCGCTCGGCGGCGGCTTTCCCGTCGCCGCGATCGGCGGCTCCCGCGAGGTGATGGAGCTCGTCGCGGACGGACGCTACTCCCACTCCGGGACGTACAGCTCGAACGCGATCGCGGCCGCGGCGGTCGTCGCCGCCCTGGAGGAGCTCCGCCGGCCCGGCGTGTATCCGCGACTGTTCGATGCCGGCCAGCGCCTCCGAGACGGGATGAACGACCTCATCGCGCAGCTCGAGATCCCGGCCCGGAGCGTCGGCATCGGGCCGCTCTTGCAGACGTGGTTCACCGACCGCGAGATCCGCAACTATCGCGACGCGGAACGCCATGCGCGCCCCGACCGTTTCACGGTGTTCTGGCACGGGATGCTGCAGCGGGGCGTGCTGTTCCATCCGGGACAGTTCGAGAACCTCTTCGTCTCCACCGCGCACACCGACGAGGACGTGGAGCTGACGCTCGCCGCCGCCGCGGAAACCCTCCGCGAGGCGCGGTCCGAGCTGATCGGAGATCCGGCATGACGCCGACGCGCTCGCGAGCCGTTCGCGACATCCCCCGTGACGGCACGCGGCAGGGGCGCGCGAAGCTCCGCTACGAACAGGTGATCGACCTCGTCGAGCGCCTGATCGCCGAGCAGGAGCTCGAGCCGGGCGACCTCCTCCCGAGCGGCAAGGAGATCGGACGCCTGGCCGGGGTGAGCCTCATCTCCGTCCGGCGAGCGCTCGACGAGCTGGAACGCGCGGGCAGGGTGGAACGCCACCAGGGCGTCGGCACGTTCGTGACCGGCGGGCGGATCCTGAGCGAGCCCGGCCGCACCGGCGGGCTCCTCGCGACGCTGACCGCGGGTCGGAGCGGTGGCTCGGTCGAGACGCGACTCCTCGGCGTGACGCAGGGCATCGCGAGCTCGTCGGTTGCGGAGGCGCTCGGGACCTCCCGGAAGCAACCGGTCTGGCAGATCTCCCGGCTCCGCCGGATCGGAAGGAGACCGATGATCGTGGAGGAAGCGATCATCCCCGTACACCTGGCCCCGGTGATCGACGAGCAGGATCTGCGGACCGGTGGTTCCCTGTACCGCATGCTCGCCGAGCGCTACGACCTCGTCGATGACTACGAGGAGCAGTTCCTCCAGGTCACGTCGCCGAGCCGCTCGGAGCGGGAGCTCCTCGGCCTCTCCCCCGGCCAGGCCATCGCGCGGATCCGGGGCGTGAGCTTCAGCCGGGACGGCGTGCCGTTCGACTGCTTCCAGCAGACCTATCCGGCGAACGACTTCGTCTTCTACTTCTCCGGCCAGACCGACCGGCATCTCCTCCGCGGCTCGGAGATCCGCGACTGGACCGTGGAGCCGCTCGCCAGCTCGGAAGGGTGAACGCGCCAACCGCGGATCAAGGAGGAAGGATGTTGAGGCGCTCCATCGTCGTCGCCGCAATCGCGGTCACCGTCCTCGCCGGCGCGTGCACGAACGGCTCGACGCCGTCCGGCGGCGCCTCCTCTTCGTCTTCGGGCAACGTCAAGGAGGGCGGGACGCTCCGACTCGCGGCGTTCGACGGCATCGACTCACTCAACCCGTTCGTCGGTCAGAACGACGACGCGTACAGCGCGTACATGGCGATGTATCCGTACCTCGTCCAGTACGACTCGAAGCTCAACTTCATCCCGGACTTCGCGACGAGCTGGACGCACTCCTCCGACGGGATGACGTGGACGTTCAAGACCGTTCCGAACGCGAAGTGGTCGGACGGACAGCCGCTGACCGCCGACGACGTCGCCTTCACCTACAACATGATCATCAAGTACCAGGACGGCCCGACGGGGTCCGCGGCAAGCTCCGTCGCCGGACTGGACACGGTGACCGCGACGGATCCGAACACCGCCGTGTTGCACTACTCCAAGCCGGTTCCGAGCCCACTCGCCGCCGCGCAGCAGATCGCCATCCTCCCCGAGCACGTGTGGGGCAAGCTCGCGACGGGAGACGGCAAGGCGATCAAGACGTATCCGAACACCCCCAGCAAGGGTCAGCCCGTCGTCAGCGGTGGCCCGTTCTTCGTCGCGCAGTACCAGCAGGACGCCGTCACGCTGTTCCAGAAGAACCCCAACTTCTACGGGCCGGCGCCGCACATCGACGGGTTCGGCCTCCAGTTCTTCGCGAACGAGGACGCCGAGATCACCGCGATCAAGACGGGTCAGATCGATGCGATCGAGAGCGTGCCCGCGACGTCGGTCGCCACGCTCAAGTCCGCCGGGATCCACGTGTACACCGGGCCCGCCCTCACCTACCGGACGTTCATCATCAATTCCTCGCCGAACAAGACCCAGCATCGCGAGCTCCTCGACCCCACGGTGCGCCAGGCCTTCGAGTACGCCATCGACCGCCAGAAGATCGTCCAGACGGCGTGGCTGGGCTACGCGCAGCCGGGGAGCACGATCGTTCCGCCGTCGACGGGAAAATGGCACGACGCGAACGTCCAGCCGTTGCCGTTCGACCTCGCGAAGGCGAACCAGCTTCTCGACGGGCTCGGGTTCAAGAAGGGGTCGGACGGCATCCGCGTGGCCGACGGCCATCCGATGACCTACGACGTGCTGTTCCCGAACAGCGAGCGAGGAGCGGGCGACCGCGCCTTCTCCATCATCCAGGCCGACTTCGCGCAGATCGGCGTCAAGCTGATCCAGCGCCCGGTGAGCGGCGCGTACAGCGAGATCACCGGGCCGGACAACAAATACAGCTCGTGGGATCTCGCGATGTGGAACTGGACGCCGCCGGTCGACCCCGACTTCATCCTCTCCGTGATGACGTGCGACTCCTGGGGAGACTGGAACGACAGCGGGTACTGCAACTCCCAGTACGACGCGATGTACGCCCAGCAGCAACACGAGATCGATCCGCAGCAGCGCCTGAAGCTCGTCGACGAGCTCCAGGCGAAGGTCGCACAGGACCGGCCCTACATCGTCCTCAACTACGACGACACGATCGACGCATGGACGAACCAGTGGACGGGGTTCGTGCAGTCGATCCAGGGGCTCTTCCCGTTCCTGTCGAAGCAGAGCCTCGAGTCCGTGCACCAGGTGTAACGGAGCTCGGGCGGCCCGGGCGAGCGGGAGCATGAGGGGCGCCGACTACCTCATCAAGCGGATCCTCTTCGCGCTCGGCACGGTCTTCGTCGCGATCACCCTGAACTTCATCCTGTTCCGCGCGCTGCCGGGCGACGCGGTCTCCAACCTCGCGCGCGTGCCGCACGCGACGCCGCAGCTGAAGGAGGCGCTCACGCGCGAGTTCGGCCTCGACAAGCCGAAGTGGGAGCAGTACCTCCTCTACCTCCAGCAGCTCGCGCACTTCAACCTCGGCCGGTCGTTCGCCAACCAGCAGCCCGTGTGGGCGAACCTGCATACGAAGCTCGCGAACACGATCCCGATGGTCGCGCTGGGCACGGGCCTCGCGATCGTCCTGGGCGTCGGCACCGGGGTGCTCTCCTCGTGGAGGCGAGGGAGCGTCGGCGACCACGTCTCCACCAACGTCGCGATCGTGTTCTACGCGGTTCCGACGCAATGGCTCGGCCTGATGCTGTTGATCCTGTTCTCCTCCTGGTTGCCGGCGAACGGGATGTCGAACCCCTACTTGTTCAATCCCTCGTTCTGGCAGCACACGAGGGACGTGCTCGCGCACATGCTGCTCCCGTCGCTGACCCTCGCCTTGACGCTCTACGGCGAGTACACGCTGATCGTGCGCTCCGCGATGCTCGAGACGCTCGG
>Ga0070696_100001660_pt1 | contig 14586 bp, 12 predicted proteins | sample KBSK1253metaG_FD_65474 | JGI IMG/M metagenome (GOLD analysis project Ga0070696, IMG submission 65474) | Corn, switchgrass and miscanthus rhizosphere microbial communities from Kellogg Biological Station, Michigan, USA - KBS K1-25-3 metaG | ecosystem: Host-associated > Plants > Roots >... | reverse complement strand
CACGCAGACCGTATTCGGCGTGGGCAACCAACGAGCGCAATGGCTGATCGTCGGCGAAGCGCCGGGTGCCGAGGAGGACCGCCAGGGTGAGCCTTTTGTGGGCCGTGCGGGCCAGCTGCTGAATTCCATGTTGCGTGCCGTGGGTTTGGCGCGCGAGCAGGTGTACATTGCCAACGTCCTCAAATGCCGGCCTCCCGGCAACCGCGATCCCACGCCAAGCGAGGCCGCCGAGTGCCTGCCCTACCTCGAGCAGCAGATCGCGCTGCTGAAGCCCAAAGTCATGCTGGCGGTGGGGCGAATCGCCGCGCAAAACCTGCTGCGAACCGAGGTAACCCTGGGGCGCCTGCGGCAGCAGGTACACAGCTTTGGCGCCTCTGCAGTGCCCTTGGTCGTGACCTACCACCCTGCCTATCTGCTGCGTACCCCGGCGGACAAGCGCAAGGCATGGGAGGACCTGAAATTGGCCCGTGAGGTGTGCGCGCGTGTCTAGCGTCAAACAAGAGCTCGAATTTGCGGCGGTCGAGATTCGCGCCATGCACGAGTTCGATGTGCCGGTGGTCGTGGCGATCGAGCGCTCCGCCTATCCGTTCCCATGGAGCGAAGGGATTTTCCGCGACTGTTTGCGGGTGGGCTACGTTTGCCGCGTGATCGATGTCGGCGGCGACATGGCGGGCTACGGCATCATGTCGGTGGGCGCGGGCGAGGCGCACATCTTGAATGTGTGCATCCGCGAGGAGTACCGCTGCCGCGGCTTCGCCCGCAAGGTACTGTTGTATCTGCTGGACCGCGCCCGCGCCGCCGGCATGTACGAAGCCTTTCTCGAAGTCCGCCCCTCCAACACGGCGGCGGCTCGCCTGTATCACTCCATGGGCTTCGAGCAGGTGGGCGTGCGGCGGGGCTATTACCAGGCGGCCGCGGGCCGCGAGGATGCCGCGGTGCTCCGCCGGCTCTTGCTGCCGGAAGCGAAGTAGTCCCCAGACATGCCGAGTGGCCTAGCCGAGGAAGTCAGCAGAAGACGCACTTTTGCCATCATCTCCCACCCGGACGCGGGCAAGACCACGCTGACTGAAAAGCTGCTGCTGTTCGGCGGCGCCATCCAGATGGCGGGCACCGTGAAGGGACGCAAGGCGACCCGGCACGCGACGTCGGACTGGATGCGCCTGGAACAGCAGCGCGGCATCTCCGTGACTTCCTCGGTGATGCAGTTTCCCTACGGCGATTGCATCGTCAATTTGCTGGACACGCCGGGCCACGAGGACTTCTCGGAGGATACCTACCGCACGCTGACGGCGGTCGATTCCGCGTTGATGGTCATCGACTGTGCCAAGGGCGTGGAAGAACGCACCATCAAGCTCATGGACGTTTGCCGGCTGCGCGACACGCCCATCATGACTTTCGTCAACAAACTGGATCGGGACGGCCGGGCGCCGATCGAGCTGCTCGATGAAATCGAAAGCGTCCTGAAAATTCAATGCGCGCCCATCACCTGGCCCATCGGCATGGGGCGCGATCTGCTCGGCGTGTATCATCTGCTCGAAGACAGGATCTACGTATATGTTCCGGTCGAGAAGGGCCGGGTGGGAACCCACGAGACCATCGACGGAATCGCCGGCAGCGCGGCCAAGGAATTTCTCGGCAGCAGATACGCTGAGTTCCTGGAAGAAGTCGACTTGGTGCGCGGCGCCAGTCCGCAATTCGATTTGCAGCGTTACCGCGCTGCGAAACAGTCACCGGTATTCTTCGGCTCCGCCGTCAACAACTTCGGCGTCCGAGAATTGCTGTCGGCATTCGTCACGCATTCGCCCGGCCCGCTGTCGCGGCCGGCGCTGCAGCGGCGCGTCAATGCGGATGAGCCCGCGCTCACGGGCTTCGTCTTCAAGATCCAGGCCAACATGGATCCCGGCCATCGCGACCGCATCGCGTTCATGCGCCTGTGTTCGGGCCGCTATGAGCGCGGCATGCGCCTGCATCACGTTCGGCTCGACAAGGACATCCGCATCGCGGACGCGCTGACGTTCCTGGCCGCCGACCGCAGCCAGGCGGAGGAGGCCTATGCCGGCGATATCATCGGGCTGCACAACCATGGGACCATCAACATCGGCGACACCTTCACCGAGGGTGAAGATCTTACCTTTACGGGCGTGCCGAATTTCGCCCCCGAGATATTCCGCCGTGCCGTGCTCAAGGATCCGCTGCGGATGAAGGCCTTGCAAAAGGGTTTGTCGCAGCTCTGCGAGGAAGGCGCCACGCAGCTCTTCAAGCCGTTGCGAAACAATGATTTGATTCTGGGCGCCATCGGCCAATTGCAATTCGAGGTCGTGGCCTTTCGCCTGCAAGACGAATACGGCGTGCAATGCGTGTTCGAACCGATCAATGTCGCCGTGGCGCGTTGGGTGCAGCTGGCGGATGAGAAGCGGCTCTCCGAGTTTCGGAGCAAGGCGCACGATAATCTTGCCGTCGATCATACCGGGGGGCTGGTGTATCTGGCGCCGACACGAGTCAATCTCGGCTTGACCGAAGAGCGCTGGCCCGAGATCACCTTTCTCAAAACGCGCGAGAATCTGGCGGCTTAGGTGCAGGGAGGCGGCCGGGGTCCGGGTCGAAATGCGCGCACCGCGGCCGCGAATTGGCCGATGGTGATGCGCGCCGGAGCGGCCGCATAACGCAGGGCGGTATAGCGGCGGCATAGCGCCGTGACCGACGCGGCCAGATCGGGGCGACAGCGTGCGACGCGAACGGCATAGGCTTCCGCGCCTTCGTGCGGCATGCGCGGCACCCCGGCGGCCGCGAGCTTGGCGCACAGCCTCGAGTAATGACGGAGCAGGGGTTCCTTGGGCGCGGGTTCGAGTTCGCGCCGCACCGCCCAGGTGAGCCAAAATAACGCCATCGTCAATGCCGCCGCCAGCACCATCACCAGTTTCCGGCCGTCCGGCTCTGGAATGCGCAGGTATTCCAGCATTTGCTGTTGCGAGTCCTGATCGAAGAACAAGATGCGTTCGCGCCATAGCTGTCGCAGCGCATCGAGCCGCAAACGCGCATCGGCGAACCAGGGCGTGTGCCGCCAGCGGCTGCCCAAGGGTTCGTCAGCGCCCGAGGCATCGTCAGAACCGTGTTCCACGCGACCCGGTGCGATCGCCGCCGTGGGATCGATGCGCAGCCAGCCGCGACCCGCGATCCAGACTTCATCCCAGGCGTGCGCATCGCTTTGCCGCACGATCCAGTAGTCTGCGAAACGATTGAACGTGCCGCCCTGGTAACCCGTCACGACGCGTGCCGGAATGCCGGCCGCCCGCATCAGGGTGGCAAACGCCGAAGCGTAGTGGCCGCAGAAGCCGCGTTTCGTGTCGAACAGAAAATCATCCACCGAATTGCCGGCGAGCTGCGGCGGCCGCAGGGTGTAGTAAAACGCCTGCTGCGTGAACATGCCGAGCACCGCGTGCACGTAGTCCATGTCGTCCGGGTGCGCGCCGCGCATGGATTGCGCCAGCTGCAAGGTGCGCGGATTGCGGCCCGGCGGCAGCCGGGTATCGCGCCCGCGCTGCATGGGCTCGAGCGGCTCCGTCGATTGCACCCGCGTGTAGGAGGTGGCCTGGACATCGATTGCGCGCGACACCGGTCCGGGTTGCACCAGCGTGTAGTCACCGGTGAGCGCGGCACTCGGCAGATCCCATTGCGCGGGCCAGTCGAGCGTGAAGATCCAGTTGTGCTGATGCGGCTCCAGGGTCACGGTGTATCGATACGCCGGCCCCTGCGTGCGCAGCGCGGGCGCGCGCAGTGACGCGGAATACGAGCGGCGCCAGGTGTGTCCATCGAAATCATGCAGCACGGGACCGCGCCAGTAACGTTCCTGCGGCGGCGGCGCGGTGTTCGCAAAATGCACGCGGAAGGCGACCTCGTCCGACCGCGCCAGGTCCGTGATGTCTCCGGGGCTCATCGTGTCGCTCAAGCCCGATGCGGCGCTGCGCCCATCCTCGGGCAGGTGCCATAGAGGCCCGGCAAAGCGCGGGAAAAACAGCCAAAATATCAGCGCCAAGGGCAGCGCCTGGCACATGAGTCGTCCGGCATAGCGCAGGCTGGAGCGCCAGCCGGGCGCGGGCCCGCCGGCGGTCAGACGCAGCAATGTGGCCGTGGTCAGCCAGCAACCCCCGATGAGGTAGGCCAGCATCCAGAAGGAGTCGCCCTCCAACAGCGCCGCCATGCTCACGAAATAGATGATCAGGGTGACGACGTAAATATCGCGTTTGGTCTGCGTCTCCAACAGTTTGAAACCCGCCATCAAGGCCAGCAATCCGGTGCCTGCAGTCAGGCCGTTGAAGGTGTGGAATTGCAGAAACAAAAAGACGATCGCCAAAGCGGCCAACGCCACGCGCAGGCTTCGAGGCGGCGCTGAGCGGCTGCGCTTCGCGAGCAGCACTCGAATGGCGCCGCAGCCCACCACCGTGACCAGAACCCACGCCGGCAGCGATGTCACATGCGCGGCCAGCGCCCAGGCGAGGCAGGCGCAAATTCCCAGCAGATCCTGGTACGACACCGGCGCGGTCCTGACCCAGGGCGCAGCTTTCACGAGCGGCGCGGTCATGGCGGGTTCGCGGCGGCGAGGGCCCGCAGGCAGGCCACCCGATGGGCTGCGCCCTGAGCCGGCGAAATTTCTGTGCCGGGTATTCGCAGGCCATAGGGCCGCTGCGCGGCATCGCTTTCCAGCACCCAAAGGCAAAGCTGCGACAGGCGGGCCTCGGCATCCAAGCCATCGAGGGCAGACCATTCCAGCCATTCGGGTTGCGCGGCCATGCTCGTATAGCTGCGAACCGCGGCATCGCCGCCGCGCGCCAGGACTTTCCACGCCATGTGTTTCAGGGGTATGCCCGGTTGGTAAGCACGCAGGCCCGAGAAATCCTCATCGCCGCGCGCCTCTGAACGAGAGGCGGCGCCCCGGCCGGTGCCGGGCGGCCGGCGGCTGCCGTGTGGTGAGGGCGCAATGTAGGCGGTGAGCGATCCTTGCACATAGGTCCAGGCGTGAAACCAGCCGAAGGGATGGCGCGTGCGCAGCTCGAACTGATGCAGGCGCAGGACCCCGCGCCGCGTCACGGGGATGTCCACCGCGACCGAGGCACTCGACTTGGCCGGCACGTTGCCGCTGCTGCTGGTACCCCCGGTGCCGGCCGCCAGGCAGCGTATTTCGATGTCGCGGCGTTCGATGCCCGAGTCGTTGCGCAGCAGGAACTCGAAGCGCGCCGCGCCCCCGGCGAAGGCGTCCGCCTCCGTGTTCGCGTCCACGCAGAGCTTGAGCAGATTGCGGTTGCAGTGGTGCATGGTGACCACAGCCAAGCTCGACATCAAAAAGGCAAAGGCCAACCCCAGATTGCTGTTGTAGTTGAGCCCCGCGATCAGCATGGCGGCGAGCATCAGCGCCAGCATGATCCCAAAGCGCGTGGGAAGAATGTAAATGCGGCGCCGGTCGATGCTGATCGGCAGGGAATCGGGCCCGTGCCTCCGCGCGGCCCAGGCGCGCAATTTAACGATAGCTGCCTGCCGCAATGTGCTCAAGTACGCACCTCGCTCAAGGAATGGGTACGGCCTCGAGCAACCGATCCGCCGCGCCTGAATCGCCGTCCTGCCGCCGCAGGCGGTGTTCGACGACGGCCGCGAACACGGCCTGCACATGCTCCGGAATCACGGCGTTGCGGCCGGCGATCAACGCCCAGGCGCGTGCGGCGCGCAGCAGACCGATGGCTGCCCGCGGCGACAGGCCCGGGTTCGATCCGGAGGCGTGGCGAGTGTAGGCCACGAGCGCCTGGACGTAGTCGAGCAGCGCCGGCGCGACATGAATGTCGAGAACGCGCTGCTGCAGCCGTTGCAGGCTGTCGACCATCACGACCGCAGCCAATGCATTCACCAGATCGCGCCGATCCTCCCCCTTGAGCAGCTCGCGCTCGGCGGCGGGAGCGGGATATCCCAGATGCACCCGCATCAGAAAACGATCCAACTGTGATTCGGGCAGCGGAAAGGTGCCGACTTGGTCCTGGGGATTCTGGGTGGCGATCACGAAGAAGGGTTCCGGCAGCGGCATGGACTGGCCGTCGAGTGTTACTTGATGCTCTTCCATGGCCTCGAGCAGCGCGCTCTGTGCCTTCGGCGACGCCCGGTTGATCTCATCCGCCAGCACCAGCTGCGCGAATATCGGTCCGCGCTGAAATCTGAACTTGCCGGTTTCGCGATCGAATATCGACACGCCCAGCACATCGGCGGGCAGCAGGTCGCTGGTGAATTGGATGCGTTGGAAGGACAGCCCCAAAGTTTTCGCGATCGCATGCGCCAGGGTGGTCTTGCCCACGCCCGGAATGTCCTCGATGAGCAGGTGACCGCGCGCCAGCAGGCAGGCTAGGCACAGCCGGATCTGCGCGTCCTTGCCCAGGATCACCCGATTGAGCTGTGCGAGAACGGTGTCGATCTCGGACTGCGCTGCGTTCATTGGGCGTGCAGCGCGCTGACCCTCGCGGCCAGGGCGGCCAATTGACCGACTTCGAGGCGCAACTCGGCGAGACGCTGTTGATCCTTGGCAACGACCTCCGCGGGCGCATTTTTGGCGAACTCGGCATTGCCCAACTTACCCTCCAATCGGTTAAGTTCAGCCTGGGTCTTGCGTTGCCGTTTCGCGAGGCGCTCGAGCTCCGCCGCCGGATCGATCAGGCCCGCCATGGGCACCAAAATCTCGAGCGTGCCCACGAGTGCGACGGCGGAAATGGGCGCAGCTTCGGCCGGTGCCAGCGTGCGGGGGGGCTCGATGCCGGCGAGGCGCATCAAATAATGCAGATTGCGGCCGAGGTATTCCACATCCGTCGGACTCGCATTTTGCAGCAACACATCCAGCTTGCGGCTGGGCGCTATGTCCATCTCGCCGCGGATCTGCCGCACGCCGAGGATGAAGTCCATGACCCAGCGCATTTCCGGCTCGGCGGCGGGATCCGCGCGAACGCTGCCGGCGGCCGGAAAGGGCGCCCGCATGATGGTGTCGCCCGCCACGCCGGCGCTCACGCGCACGCGTTGCCAAATTTCCTCGCTGATGAATGGCGCGACCGGATGCAGTGCGCGCAGCAGCACTTCGAGACTGTTGATCAGGGTCAGGCGCGTGCCGCGCTTCGCCGCGCCGGTCGCCGTGTCCGACTGCAGCACGGCCTTCGACAACTCCAGATACCAATCGCAGAATTCATGCCAGGTGAACTCGTAAAGCGCGTTGGCAACGGTATCCAGGCGATAATCGGCAAACCCGGACTCCACGCGCGCCAGCATGGCCGCGAGCCGCGATTGAATCCAGCGATCGGCCAGGCTGAATTCGGCACCGTCGGCAGCATCGGCGCCGTCGGCAGCATCGGCAGCGTCGGCAGCGTCGGCAGCACCGGCGCCGGGGCAGGAGTCCTCTGCATCGTGGCCCCGATTCTCGACGTTCATCAGTACATAGCGCGCGGCGTTCCACAGCTTGTTGCAGAAGTTGCGATATTCCTCGACACGGGTCATGTCGAAACGCAAGTCGCGGCTTTGCGTCGCGAGCCGCGCGAAGCACAGCCGCAGGGCGTCGGTGCCGAATGCCGCGATGCCCTGCGGAAACTGTTTGCGCGTGGCCTTTTCGATGGCCGGTTTCATTTGCGGCTGCATGAGGCTGCTGGTGCGCTTGGCGAGCAGCAGATCCAGCGAAATGCCGTCGACGATGTCGAGCGGATCGATGACGTTGCCCTTCGACTTGGACATCTTCTGGCCGTCATGGTCGCGGATCAGTCCGTGCACGTAGACTTCATGAAAGGGCACTTTGCCGGTGAATTTGAGGCCCATCATGATCATGCGGGCCACCCAGAAAAAGATGATGTCGAAACCGGTGACCAATACCGATGTCGGATAGTAGGTCTCGAGCGACGGCGTTTGTTGCGGCCAGCCCTGGGTGGAAAACGGCCAAAGCGCGGACGAGAACCAGGTGTCCAGTACGTCGTCGTCCCGGCGCAGCGGCGTCTCCGGGCCGATCCCATGCTGAGCGCGGGCCTGCGCTTCGCTGCGCGCCACATACCAGCGCCCGTCCTCGTCGTACCATGCCGGTATGCGGTGGCCCCACCACAGTTGGCGGCTGATGCACCAGTCTTTGATTTTGTGCATCCATTCGTAATACACCGCGGACCAGTTCTCCGGAACGAAGCGAATTCGTCCCTCCTCGACGGCACGGATGGCGGGCGCAGCCAGAGGCTTGATGTCGACGAACCACTGATCGGTCAGCAAGGGCTCGAGCACGGCGTTGCTGCGATCGCCGCGGGGCACCGTCAACCGATGCGGCTCGATGCGCTCGATGAGCCCGAGGGCATCGAGATCGGCGAGAATCCGCGTCCGCGCCGCGCTGCGATCGAGGCCGCGATAGGCGGCCGGTACATCGTCATTGAGCGACGCGTCCGGAGACATGATATTGATCAAGGGCAGATGGTGGCGCTGGCCGACTTCGTAGTCGTTGAAGTCATGCGCCGGCGTGATCTTGACGCAGCCGCTGCCGAATTTCGGATCGACGTACGCATCGCCGATGATGGGCAGGTCGCGGTCGGTGAGCGGCAGGCGCACGCGGCGCCCGATCAAGTGGCGATAGCGCTCGTCGTCCGGATGCACCGCAACCGCCGCGTCCCCCAGCAGCGTTTCCGGACGGGTGGTCGCGACCACGAGAAATCCGCTGCCATCGAGCAGCGGGTAGCGCAAATGCCAGAGGCTGCCTGGCTCCTCTTCGGCGACCACTTCCAAATCCGACAGCGCGGTCTTGAGCACCGGATCCCAATTTACCAGACGCTTGCCGCGATAGATCAAGCCCTCTTCGTACAAGCGGACGAATACTTCGGTGACCGCTGCCGATAGGCCGGGATCCATCGTGAATTTATCGCGCTGCCAGTCGACCGAGGCGCCCAAGCGGCGCATCTGTTGGGCGATCAATCCGCCCGACTTTTCCTTCCATTGCCAAATTCGCTCGATGAACGCATCGCGGCCCAGCCCCACGCGGCTTTGTCCAGCGGCATTCAATTGCCGTTCGACCACCATTTGCGTGGCGATGCCCGCGTGGTCGGTGCCCGGCTGCCACAGCGTGTCGAAGCCGCGCATGCGCCGGTATCGAATCAGCGCGTCCATGATGGTGTCTTGGAACGCATGGCCCATGTGCAAGGTGCCGGTGACATTGGGCGGCGGTATGACGATCGAATAGGCGGGGCCCCGGCCGCTCGGCGCGAAATATCCCGAAGCTTCCCAACGTGCGTAGATTCGCGACTCGATGTCGGCGGGCGAGTAGGTCTTATCCATGGTCCTGCGTCGCAGCGTGCTCGCGCAAGATACGATCCACCAGTTCCGGCAGCTGCGCCCGCAGCCGGTCGAATACGCGCTCGAACAGCGTGGCTTCGATGTCCTTGGCCGCCTGGTGCAGCAGCGAATCGGCGAGCTCCAAGGTCTCGGTCAAGATCGCGGCGTGCACGGCCTTGGTATCGATTTGTGCGGGCGTTGCGATGTTGTCCTCCACGGCGTCGGTGAGAATGGGAATATCGCGAGGATCAAGGGTATCAGGATGCATGGGTTTCCAAGGGAAGCTTCAAATCACGGTACGCCTTGAAGCGCTCGCGGCCCAGGCGCCGGCGCTCCTCGTCGGCGTCGATGATCTCGGCGATTCGGTGGTAGCGTTGCAAGTCGCCGGGGAGGCGGCCGGCCAGATTCACCAGCAAATCGGCCGGCGGGGGCGGCGTGGGCTCGAAAGTCAGATGTACCGGAGTCGCCGGATCAACGGTGTGTCCGTCGAGGCACACTTTGTGCGGGATGAAGGAACGCTCGCTGAAGGTCCACAGCAAGTCGTCGAGAGCCTGCGCATCGGCCAGATTGTCGTTGACGATCACGATGCTCAAGTCCCGCAGATAGGCCTTTTCGGTCAGGCGGCAAGCAAACGCCCAGCGCTGTTTCGAGCCGGCGCTCGTCAAGACATAAAAATCAACGCGCTCGGTCATGCGGCATGGGCGCGATTGATCAGAAAATCGACGAGCAGCGGCACGGGCCTGCCGGTGCTGCCCTTATGGGCGCCGCCGAGCCACGCAGTGCCGGCCACGTCCAGGTGCGCCCAGTGCAAATCCTTGGCGAATTTCGAGAGGAACGAAGCGGCGGTGCAGGCGCCGCCCTCACGTCCGCCGACGTTGGCGATATCCGCGAAATTACTCTTCAACTGCTCGACGTATTCTTCGCCGATCGGCATGCGCCAGGCGCGGTCATCCGCGCGCACGCCGGCGGATTCCAATTCATCCGCCAGGGCCTCGTTGTTGCTCATCAAGCCGCTGAAGTGGTTGCCGAGCGCAATCACGCAGGCTCCCGTCAACGTCGCCACGTCAATCACCGCTGCCGGCTTGAAGCGGCGGCTGTAGGTGATGGCGTCGCACAGGACCAGCCGGCCCTCGGCATCGGTATTCAGAACCTCGACGGTTTGGCCGGACATGGTCGTGACGATATCGGCGGGTTTGACCGCTCTGCCGCCCGGCATGTTCTCGCAAGACGCGACGATCACCACCACGTTGATCGGCAGCCTCAACTCGGCGACCGCGCGCAGCGTGCCGATCACGGTTGCCGCGCCGCTCATGTCGAACTTCATTTCATCCATGGCGGGGGGATCTTTCAGCGAGATGCCCCCCGAATCGAAAGTGATGCCCTTCCCCACCAGGCAGATCGGAGCCGTGTTCTTCTTGCCGCCGCGATACTCGCAGACGATCAATCGCGGCGGTTCGGCGGACCCTTGAGTTACCGCGAGGAACGCGCCCATCTTCAGCGCTTTGATGCCGCTCGCGTCGAACAGCTTGGTTTTGATGCTCGGGAAGTCCTTGGTCAACGCCTGCGCGCGCGAGCCCAGATACGTCGGCGTGCACACATTGGGCGGCAGGTTGGCAAGATCGCGCGACAACGCGAGCCCGCTGCCCACCGCGACGCCGATCCGCAGACCCTGCGCCGCCGACTTCGCGGCGCGCGCATCCGCCGTCGCCACGCTGACGCTCGACAAGCGCGGCGCCTTGGGCTTGACCGAGGTTTTCAGGTCCGGGATCTTGTACAGCTGCGCACAAAAGATTTCGGCCACGATGCGCGCGCGGTATTGCGCGTCCAAGCCGGCAACTTCCTCGAGAGCCAGGTATACGACGGCATCGCCGGCGCCGCTCTTGGCCAGCGCCTGAACGGCCGATTGCAATGCCTTGCGGTACTGCTTGCGGCCGAAAGCCGGGCGCGACCCCAAGCCGATCAATAAAACGCGGGCGGCCGCCGCGCCGGCAGGCGCCGGCAGCAGCAGTACATTGCCGAGCTTTCCGGCGAAATCGCCGTCCACGTGCAGTTTGGCGATCAGCCCATCCAGTTGCGCGTCGATTTGGCGGGCCGCGATCCCAAGATCGCCGTCCTCGTAGCTGCCGATCACGGCGCAACCCGCGGTATTTCGCGCTTTCGTATCGACAATGGCGTTGAATTCCATATCAGTGGCTCCGTATTCGTCTTAAAGTCGTTGCACAAGGGTTTGAGCAAATAGTTTACTAGATTATTGCGAAGGCTCTAAGCTCGACGCCATGAAATGGACCGTCCAAAGATATGTGCTGCGCGAGGTCGTGCAGACTTGGCTTGCCGTGACCGGCGTTTTGGTGGCGATCGTGGTGTCGAACCAGTTGTCCCGGGTGCTCGGGCAGGCGGCGGACAGCCAATACGGGCGCCGTGTGGTGTTCGATCTGATCGCGCTCGGGGCGGTCATGAATTTGTCGGTAATCGTCCCGGTCAGCCTGCTGCTGGCCGTGGTGCTGACTTTGGGCCGCATGTACCACGACAGCGAAATGGCCGCACTGAAGGCGTGCGGTTTCGGGCCGTCGCGTCTGCTGGCGCCGTTATTCTGTTTCGCCGCCGTGATTGCGGTGGGGTTGGCCTGGCTGGTGTTCTTCCAGGTGCCGCGCGCCGACAGCCAAGCACAGTTGCTGCGCCAATCGGCGCTGAAAGAGGCGCAATTCGGCCAGCTCGATGCGGGCCGATTCCGCTCCTTCAGCGGCGGCGATGCGGTGTTTTACGCGGAGCGCGTCGATCAAGAGGGCGTGTTGCACAACGTATTCGTGCAACGCGAGTCGGCGGGCCGAATCGAAGTGGTGCTTGCCGATACCGCCACTTATTCGAAAGCCACGGTGAGCGGCATGCACCTCGTGACGCTGTTCAATGGCCGGCGTTATGAAGGCGTCCCGGGCCAAGATGATTTTCGGGTCATTGAATTTCGCGAACACGGCATTCCGATCGCCACCCCGGCGGATGTCCGCGGCCGCGAGGACCCCGATACCAAACCGACCCGGGCGCTGCTCGGCTCGCATGTTCCCTCCGACATCGCGCAGTTGCAATTCAGGGCGTCTACGCCATTAATGGCGCTTGTACTGACACTGATCGCCGTGCCAGTGAGCCGTCTGCGTCCGCGCCAGGGCCGCTACGCGAGAGTCGGCTTCGCGATCGTCGTTTACTTCGTCTATTCGAACCTTTTATCGGCCGCCAAGGCCTGGTTGGAGAAAGGCGATCTGCCGCCGGTGATCGGGATCTGGTGGGTGCATCTGGCGGCGTTGGCCCTGGGGCTGTACCTCGTCATGCGCGAAGCGAGAAGCGCATGAACACGCTCGATCGGTATCTGTATCGCACGGTGCTGCTCTACACGCTGCTGGCGATGGCCGTGCTTCTGACCTTGGGGGCGCTGTTCCTGTTCATCAGTCAGCAAACCGACATCGGCGTCGGCAGCTACAGCGCCGGCGACGCATTTCTGTTCACCATGCTCAATTTGCCGCAGCAGGCGTTCGAATTGCTGCCGATCGGCGCGATGATCGGGGCGCTGATGGGTCTCGGCAATCTTGCATCGGGCAGCGAGCTGGTGGTGACCCGGGCGTCCGGCGTGTCGGTCTGGCGCATCGCGTGGCCGGTGGGTCTCGCCGGCCTGACGCTCGCCTTGATCATGTATGGAATCGGCGAGTATGCCGCGCCGCCGATGGCGCAATTCGCAAAGCGCGAGAAGACCACGGACAAGCTGGCGGACGTCAGCTTCGCCGGTTCGAGCAGTGCGTGGGTCAAGGATGGAAGCCTCATTCTGCGCGTGCAGACGGGTAGCGTGGACCGGGCATTCGGCGGTGTATCGCTGTTCGAGCTGGACGGGCCGACCCGCCTGCGCTCGATCCAGCGAGCGGAGCGGATTTCCCTTGCCGACCCGGGCCGCTGGAGTCTGCACAATGTGGCGACGACGCGTTTCGGCAGCGACCATGTCGACAGCGACCTCGCTCACGAGGCGACGATGCACTCGACGGTAAATCCCGAATTTTTAGGATTGGCCGCGACCGACCCCGGCCTTCTGACGCTGCGGGGCCTTGCCTCCTATATCGATCATCTGCGGCGCAATAGTCTCGACACCGCCTCCTATGAAATTGGATATTGGTCGCGAATCGCCAGACTGGTCGCCGTGATCGTCGTCACTCTCCTCGCATTGCCGTTCGTATTCGGCCCCCTGCGCACCACCGGAACGGGCACGCGGACGGTGATTGGGGTGATGCTGGGTGTGGTGTTTTTCCTGATTACCCGCACCGTCGAGAACGGCGGCCAGCTGTTCGGCCTCAATCCGGTACTCGTGGGTTGGCTGCCGACGGCCGTGATCGGCTTATGCACCATGGTCGCGATATCGAGGACGCGCTGAGCGGGCGCGATGCTACGAGCGCAGCAAACGGACCATGCGCGTTTTCGATAATCGGTCGTGGATCGCCAAATGTTCGGGATCTGCGTACAGCCATAGCACGCCCAGCGCCGCCGGCGCCCAGGCGAGTATGCCGCAGACGAAGCGCAATGCCGCGGGCTTGAAGGTCAACGGCTTGCCCGACTCCGTGACGGCGCGAAGGTGCCAGGCGCGCATGCCCAAGGTCTGTCCGCTGCGCGTCCAATTGAGCACGTAATAAGCTGCGATGACGGCGACGAGCCCCGCCCGGTAGAGATAAAACCATGCGCCCACCGTTTTGAGTTCAAGCGCCTTGCCGTGCGTGAAGAGCAGGGCGCCCGCGGTAAATATCATGAGCAGGGCAGCCAGCAGCAAAGTGTCGTAGAGCAACGCCGCCAGGCGGCGGCCGAATCCGGCGCTCGTTCCGGTGGTCACGATGCCGGCGCGGGGACCGGCTTTTTCGACGCCTTCGCACCCGGCTTCGACCCGGCCGCGGCGGGCGGCGGGGGTTTCGGCACCAACAGCTGTTCCAGAGGGCGGAAAATAGCGTCGTACCGATAGTTGGAGATCTCAAACGCCCGGCCCGCGGATTTTTCGGTGAGCGCCGAGTCCTTGCTGGCCTTGAGCTGGATCCAATGCTTGTCGCCGCTCACGACACCGGTGATCGTGATCACGTTGCCGTCCGCCAACGTCACGGTGGCGACCGTTGCCTTGCTGAAGTCGACGGTGCCGGCAGGCGCCACATCGTCGGCGTCGAGGTCGCTGTAAGTGGTGGGCGAGGGCATGAGAGATGCCGGATCCGCAGCCTTTCTTCCGGCAGGTATGCCATCGAGCGCAAATTTGTCCACGACGGGCATACC
>Ga0070696_100001658_pt1 | contig 14594 bp, 12 predicted proteins | sample KBSK1253metaG_FD_65474 | JGI IMG/M metagenome (GOLD analysis project Ga0070696, IMG submission 65474) | Corn, switchgrass and miscanthus rhizosphere microbial communities from Kellogg Biological Station, Michigan, USA - KBS K1-25-3 metaG | ecosystem: Host-associated > Plants > Roots >... | reverse complement strand
TCCTGACCAGGTCGAGCGTGACGGGCCGGTGGTCGGATCGCGCACCGCGGAGCGGGACACCCCGCAGGACGAGGAGGGCGTCGCCGTCCGGGGTGAAGCAGGGATCGGTGTAGAAGGCACCGGCACCGGCGAGCCGGCGCGGGGGCTCGTCGGCGTCCGGCCGCGCGACCCAGAGCTGCCCGTGCGCGGACCGCGACCAGGTGCGGTAGGCGATCCACTCCCCGTCCGGCGACCACACGGGCTGCAGCTCGACGGTCGTCGCGGCCGTCAGCCGCCGCGGCGGGGTACCGGAGACCACGTCGGCGACGTGGATCCTGGCCAGCGCGGAGAAGGCCACGCGTCTGCCGTCGGGCGACCACCCCGCCTCGCGAGCGACCCTGGCCCGGACCGTGCCCTGCTCGACCCGGCACCGACCCTGAACCCGCGGCACCATCGGCAACGCGACCTCGGCGGTGAAGGGGATCATCGTGGCGGCTCCGTCGGCGACCGCGATGCGGGAAAGCCGGCCGCCGCTGCTGACCAGCACCGCGGAGCCGTCGGGCACGAACGCGTAGCCCGGCAGATGGTCGCCGCGCGGGGCGCGACCGTAGTCCTGCCGGTCGCGCTCCACGGCCGCCAGGGCCCGGTCCACCCCGGTGCCCAGCTCGCGGACACGCAACGTGGTCACGCCACGCTGGCGGGTGGCGTAGGCCAGCAGCGAGCCGTCCGGCGACAGGCACGGCCGGACCCCACCACCGCGGCCCTCGGTCAGGCTGTGCACCCGGCCGCTCCTCAGGTCCAGGCACCTCACCTGGGCGATCGGCATCAGGTACCGCAAGGCGTCCAGGGGGTCGCGCTGCGCGAAGTAGACGCGGCCTCCGTCGGGGGAGACGACCCCGCCGCACCCCAGCACCGGGCGGCCCTCGGAGTCGAGCAGGTCGTGCGCATCCGCGCCGCCGACCGGGTACCAGCGAAGGCGCGGCTCAGAGTGGTAGCTGAGGCACTCGGCGACCTGGACCTTCGAGCCGTCGGGGCTCCAGGACGGCGAGATCGACACGGTGTGCTCGTTGTGGGACAGCTGGCGCAGCGCCCCATCGCGTCGGTCCATCAGCCACAGGTTGTCGGCGCCGCCGCGATCACTGACGAAAGCGATCCAATGACCGTCGGGGGAAACCCGAGGCTGGGCGTCGAAGCCGTCGCCGGTGGCCAGCCGACGGGCCATTCCTCCACCGAGCGGCATCAGCTGGAGACCGCCCAGCAGGTCGAAGACCACCAGGCCGTCGTCCGGCGCCACGTCGACCGACATCCATGTGCCTTCGCTGGCGGGCATCCGCAGCGTGGTGACCTGACCCGCCAGTGGCAGCCCGGTGGCCACATGCACCTCCCCACTCTGCTCGGGGCCCGCACGCCTGGCCTCATCCCGGACGACGAAGTGCCGGCACCGCCCTCGTGGTGCGCCACAGGGCGTTCGGCCACTGCCCTGCGTCCATACTCTGTCGAGCGACCACGAACAGGGAGGCCAGGTGAGCTCGACCTTGGTGGCGGTCGGCCCACGACTGGCCATCGCCGTGGTGCTGCTCACCCTCATCGGCGCGGCCGCATCCGCGATCGGCCGGATCGGCGTCGACCGACGCGTCGTCACCGCGGTCGTCCGCGCCGTCGTCCAGCTGGCCGCCGTGTCGTTCATCATCACCGAGGTCGTGGACTCGTTCCCGCTCACCACGGCCTTCATCGCTGTCATGTACACGGCGGCGGCCCGAGTCTCGGCCCGCCGCATGACCGGCGGCCGCAGCGGCTGGTGGTCCGCCGCGCCGATCACCGCCGGCAGCCTGCCCGTCGTCATCGGGCTGCTCGCGAGCGGGCTGGTGCCGTTGAACGGACTGGCGGTCATCCCGGTGACCGGCATCCTCATCGGCGGCGCCATGACGGCGACGTCGCTCGCCGGTCGGCGCGCCCTCGACGACCTGCGAACCCGGCGAGGCGAGGTGGAGGCCGCGCTCTCTCTCGGCATGACCGACCGTGACGCCGCGTTGGAGATCTGCCGGCCCGCCGTCTCCCAGGCGCTGGTCCCGGCCTTGGACCAGACCCGCACCGTCGGGCTCGTGACCCTGCCCGGCGCGTTCGTGGGGATGCTGCTCGGCGGCGCCAGCCCGATCGCCGCAGGCGCCGTCCAGCTGTTCGTCCTGGTCGCGCTGCTCGCGGTCCAGACCATCGCCGTGGCCCTGACCACCGAGCTCATCGCGCGCGGGCGCATCCACGACGCCGGGTGACCGAGACCCGGACGGATCAGAACGTCGGCTGCGCGCCCTCCGGCAGACCGATCGCGAACACCTCGATCAGCTGCGCCAGCAGGGAGTAGTAGCCGACGAGCGCCGTGACCTCGACGAGGCCGGTGCTGCCCAGCGCCCCCTCGACGGCAGCGAACAGCTCGTCGCTCACCGGCTCGCGCCGGAGCAGAGCCTGCGCCAGCTGCCACGCGCGGCGGGCCGGGTCGTCGAGACCGGGCGGCTCGCCACCGAGGCGCAGCGCCTCGACGACCTCAGCCGACAGCCCGGTGTGGCGGGCCACCGCGGAGTGCGCGTACCACTCGTACTCGCTGCGATGGTGCGCCGCCACCGCCAGGATGACGACCTCGCGAGCCACGGCCGGCAGAGCCGTCTCGTACCGCAGAGCCGCACCGAGCCGCTGCAACGGGTCGCCGACCGCGGGGTGGGAGACCATCGCCGCGAACGGCCCGAGCAGCTCGCCGTCCGGCCCGGTCGTCTCGAACAGCCGCGGGCCCCGTGACCGCGGCCCTTGCGTGATGGCGTGGTAGACCTCGAGCTGTCGTGCGCCCAGCTCGTCGGGCCGCTGCGGCGGCAGGCGCTGAGACACGGACCGACTTTCCCACTCGGGCTCGCGCGCCGTCCAACGCGCCCACGTGATGAGCGTTAGGCGGTGCCAAACAATGCAGGTCGCCGACGCTCGCCGAGCCAGCGTTTGACGTCGCCGGAAGCCCTTGCGCGAGTACCCAAAACGTTCGCAATCACCAGCGAACGGCGCGGAAGGCGTTGAGGGGCAAGCCATTCCATCGAGTCGTGTGGTCACCAAATCGAAACATGGACCACCCTTTCCGGCGGAGGCAGATCGGGTCTAAGGTGCCGACAACTCTCACGCCTGGAGGTTCTTCGTGTCGGGTCTGAACATTTCGCGACGCTCATTCTTGGTCACCTCAGGTCTCGCGGCTGCCACGCTCGCCGCCTGCAGCACCGAGGACAACAGCGCATCACCCGGCGGCGCAGCCTCGAGCGGCGGTACCGACGCCGCCCCGAAGACGACGTTCACCGAGCCAGCGTCGAAGCTGGGCGGCACGCTCAAGATCCTTATGTGGAGCCACTTCGTGCCTCGCCACGACAAGTGGTTCGACGACTTCGCGAAGGCGTGGGGCAAGCAGGTCGGCGTCACGGTGACCGTCGACCACATCAACACCGCCGACATCCCGGCCCGCATCGCCGCGGAGATCCAGGCGGGCTCCGGGCACGACCTCGTCCAGCACATCTCGGCGATCCCGCAGTACGAGCCGAGCGTCGTCGACCTCACCGACCTCAACCAGGAGGCGGAGAAGCGGTTCGGCAAGCTGACCGAGATCTGCCAGAAGTCGAGCTTCAACCCCCACACGAACAAGTACTACGCGTACGCCCCCGGCTGGGTGCCCGACCCGGGTGACTACCGCAAGAGCCTCTGGTCCGACATCGGCATGCCCGACGGACCGAAGACGTGGGACGACCTGCTTGCCGGCGGCAGCGAGATCAAGAGCAAGCAGAACGTGCAGATGGGCATCGGCATGTCCCAGGAGATCGACTCCAACATGGCCGGCCGTGCGCTCATGTGGTCCTACGGCGGCGCTCTGCAGGACGCCGACGGCAAGGTGACGCTGAACTCCCCGGAGACGGTGGCGGCCGTCGAGTACATGAAGCAGCTCTTCGAGAAGGCCATGACCCCCGAGGTCTTCAGCTGGACGGCTGCCTCGAACAACCAGGGTCTCGTCGCCGGCAAGCTCTCTTACGTCCTCAACTCGATCTCCGCCTACCGCAGCGCGCAGCTGCAGAACCCCAAGGTCGCCGAGGACGTGCTCTTCTCCCCGGCGCTGAAGGGCCCTAAGGACGGGATCGCCTCCTCGCACGTCATGTACAACTGGATCGTCCCGTCGTTCTCCCAGTCGGTCGACAACGCCAAGGAGTTCATGCTCCACTACACGGCGAACTTCGCGTCGGCCACGTACTACTCGGAGCTGTACGACTTCTCCGCGTTCGATGGGCTTGTCCCCCAGCTGGACGGCTGGCTCGCCAAGGACCCGTTCGGGTCGCGGCCCGCCGACAAGCTGTCGGTCCTCAAGGACTCGATGGCGTGGACGACGAACCTCGGCCACCCCGGGCCGGCCAACACCGCGGTCGGTGAGGTGAACGCCACGTTCATCATCCCGAACATGTACGCGCAGGCCGCGCGGGGCGACAAGTCACCTGCGCAGGCCGTCGCCGACGCCCACAAGCAGGTCGAGCAGATCTTCGCGAAGTGGCGCACCAAGGGCCTGATCGGCTGACCCCAGCCCTCAGCCCACCACACACACAAGAACAAGGAGGAATGCGTGGCTGCCGTCGAGGTCCGTGGGCTACGTAAGAGCTACGACGGCGCCAAGTCGTTCGTCCTGCAAGGAATCGACCTGGCCAGCGAGGACGGCGAGTACATCGTCCTGCTCGGGCCCTCCGGGTGTGGCAAGACGACCCTGCTGCGCACCATCGCCGGTCTGGAGCACGCCACCGAGGGGGACGTGCTCATCGGGGGCAACGTCGTCAACGGCCTGCCCCCGCGGGCCCGCAGCATCGCGATGGTGTTCCAGAGCTACGCGCTGTACCCGCACAAGACCGTGCTGGCCAACATCGTGTTCCCGCTGCGCGCTGAGGGCATGGCGAAGGAGGAGCGGCAGCGCAAGGCCGAGTGGGCCGCGGGCCTGCTCAGCATCGGGCACCTGCTCGACCGCAAACCCCGCCAGCTGTCGGGCGGCGAGCGTCAGCGCGTCGCGCTGGCGCGCGCCCTGGTCCGAGACCCGAGCGTGTTCCTCCTCGACGAGCCGCTGTCGAACCTCGACGCCAAGCTGCGGACCAGCGCGCGCGACGAGCTGAAGCGGTTCCACGACGAGCTGGGCACGACCACCGTCTACGTGACGCACGACCAGGTCGAGGCCATGGGCCTCGGTGACCGCATCGCCGTCATGTACGGCGGGGTGATCCACCAGTTCGGGCGTCCGGAAGAGGTGTACGACGACCCCGCCGACACGTTCGTGGCGACGTTCCTGGGCTCGCCGCCGATGAACCTCGTCCGCCGGGACAGCCACCTGATCGGGTTCCGCCCCGAGCACCTGTGGCCGGTCGAGGCGGTCCCGGAGCAGCACCGCATCACGATGCCGTTCCACGTCGACCGCCTCGAGTACCTGTCGGGAGACCGTCACATCTACGGCACCGTCACCGGCATCGGTGAGGACAGCAGGGTGATCGCCCGCCTGCCCGCGACGGTGACGACGCCGCTGCAGCCGGGCGAGACGCACCAGTTCGCCGTGCACGGCGACCGGCTGCGGTTCTTCGACGCCGAGAGCGGCCTGCGCACCGCGCCGATCTCGGTTGGGGCAGCCGGATGACGCAGACGATCACGCCCCGCACCTCCACGACCCGGTCCAGCGCACACGCGCCTCGCGTCCGCTGGACCGACCGGGAGGGACTGCTCAGCCGGGTGTTCCTGCTGCCCACCGTGGTCTACATCGTGGGTCTCGTCGCGGTCCCGTTCTTCCTCGCCATCGCCTACAGCTTCAGCGACGTCACCGCGGGACAGCCGAGCTACGACTTCATCGGCGTCCGCAACTACGTGCGCATCTTCGGCGACCCCGTCTTCTGGAAGTCCCTGCAGAACACGCTCGTGTTCACCGTGATCTCGATGCTGCTGATCGTGGTGTTCGGCAAGGTCCTCGCGAACATCCTCGTCGCGGACTTCAAGGGCAAGTGGATCGTCCGCCTGCTCGTGCTGCTGCCCTGGACGACTCCCGTGTCCCTGTCGGCCGTCGCCTGGCTCTGGCTGCTCGACTCCATCTACAGCCCGATCGACTACGTGCTGCGCAACGTGGGCCTGATCGACTCCAACCTGTACTACCTCGGTCAGCCCAAGCTGGCCATGGCGTCGGTCATCGCCGTCCACGTGTGGCGGCTCGTGCCGTTGGCCGCCGTCATCATCATGGCCGGGCTCATCGCGATCCCCCAGGAGATCAACGAGCAGGCGCAGGTCGACGGCGCCGGCTTCTGGCGGCGGTTCTTCGAGATCACGGTGCCGATGTGCATGCCGGTGATCGCGGTCGCCGGCCTCTTCGGCGCCATCTTCACCGCGACCGACATGACCGTCGCCTATGTCCTCACCCGCGGTGGCCCCAACAACGCGACCCAGGTGCTGTCCAGCTGGGCGTTCTTCAAGGGCATCGAGGGCAGCGACGTCGCCCAAGGCGCCGCCATCGCGTTGTTCCTGTTCCCGCTGCTGCTGGCCGCGGCGATCGCGATCCTGCGCGTCGTCCGCAAGATGGAGGTCTTCTGATGGCGCTCGACCTCACCGCACCGGGGGAGGTGGCGCAGTACCGTCGCCGGGCAGCGCGGCGGCACGTCGTCTCGCGCGTCTCGCTGTACACCATGGTGGTACTGGCCGCGGTCATCGGCGCCGGGCCGTTCCTCTGGTCGAGCATCACGATGTTCAAGGCCAACAGCGACCTCTACAACGCCGACAACAACCCGTTCATCTACAACGTCACGCCGACAGTCGCCCACGTCTCGACGCTGCTCACGGACACCGCCTTCCCGACGTTCCTGTGGAACACCGTCTGGGTGGGCGTGGTCGTCGTGGCGATCACCCTGGCGCTCGGCCTGCCGGCGGCCTACAGCCTGGCTCGGCTCCCCGGTCGCTGGTCGGCCGCGCTCGGCATCGTCATCTTCCTCGTCTACCTGATCCCACCGACGCTGCTGTTCCTGCCGATGACGCGAGTGATCTCGTTCCTCGGCCTGCAGGACAACACGTGGTCGCTGGTGCTGGTCTACCCGACATTCACCCTGCCCGTGTCGGTGTGGCTGCTCATGGGCTTCCTCCGGGCCATCCCCAAGGACCTGGAGGAGCAGGCGATGGTGGACGGCTACAGCCGGCTCGGCGCCTTCCTGCGCGCCGTCGTCCCGCTCGCCGTCCCCGGCATCGTCGCGGTCGTCGTCTTCGCGTTCACCATCACCGCCAGCGAGTTCATCTACGCGCTCGCGTTCATCTCGCCGACGTCCGAGAAGGTGCTCAGCACCGGCGTTCCGACCGAGCTGATCCGGGGCGACGTGTTCCAGTGGCAGTCCCTGCAGGCCGCCACGGTGCTGGTCGCCGTGCCGATCGCCCTGGTGTTCAACTTCTTCCTCAACAAGTTCATCAGCGGCTTCACGATGGGCGCGGTCAAGGGCTGACCGCCCGGCCCGCCGCACACGCAAAGGGCGCCGCTCCCGAAGGGGCGGCGCCCTTGCGCGGTCAACGGCGTCAGCTGTTGTCCGAGTCCTCAGACTCCGTGCTCGACTGAGTGTCGCTGTCGGTCTGGCTCTCGGTGGCCGAGCCCTCGTCAGAGGTCTCCGCCTCAGACGTGGCCTTGGGACCGTTGCCCGGCTTGCCGTCCGCCTTCGGCCAGTGCGTTGAGCCCTTGCCCGGGAACGGGCGGTCCGTACGACCGTTGGCCGTCCACTTCGCCGCGCCCTGTCCGGGGTGAGTCGTCTGCTGGCCCTTGGGGGTCGCCTTCGTCGAGGTGCCGTCGTCGGTCTTCGCGGAGTCTGCCGTGTTCTCGGTGGACGACTCCTCGGCCGCGGCCTGCGTGAGGAACGGGGCGCAGTAGGTGGTGATCGCTGCCGCGGTGGGGTCCGCGTCAGTAGCGCCCGCGTCAGTGCTGTCCGTGCCCGTGCTGTCCGTGTCAGCGCTGGCGGCCGCAACCGCCGCCGCGGCGAGGTTGCGGAACGCGACCGAGTGCTCGCTCGGCATCTCACCGGATGCCACGTGCGCGGCCCACGCGGTGCAGAGGCCCTTGGCCGCGGGGCCTGTCGCGTCCGGGCCGACCGCGGTGTGCCCCTCGGCGGCCGGCGCAAACTTCAGCAGGCTGTGCGCGACGTTCTGCGCACTGTCAGGCAGCGAGTTCGTCATGGCGGCGGCGCTGGCGGCGCCGAGCGTCAGGGCGCCGGCGGTCGCGGCGACGATGAGCTTGGAGCGAGTGATCGTGGAGAGCATCGCAATCCTTCGGGTCGGGGCGCTGACCCGCTCCTCCACCGCAGTGGCCTCCCGGAACGCGGCCAGCATCTCGGCTGCACCGCGCAGCTCGAAGGCGTCACCAGGGCGCCTCGTCGATGCGATCAGCGCGGCCAGCGGTGCGGCGGCGTCGTCGACGGCCGGCTCGTCGCCGTCCAGCAGGCTCTCCAGAGTCCACGGGTCCAGCGACGAGTCGTCGGGGTGGTTCGTCAGGTCAGTCATGTCGTCCCTGAATCGTCGACGCGGTCACCAGCGTTACATCCCGTTCGTGAAGAACTGTCGCGAGGCGGCGAAGGCCACGATGGACGGCGACGCGGACCGCGCCCGAGGACTTGCCGACGATCCTCGCCACCTCCGCCACGTCCAGCCCCACGATCACGCGCAGCGCCACCATCTCGGCCACGTCCGGCGGCAGCTGGGCGATGAGGCGCAGCGCGTCCTCGGTCGCCTCCCGCTCCTGTGCGAGCTCAGCGGTGTCGGGAGCGAGCGAGCCATGCTCGAACGTCAAACCGCCGAGCTGCTCGGAGCGGCGCCCGGACCGGCGCCGCGAGTCGACGAGCTTGTTCCTGGCGATCGTCACCAGCCACCCACGGAAGGCGCCTTCGTCCCCGTCGAAGCGCTTCAGCTGCGGCAGCGCGGCCAGCCAGGTCTCCGCGGCCACGTCGTCGGCGACCTCCGGTGCGCGCACGGTCAGGAAACGCAGCAGCACGGGCTGCGTCTCCCGCCAGAGGCGGATGAAGGCCGCGTCGTCCCCTGCCTGCGCTGCGATGAGAACCGCGGCGAACTGGTCGCCGATCACAGGGAGCAGTGTGACATCCCGGACGCATCGGGACACGAATGGAGCCCGAGGTTCACCCGCACACAGCAGTCGCGGAGGCGCTGATCGGCCGGCGGGCTAGCGCGGCAGCACCGTGACCAGCTCGTCGAGCATGCGGTCGATCGCGCCGACGACGATGGACAGGTGCCCCTCGCCCTGCTCCAGGTGTGACGTTGCGCCGGGCACGTGGCTCGCCAGCCACTGGCCGTGCGCGAACGGCACCATGAGGTCCTCGCTGCCCTGCCAGACGAACACCGGCACGGCCAGCTGCGCCAGCTCGAAGCCCCAGGGCTGTGTGAACGCCAGGTCGTCGTCGACCCAGCCGTCGACGCCGGTGCGGAGCCCCTCTGCGAAGTTCGCGGTCAGGCCCTCACCGACCTCCGCGGTCAGGACGGCGCGGTCGACGGCCGGCAGGAGGGTGCCGAGGCCCTCGACAAGACCGGCGGCGTCCCCCTGAGCCATGGTGGTCGCCAGGCGCTCGAGCAGGGGACGCAGCGCGGGCTCGCCCTGCCGGGCCAGCCTGAACTCCTCGACGTTCTCGTCGCCCATCCCCGTCGTGAGATCGACGTCGGTCAGCCCGTCGGGCACGATGCCGGCGATGGACAGCACGCCGGCCACGCGGTCCGCGAGCAGAGCGCCCGCCGCGAGGGCGTGCGGCCCGCCACCCGACCACCCGGCTACGAGACACCGGTCGACCTGCAGGTGGTCGAGCAGCCAGGTCACGTCCCGCGCGACGTCGGCCACCCGACGTCCGGCCAGCCTGGACGACGACCCGTACCCGGGGCGCGAGTAGGTGACCAGCCGCAACCCGCGGGCGTGCGCGGCGCGCTGGATCCACCGCAGCTGCGTCACCGCCCCCGGCGTGCCGTGGAGGAAGAGCAGCACGCGGCCGCCCTCCGGACCGGTGACCTCGATGTCGAGCCTGCGTCCGTCCGGCAGCGTGACGACCGTCATCTCAGCTCGGGCTCCCTGTCACGGTCGGCAGACTATGACCTCGGCGACGCTCGGCGCCGGGTCGAGGGGAGACCCGACCGCAGGCGTACGCGCGGGGCTCGTGGGTAAGCCAGGGCGGACCGCCTCGTCCAGCCCGCGGAGGACCCATGAACCAGCCCGCCCAGCAACAGCCCGTGCCCGGCGTGCAGTCGAAGATGGACCCGGTCCCGGACTGCGGCGAGCAGACGTACCGCGGGTCCGGCAAGCTGACGGGCAAGGCAGCGGTTATCACCGGCGGGGACAGCGGCATCGGCCGAGCGGTCGCGATCGCGTTCGCCCGCGAGGGCGCAGACGTGCTGATCGCGTACCTGGAGGAGGACGAGGACGCCGAGGACACCGCCCGGCTGGTCGAAGAGGCCGGACGTCGGGCGGTGCTGGTCCGCGGTGACCTGGCCGAGGCGCACCACTGCCGTGCGGTCATCGCGAAGGCCGTCGAGCAGCTCGGCAAGGTCGACGTGCTCGTGAGCAACGCGGCCTACCAGATGACGCACGAGACGGTCGAGGAGGTGAGCGACGAGGAGTGGCGCCACACCTTCGACGCCAACGTCTCCGCGATGTTCTGGCTGGTCAAGGCCGCGCTGCCCCACATGTCGGCCGGCTCGTCGATCATCGGAAGCTCGTCGGTCAACTCCGACATGCCGAACCCGACCCTGGCGCCGTACGCGGCGACGAAGGCCGCGATCGCCAACTACACGGCGAGCCTGGCTCAGCTGCTGGGTCCTCGAGGCATCCGCGTCAACAGCGTCGCGCCCGGACCGATCTGGACCCCGCTGATCCCGTCGACCATGCCACCCGACCATGTGGAGAAGTTCGGGTCGGACACTCCGCTCGGCCGTCCCGGCCAGCCCGCCGAGCTCGCTCCGGTCTACGTGCTGCTGGCGAGCGACGACGGCAGCTACGTCTCGGGCGCCCGCGTGGCGGTCACCGGCGGTCGGCCCATCCTCTAGGCCGGCCCCGGGTCGGCCTGGTCCGCGTCGAGCAGCAACGCCTGCAACGATCCGATCCGCCTTGGGCGGATACCCGGCGTAGTGTGGCCGCTCGGTCCCTTCGGGGACGGCGATCGACATGGCTTCCGCTGTCCTGCCCAGGATGGAGACACTGTGACGATGAGGCTGACTCGGACGGCGGCGGTCGGCATGGCCGCGATCGCCGCCATGATCGTGACGAGCTGCTCGGCCGGGTCGAGCACCTCCGGCGACACCGGCGGCGGCTCGAACACCCAGGACCAGTCGCTGACGATCGGCCTCGTCGCCGAGCCGGCCAGCCTCGACTTCACCAAGACCGACGGTGCGGCGATCCCGCAGCTGCTGCTGGACAACGTCTACGACGGGCTCGTCAAGCTCGACAACGACGGCAAGATCGTGCCGGACCTGGCGACGTCCTGGACCGTCTCGCCCGACCGGACGACGTACACGTTCGACCTGGTCAAGGGCGCCACGTTCACGAACGGGGCGCCGTTCACCGCCGACGACGCCGTCTTCAGCATCAACCGCGTGAAGACCGATTGGACCATCTCGCTCAAGGCCGGGATGGACGTTGTGAAGGAGGCCAAGGCGGTCTCACCGACGCAGCTGCAGGTGACGTTGTCGCAGCCCAGCAACAGCTGGCTGTACAAGATGACCACGCGCATCGGGGCGATGTTCTCCCGGACCGGGGTGGACGCGCTGGCCACCGCACCGGTAGGGACGGGCGCCTACAAGTTCGGCACGTGGAAGCGCGGCGACTCGATCACGCTCACCCGCAACGACGCGTTCTTCGGCACGAAGCCGTTCTTCAAGAACGTCACGTTCAAGTACTTCAAGGACCCGACCGCCCTGAACAACGCGCTGCTCACGGGCTCCATCAACGTGATCGGCACCGTGCAGGCCCCCGAGTCGCTGGCCCAGTTCACCGGCAACGACAAGTACCAGGTGATCGAGGGCACGACCAACGGAGAGGTGGTGCTCTCCTTCAACAACAGCAGGGCACCGCTGGACGACCTGCGGGTCCGCCAGGCCGTCCGGTACGCCATCGACCACAAGGCGCTGCTCGACACGTGCTGGGCCGGCCGCGGCAAGCTGATCGGCAGCATGGTGCCTCCGACGGACCCGTGGTACGAGGACCTCACCGGGATGTACCCGCACGACGTCGCCAAGGCGAAGTCCCTGCTGCAGGACGCCGGCAAGACCGGCGTTCGCCTTCGGCTCCGGCTGCCGACCCTGCCGTACGCCACCTCGTGCGGGCAGGTCGTCAAGAGCCAGCTCGAGCAGGCCGGCTTCACCGTCGACATCGACCAGCTGGAGTTCCCGGCCGCATGGCTGACGACCGTGTTCAAGAACGCCGACTACGACATGTCGATCGTGGCGCACGTCGAGCCTCGCGACATGGGTGCGGTGTTCAACCCGACCTACTACACGCGGTACGACGACCCGACGTTCGCGAAGTACCTGGCCGAGGCGGACCAGGGCAGCGAGGCCGAGCAGGTCGACTTCATGAAGAAGGCCGCCCGCCGGCTGTCGGAGAACGCCGCGGCGGACTGGCTGTTCCTGCTGCCCAACCTCGTCGTCGCCGACAAGGACATCACCGGGCTGCCGGTGAACGCCATCTCCGAGTCGCTCGACGTGACCGGCCTGGCCCGGTCCTGACCGCGCACCGCGAGATCGGCCGAGCCAACAACTGAAGCCACCTGCTGAGCCAGGACCGAAGGACGGGGGTGCTGCTGCCATGGCCGTGAGGATCGTGCAGCGCACCCTCGTCCTGCTGGCCAGCCTGGCGGCGAGCTCGGTGCTGGTCTTCGGGTTCATGGCCGTGCTGCCGGGCGACCCGGCCAGGGTGGCGCTCGGCGTCAACGCGTCCGACCAGGCGGTCGCCGTCATGCGCGCCGACTTCGGGCTCGACCGGTCGCTGCCGGCGCAGTACCTCAGCTGGGTCGGGGGGCTGCTGCGGGGCGACCTCGGTGAGTCGTACGTGTCGCGCGCCCTCATCGGTCCGCAGATCGCCGATCGCCTCCAGGTGACGCTGATCCTCGTGCTGGCCAGCATGCTGATCGCGGCCGTGGTGGCCATGCCCGCGGGCACGCTGATGGCCGTCCGGCACCGGGACCTGTCGGGGCTGCTGCTCTCCGGGGTGGCCCAGCTCGGCGTCGCCGTCCCGGCGTTCCTGGCCGGCATCCTGCTCATCACCCTGTTCGCGGTGCGCCTGGGCTGGTTCCCGGCGAACGGCTGGACGCCGCCGGCCGCGGACCCGGGCGCGTTCCTGCGCCAGCTGACCCTGCCGGCGCTGTCCCTCGGCCTGGTCCAGGGCGCGATCCTTGCCCGGTACGTGCGCAGCGCGGTGCTGGACGTGCTCCGCGAGGACTACCTGCGCACCGCGCGCGCCAAGGGGCTACGGCCGATGCAGGCCCTCGTCCGGCACGGCCTGCGCAACGCCGCCATCCCGATCGTCACCGTCCTCGGCCTGCAGCTGGCCACGCTGCTCATCGGCGCGGTCGTCGTGGAGCGGGTGTTCGTCGTACCGGGGCTGGGCAGCCTGCTGCTCGACAGCGTGGCGAACCGCGACCTCATCGTCGTCCAGGACGTCGTGATGCTGCTGGTCGTCGCGGTCCTCGCCGTCAACTTCGTCGTCGACCTGCTGTACGTCGCCCTCAACCCGAGGCTTCGGACGGCCACGCGATGAGCACCGGGCAGGAGGTGGCGCTCGACCCCACCGGCCGAGGGCGGGGCAGGCGGCGGACCAACCCCAGCCTGGTCGTGGGCGCAGCGCTGGTGCTGGCGGTCGTGCTCACGGCACTGCTGTCGTTCGTGTGGACGCCGTACGACCCAACGTTCGTCGACTCCACGTCCCGGTTGCTCAAACCGTCCGCCGCGCACTGGTTCGGCACGGACAAGTTCGGCCGAGACGTGCTCAGCCAGATCATGGTCGGGTCGCGCACCACGTTGTTCGTGGGCTTCGTTGCCGTGGGGGTGGCCGCGCTGATCGGCGTGCCGCTCGGGATCCTGGCCGCGATGTCGCCGCGGTGGCTGGGCGAGCTGACCATGCGCGGTAACGACCTGATCCTCGCCTTCCCGGCCCTGCTGCTGGCCATCATGTTCGGCGCCGTCTTCGGCGCCAGCACGCTGACCGCCATGGTCGCGATCGGCATCGCGACGATCCCGAGCTTCGCTCGGGTGATCCGCAGCGGCGCCGTGCAGGTGATGCGCACCGAGTACGTCATGGCCGCGAGAGCAGCCGGCCGCGGCACGTTCTCGACCGCGGTCCGGCACGTGCTGCCGAACGTCAGCAGCCTGATCACCGTGCAGGCATCGGTGTCGTTCGTCATCGCCGTCCTGGCCGAGGCGGCCCTGTCGTTCCTGGGTCTCGGCACGCCACCGCCGACGCCGTCGTGGGGGCGGATGCTGCAGGAGAGCCAGGAGCTGTTGTTCACCGCACCCCGGCTCGCCGTGTTCCCCGGTGTCGCCATCGCGGTGGCCGTGCTGGGGTTCAACCTGCTGGGCGACGGGCTGCG
>Ga0070696_100001655_pt1 | contig 14605 bp, 24 predicted proteins | sample KBSK1253metaG_FD_65474 | JGI IMG/M metagenome (GOLD analysis project Ga0070696, IMG submission 65474) | Corn, switchgrass and miscanthus rhizosphere microbial communities from Kellogg Biological Station, Michigan, USA - KBS K1-25-3 metaG | ecosystem: Host-associated > Plants > Roots >... | reverse complement strand
ACGGGAAACGGTGAACGGGAAGTGGTGAATACGGAAACGGCAAACGGGCGCAGTCGGCACGGTCCCGTTAACCGTTCACCCTTTACCGTTTACCTCCTACAGCCTCATCGGGCGCTTGAAGCGCCGCTAGAAACCCCATCCGCTCCCGCACCTCCCGCATCGTCTCCGAGGCCATCCGGCGTGCCGTGGAGGCACCCTCCGCCAGAATCTCGTCAACCCGACCAGGATGGGCCTGGAGCTCCAGCGCTCGCTCCCGGATTGGGGCAAGCGTCGCGATCATGTTATCGGCCAGCACCCGCTTACAGTCTAGGCATCCCCACTTGGCGCCCCGGCAGTTCTCCGCCACCAATGCGACCGTTTCGGGCGGCGAAAAATACCGATGGAGATGGTAGATGTTGCAGACCTCGGGGTTGCCCGGATCCTTCCGGGTAACCCGGGCCGGGTCGGTCTTGGCGGGCCGGAGCTTCTGCCAGATTTCCTCCGGGCTGTCGAGCAGGCCAATGGTATTGTCGAGGCTCTTGGACATCTTGGCCTGGCCGTCCAGCCCCATGATTCGCTTGGCCTCGGTGAGGACCGGCTGCGGCTCGGGAAAGAACGGCTTCCCCTCAGCAAACTCGGCGTTCCACTTGCGGGCGATCTCCCGGGCCAGCTCCAGATGCTGGGTCTGATCCTCGCCTACCGGGACCAGGTCGGCCCGGTAGAGCAAGATGTCCGCGGCCATGAGCACGGGATAATTGAGCAGGCCGGCGGGGACACTTTCGAATCGCTGCGCCTTATCTTTGAACTGGGTCATCCGCTCGAGCTCACCGATCGGGGTGACGCTGTTCAGCAGCCACTGGAGCTCGGAGTGCTCGGCCACGTGGGACTGCACGAAAAGGACCGCACGCTCGGGATTGATTCCTGAGGCCAGCAGGCCAATGGCCATCTCCCGGGTACGTGCTGCCAAGGAGGCACGGTCGTACTTACCGGTGATAGCATGAAGATCCACCACGCAGAAGATGCAATCGTAATTCTGCTGAAGGTTGACCCAATTCTGCACGGCGCCGAGCCAGTTGCCGATGTGCAGCTCGCCGGAAGGCTGAATTCCTGAGAATATGCGCGGCATGACGGGCAAGTTACCCGGTTCCCAAGGGGCACACAAGATGGTGTCTGCCTTAGACTTACTGCACCTCGCCAAGACCGCGGCTCAGCGTGCCGCGGTCTACCTCCGCGGGGTCGAGCGCCCAGCCGATCCGAGTCGCTGGACGCTCAAGGGGAGCCGCGACTTTGTGACCGAGGTAGACCGAACCGCGGAGCGGATGATCGCAGAGGTGCTGCTGGCCGCTGAGCCCGGCAGCCGGATCGTGGGTGAGGAATTGAACCCCAATGTGGTCACCGATGGGCTCGTGTGGATCGTGGATCCGCTGGACGGCACCACCAACTTCTTGCACGGGTTCCCGAGTTATGCCGTATCTATCGGCGCGGCGGTGGACGGCATGCTTCAGGCAGGCGTGGTGGTGCAGGTCCCACAAGGGCAGGTGTACGCCGCCTCTCGAGGAGGTGGAGCGTGGCTGGGCGAGTATCGGCTCAGCGTCTCCCCTATTCGCGACCCCGAGTTTGCGCTCATCGGCACCGGATTCCCCTTTAAGGACGCCAGCAGTCTGCCGCGGTATCTTGGGCAGTTCGAACGGGTAGCGGCCAGGGTGAGTGGGATTCGCCGGCCGGGCTCGGCTGCGCTAGACCTGGTGGACGTGGCAGCCGGTCGCTTTGATGCCTTCTGGGAGCTGCAGCTCTCGGCCTGGGACATCGCGGCCGGGACGCTCCTGATTCGCGAGGCGGGCGGTCTGGTGACCGACCTCACGGGTCACGAGCTCGGCATCGAACACTCCGGCGTCGTGGCGGGGAATCCAGTCATGCACGAGTGGCTGCTCAAGTTGTTAGGCTCCGATGATGTTTCACCCCGAACGCACGAAGGACACTAGGGACTCCTTGGCCCAGTCGGACGATACTCCCAGGAATGGCCGCAGCCTTGAGCAGTGGTGCGAAGACATCGCCGCTCCGACGGCCGCACCCGGCGGTGGAGCGGCCGCGGCCTTGGCTGCTGCGTTCGCCGCGTCGCTGGTGGAGATGGTTGCCGGCCTCACGATGGAGCGCAAGCAGTACGCCGATGTGCATGCCGAGGCCGGGCGAATCCGGGCCCGTGCCGCCATCCTGAGTCGTGAGCTGATCGATCTGGCTTCGGTCGACGCCGAGAGCTTCGCCGAGTTTCTCCGAGCGCTGGCGCTCCCCCGAGGCACCGAGGTCGAGCGCGCCCGGCGGGCTGATGCAAAGCTGGCCGCCTTGCGACAGGCGTCCCAGGTACAGTACGAGTTGCTTCTCTGCCTGGTCGAGGTCTCGGAGTTGGGTCTCTCGATCGCTCAAACCGGCCATACGGGATCTATGGGAGATGCGGCGACAGCCGTGTTTCTCGCGGCAGGTGCCGCTCGCGGTGCCTACTGGGCGATTCGGAGCAATCTGGGTGGAGGCGCGACCGGCTCGGAAGGCAGGTCGTTGCCGGACTCGGCACTATCTCACCTGGAGCGGGTCGAAGCGAACGAATGGCGGGTGCGACAGCTCTTGAGCGAACGGGTGCCCTGAGCCGTTCAGGCGGTGGTGAGGATCCTGGGGCCGTTCGGGGTGATCGCGACGGTGTGCTCGAAATGGGCGGCCAGGCTCCCATCCGCAGTGACCACGGTCCACTTGTCACCCAGAGTCTTGGTGATCGGGCTGCCGATGGTGATCATAGGCTCGATCGCGAGGGTCATGCCCTCGAGCAGCCGAGGCCCCCGCTTGGGTACCCCGTAGTTCGGAATCTGAGGCTCCTCGTGAAAGCGGGCCCCGATTCCATGTCCCACTAGTTCCCGCACCACTCCGTAGCCGGCCCCTTCCGCCACCCTCTGCACCGCATGTCCAATGTCGCCGACGTGATTGCCGACCCGCGCCTGGGCGATGCCGGCGGCGAGACACTCCTGCGTGACCTGGAGCAAGCGCTGGGCTTCGGCGGTAATCTTGCCAACCGGAAGGGTGGTCGCAGAATCGGCGTGCAGACCCTCCAGTTGGACCCCGACGTCCACGCTGACGACGCTGCCCTCGTTCAGCACCCGCCGGCCGGACGGGATGCCGTGGACGATTTCCTGGTCGATGGAGGTGCAGAGTGTCTTGGGGAAGCCATACAGGCCCTTGAACGAGGGAAGCGCGCCTTCATGGCTGCGGATGAACCGTTCCGCGGCCGCGTCCAGATCCTCCGTGGTCATGCCGGGGCGAAGGATCTCGCGCATCAGGGCCAGGGTGCCCGCCACGATCCGCCCCGCTCGGGCCATGATATCGACCTCGCGGGGCGACTTCAGGGTAATCATGTTACTGGCCAAGTGCCTGCCTGACACGGTCGGCAATCTCCTGGATCGAGCCCTGGGCAGCAACCCGTCGCACCGCCCCCCGTTTTTCGTACCAGTCGAGGACCGGCGCGGTTTGCTCCCGGTAGGCCCGGAGGCGGGTGGCAATCGCCGCTGGGTCGTCGTCGGGGCGCTGCTCCAACTCCCGCCGGCGAGCGAGCCGGGAGAGAATCTCATCGTCGCTGAGGTCAAAGAAGAGCACCGCGTCCATCCGGCGTCCTTTCTCGCTCAGGAGCCGCTCCATTCCCTCGGCCTGAGGAATGGTTCGCACCACGCCATCGAAGATCACACCCTTCGCCGCTTCGGGCTTGGCCAGCTCCTCGCGCACCACCCCCAAGATGATGTCATCGCTGACGAGATGGCCAGCCTCCATCACCGCCTTGGCCTTGAGACCGAGGGGCGTGCCGCGCTTGACCGCGTCGCGGAGCAGGTCGCCGGTAGCGAACTTGGGCAAGCCGCGCGTTTCGGCCAGCAGCGCGCCCTGGGTGCCTTTGCCGGCTCCGGGAGGGCCCATGAGAAGGATATCCAAGATTTCCTCGTATGGTTAAACGGCTAACAGCTAACGGCTAACAGCTATCAGTCCTGAAGCACCGAGCCTCCGCTCCCTCGGACCGATAGCTGTTAGCTGATAGCTGTTAGCTGATAGCTGCGCGGCGAAGCCGCGCCTACATATACCGCTGCTGTCTTCCCCTGAACTTCACCCGCCCCGTCTTCATGAAGCCATCGTACTTTCGCAGAGTCCGGTGCTGTTCCACCTGCGCGATGGTATCGAGGAGCACGCCCACCACGATGAGTACCGAGGTCCCGCCGAATCGGGCATTGAAATTGAGCCACTTCGACACCAGGACCGGGATCAGCGCAATGGCTGCGAGGAACAGACCCCCCGGGAGCGTAATGCGCGCCAGCACGGAATCGATGTAGTCGGCGGTGCTGGCACCCGGCTTCACTCCCGGGATGAATCCGCCCTGCTTCTTCAGATTCTCCGCCAGGTCCACCGAGTTGAAGATGATCGACGTGTAGAAGTAACTGAACAGGAGGATCAGGATCGCGAAGATGATGTCGTAGGGGAGATCGCCCGGGTTGAAGAAGCTGGCGATGTCGGTCAGCACCGGGCTCTTGGTGAAGCTCGCGATGGTGCCGGGGACGATGATGATCGTCTGGGCGAAGATGATCGGCATCACGCCGGCGGTGATCAGACGGATGGGGATGAAGGTCTTCTGGCCTTCGCGGATTCTTCCCCGCCCCATCACCTTCCTGGGAATCTGGATGGGGATTCGACGAGCAGCGATGGTCATGGCGACCACCGCCGCGACCACCCCCACCAGGATGGCCAGGAAGGCCACCACGCCCAGGCCACTCACCACGCCACTGCGGATGAACTGCAGGAGTTGGAGAGTCCCGGGCCACAGCCGTTCCAAGATCGAGAACGTGATCAGCAGGCTCATGCCGTTGCCGATCCCACGCTCGGTGATCTGCTCGCCCAGCCACATGACGAAGATGGCGCCGGTAGTGAGGGTCACCACCATGATGAGCCGGGAGGCGAAGCCCGGGCTGGCGATCGCGCCGGGAATCGATTCGGTAAAGAGCGCGAAGGTGTAGGCCTGAGAGAGAGAAATGAACACGGTGAGATACCGGGTCCATTGGGTGATCTTCTTCTTGCCCTCCTCGTCCTTCTGCATCTTCCCGATCGAGGGCGCGACTCCGCCGGCCAATTGGAAGATGATCGAGGCCGAGATGTAAGGCATGATCCCGAGCGCGAAGACTGTGGCCCGAGACAGACCGCCGCCCAAAGCGTCGTACAATCCGAAGAATCCGGCGGCGGCGGAATTCCGGATGAAATCGGCCAGCGCGGTGACGTTCACCCCCGGCGCGGCGATGTGGGCGCCGATCCGGTAGATGACGAGAGCGAGCAGGGTAAAGAGGAGCTTGCGCTTCAGCTCTTCATCGATGGCCAGATTGGGGACGCGCGGTGCGGTCACTTACCCCTCGATCTTGCCGCCGGCCGCCTCGATCTTCGCGCGCGCCGACGCCGATAATGCCACGCCACGTACGGTATAGGCCCGATCGGCGTCACCGGTGCCCAGGAGCTTGACCGGGAGATCGACTTTCCCGATGAGACCCGCAGAATACAGCGTCTCGGGGCTGACCTCAGCCGTGCTCACTTTCTGGAGCTGAGACAGGTTGACCGATTGGTTCGGAACCCGGAACGGATTGGTGAACCCGCGCTTGGGCAGCCGCCGGTACATCGGCATCTGGCCACCCTCGAACCCCGGGTTGGTCGCCCCGCCGGTCCGGGCTTTATGCCCCTTGTTGCCCTTCCCTGAGGTCTTGCCCAGTCCGGAGCCCGGGCCGCGGCCGACGCGTTTGCGGGCGCTGCTGGAGCCCCGAGCCGGAGCCAGAGTCGAGAGGGTGATTTTGTCGGCCATGACAACTCCTACAAGTGAAACGTGAAACGTAAACCGTAAAACGTGAAGGGCGATGTGCGCACCAATTCACGTTTCACTTTTCACGGTTCACGCTTTGCTGACGTCCACCAGATGTCTCACCTTGTACAGCATGCCTCGCACAGAGGCCGAATTGGCGAGCTGCACGGTCTGCTGGTGGTGCCGGAGGCCGAGTGCGCGCAGGGTGCGCCGCATTGTCTCCGGATGCCCGATGGACGAGCGAATTTGCTTGACCGCGACCACCTTTGCTTCCTGCTCGCTGGGGATGGCAGCGGCATGATAGGCCGGGCCCTGGCGACCCACTGCCGGATTGCGCCCCATGGCTCAGCCCTCCTGCCTCGGCTTGTAGGCGATCTGATCGACGTCCACCCCACGCTCACGCGCCACCTGCCGGGCCGACACCAGGCGGGTAAGACCGTTCATGGTCGCTCGCACCATGTTGTGCGGATTGGTCGATCCCAGGCTCTTGGTCAGGATGTCGGTGATGCCGGCGCACTCCAGCACCGCGCGAACCGGTCCACCGGCGATCACGCCGGTTCCGGTCGCGGCCGGCTTCAGGAGCACCCGGCCCGCGCCGTGCTGACCCACGACCTCATGGGGAATGGTTGAGCCGGTCTTGGGTAACTCGATCATGGAGCGCTTGGCGGCATCCACTGCTTTGCGGACGGCCTCGGAGACCTCGTTGGCCTTCCCGGTCGCGATTCCGACCTTGGCCTTCCCGTCCCCCACGGCGACCAGCGCGTTGAAGGAGAACCGGCGTCCTCCCTTCACCACTTTGGCGACCCGGTTGATAGCGATCACGTTCTCGACCTGGTCGCTCGCCTTATCCCGGTCGCCCCGATCCCGCCGGGGTCCTCCGCGACCTCCCCGCTCGCCGCGCTCGCCGCCTCGTCCGCCTCGTCCGCGGGGCCGATCGGTCCCGCTGGGGCGTTCGCTGGGGGCGGCTCCGTCACTCGGGGCTCCGGTGTCGGCGGCGGTGCTCTTAGCACCAGGGCCGGTGTTCGTGCCTACCGTCTCTTCTGCCATTTAGAACTCCAGTCCACCCTCGCGGGCGCCGTCGGCGACGGCTTGTACCCGACCATGATAACGGTACCCCGCGCGGTCGAATACCACCCGGGAGACGCCTGCCGCCTTGGCCTTTTCCGCCAGCAGTTTGCCGACCCCTTTACCGCGGGCCACCTTGCCCTTGCCATCGATCTGCACTCCCTCGCTCAGGTCGCTTACACCGAGGAGGGTGACGCCGCGATCGTCGTCCACTAGCTGGGCGTAGATGTGCTTCAGCGACCGGAAGACCACCAAGCGCGGCCGCTCAGCGGTGCCGGTGACCCGCTGCCGCACCCGGAGGTGCCGGCGATAGCGCAGCTGGGTGCGCGACTTGGGCGCATGAATCGAACGCATGCTTACTTGGCTCCCGTCTTGCCGGCCTTGCGCCGGACCTGCTCGCCCAGATGGCGAATGCCCTTGCCCTTGTAGGGCTCCGGTGGGCGAACCGCGCGGATCTCCGCCGTGACCTGGCCGACCATCTCCTTGTCCGCGCCCTCGATCTTGACAGTGGTGTTGTTCTCCACCGAGATCTTGATCCCCTTAGGTGCTTCGTATTTCACCGGATGAGAGTACCCGACGATCAGATTGACCCCATAGGGTTTGGCCTCGGCTTTGTAACCCACGCCCTGAATCTCCAGCGTCTTGACGAATCCCTTGGAGACGCCGTCGACCATGTTCTGGACCAAGGTGCGGGTGAGGCCGTGCAGCGCCTTGTGGCGCTTGTCTTCCGAGGGGCGCGCGACGGTCACCTGTCCGTTGGTGAGGGCGACCCGCATTTCCGGGTGCACCGTCCGCCGGAGCTCGCCTTTGGGACCCTTGACCGCGACGGTATTACCCTGAACGTCCACCGCGACGCCCTTCGGCAGGGTCACCGGCTTCTTACCGATTCGCGACATCGGCCCCTCCTACCAGACGACGGCGAGCAATTCGCCGCCCAGGTTCGCGCTCCGCGCCTCGCGATCGGTCATCAACCCTCTTGGGGTCGAGACGATGGCCATGCCGAGCCCATTCTTGACCCGGGGCAACTCCCGGCATTTGACGTAGCGCCGCAGTCCTGGTGTGCTGACCCGCCGAAGCTCCCGGATCACCGGTAGCTCGTTGTGGTACTTCAGGTACAGTCGCAACACGCCGTGGGCGCCGTCATCGAGGATTCGGTAATCCGCGATGTAGTGATTGTCCCGCAGCAACCGGGCGACCTCGGCCTTCAGCTTGGAGACCGGCATGTCGACGCGCCGGTGACCAGCCGAGCAGGCGTTCCGGATGCGGGTGAGCATATCCGCAACGGGATCTGTCAGACTCATTCCCTCGTTCCCCTTACCAGCTGGCCTTGCGCACGCCCGGGATTTCCCCCCTCAAGGCGAGCTCACGGAAACAGATACGGCAGAGGCCGAACTTCCGTAGCACCGCCCGCGACCGGCCGCATCGCTGGCAGCGGCGGACGGCGCGGACCTTGAATTTCGGCGTGCGCTTGGCGCGTTCGATCCAGGCGGTTTTAGCCATGGTCTCCTCAATTACGTAAACAGTGAACGGTGAACAGTGAACGGGTGGTGACGGGGGGAGGCCCGTTCACCGTTTACCGTTCACCCTTCACGCAACTCTTTGGGGAGTTTCACCCCTGAACGGCCACCCCAGCTCCCGGAGTAGCCCCAGAGCCAGATCGTCCCGAGTGGTGGACGTCACGATGGTGATGTCCATCCCGTGGATCTTCTCCACCCGGTCGAAATCGATCTCGGGAAAGATCATCTGCTCCCGGATGCCGAAGGTGTAATTCCCCCGTCCGTCAAAGCTTCGGTTGGGCAGGCCGCGGAAGTCACGGATTCGCGGAATCGCGAGCGTGATGAAGCGGTCGAGAAACTCGTACATCCTGGCCCCGCGAAGGGTCACGGTGGCGCCGACCGGCATACCGGCGCGGAGTCCGAAGTTGGCGATCGCCTTCTTGGCTCGCGTCACCACTGCCTTCTGACCGGTGATGAGACCCAGCTCCTCGACGGCCGCTTCCAGGGCCTTGGGGTTCTTGCTCGCGTCGCCCATTCCCACGTTAATGACGATCTTCTCCAACCGCGGGACCTGGTGCGGATTGCTCAGCCCAAACTCCTTCTGAAGCTTTCCGGCCACCGTCTTGTGATAGAACTCCTGCATCCGCGGCATCCCATCGGCGGCCTTGGGCGCGTGATCCACCGATCCCGCGGCGCCCTTGTCCTTGTCCTTCTTACCGGAGGTCTGAGCGGGCGCGCCCTTGCCAGGCTGTCCGCCCTTTCCGCCTTTTCCGCCTTTTCCACTCTTTCCGTCTTTTCCGCCCTCTTTGATCTCGTCGGCCATTGCTACCTGCTCCTCGGGATCGGCTGGTCGGACTTCACGGCGATCCGCTCCACTGTGCCATCGGCGTCGATCCGGCGGCGAACCCGGCTGGGCTCCCCGCTCTTGGGATCGATCAGCATCACCTTTGAATGATGGATCGGCGCCTCGCGCTGAATGATCCCGGCCTCGGCAGTTTGGGTCTGGCGCTGGTGGCGCTTGATGATGTTGATGCCCTGGATGGTGACCCGTCCGGTCTTGGGGAACACCCGGAGCACCTTCCCCCGTTTGCCCTTGTCATCGCCGGAAATCACCTGCACGCTGTCGCCTTTGGTGACGTGCAGCCGCATCCGCACCGGTGCCTGCCGGCGTACCCGCTTGGCCTTTTTATACACGAGCGGCTTCATGCTACAACACCTCCGGCGCCAGCGAGACGATCTTCATATAGCGCTTCTCGCGGAGCTCGCGGGCCACCGGCCCGAAAATGCGGGTCGCCCTGGGCTCGCCCGCGTCGTTGATCAATACCGCCGCGTTCTCGTCGAACCGGATATAGGAGCCGTCCTTGCGCCGGGTCTCCTTGGCGGTTCGCACGATGACGGCCTTGGCCACATCGCCTTTCTTTACCTGCCCCGTGGGGATGGCATCCTTGATGGCGACCACCACGGTATCGCCCAACCCGGCGTAGCGCCGTTTGCTCCCGCCGAGCACCCGGATCACCAGGGCTCGCCGAGCGCCGGAGTTGTCGGCGATGCGGAGGATGGATTCTTGTTGGACCATTGGATCCTCGTCAGAGCTATCAGCTATCGGCTATCAGCTATCAGCTATGCTATCAGCGAGTGATAGCTGTCAGCTGTTAGCTGTTAGCTCTCCCCTATTTCGCCCTCTCCAACACTTCGACGACCCTCCACCGCACCGTTTTCGCCAGCGGTCGGGTCTCCATGATCCGCACCGTGTCGCCCGCCTTGGCGCCCTGCTCGTTGCGCGCCTTCACCTTTTTGGTCCGGGTCACCTGCTTCCCGTAGACCGGGTGGGCATAGCGGCGGACGAGTGAGACGGTGACCGTCTTGTCCATCTTGTCGCTGGTCACCACGCCCGTCCGAAGCTTGCGGCGTGCGCGGGCCGCGGTTTGTGGCTCAGCCATTCCCCGTTTCCTTCTCTCGCAGGATCGTGTGCAGCCGGGCGATGTCGCGCCGGATGGCGCGGAACCGCATCGGGTTCTCGATCGATTCGGTGGCGGAGCGGAAGCGGAGGTTGAACCCCTCCGTGGTCAGTTCTTCCAGCTTGGACTTGAGGTCCTCGACCGACATCTCCCGCAACTCATTCGCCTTCATGGATCAGGTCTCCTCCCGCTTCACGAACCGGGTCCGGACTGGCAGCTTGGCCGCGGCGAGGGCCAGCGCTTTCTTGGCCAGGTCTTCGGTGACCCCCTCCACTTCGTAGAGCACCCGCCCGGGCTTCACCACCGCGACCCAGCCCTCGGGATTGCCCTTTCCCTTCCCCATGCGGGTCTCCGCCGGCTTCTTGGTGATCGGCTTGTCCGGGAAGATCCGGATCCACACCTTGCCACCCCGCTTCATCTCGCGGGTCATGGCCACACGGGAGGCCTCGATCTGCCGGTTGGTGACCCAGCCCGGTTCCAGGCTCATGAGTCCGAACTCTCCGAACGCTACCGTGTTGCCCCGGGTGGCGATCCCGGCGGTGCGGCCCTTGAAGGTCTTGCGGAATTTGATTCGCTTCGGCGCCAGCATCGGACTCAGGCTCCCGTGCTATAAGTGCGGCCGGCCACGTCCTCGATCACCTCGCCCTTGAAGATCCAGGTCTTGATCCCGATGGTCCCGTAGGTGGTCTTGGCCGTGCTGGTGGCGTAGTCGATATCGGCCCGCAGCGTGTGCAGGGGCACCCGTCCCTCGTGATATCCCTCGGTCCGCGCGATCTCCGCCCCGCCCAGCCGTCCCGCGGCGCGCACCTTAATACCCTGGGCACCCATCCGCATCGCGCTCTGCACCGCCCGCTTCATCGCCCGGCGGAAGGAAATCCGCTGGGTGAGCTGGTGGGCGATGTTGTCGGCGACCAGCTGGGCCGAGAGCTCGGGCCGCTTGATCTCTTCCACGTTGATGGCGGCTTCCTTACCGGTGAGCTGGGCCAGCTCGTCGCGCAACTTGTCCACCTCGGCGCCGCGCTTGCCGATTACCACACCGGGACGGCCGGTGTGAACCGTGATGGTGACTTTCCCCGGTCGCCGCTCGATGTCGATCTGGGCAATGGCCGCATGTCCCAGCCGCTGCTTCAGGTATTTCCGGACCAGCTCATCTTCCTTGAGCAGCGCCGGCATGTCCTTGGTGGCGAACCACCGGGACGACGGCTGCTTGACGATGCCGAGCCGGAGCCCGATCGGATGCGTCTTCTGGCCCATCAGTCGTTCTCCTTGAGATCCACTTGAATCTCGACGTGACTGGTCCGCTTGCGGATCGGCGTTGCCCGGCCCTGGGCCGCGGCGGTGAACCGCTTGAGCGGCTGTCCTCCGTTCACGATCGCCTTCTTGACGAACAGTGCGTCGGGGTCGAAGCTCGCGTTGTCCTTGAGGGCCTTCTGCTCGGCGTTCGCGACCGCCGACTTGAGCGTCTTGGCGATCTGCTTGGCCGCGAGCTTCTTGTTGAATTTGAGGATGGCGTAGGCCTCATTCACGTCCTTGCCGCGAATGAGATCTATCACCAGCCGCATCTTGCGGGGTGACTGCCGCACCAACCGCTGAATGGCATGGCCGCTCATGGTCACTCCGGTTTGGCCTTCTTGTCCGCCACCAGCTTGCCGCTATGTCCGCGGAAGAGCCGCGTGGGCGCGAACTCGCCCAGCTTGTGGCCTACCATGTTCTCGGTGATGTACACCGGGACGAACTTATTCCCGTTGTGCACCGCGAAGGTGTGGCCCACGAACTCGGGGAGAATGGTGCTCGCCCGGCTCCAGGTCTTCACCACCCGCTTCTCGTTCTTGCTGTTCAGGATCTGCACCTTTTCCATCAGTGCTTCCTGAACGAAGGGGCCTTTCTTAACGCTTCTCGCCATGTGTTAGGTCTCGTCTCAGAGCTATCAGCCATCAGCTATCAGCTATCAGCTATCAGCTATCAGCTATCAGTCCTGCTCGCGAGCATCGTTGGTTCGCTACCGGCATCGAGCCCAGCCACCGAGTTTTGATAGCTGTTAGCTGATAGCTGATAGCTCCTATTGCGTTGCCTTCCCCCGCTTCCGTCCCCTGACAATCAACTTGGTCGACGCCTTCTTCCGATGCCGGGTCTTCTTGCCCTCGACCTTGCCCCAGGGGCTCGTCGGTGGACGACCGCCGGAGCTCTTCCCCTCGCCACCGCCGAGCGGGTGATCTACCGGATTCATGGCCACACCGCGCACCTTGGGGCGCTTGCCCAGCCAGCGGCTCTTGCCGGCCTTGCCGACGGAGAGCAGCTCGTGCTCCGCATTGCCCACTTCGCCGATGGTCGCCAGGCAACGGCCGTGGATCAGTCGCATCTCGCTCGAGCGGAGCCGAAGGGTGACGTAGTCCCCCTCTTTGGCGACCACCTGCGCGCTCGACCCTGCCGTCCGGGCGAGCTGGCCACCCTTCCCGATCTTGAGCTCGACATTGTGCACCATCGTGCCCAGTGGGATTTCTCCCAGGGGCAGCGCGTTGCCGGTCCGGGTATCGGAACCGGGGCCGGACACCACGGTGTCGCCCTGGCTCAGACCCTTGGGGTGCAGGATGTACCGCTTCTCGCCGTCGGCATAGACGATGAGCGCAATCCGGGCGCTCCGGTTGGGATCGTACTCGATCTCGCTCACCCGCCCCGGAATACCGTACTTATTCCGCTTGAAGTCGATCTTGCGGTACTGGCGCTTGTGGCCCCCGCCCCGATGCCGCGAGGTCAGATGACCGAGGTTGTTGCGTCCGCCGGACTTCTTCATCGGCTCGAGGAGCGACTTCTCGGGCGTGTCGCGGGTGATCTCGTCGAAACCCGAGACCGAGCGAAAACGGGTGGCGGCCGTCATCGGCCGAAATTGCCGGATACTCATCTCAGCCCTCGAACACGGCGATCGAATCGCCGTCCTTGAGCGTGACAATGGCCTTCTTCCAGCGAGCCGTGGTTCCCCGGGTGCGGCCGCGGGTTACTGAATGCCGGCGCATCTGCATGGTGCGCACATCCGTCACCGTGACCCCGAAGAGCTTCTGCAGCGCTTCGCGGATCTGGTGCTTGTTGGCCTCCGGGTGGACCTCGAAGGTGTACTCTTTCCGCGTCTGGTAGGCGGCTGAGCTCTTTTCGGTGACGACCGGCCGAACAACGACCTGGTGCAACGAAGGCATCTAGTCCTTGCCTTTCTTCTTCTTGGGCGCGGCCTTCTTGGCCGGCTTGCCCGCGGCCTTCTTGGCGCTTTTAGCGGTGCTCTTCTTGGCCGCCTTGGCCTTGGTTGCCGACTTCTTGGCGGCCTTGGCCTCGGTCTTCTTGGCGGTCTTGACAGTCCTCGCCGCCTTGGCGGCCTTTGCCTTCGTCTTCTTCTCCGTCCTCTGCGTCGTCTCGGCCGTCTCCGTCTCTTCTTCTTCCGGCAACGGCTCCGGCATCACGCCGGTCAGTGCGCCTTCCTCGACTACAACGGCGTCGGACCAGAGGACATCATAGGCCGACGCTTCGGCGTAGGGCATCACCTCAACCGCGGGCAGATTCCGCCCGCTCAGATAGACGTTTTGGTTCTGTCCGGCGGTGAGGACCAATGCTTTGCGGCCATCCAGCCCGAGGCTGTTCAGCAGCCGGGCGAGCTGCGCCGTCTTGGGTCCCCGGAAGGCGAACCGCTCAACCACATGCAGGGCACCCTCCCGACCCCGGGCGTTGAGCGCCGATTTCCGTGCCAGCTGCTTCACCTTGCGGGGGATGTCGGTCCGATAGTCCCGCGGGATGGGACCGAACACGATGCCGCCGCCCCGCCAGTGCGGCGCGCGGGTCGACCCCTGCCGTGCCCGACCAGTGCCCTTCTGTTTCCAGGGCTTCTGATTTCCGCCCGAGACGAAGCTCCGGGTCTTGGTCTTCGCCGTGCCTTGCCGCTGGTTGTTCAGGAACACCGTCACGGCCTGGTGCAAGACCGGCTCGTTGACCGTGCCGTCGAAGTAGTCCTCCGGAAGAGCAAAATTGGCATCACGCTTGGTTCCGCCGGACGAGTAGTGGGGTGCCTCAATCATGGCGGCTCGGCCCTCCCTGCTTCGCGACCGTCACGATGCCGTTCCTGGCGCCGGGTATCGCTCCACGGACGAAGAGCAGGTTCCGCTCAGTGTCCACCTTCACGACCGTAAGGCCAAGCTCGGTGTGTCGCGCCGCGCCCATGTGCCCTGGCATCCGCTTGCCCTTGATGACTCGCGACGGGTCGGTGCCCGGGCTGA
>Ga0070696_100001653_pt1 | contig 14608 bp, 13 predicted proteins | sample KBSK1253metaG_FD_65474 | JGI IMG/M metagenome (GOLD analysis project Ga0070696, IMG submission 65474) | Corn, switchgrass and miscanthus rhizosphere microbial communities from Kellogg Biological Station, Michigan, USA - KBS K1-25-3 metaG | ecosystem: Host-associated > Plants > Roots >... | reverse complement strand
AGAAGAACCGCCCCATGCTGTCGAATCTCGTGTTCGACGATCCGGCGATCCTCCGGCCGAGCGCCCGGAATCGCGCGTTCACGAGGACCATGACCGGCTTGCCCTTCCGTTCGAGCAGGACCGTCGTGCTGATCAGGGATCGACGCGGCACGATCGCGTCGTACGCCTCGCCTGCCGTCGCACCCGCGGTGAGGACCCGGACCTCCTTCCGGGCCCGGGCCCTCGCGGCCCTCGCGAAGCAGGGCCAGAGGCTCTCGTAGGTTCCGTTCTGCCAGTGGGCGGGATCCAAGAAGGCACTTCGGTAGAGCCGAGTGATCGACGCGATCGCCCTCTTCGACGCGAGCTTGGATGCCCCGTGGAGACGGAGGAGGGGATCGGTCCGGACGGGCTTCCTCGATCTGATCGCAGCGGTAGGGAGAGCGCCGGACCGGGCGACCGCGAACGCGAACGCCGGTGTTCGTTCCGAACCGGTCTGGATGACCGAGGGGGCGAAGGCGATCCGGTCGTCCCGGGATCCGAACACGAACCAGACCAGTGCGATCGCTGCGACCAGCACCACGCCGGCCGCGATCATCCGCCAAGAACGCACGAGGCTCGATCCCCGATCAGTTCGCTGACCTGCTGGAACGTCTCGGCGCCGAGTGCGGCGAACCGCTCGTCACTGGCCGCGTCGAGGAACGAGAACGAGAGGGCACCGCTCTTGATGCCAGCGGCCAGGCCTTCGAGTGGGATCCCGGCATCCTCCAGCGACTTCGCCATCCACACGCGGCGCACGTCGCCCGGCGAGAAGCGATCCGAATCATCGGGGGCAAGGATGCCCAGATCCACCAACCGAACGAGATAGGAAGGCTCGACCCCGACCCGCTCAGCGGCGTCCTTGCGTGTGTGCCACGTCACGTTGCCAGCCTACCGGGGGGGCGATACCCGCCCAGGCCCGGGCGCCTACCGGGTCGCATCCGTCAGGCGCCGGGGGGCAAGACGTTCTTCGGATGAGGAGAGGTACGGCTCACGCGGAGCCCCGTTTGCAGCGCGGGAGCGTCAAAAGCGAAGATAGGCCCCCTTGGACATCCCGGAGACCCGATACGCGAAGACTTTCGACGGAACCCATATCGCGTATCAGGTCCTTGGCGATGGTCCGGTCGACCTCGTCTACATGCAGCCGTGGATCTCGCATCTGGAGGACATCTGGGAGGAACCTCGATATGAGCGCTTCCTGCTGAGGTTTGCCTCCTTCTCTCGATTGATCCTGTTCGACCGGCGGGGATGCGGTATGTCCGATCCGGTCCCTGCCGATCGCCCTCCCGATCTGGAGACGCGGATGGACGACGCGAGGGCCGTGATGGATGAGGTCGGATCAGAGCGTGCCGTGATCTACGGCGCGTCGGAATCCGGCGCGATGGCTGCGCTCTTCGCGGCGACGCATCCTGAGCGAACGGTGGCACTGGTGATCCACGGCTCCGAGGCAAGGACCGCCTGGGCACCCGATTATCCATGGGGCCAGACGCGCGAGGAGCATCTGGAGGAGATCGCGGCGATAGAGGACGGCTGGGGGACAGACGAGTACGTCCTTCGAGCTTTCCCGAGTCTGGAGAGCGACCCGAAACTCGTCCGTTGGCTGGCCCGGCTGATGCGCGTCGCGATGAGTCCTGGTGCAGCTGCCGTGTACGAAGAGATGTATTGGGCGATCGACGTGCGCGACGCGCTGCCATCGGTACACGTGCCGACGCTCATCCTGCATCGGGCACAGGACGCACCCGATGCGAACCGGTACCTCGCGGGTCACATCCCGGGCGCGACCTACGTCAAGCTTCCAGGAGATGAGCACGTTCCGTTCCTCGGCGACCAGGACGCGGTCACGACCGAGATCGAAGGCTTCGTCAGGAGCGTCCAAGACGAGAACGCCGTGCTCGACCGAGTGCTCGCGACAGTGATGTTCACGGACATCATCGGCTCAACGGAGATGGCTTCTCGGCTTGGCGATCAGGACTGGCTCGAGCTCGTACGACGACATCACGCGACGGTGCGGAGCTTCCTAGCGCGGTTCCGAGGTCAGGAGATCGATACGGCCGGTGACGGGTTCTTCTCGACGTTCGATGGACCCGCACGAGGCGTTCGATGCGCTCAGTACATCACGCAAGCCGTTCGCCCTCTCGGCCTCGAGGTGCGTGCCGGCGTCCACACCGGGGAGGTGCAAACGATCGACGGGAAGGTCGGAGGTCTCGGTGTGGTGATCGGCGCTCGGGTCGGCGCGCTTGCCGGGCCATCCGAGGTGCTTGTGTCGCAGACGGTGAAAGATCTCACTGCTGGTTCCGGTCTCGTCTTCGCAGAGGCAGGCGAGCACGAGTTGAAGGGCGTACCGGACCGCTGGCATCTCTTCCGGCTCGTGAACGCAGGCACACAGGGGCTTGGGTGACCGGCCAACATCTCCCGCACCACACGCTAGGAGGAGACCTGCTCGTGAGGGGACGATCGCACACCACCGCCAGCGCGCGCTGGCGCTGACCAGGGGGTTGACACGCGGTTCGATGCCCCTACACTGACTAGACCATGTCGACCAGGGCTGTGACCGGACGCAGCAGCCTCGTACTTATCGCATAGGCGCGGGCGGGCGATAGCCCGACAGACCCCCGCGCCAGACGCCCCTCGCCACGCGAGGGGTTTTTTCTACCCCGGGTTCGGATGACCGCCCAGCGACGGATCGGGGACGAGTCCAGCGGAAGGGCCAAGCGGAAGGGAAGGAGTCACGATGAGGTACGAATTCGATCGGAACGGCACCGTCGTCGCGAGCGTGCTGTGGGAGGGCCCGGGACAGGTGACCGTCGAGACGGCGGACAGCAGCACCCGCGCGGTGGTCGACCGATACCTGTCCTCCGAGGTTGTCTACATGGGCGGTGGGTTCGGCCTCGACGAGGACCAGAGCGGCGACGTCCTGCAGCTGCGTCGGCGCGATTGGACGCCGTGGGAGTTCGAGCGCGCGTGCAGGAACCTGGCGCACCGGCTGCAGGCGACCGTCCGCCGGGTGGAGACCGGACCCGTCGAGGATCGGGAGGCGGCCGCGCGATGAAGGTCACCGGGGCCCTGGCCCTCTTGCGAGCCCTCGAGCACGAAGGGGTCGAGGTGATCTTCGGTATCCCGGGCGGGGCGAGCATGCCCATCTACGACCCGCTCGTCGACGGCTCGTCGATCCGGCACATCCTCTGCCGCCACGAACAGGGCGCGGGCCATGCGGCGGAGGGCTACGCGTGGGCCACCGGACGGGTCGGCGTCTGCATGGCGACCTCGGGTCCCGGCGGGACCAACCTCGTCACGCCGATCGCCGACGCGAAGATGGACTCGGTCCCGATCGTCGCGATCACGGGGCAGGTGCCGACGCCCGTGGTCGGCAACGACGCGTTCCAGGAGGCCGACATCACGGGCATCACGATGCCCATCACGAAGCACAACTTCCTGGTGAAGGATCCCGCGCTGATCGCCGAGACCGTGCGTGAGGCGTTCCACATCGCCTCGACCGGTCGCCCGGGCCCCGTCCTGATCGACCTCCCGAAGGACGTGCTCCTTTCGGAGACGACCTGGAGCTGGCCCGAGCGCATCAACCTGCCCGGCTACAAGCCCACGACCAAGGGCAACCAACGCCAGGTCGGGGAAGCCGTGAAGCTGATCATGGCGGCCCAACGTCCCGTGCTCTACGTCGGCGGTGGCGTGATCAAGGCCGATGCGCACGCCGAGCTCGCGAAGCTCGCGACCGTCGGCCGCCTCCCCGTCGTCACCACCTTGATGGCGCGCGGAGCGTTCCCCGACTCGAACGAGCTGTGCTTGGGGATGCCGGGGATGCACGGCAACTACACGGCCGTCACCTCGATCCAGAAGGCGGACGTCCTCGTCGCTCTCGGCGCCCGCTTCGACGACCGGGTGACGGGCAAGCTGGCGGCCTTCGCTCCACACGCGAAGGTGATCCACGTCGACATCGATCCGGCGGAGATCGGGAAGAACCGCGTAGCCGACGTGCCGATCGTCGGCGATTGCAAGGACGTGATCGCGAAGCTCGCCGCCGAGTTGGACGCACGGCAGCACGAGGCCGGCGGCGTGCCGGACCGCTCCGCGTGGCTCGGTCAGCTCGCCGACTGGCAACGGCGGTTCCCCTACCGCTACGACCAGCAACCGGACGGGCCGCTCAAGCCGCAGTACTGCGTCGAGCGCCTCCGCGAACACTCCGACGCGGACACCATCGTCGTGGCGGGCGTCGGGCAACACCAGATGTACGCGTCGCAGTACTGGCATTTCGAGCATCCGCGGCACTGGATCAATTCGGGTGGTCTCGGCACGATGGGCTTCGCGGTTCCGGCAGCGCTCGGCGCCAAGGTCGGGCAACCCGATAAACGGGTCCTGGCGATCGACGGCGACGGCTGCTTCCAGATGACCGCACAGGAGCTTGCGACCAGCACCACGGAGAAGATCCCCTTCATCACGGCGATCTTGAACAACGGATACCTGGGGATGGTCCGCCAATGGCAGGAGTTGTTCTTCGCGGAACGGTATTCGGGCGTCTACCTCGATCCCGATGTGCCGGACTACGTGAAGCTCGCCGAGGCGTACGGAGCGGTCGGGCTCCGGGCGGACGATCCCGGCGAGGTCGACGCGGTGATCGAGAAGGCCTTCTCGGTGGAGGACCGGAGCGTCGTGATCGACTTCCGGGTGGATCCGCGCGAGATGGTCTTCCCGATGGTCCCGGCGGGCGCGTCGAACGACGACATCATCCTCGACCCCGAGGGCGCGACACCCACGAGCGATCCCGCGGAGGCTCCGATCGTATGAGCAACGGCTCGAGCGGCGGCGGAACGCTCCACACGATCTCGGTCCTCGTCGAGGACAAGCCCGGCGTGCTCACCCGCGTGGCCGGGCTCTTCTCGGCGCGCGGTTTCAACATCGACTCGCTCGCGGTGGGACCCACCGAGTCCTCGGGCCTGTCGCGGATGACGATCGTGATCAACGTGGACACGAAGCCCCTCGAGCAGATCACGAAGCAGCTCAACAAGCTGATCAACGTGATCAAGATCCTCGAGCACGAGCCCGGTTCCGCGGTGGAGCGTGAGCTGATGCTCGTCAAGGTCCGCGCCTCGGGCGACGATCGAGCGCGGGTGATGGAGATCGCCGAGGTGTTCCGCGTGAACATCGTCGACGTCACCGCGTCCACGCTCACGCTCGAGGCGACCGGCAAACCCGACAAGCTGGAGGCGCTGCTGTCGCTCCTGGACGACTTCGGGATCGTGGAGCTGTCACGCACGGGGCGGATCGCGCTCGGGCGCGGCGACCGAGGGATCAAGGAGCGGGTGCTCCGGGCGGCGAACGACTGAGCGAAAGGCGAGCCAGATGGCCACGATCTTCTATGAGAAGGACACCGACCCCGGCGTATTGGCGGATCAGAAGATCGCGGTGCTCGGGTATGGCTCGCAGGGCCACGCGCACGCGCAGAACCTGAAGGACAGCGGGCTCGACGTGCGGGTCGGGCTCCGGAACGGCTCGTCGAGCCGCCCGATGGCCGAGGAGGCAGGGCTCCGCGTCCTGGAGATCGGCGACGCGGTCCGGGAGGGCGACGTCGTGATGGTCGTGCTGCCCGACACCTCGCACGGCGCCGTGTACGCGAAGGAGATCGCCCCGAACCTCAAAGACGGCGACATGCTGATGTTCGCGCACGGGTTCTCGGTGCACTTCGGCACCGTGGTTCCGCCCGCCGGGGTCGACGTCACGATGATCGCGCCGAAGGGGCCGGGGCACCTCGTCCGCAGGACCTACGAGCAGGGGATCGGGACGCCGGCGCTGGTCGCGGTGCAGCAGGACGCGACCGGCAAGGCGCGGGCGCGCGCGCTCGCCTACGGCTCCGCCATCGGCGCCGCACGCGCAGGCATCATCGAGACCACCTTCAAGGAGGAGACCGAGACGGACCTGTTCGGCGAGCAAACCGTGCTGTGCGGCGGGATCTCGGAGCTGGTCCGCAACGGCTTCGACACGCTCGTCGCGGCCGGCTACCAGCCCGAGATCGCCTACTTCGAGTGCCTCCACGAGCTGAAGCTCATCATCGACCTGATCTACGAGGGCGGGCTGTCCTGGATGCGCTACTCGGTGTCGGACACCGCGGAGTGGGGCGACTACCAGAGCGGCCCGAAAGTGGTCGACGGCCCCTCGCGTGCGGCCATGGAACAGGTCCTTGCCGCGATCCAGGACGGTTCGTTCGCCAAGCGATGGATCGCGGAAGCCGACGCCGGCTTCCCGGAGTTCCTCCGACTTCGGCAGCAGGCGCAGACGTCCCAGCTGGAGCAGGTGGGGCGGCAGTTGCGTCAGATGATGCCGTGGTTGGAGTCCGAGAAGAAGGTGCCGAGCTGATGAGCGAGAACGCAGACCCCGATGTAGCCGCGGGCTCAAGCAGCGAAGTGGTAGCCCGCTTCGACCAAGTCAGGATCTTCGACACGACCCTGCGCGATGGCGAGCAGGCGCCGGGCATCGCGCTCACCCAACCCGAGAAGCTCGAGATCGCCGAGCAGCTCGCTCGACTCAACGTCGACATCATCGAGGCGGGGTTCCCGATCTCGTCGCCCGGCGAGTTCGATGCCGTTCGCCAGATCGCGAGCTCCGTGCGTGGGCCGGTGATCGCCGCGCTCGCGAGGACCGCGACCGGCGACGTCGAGCGGGCAGCCGAGGCGCTGAAGGGTGCCGAGCGGTGGCGGATCCACACCTTCATCTCGACCTCCGACGTCCAGCGGGAGTCGATGCTGCGGATGAGCCCGCAGCAGGTCCTTCAGGCGATCGAGGACAACGTCCGGCTGGCGAAGAGCTACACGGAGGATGTCGAGTTCTCGGCGCAGGACGCGACCCGGACCGAGCTGACCTTCCTGCTTGAGTGCTTCCGCGTCGCGGTCGCGTGCGGGGCTACCACGATCAACGTGCCCGACACGGTCGGCTACGCCACCCCCACCGAGTTCGGCGAGCTGGTGCGGACCGTGCGCGAGGCCCTTCCCGACCAGGTCGTGATCTCGACCCACTGTCACAACGACCTCGGCCTGGCGGTCGCTAACGCGCTGGCCGGGATCGAGAACGGCGCACGGCAGATCGAGGTCGCGGTGAACGGGATCGGTGAGCGTGCCGGGAACTGCTCGCTCGAGGAGGTCGCGATGATCGTCCGCACGCGGGGCGAGCACCTCGGCGTCCGACATGGGCTCAACCTGAAGGAGATCGTGCGAACGTCGCGACTGGTCTCCATGACGACGGGCTACGGCGTCCAGCCGAACAAGGCCGTCGTGGGCTCGAGCGCCTTCGCGCACGAGAGCGGGATCCATCAGCACGGCGTGCTCGCGAATCGGGCGACCTACGAGATCATGGATCCGCAGGAGATCGGCCTCGAGGGGAACCGACTCGTCCTCGGCAAGCACAGCGGACGGCACGCGTTCGTCGACGCCCTCCAGAAGCTCGGGATCACGCTGGAGGAGGTTCAGCTCAACCGCGCGTTCGCCCGGTTCAAGGATCTGGCGGACCGCAAGATCACCCTCACGGACCACGACCTCGAAGCGATCGTGACGGAGGAGATCGGCAGCGGGAAGGAGGATCTTCTCGTCCTCGAGGCGGTCCAGGTCGGCGGGGGGACGCACCTGGCCCCCACGGCGACCGTCCGGCTCCACCGTGGCGACGACCTGATCGAGGAGTCGGCCATGGGCGACGGGATGATCGACGCGGTCATGGGCGCGATCGGTCGCGCGGCCGGCGTCGAGCCTCGGCTCGTCGCGTTCAACGTCTCGAGCGTGACCGGGGGCTCCGATGCGTTAGGCGACGTCGTCGTCCAGCTGGACGTCGACGGCCGGCGGGTGACCGGCCGCGGGGTCGCGACCGACGTGGTGGAGGCGAGCGCCCGGGCCTACCTGGCGGCGATCAACCGCGCACTGCAGATGCAGGCGGGCGGCGACGGACCGCGTGACGAGGTCACGACTTGACCTACCGGATCGGCGTGATCCGCGGCGATGGGACTGGGCCCGAGGTGGTCGCCGAGGCGCTCAAGGTCTTGGAGGCCGTCCGCGACGGCTTCGACGTCGATGCGGTGGAGTTCGACCTCGGCGCCGACCGGTACCTCCGGACCGGCGAGGTCCTTCCGGCCGACGAGCTCGAGGGGCTCCGAGGGTGCTCCGCGATCCTGCTCGGCGCGGTGGGCGACCCGCGTGTGCGGCCGGGGATCCTGGAGCGCGATCTGCTCCTTCGCATCCGCTTCGAGCTGGACCAATACGTCAACCTCCGTCCGGTGATCCGCTACCCGGGCGTGCAGACGCTCGTGCCGTCGCACACGGAAGAGGATGTGAACTTCGTCGTCGTGCGTGAGAACTCCGAGGGGCTGTACAGCGGGGCTGGCGGCTTCCACCGGAAGGGCACGCCGTACGAGGTCGCCATCCAGGAGTCGATCAACACCCGCCACGGGGTCGAGCGGATCGTGCGCTACGCGTTCGACGTGGCGTCCAACCGGCGCAGGCACCTGACGCTCGTGCACAAGACGAACGTGCTGACGTTCGCCGGCGATCTCTACCAGCGGGTCGTCGACGACGTGGCCGCGGAGTTCCCCGATGTCCGGACCGACTACGTCCACGTAGACGCCGCATGCATCTACTTCCTGGACCAGCCGAGCCGGTTCGACGTCATCGTCACCGACAACATGTTCGGCGACATCATCACGGACCTCGGGGCCATGATCCAGGGCGGGATGGGCGTGGCGGCCGGCGCGAACATCGCCCCGGACGGCGTGTCGATGTTCGAGCCGATCGGAGGCACGGCGCCGGATCATGCCGGCAGGGGAACGATCAACCCGTTGGCGGCGATCGCGGCGATGCAGATGCTGCTGGTATCCCTGGATGAGGTGAAGGCGGCCGACCGGGTGCACGCGGGGATCGGCCACGCGACCCAGCGCATGAAGAGCATGCGCGCGGCAGAGATGGGCTACGCGACCTCGGAGGTCGGGGACCTCGTCGTGGAGGGCGCGACGTCATGAGCGACGCGACGCGTGCGGTCGAGCTCTACGACACGACGCTGCGCGATGGTGCCCAGCGTGCCGACCTCAGCTACTCGATCGACGATCGCCTGCGCATCCTGCACAAGCTCGATCAGGTGGGCTTCCCCTTCGTGGAGGGCGGGTGGCCTGGCGCGAACCCGCGCGACACCGAGTTCTTCTCGCTGGCCTCGAAGGAGACCCTCAAGCACGCCCAGCTCACGGCGTTCGGGATGACGCGCAAGGCGGGAGAGGACGCGACGACGTCGCGGGCGTTGCGGGACCTGCTCGACGCCGGGACCGAGGTCGTATGCCTGGTGGGGAAGGCGTGGGATCTCCATGTCACGCAAGCGCTCGGGACGGATCTGGACGAAGGCGTCGCCATGGTCCGCGACTCCGTCGGGTTCCTGCGGGCGCAGGGCCGGCGCGTGTTCTTCGACGCGGAGCACTTCTTCGACGGATACCTGACCGACCCGGTGTTCGCGATGCGGGTGCTGGCCGCCGCCGAGGAGGCCGGAGCCGAGCGCCTGGTCCTGTGCGACACGAACGGCGGGATGCTCCCGTTCGACGTCGCCCGGATCGTCACCGAGGTCGGCGAGAAGACGAACGTGCCTCTCGGGATCCACGTCCACAACGACGCGGGATGCGCGGTCGCGAACTCGCTGATCGCCGTCGATGCGGGCGTCTTCCAGGTGCAGGGAACGATCAACGGGTACGGCGAGCGGACCGGGAACGCCGATCTCATCCCGATCACCGCCGACCTCGTGCTGAAGATGGGCATCGCGGACGCTCTGCCGGCGGGTGCGCTGGAGCATCTCACGGAGCTCGCGCACTACGTCGCCGAGGTCGCCAACGTCGCGCCCGACTCGCACCAACCGTACGCCGGACGGCACGCCTTCACGCACAAGGCCGGCTTGCATACCAGCGGGGTCGCCCGCCTGTCCCGCGCCTACGAACACATCGACCCCGAGGTGGTGGGGAACCGTCGAGGTGTGGTCGCGTCGGACTACGGCGGCGGGTCCACGATCCGCATGAAGGCCGACGAGCTCGGCGTCACGATCGATGACGCCGCGATCCCGACGGCCGTCGAGGAGATCAAGCGGCGGGAGGCGGCCGGCTACGCGTTCGATGTCGCGGAAGCCTCGCTCGACCTCCTGATGCGTCGGGCCGCCGGCTGGTCCCAGCCGTTCTTCGAGATCGAGAGCTACCGCGTCCACGTGGAGGAGCGGGTCGCCGACGACGAGCCGCCCCTCGCCGAGGCCACCGTCAAGGTCCGAACGAAGGGCACCCGGCACATCGAGTCCGCCGAAGGGCAGGGCCCGGTGGGCGCGCTCGACAACGCGCTCCGGAAGGCCCTGACGAACGACTACCCGGAGCTCGACTCGATGGAGCTCGAAGATTTCCGGGTTCGCGTGCTGGACGAGAGCGTCGGGACCGGGGCCGTCGTCCGCGTCCTGATCGACATGTCCGACGGTGAGCAGGCGTGGACCACGGTCGGCGTCTCGGAGAACATCATCGAAGCGTCCTGGGAGGCGCTGACGGACGGATACCTCTTCGGTCTGCTTCATCCCCGGTCGGCGGAGGGGTGAACACGGTGCCCCTCGACGCGCGACCGGCCGGTCCTGCGCTACGCTCGCGACCTCTGATCGGCGCGGCCGGCGCTGACCTGGTTCCCTCGTTTGGAGGATCGTGATGGGAGTCACAGCGCTCTGGTTCTTCGGCCTGCTGGTCGTCATCGTCGACATCGCCGCGACGGTCGACGTGATCCGGCGTCCGGACCTGGGGGTCGGTGCCAAGGTCCTTTGGGTGCTGCTGATCTTCATCTTGCCGGTGCTCGGCGTGATCGCGTACGTGATCGCCCGGCCGTCACTGGTCGACTTCGGAGAGAACCGCGACGACGCGAAGAAGGCGGCGTCCGAGGCGGAGGCGGAGCGAGCGCGAGACCGAGCGAGGGATCTGCCCCCTTCCGAGCAGTGAGGGTCGGCCTCGGCTCCAGTCTCAGGGCGGAGGCGAGGCTCGGAAGCTGACGATCCGGACGATCCGATCCTCGATCTTCTTCGCGGTCCACTCGTTGAACCCGCTCGAAAGGATCGAGAACTCGACCCATCCCCCCGTGCGCTCCAGCCATACCCAACCCGACAGCGCCGAGGCGTCGTCGAGGGTCCCCGTCTTCGCGCGGATCCGGATGTCCCTGAGGCGATCCTTGAGGGTCCCCTGGCCGCCGGCGGGGAGCGACGCGCGCAGGGTCGGGCCCCACGAGGCGCCGTCGGCGTCCCACAGCAACTCGAGGATCCCACGGGCGGTCGCCCTGTTCGCGTAGCTGAGGCCGGAGGAGTCGTAGACCCTGAAATCTTGCCCGTGCATATCGGTGAAGCGGTCGATCGCCCTCGCGCCGTTCGCGATCGTGCCTCGACCCCACTCGTCGGCCCCGAGGTACTTGCCCAGCACTTCCGCCCAGAAGTTCCTCGACTTGAGGTCCATCCGTCGGATCAGTTCCCGGAGCGGGGGCGACGCGATCTGGGCGATCGGGCGGAGCCGCGCCGTTGGATGGCCCATCCCGGGCTTGTGACCGACCGCGATCCCGAGGAGTTCGAGGCGCGCGGTCAGCGTGGTCGCGGCGCGAAGCTCGGGATCGGTGACGTGGACCCCGCGATGATCCGTGTTCTCCCGATAGGTGAGGGCCGTCGGCAGCGGGATGTAGTCGGCGGGGAAGTAGTCCTTCCAGCCGCGCGCCCACCAATCCCTCGCGAAGGGCCCGGTGTTCCCCATCACGGACCCGCGGATCCGGTGGACGCCGGCATCCCGAATCGCCCGCGCGAGGGCGGCGATCCGGGTTCCGTCGATCCCGGGGTCTCCATGGCCGACGATCCAGAGGTTGCCGCGGATCACCCCGCGCGGCCCCGGCAGTGCTGTGGCGCTGGCGTTCGTGCGGATCGTCCGCCACGGGCGATACCGCTGCAGCAACGCCATGGAGAGCAGGAGCTTCTCGTTCGAGGCCGGCGGCCGTCCCACCCAGCCGAGGTGCCCGAACCACGAGTCTCCGTCCCTCCCGATCGCGACCGAGACGGGACGGTTCCCGATCACGGTTGTGATGTCGCGCATCCATGCCGGCTGGGTCGCCACTGGCGTTGCGTCCGGGCGCGCCCACGCTGGGTTCGCCGGCACGGCGATCGCGATGAACGCGGTCAGGAGGCAACGAGCGATCCGGCGGGCGCGGGCCATCGCGCGATGGTACCGCCGCATAGACTTCGCGCAGTCAGTTGAGGAGGGCGGATGTGAGGACGATCGAACGAACACGGGTCCACGAGCTGATGGAACGCGAACGAAGCCTGTTCCGCGACCGTCACCCCCGCTCGAAGGGGCTCGCCGACGACGCGCGGGCCTCGCTGCTCTTCGGCGTCCCGATGAACTGGATGACGCGATGGCCGGGTGACCATCCCGTGTTCGTCGATCGAGCCGAAGGCGCGCGGTTCTGGGACGTCGACGGCAACGCGTTCGTGGACTTCTGCCTGGGAGATACGGGCGGGATGGCGGGACACGCACCGAAGGTGTCCCTCGAGGCGATCGCGGACCAAGCGGCGCGAGGCATCACCCTGATGCTGCCGACCGAGGACGCGACGTGGGTGGGTCGGGAGATGGCTCGGCGCTTCGGTGTCCCGTACTGGCAATTCTGTCTGACCGCCACCGACGCCAATCGGTTCGCGATCCGATGGGCACGCCAGATCACCGGGCGCTCCAAGATCGTCGTCCACAACTGGAACTACCACGGGTCGGTCGACGAGACCTTCGCGACCCTCGACGACGACGGCAACGTCATCGAACGAGAAGGGAACCTCGGCAAGCCCGTGCCGCTCGCCGAAACCACCCGCGTGGTGGAGATCAACGACCTCGAAGGGCTCGAGCGAGCGCTCGCCGAACGCGACGTCGCGCTGTGCCTCTTCGAGCCGGCCCTCACGAACATCGGGATCGTGTTGCCCGATCCCGGATACCACGAGGCGGTCCGCGAGCTCTGCACGCGGTACGAGACCCTGTTGCTGATCGACGAGACGCACACGATCAGCGCCGGGCCCGGGGGATGCACCAAAGCGTGGAACCTGCAGCCCGATATCGTGACGATCGGCAAGACGCTCGGTGCGGGCATCCCCAGCGCCGCCTACGGCCTCACCGATGCGGTCTCGCAGCGGATCTACGAGCACACCGACTGGAAGAACGCCGACGTCGGTGGGATCGGCGGCACCCTCGCCGGCAATGCCCTGTCGCTCGCCGCGATGCGCGCGACGTTGGGCGAGGTTCTGACGGACGAAGCCTTCGAACGCATGATCGCGTTGGGGGAGCGCTTCGAGCAGGGCGTCCAGAGCGTGATCGAGGGTCGGGAGCTTCCGTGGCACGTGGTGCGCCTCGGCTGTCGGGTGGAATACCTGTTCCGGCCGGATCGCGCCCGGAACGGGACTGAAGCCGCGGCGGGGCAGGACGACGAGGTCGACCCGTTCATCCATCTGTACCTGTTGAACCGGGGTGTCCTGATGACGCCGTTCCACAACATGGCGCTGATGTCGCCGGCGACGACCGCGGAGGACGTCGATCGGCATACGGAGGTCTTCGGACAGATGGCGGAGGAGCTGGTGGGAGCCTGATGCCGGCGGTCGCGAGGTTCCTCTACATCACGATCGACGCGCAGGACGCGGAGCGGATCGCAGACTTCTGGGCCGCGGTGCTCGACACCGAGCGGGAAGAGGAACTGGACGACGGCCGCTTCCTGGTCCTGAGAGGTCGCGACGACCTGCCCGCGCTCTGCGTCCAACGCGTCCCCGAACCCAAGCACGGCAAGGTTCGCATCCACCTCGACCTCGGCGCTCCGGACCTGGCAGAGGCCACCACCCGGGTCGAGGCGCTCGGGGGCTCGTGGGACGGGGAGGAGCGGATCCTCGACGGCGTCGAGTGGCGGACGTTCGCCGACCCGGAAGGTCACGAGTTCGACATCCTTCGCGTCAAGTCGTCGTAGGTCGTTCCTCGGTCCCAGCATCGCCCGCGCGTTCGTGGAACTCGCGCATGAAGGCGGAGAGCGCTTCGACCCCTTCGCGCGGCATCGCGTTGTAGATGGAGGCTCGGATCCCGCCGACGCTGCGGTGGCCCTTGAGCTCCACGAGACCCCGCTCTGCTGCCTCGGCGACGAACCGTGCCTCGAGATCCTCCGACGGCAACCGGAAGGTCACGTTCATCAACGACCGCGAGTCCGCGCGCGCGTGCCCGCGATAGAACATCGGTGCCGCGTCCAGGATGTCGTAGAGGAGGTCCGCTTTCTCGCGATCGCGGGCGTGCATCTCGTCGAGACCGCCGACCTCGTCGCGAAGCCACCGGGTGATGAGCATCACGATGTAGATGGCGAAGACCGGCGGGGTGTTGTAGCGGCTGCCGTGTTCCACGTACGTCCGGTAATCGAGGACGGAAGGGAGACCGTCCGGGATGCGATCGAGTACAGCGTCTCGGACGATCACGACGGTGACGCCTGCAGGGCCCGCGTTCTTCTGCGCGCCCGCATAGAGGAGGTCGTAGCGCCCGATCTCGATCGGTCGCGAGAGGAAGTCCGACGAGACG
>Ga0070696_100001652_pt1 | contig 14612 bp, 10 predicted proteins | sample KBSK1253metaG_FD_65474 | JGI IMG/M metagenome (GOLD analysis project Ga0070696, IMG submission 65474) | Corn, switchgrass and miscanthus rhizosphere microbial communities from Kellogg Biological Station, Michigan, USA - KBS K1-25-3 metaG | ecosystem: Host-associated > Plants > Roots >... | reverse complement strand
CCGTTATTGAATGGAGCGAACCTGTTCGGACGCGGTTCCTCCGACATGAAAAGCGGTCTGGTGGCGATGATCTATGCCGTCGACGCCATTCGGAAATGCGGCATCGAACTGGATGGCAGGATTGCGATTACGCTGGTGCCGGATGAAGAAACGGGCGGCCGGCGAGGCTCTCAGTTCCTGGTGAAATCGGGACTGCTTGGCAAAAACGGCGTGGGCATGCTGACGCCGGAACCCACGAGCAGCGTGGTGTGGAACGCCAGCCGAGGCGCGATTACGATGCGCGTGACCGTGCGGGGAAAAGCCGCGCACGTGGGTCTCCAGCATGCCGGGCGTAATGCTTTCGATGCGATGGTCCGCGTCGCGCAACGCCTTGGCGAATTGAAAGCGGACGTCGAGTCGCGCAAGACGGAGTTTCGCATCACTCCCGAAGCCGCCCGGCGGTCGATTCTGATGATGGGCGGACAGTGTGGCGGCGGCACGAATTTCAACCTGGTTCCCGCCGACGCCTGGTTCACCGTCGAGCGCAGAATCAATCCGGAGGAAGACCTGAAGACGGAAAAGGCGCGCCTGCTGAAGTTTCTTGACAATCTGAAGCGCGATGGCGTGGATCTTGAAACTGAAATCATTCAGGAAGGGCAATCGTGCGGTGTGTCTGAAAACATCCGCTCGCCCGCGCGCTGGCCGAAGGAATTCGCAAGGTTACAGGAAAGACGGCGCGGTTCCAGATGTGTCCGGGGTTGCTCGAAATCCGATTTTACGCGGAGCAGGGCATGCCGGCGTTTGCCTATGGCCCAGGTCTGCTGCCGGTCTCGCATGGGCCACACGAATTCGTTCCCGTGCGAAACATTCACGACTGCGCGCTTGTCTACGCGATGACGGCGGTCAAATTTCTGGGGCCTGCGAAACCGACTTGATGTTAACAAGCTGTACGGAAAGCGTTTCCTGCGGGCTGGTCTCGATGGCAAGAATTTCCTTCCCGTCATTCACCAGCACGCCGCGCAGCTTTAAAGGTATTTCCGCGCCGCCGTCGATCGCCGGAAGCGTGAATTCCAGGCGAATGATACAGTCGGAGTCGACATCAAACGTTCCGGGCGCCGCCACCGACACCCTGTTGCCCTCACGCTCGAAGGATCGGTTCAGCGTAAATTTGCCTGTGCCGTCTGCTTCCACCAGGCCTTTCGCCGAAATGTTTCCCGACGCGCCGGCTTCCGCCAGCGGCGTGAACGCGCCGGAAAGCGTGAATGAGTACTGGCCGCGAAAGCTTCCGGTAGCACATGCGTTGGAAGATTTGGCGATCAGCCCGCGCTCGCCGGTCCCGCGATCGGTCTGGCGCACAGACAGCCTGTTTCCGGCTTGGTTCAGCGTACCGCTAAAGTTCTGGAATGCTCCGGAATCGTCCTGCAGGCTCAGAGAAACCGTGCAGTCGTTGTTCACTTTGTACGTGCCGGTGACCGGATTTCCCAACAGCAGGCCATTGAAATTGACCGATGAGTAACCGCTGATGCTCGAGTGCCCGTCGAATTCGATTCGGGCCAGGCCGGCAACCGGAGCTTCCGTCCCGGATATCGTCGTCACTCCCGACAATAGAAACCCGTAAGGTCCCTGCAGGTCTCGCTCGGTGCAGTCAACCGCGGAAAACGCCGGCAGCGTCGACAGGATCGAGAAAGCCAGTAACAGCCGCATTCTTGTGAGATGGGAAGCTCGCGGCCGCGGTTGCGAAGTCGTCAAAGAAACATTGAACCGCGTCCGATTCCGTACAAATTCCACTATGCGAGCAGCTTCTTGACCACATTCCCCTCGACGTCCGTCAGCCGGAAATCGCGGCCGAGGTAGTGGTAAGTCAGGCGCGTGTGGTCCAGGCCCAGGCAATTGAGCGCCGTTGCCTGCAGATCATGAACGTGGATCTTGTCTTCGAGAATCGTGAATCCGAAATCGTCGGTCTTGCCGACCACCTGTCCACCCTTGATGCCGCCGCCGGCCATCCACATGCTGTAGGCCAGCGGATGATGATCGCGCCCGGCATTTTCTGGATCGCTGGCTTTGCGGATCTCGACCATCGGCGTGCGCCCGAATTCGCCGCCCCAGATTACGAGCGTTGAATCGAGCAGTCCGCGCTGTTTGAGGTCCTTGAGCAGCGCCGCGGCAGGCTGGTCGGTAATGTCGCAGTTTTTCTTCAGCTCGCGGTTGAGATACGTGTGCTGGTCCCAACTTGCATGCATCAGCATTACGAAACGCACGCCGCGCTCGACCATGCGGCGGGCAAGCAGACAATTCGTCGCGTACGGGCGCGTGGGCTCCTTGTTGACGCCATACATTTCGAGCGTGCTCGGCGACTCTTTCGAAAAATCGAGCAGGTCGGGCGCGGCCATCTGCATCCGGAACGCCAGCTCGTAAGAAGCGATGCGCGAGGCGATCTCGACATCCGCCGTATCGGCGAAATGCTCCTGGTTCAGTTCGCGAACGGCGCTCAGCGTGGCCCGCTGCGTTTCGCGCGTGATGCCCGGTGGATTGGAAAGATACAGAATCGGGTCACCCGAATTGCGGAACGGCACACCCTGATAAGTGGACGGCAGAAAGCCGCATGAGAAGTTACTTTCGCCGCCGCTCGTACCCTGTCCCGACGTCATTACGACGAAGCCGGGCAGATTCTCGGACTCGCTGCCAAGCCCGTAAGTCACCCATGCGCCCATCGTCGGCCGGCCGAATTGAGTGGTGCCGCTCATGAGCAGCAGTTGGCCCGGATGATGATTGAAGGCCTCGGTGTACATGGAGCGGATGAGGCAGATATCGTCGGCGCAGGATGCCGTGTGCGGGATGTAATCGGAGTACTCGGCTCCGCACTGGCCATAAGGCTTGAAGACGCGCGGACTGCCCAACACCGCGGCACTCGGCTTGATGAACGCGAGCTTCACGTGCTTGGTCATCGATTCCGGCAGCGGCTTTCCTTGCCATTTCTGAAGCTCGGGCTTGGGATCGAACAGGTCCATCTGGCTGGGCGCGCCTTCCATGAACAGGAAGATCACGCTTTTCGCTTTCGGCGCGAAGTGTGGCGGGCGTGGCGCGAGCGGGTCCGTGCGCTTCGGCTGCGCGCCGCCCAGCATTTGCGCAAGCGCGATCATGCCGAGTCCTCCCGCTCCGTTGCGCAGAAATTCCCTGCGCGCCTGAATTCGCTGAAACGCGTCGAATGTCATGGCTACTCCCGTGTTATGAACTCGTCCAGATTCATGAGCACGCGGCTCACGCCTGCCCACGCCGCCATATCGAGCCGGCTCACGCCTTCGGGGGCGTACGGCGCCACTAACGCCATCGACTGATCGTCTTTCTGAAAGAGCGCCTTCTGTTCTTCGAAATATTTCTGAAGGCTCTCGAGCTCATGCGCGTTGGGCTTGCGAGCCAGAACCAGCTCGAACGCGTAGCTGAGACGGCTCTGGAAATCCGCCGGTGCTTCACGCAGGGCGCGCCCGGCCAGCGCCTGAGCGGCCTCGAAAAAGACTGTGTCGTTCAACAGATTCAGCGCCTGCAGCGGTGTGTTCGAGCGTCTGCGCCGCGTGCACGCGATGCGCGAATCCGGCATGTCGAAATTCCCGAGTTGCGGATAGGGCGAGGTGCGCTGGTAATGAATATACATCCCGCGCCGATAACGGTCCGGCCCCTCGCTTTCCTTCCATTTCAGACCGCTGCCGTAAGTCAGCTCCGACACACCAGGCGGCTGCGGAGGCTTGATGCTGCGCCCGCCGATTGCAGGGTTGAGCAGGCCGCTGGCGCTGAGCGCTTCGTCGCGAATCAGCTCGGCGGGCAAACGGAGCCGCGATTGCCGCGCCAGCAAAACATTATCGGGATCTTTCGCCTGCACGTCTTTGCGGATTTTGGATGCTTGCCGGTACGTCGCCGAAGTTACGATCAGCCGGTCGAGTGCTTTGCGGCTCCAGCCGCGGTCCATGAACTCGCTCGCCAGCCAATCGAGCAATTCAGGATGTGAGGGCTTCTCGCCCTGCGTGCCGAAATCCTCGGAAGTGCGCACCAGTCCACGCCCGAAATATTCCTGCCAGATGCGGTTCACCACAACCCGCGGCGTCAACGGGTTTTCACGCGACACCAGCCATCGGGCCAGCGCCAGCCGTGGCGGACCATCCCCGAGGTTGAGCGGCGGCAGCACCGCCAGACTTCCCGGCTCGACTTTTGCGCCGGGCACGCGGAAATCGCCACCCGTCGCAATGTGCGTTTCCGGCGGCGTCGCCATCTCGGCCATAACCGGCGCCTGGCTGAACGGCGGAAGCGCTGCTTGAAGCGCCGTCAGTTTGTCGCGCGCCTCCTTCAACTTGTCCTTCGCGTCCTTATCTTTGTCGATATCGGGCGTCTGGCCGCGAATCACGAAATAGTCGATGAAGGTATCCTGCAGGCGCTTGCTGCGATGCGCCGCATCCGACTCCATGATTTTTTGCCAGTAGTCGTAGCCTGCGCGAAACTCCGTGAGCGCGAAGTCCCACTCGACATCCTTGCCGGGATGCACGTGCGCCTCGCGCAGCTTCGATTCCCACGCGCCGGCCATTTCACCGATGTGATATTCGGCGAACAGTTCGTCGCGCTTGCGCTGATAATCCGGCAGCGCGCGCAAATACGGTCCGGTTTCTCCCGGCAGCGGCGCGTCGATGTTCTGTTCTTCCACCGGCGTCCAGAACGCCATCATCTGGTAAAACTCGCGCTGGCTGATGGGATCGAACTTGTGGTTATGGCACTGCGCGCAACCGACGGTCAGTCCCAGCCACACGGTACCGACGGTGCTGGTCCGGTTGATGAGCTGTTCGAAGCGATCTTCAGCGCGATCCACGCCGGCTTCGCGATTGGTGAAGGTGTTCCGCTGAAACCCGGTGGCGACTTTCTGCTCGACGGTCGGATTAGGCAGCAGATCGCCCGCAAGCTGCTCGATCGTGAACTCATCGAAGGGAACGTCGCGGTTGAGCGCCTCGATCAACCATTGGCGATAGCGCCACGCCCACGGCCGGGCGGGATCGCGTTCGTAACCGTCGCTGTCGCCGTAGCGCGCGAGATCGAGCCAGAAGCGGCCCCATTTTTCGCCGTAATGGGGAGAGGCCAGCAGCCGGTCCACCTGGCGCTCGTATGCATCCGCCCGATTGTCATTGATAAAGTCGGCCGTCTCCTGAGGGCTGGGAGGCAATCCTATCAGGTCGAGGCTCAGGCGGCGCAACAGGGTGACGCGGTCGGCTTCCACGGATGTCGCAAAACCCGCCGCATCCAGCCGGGCCGCAATGAACTGGTCGATCGGATTCCGAACCCACACACGGTTGCGAACTTCAGGTGGTGTGGGCCGGGTGATCGGCTGGAATGCCCAATGCCGGCTCTTTGGATTCCCTGCTGCCGGGGTTACTGCCGCCGCGGGCACCGCCGCACCCTGATCGATCCATGCGCGCAGCTTCGCGACCTGGTCCGCGGAAAGCGGTTCGCCCACCGGAGGCATGGCGAAGCCTTTTTTAGTGCTGGTGACGCGCTCGATGAGTTTACTGGCAGCGTTCTTACCCGGCTGGATTACCGGGCCGTTCGAGCCGCCTTTGAGAACCGCCTCGCCCGAATCCAGACGCAGGCCGGCCATCTGCTGTTGGGCGCCGTGGCAGCCCTGGCATCGGGATTCAAGAATAGGCTGAACATCGCGCGAGAATTCGGTTTTCGCCGGTTGGGCGTTCGCGGAAACGGCACTCAGAAGAATGAGGAATGGAAACCCGCGCATGGATGAGCCGGAGGTTTCGAGCCGGCATTTTCGGGCGCGCCGCCGGGTAAACCTCTTCGGGCACCCATTTTCTCACAATGCGGGAAATGCGGCCAACCGCTCAGGCGTGACGGGCGAGCATGCCCGGAAACTCCAAACCGATCTTGTACGTGATGATTCCGGGAAGGCAGTGACACACGCGCGCGCTTCCCATCAATCCGAGTTCTCTCGATCTCACGTAGATAGTAGAGCCAGGCTCGATGCACGCCACCGATCTCACCAGCGCCCCGGCGCCGCTCATCTGCAAGATTCGTCCGCAAGCAGACCGGCGCTTGCCACTCGGGTCCCGCCATGAGAGTACGAGCCAGTATCGCGCCGGAAAGCGGAGGTAGTACCTCCTGTCGGCCGGTTTGGATGGTCGTCGGAATAGCGATTTAAGCAACGGCATTGGCTCGAAATCAGTTTGCGCGATCGGGATGTATAAAGAAATCGGGTTTTGTCCCGGTGAGCCGGTGAGGATGGTTATTTCGGTAAATCCATCGCAGGATTCCGCCGGAAGAAATCGAACGGCCGCAGCTCGAATTCGTGCCAGGAAACGGGCATGACCGGCCAATCCTCGGGTCGCGGAACATGGTGAAATCCGAGGGTGTACCAGACAACGATATCGGTGTTTTCGATCGGCCGGTTGCCTTTCGTCCACGCCGGCAGACCGTCGCCGCCCTTACTCTGCGTGGGATAGTCGCCCGCGGCATGAAGTTCGCCCTCCTGGTAGGGCGTCACCCAGATGTGGTGATTGATAAATCCCGCGCGACGCCTCGGGTAATCGTCCGGCGCCATTAACGAAATCCCGTTGTGTCCCGGCTTGATTTCATAACTCACCGGATAGCCGAGGGGACCGGATACACCCGGGTTGATCACGCGCCACAGCGCCGGATGCTCCATCATCATCTGGAGCTGCGCGTCTTCTTCGACCTTGGCGATTTTTGACTGCGACACCCAGACGCTCTTGCGGGGATGGTCGGCGGGCAGCCGCTCAGGCTCGAGTTGATCGCGCAGAAAACTGTTGTTGGTGCCGTCGACATCCAGATCCAGCCGGAATGAGAAGAAATGGTCGTGGTTGACGCCGACCGTGTTCTCGGTAACGAAGTGGCCGTAGCGCCCATCGCGAGCGTCGCGGTCCTCGGCCGCTGTCCGGCTCCGGACTGCCTTCACCTCCACGGTTCCGGTAGCCCCCACGCCGATCCTGATGCTGCCATCCTGCATGAACGCCCAGTCAACGGCGTAATCATAATTCCCGAATTTCGCGATCATCCGCAGCACCAGATCCCGACGCCGCCGGCTTTCCACCTGCCCCGGTCCGCGGTTGTGGCGCCACATGGGCTCGGTCGATGCCCGTTCGAACAGGCATGCAGTTTGCGTGCGGACTTGCGGCACCCCGCGATGGTTGGCGAAAACCGCGTCGAAGTAGACAGAGTTCTCCGGGCAATCGACCCCGGCTTCGAGCGTGCTCGCCATGTCCCCGGCGACGTTGCCTTCCCCGGCATCGATAAAAGTCTTGTAATACCAGCCTTCGCTCGGGTCCATGTAGGGGACAAAGATTTCCGACAGCGACCCTTCGTACATGACCGAGCGATCCTTGCCGCCATCGGCGTAAGTTACGTTTGTAACGACCACGCCCATGCGCGGGTCGACGCGGAAGTGGAATTTCCAGTTCTGCCAGCTCACCTGATGGCCGTCCAGACGAAAACCATGCCCTGCGGGCTGCAAAATCGAAATCGGTCCCGGAACTTCGCGCGGCTGGCCCAGCGACTCGGCATCGTAGTCGGAATTGCCCTGCGGCACCGGCACCACGCCGGCATCGATGACGCGCAGAGCCTTCTTCTGGTCCGAATCCCAGACGACAACCACGCCCTCAATCGGGTGCGCTCCGTTGTTCGATGTCTTCAACCCCAGATGGCAGGTGACGCGTAACAGCCGGCGGCCCTGCTCTTCAGGCGTGCCGAAGTAACCGGGGGAATCGCCGCCGCAGCCGACCAGTTCCAAATCCTTGATACCGCGCTTGCGCATGGCCGCCTGAAACTCGGGGTTGGCCCTAACAGCCTCCTCAACGCCTTCTTCGTCATCCCCAATCAGCACGGGCTCCACGCCTTTGATTTCTTTCCACGACAGCAGCTTCTGATTCGCGACGTCCACCAGGGCTTCGAAAGTCTGCCGGCCCTGCTTGACAATGGCGAGCGCCTCGCGCCGGAAGGGCTCGCCCGGTTTCCACCGCAGCACCTCCTGCTTGGGCGGCTCGTGGATATTTACGCCGGCGTAGCGGGTGGCGGAGGTGACGTGTCCGGATGCCTGCAACGTTTCATAAACGGACCAATATTCTTTTGCGGTCAGCGCATCCAGCGGATGGCGCAACGGCTCGGCGGGACAAAGCCAGGTCGAGAACACCAACGTAGAGAGAACGCGGGCACAATAGCGAAAAACAGCTGTTTGGGGCATCTGAACTCCAGGATTTCGGGACGAGGCATTCTATCACGGCTAGTGAAAAACGCCGCCGGCGGCCGTTGGTGCTTGATCGCACAATTCACTGCATGTTAATATCGCGGGAACACTTAACTCAGGCCCTGGGCGGGCGATGCGAGTCCTTCAGGTCCCCAAAAAGTCAAGGGATACATGTTCGATCCTGACATCGCGATAATTGCGTTACTTTTGTTTCTGGTCCTGGCGGCTCTGTTATTTCCCGGCGGCCCGGGTACTCCGCGCCGCATCCCCGTCGAGCATTAGGCTACTTCACTCCGAGCGCGCAGACTGTTGAAACCGGCTTCATCTTCTTCACTTCCAGCCGAACGTCGGAAAAGCCCGCAGCCCGGAGATTTTCGACAAGCGCTTTGCCGGTTTCGCGTGCAGTACGCTCCGTTGCGCCCTTCGATCTCGGCTGAACGGCGACCGCAATCAGCCCGCCTCGCCGGAGCACGCGCCGCATTTCGGCCAACGCATCGACGGGTTGGTTCCAGAACTGCGCCACATTAATTGAGAAGGCGGTATCGAACCAGTTGTCGGGGTACGGGATCTCGTGGGCCGACCCGAGCTTCAGTTCCACATTTCCCCCGCGGATGGCGGCCGCATTCCGGCTTTGCGCCTGGGCGAGCATCACTTCCGAGTGGTCGATGCCGGCGACAAATCCGTCGAGCACCATCTCGCTCACACGCTTGATATCGATCCCCGAACCGAAGCCCACTTCGAGCACGCGGTCGTTCTGGCGGATTTCGAGCATGGGCAGCACCCACCAGCTGCGCTCTTTATTCTTGAGGGCCATCAGGTGGCCGACGGCGCGGCCGAGCATGCCGGTGGGATGCGCGAACTGCCCGCGCCAACCGTCCGGCCCGCAGGATGTCGGTACATCGATTGCAACGGATGTGGCTGGAACGTTTCTCATGAGTCCTCTCCCTGAAGGGTTACGAGGTTCAGACGCTCAAAGTTCGCGTTCGTTACGTGTGTTAAACGAGATTCGGTGTGGTGCGAAGCGCCCACCCACAACGTCGTTGTTCCCTTGCGATGCATTCGCTAGAATGGTCCTTTATCACATCTGCGCGGGCTGTATCGAGTGAAACTGCTTTTGGGAGATCTACTCTCAGTAGGGGCGCGGAGTGGAAAGGAACCCGGTTATTCATGATTTTTATCAGGCGCACTAGCCTGTTAGGCGCCTTAGTCTGTCTTCATAGCCTGCTCGCTTCCGCTCCGCTTTGGTCACAAGCCCAGCCCCAGGAGAATCAGCGTCCGGCAGAGGAAGCCAAGCCCGCGAAGGACCCGGCGAAGCCGCAGTCTGATCAAGCCAAGCCCAAGCCGGAGCCGCCCAAGCCGCAGGAGCCCAAGAAACCGAATCCATTCGAGAACGTGCAGGAGGCCGCGCCGGCTCCACAACAGCCCAAGCCGCAACCACCTGCTGCACAACCAGGCACGCCGCAGCTCGAGGCCCCCAAACCGGCCCCGGTATCCGAGATTGCCCCAGGCAACGTTGTCGAATCCATTGAATTCCGTGGTGCGCGCCGCGTGCCGCAGGATACCTTGCGCGCCCTGATCTTCACCAAGAAAGGCGACGTCTATAACGAAGAGGCGCTGCATCGCGACTTCATGGCCCTGTGGAATACGGGGCGCTTCGACGATATCCGGCTCGAGACCGAGCCCGGAAAAACCGGCACGCTCGTTCGATTCGTCGTCACCGAACGGCGGGTGGTGCGGACCATCAAGTACGAGAATATGAAGTCGGTCACACAGTCGGAAGTGCTGGACCGCTTCAAGGAGCGCAAGGTCGGGCTGACCGTCGAGTCGCAGTACGACCCGAATAAAGTGCAGCGCGCCGCCGTGGTGCTCAAGGAATATCTGGCCGAACGCGGGCGCCAGTTTGCGACGGTCGATCCCGAGATCCGCCAGATTCCGCCGTCATCGCTCGAAATCACGTTCAACGTAAACGAAGGCCCGAAGGTGAAGGTCGGTAAGATCGATATTCAAGGCAATTCCGTTTTCAGCGATCGCGTCGTCATCCGCGCGATGAAGAACCTTCATCCGATCGGCATTCCGCACTCCATCTTCCTCGAAAGCATGTTCGCGAAAACGTACGATTCCTCCAAGCTCGAAGAGGACAAGGAACGCGTCCGCCAGTTTTACCAGGACAAGGGCTATTTCACCGTCCGGGTACTGGATCATAAGGTCACGCTGCGCGATACCGGCGGAAAAGGATTTCGAATTCCCCTGTTCAAGCCCAACAAGCCGGGCAAGCGCGCCGACATCGATGTTCCAATTGAAGAAGGCAAGCTGGTTCACCTGAACAAGATGAATTTCGTCGGTGTGAAGCTGTTCCGCACCACGGACTTCCTGCAGAAAAACGTTTTCCAGATGAACGAGGGCGACGTCTTCTCGACCGCCAAGTTGCGCAAGGGCATCGAGCAGATGAAGAAGCTTTATGGCGAGTTCGGCTATATCGATTTCGTGCCCGAGCCGTCGTTCGATCCCGTCGCCAATTCGGACAAGATGGATCTCACGCTTACGGCCGATGAAGGCAAACAATTCTTCGTGCGCCGCATCGATTTCGCCGGCAACACCACCACGCGCGACAAAGTCATCCGCCGCGAGATTCTGCTCGACGAAGGCGATATCTTCAACAACCGGCTTTGGGAGCTAAGCGTCCTGCGGCTGAACCAGCTCGGCTACTTCGAGGCATTGAAGGCCGAGGAGGCCGCCACCATTCAGCGCAATACGCAAAGCAACACCGTCGATATTACGCTGAAGGTCAAGGAACGCGGCAAGAACTCGATCGGCCTGAACGGCGGCGTCTCGGGCATTGCCGGCAGTTTCGTCGGCTTCAATTATTCGACCAACAACTTCCTGGGCCTCGGTGAGACGCTCTCAATCGAATCCCAGCTCGGCAGCCGTTTGCGCGACGTGAGCTTCGGATTTACCGAGCCTTACTTTCTCGACCGGCCCATCCAGGTCGGCTTCGTGGTCTACCTGCGCCGGTTCAATTTCAATCAGGCTCGTGAAGTTTCCTTGCTCTCGGGACGGAACTTTATCCCCCTGTTCGATGCTCTCGGCCAGAACAATCTGCTCAATTACATCCAGAACGGACACGGCTTCAACCTCTCTGCCAGTAAGATGCTGCGGCGGAGTTTCGCGCGCGTCGGCATCACATTCGGTTATGACGATTCCCACATCGTAACCACCAGCACGGCCGCCTCGGCGTATTTTGATTACATCAATTTCCAGGGAGTCAACGGTCCGAATTCGCTGAGCGGCATCAAGACCGCCTCCATCACGCCGTCCTACAGCTACAACACCGTGAACCACCCAATCACCCCGACCGGCGGCAAGAGCCTGTTCATCTCGACGCAGCTCGCCGGCAGTTTCCTGGGCGGTAACGTGAACACTATCAGGCCGGTTATCGACTTCAAATATTTCAAGCCCAATCCGCTTCGCCGCAGCAACATTCTGGCGTTCCATCTGATGACGTCCCTGCTGACGGGCTACGGCGGCAAGGTCGCCCCGCCATTTTCCCGAACTTATATTGGCGGCGAGCAGGACATCCGCGGTTTCGAAATCTGGGGCGTCAGCCCGATCGCGTTTGTAGCCAGCGAAGCGTCCATCAACGTGCTCAATAACGACGGTACACCTCGGACGCAAAAGATCATCGTCAACGGCGCCCAGCAACTGGTCAATGCCACGCAAACCATTCCGATTTACCAGCTCATTTTCCCCGGCGGCGATACGCAGGTGGTTGCCAACTTTGAATACCGGATTCCTATTTTCGGCCCGGTTACGCTGGCCCCGTTCTTTGATGTGGGCCTCAACCGTATCCTGCTGACCGATCAGTTGCGCATGAATCCGGGGCGCGTGGCGGAATTGAACGAAAAGTACCCCCAGGCGGCTTTCGACGGCCGGGTCAAGATTGCTCCGGGTACTCAAAAGATGCGGGCCTCTACCGGGATCGAGCTGCAGGTTCTGCTGCCCGTGGTGCAGGCGCCATTCCGGATCTATTGGGCGTATAATCCTGCGAGGGTCGATCAGTTTTTGCAGCCGCCGATTGTGGCGGATCGTTCGTATTTCCCGAACAACGCGACGTTCATCAATTCGATCGCGTCGTTTGGCCGTGCTTACCCGTTCTTCGAAAAGAAAAGCACGTTCCGGTTTACCATCGGACGAACGTTTTGATCCGGCGTGAAACCACATAGAATTGAAGGAAAGGGATGACGGGACGAGCGCGAGACGCCGGTCCCGATCGTAAGGAGTATTAGTCGTGAAAAGGAAACTGTTAGTTTTACCGGCTCTCGGGCTGGGTTGCATTTTGACCGCGGGTGCGCAAACCGCGGGTAAGTACGGAGTCATCAACATCCAGAGCGCGATCGTGAGCACTAAGGACGGCCAGAAGGCCGCTGGCGAAATCCAGGGCAGGTTCACTCCCAAGAAGGCGGATCTCGACAGGCGCCAAAGCGAGATCGGCCAATTGCAGGATCAGCTGAACCGCGGGCGTAACACGTTGAGCGAAGAGGCCCGGCAGAAGCTGGTGCGCGATATCGATCAGAAAACCAAGTCGCTGAACCGAGATACCGAGGATGCGCAGGCCGAGCTCAGCCAGGAAGAGCAGAAGATCATGAACGAACTGGGCGGCCGGATCATGGCGGTGATCGACAAGTACGCCAAGGACAACGGCTATTCGTTGATCCTGGACGTCAGCTCGCCGCAGACGCCGGTGTTGTATGCCTCGAACGGCATCGACATCACGAAGGAGATTATCGACCTCTACGATAAGAACGCGCCGGCGCCGGGTGCGGCGGCTCCCGCGGCTACGGCACGTCCGCCGGCAACCAGGCCCGCTGTTCCGCCGGCGGCCAAGCCAAAGCAATAGCGGCAATAGAAAATTCAGGGGCTGACGGCGCTTGGCGTCCTGTTTACGCAGGCGGCGGCGTGCCGGGTATCGGGCGGGTATATAGTAAAGATATCGAGGGACGGACATGAAGACTAGCGCCGTACTTGCCTGGGTTACTCTTTTTTCCACGGTGGCATTTGCCCAACGTCATCGAAGTTTCGGGGTGGTTCAGTTTTCCACTCCGGCGCCCAGTACTTTCGGGTCAACGACGGGTTTCGGCCGGGTGTTGTTTCCCGGAACGGGTCATCCCCCCGAGCCCCGCAATCTGTTTTCGATAACCGACACAACCTTCGCCTCGCGACTCGGTGCGACCGTCGGCGGCGGCTTTGGCTTCGGGGGGCGCGGCTTCCATCGGTTCCGGCAGCCGGCCATAGTGCCCTACCCGATTCCTGTTTATGTGGGGGCGGGTTTTGCCGACTATCCCTATCAACAGGATCCGAACATCCCTCTGGTGCCGCAGCAGCCTGCGCCGCAGGTGATCATCAATCAGCACTTCACTCCCGAGCGCGCTACGCCGGTCATGCGCGAGTACACCGATGACGGTTCAGGCGGAATCCGCGTCTACGAGGCCCCCGGGCGCGCGCCGGTGGAAGCGTCCACCGAGGACGGCACCAATTACTACCTGATCGCCTTCAAGGACCACTCCATCTACTCGGCCTTCGCGTACTGGGTAGAAGGGGACACCTTGCACTACGTCACGCCGCAGCGTGTGCATAACCAGGCCTCCCTCAGCTTGTTGGATCGCGACCTGACCGAAAAATTGAACCGCGATCGCAGCATGCAGGTGAAGCTGCCACGGTAAGTCAGCGCACGCCGGCCAGGGTGCGGACGAAATCCACGTCGCCCTCAAGGAAATCGTAGCTTGGAAGTCCTTGGCGCGTTTCCCATCGGATCTCGCTGAAGACGCGGTTTTCGACCTCTCCGGTGAACTCTTTCACCTGGTAAAAAATCAGTCGAATGGGCGGGCGCGCGGGATAAGAGTACTCGTAATCGGCGATGGCGGCGCCAGTCACGGCGCGGATGCCAAGTTCTTCTTCGAGTTCACGGACAAGAGCGGCTTCGGGTGCTTCGCCCGGTTCGACTTTTCCTCCGGGAAACTCCCATTTGAGCGGATGTGACTGATCGGGTTTGCGGCGGCAGATGAGCACCCGGCCTGCCTGCTCGATTACAGCCGCGACAACCACGGTCACTAGTCGCGCTCCGGTTGCATAAAATATTGGAGCACACATTCGGATGTACACCCAGCGTATCCTCGACCATTTTCAGAACCCGCGCAATGTGGGCGAGCTTCCGCCCCCCGCGGTCACCGTGGAAGTTTCTAACCCAGCTTGTGGTGACATTCTGCGGTTGTCGGTGCGTTTCGACGGAGATCGCGTTTCCGAAGCCCGATTCAAGACGCGTGGCTGCACAGCGTCCATCGCGGCTGGATCTGTCTTGACGGAGTGGATTGCGGGCAAGACGCAGGCTGAGTTGGGTCAG
>Ga0070696_100001649_pt1 | contig 14635 bp, 10 predicted proteins | sample KBSK1253metaG_FD_65474 | JGI IMG/M metagenome (GOLD analysis project Ga0070696, IMG submission 65474) | Corn, switchgrass and miscanthus rhizosphere microbial communities from Kellogg Biological Station, Michigan, USA - KBS K1-25-3 metaG | ecosystem: Host-associated > Plants > Roots >... | reverse complement strand
CCCAGGGCGCGCACCGTCGCGACGATCTTGCGCGCGACGGTCTCGGGCGAGCCCACGTAGAGCGAGCCCACGGCGATCTCGCGCTCGAACTCGGCCCGGCTGGTCGGGGGCCAGCCGCGCTCGGAGCCGATCCGGTTCCGCATGACCTCATAGTGGGGCCAGAGTTGCTCTCGGGCCTGCGCATCGGTGTCGGCGAGGTGCCCCGGCGAGTGCACGCCGAGCGGGAGCCGCTCGTGGCCCAGCTGGGCGAGGGCGCGGTAGTAGAGCTCGACGTAGCCTGCGAAGCGGTGCGGATCGCCGCCGATGATGGCAAGGGTCAGCGGAAAGCCGTAGCGGGCCGCACGCACTACTGATTCCGGGCTGCCGCCGACGCCGACCCAGGTGCTGAGCGGCGGCCGCTCGACCGGGGGGAAGACGCGCATGCCCTCGAGCGGCGGACGCACCGTGCCCTTCCATCGGACCGGCTCGCCTTTGACATCCGCATCCCTGATGGCCGCGAAGAGTGCCAGCTTCTCCTCGAACAGGACGTCGTAGTCGTCGAGCGAGTAGCCGTAGAGCGGAAACGTTTCGGTGAACGAGCCGCGGCCGAGGATCACCTCAGCGCGACCGTTGGAGACGGCGTCGAGGGTGGAGAAGCGCTCGTAGACCCGGACCGGATCGTCGGTGCTGAGGACGGTGACGGCGGTGCCAAGCCGGATGCGCTCGGTGCGGGTGGCGATGGCGGCCAGGACGACTTCCGGCGCGCTGATGGCGAAGTCGGGGCGATGGTGCTCGCCCACGCCGAAGAAGTCGATACCCAGGCGGTCGGCCAGCTCCGCCTCGGCGACGACGTCGCGGAGGACCTGGGCGTGGGATTTGAGGCGGCCATCGGCGTCGGCAGTGACGTCGCCGAAGGTGTCGAGGCCGAGTTCGATATTTGACATGGCGGAGTAACCGACGGGCGCACCGAAGGGTTCCCCGGAGCAGGCGGTCGCCATTGCAGCGACCGGAAGCGAGCACTACTAGCCGGTTTGGTATCCAGGCCGTAACCTCCCTCGATTCTCTTCGTCCTTCCGCTCCGGCATCCAAATCGAACTCGGAAAAGGGGGAGGCCATGCGCTGCATCCCGTGGGTATCGAGCGTTCTCACGACCGGTCTGTTGCTGGCGGCCCTCCCGTCAGCTGCCGAAGGCCAGACCGATGGCCCGCCGAAGATCAGCCAGCGTCAGTTCACGGGCGGCAGTGCCAAGTTGACGATGACGGGGTCCGCCAAGATCGACGAGGAGATCGCGATCAACGATAAAGCGAGCTACGGGGACGGGACGATGACCTGGCTCCAGTACGGCGTGTCCGGCGCCGAACAACCCAACGTTCTCATCACCTACGGCGAAAGCGGAGAGATCGGCATCAGCGTCGGCAAAGGGAAGTTCGTCGTCACCGGCTCTATCATGGCTGGGGAGGAGTCCAACTGCTCCGGCAAGGCCCAGGCGACCGCGACGCTGGTCTCGGGCGAGTACACCTGTACCGGGGTAGCCTCGTACGAGCCCGGGAAAGGGATGGGAAAAGTCGACATCAAGGTCCGCTTCACTGCCAAGTCATAGGAGACGCGCTTCCCCAGGAACATTCGATCACGGCCGCGGCGGGGTGAACAACGCTGGGTGCGCCGCGGCCGCCCGCTTCCGCATCTCCGCTACGTCCTGCGTCATGGCGGCGGTCAGAGCCAGGTAGCGCGGTTCCCGTCTCACCGAGGCAAAGAAGGGGTCGAGACTCAGCCACCGCGCGTCCTTCCATCCGGCCCGGTAGCCACGCTCCAGCCAATCAAGTGCCGCAATGCTGTGCCCCTCGACGGCGTTGATCGCCGCCAGCTCCATCGGGGCCGCGAAGCCTTCAGCACCGGCGTCCAGGCTTCGTTGCGCGGCAGCGTTCGACTCCCGCCACAGCTCGGCGGCACGCCGGGTATCGCCCTGACGGTACAGGGTCAACGCATAGAGCGATCGCAACGACTCGGGAAACATCTGCCCGGCCGTCTTGGGATCCTGGCGAGCCAACGGCTCGATCAGCCGCCGGGCGTCGGAGTCTCCCACCACCACCGCCAGCTCCGCCAGGATAGGCGGCCCCTCGGTATCGTCGGGCTCGTTCCGCACCAGGCGACGGGCCCGCTCGAGGGCCGCCCGATTGGCGCCGCGCCTCAGGTCCAGCCAGGCCAGCATCCCCTGCACCCGGAGCTCGGTCGGCATTCGCCGCTCCGCGTCCAGCAGGAAGCGCGCGGTGGCCGAGTCGTCGTCGAGCTGAATCAGGGGCAGTGCGACGTGGTAGGCACCGTGCGGATGATTGGGGTCGAGCTGAAGGTTGCGCAGGGCCCAGTCCAGCGCCTCGTCGAAGCGACCCAGCGCGACGTACACATTGGCCAGGTCGGCCATGGCGCCGCCGTGGCTCGGGTTCAGCTCCAATGCCTTGAGATATGACCGCCGCGCATCGGACAGCTTGAGGACGATGCTCTGCAGATCCCCCAGCGCGAACCAGCCGTCGGCCAGCTCCGGGTCGAGCGCGATCGCCTTCCGCGCGGCGATGAAGCCAGAGTCGGTGTATGCCCGCTCTCCCCCCGCGCTCCGGAACATGTGGTTCCGCCCGAGCTGGGCGAAGGCCGCGGCAAACCCGGAATCCATCTGAATGGCCTGTCGCAGCAGCTCGGCGCGGGAAGCATTCTCTCCGCGCCGAGTGGGGTTCAGGTCCAGGGCCCGGAGGTAGAGCTGGTAGGCGGTCATGTTGGTGGTGGGGACATGGGCGACGCGCTTGGCTTCGGAAGCAGTGAGCGTGGCCTGAAGCGCCGCCGTGACTTTGTGGGCGACATCGTCCTGCACCGCGAACAGGTCGGAGAGTTGCCTGTCGTATTGCTCCGACCAGAGCGACTGGCCGGTGCGCACCTCCGTCAACTCCACGGCGATGCGGACCCGGTCGCCGGCCAGGCGGACGCTGCCATCCACCACGCTGCCGACGCCGAGGTCGCGGGACATCCGCTGCAGCCGGTCGCCCGCCGTGTCGTACTGCGCGGTCGCGGCACGACTCAGCACCCGGAGCGCGGCGACCCGGGAGAGCTGGGTCGCGATCTCCTCGGTCATCCCGGCGCTGAAGTACCGCTGCGCGGTATCCTGCGAGAGGTTGCGGAACGGGAGGACCGCCACCACCCGGAGATTATCGCTCGCCCCGCCTCCCCCCGCGTGCCGCGCGCCCCGGAGGTGCTTCACACCGAACACCCCCAGCGCGATCGCGAGGGCGGCGGCGGGGACGAGCAGCCAGCGCGACATGCGTCGGCCTGAGCGGCCCGGTGTCCGATCGGTGGGAGCCGTGAGTGCGGCCGCGAAGGCGCCCACAGTTTCGAACCGGTCGGCCGGCGTCTTGGAGAGCGCCCGGGCAACGGCGCGATCCACGGCCACCGGCACACCGGGCCGCGTCGTGCGCAGGCTCCGCACCTGCTCCGTCATCAGCCGGGCGACGATGACCTGCGCGGTGGGGCCGGTATGGGGCGGCTCGCCGGAGAGCATCTCATAGGTCACCGCCGCCAGCGCGTACTGGTCGGACCTGGCGTCGAGCGCCCGCGCGCCTGCAGCCTGCTCCGGACTCATGTAGTGCGGGGTGCCGAGGGAGAGCCCCGTCTCGGTGACGCGGGAGCCGCCGGCCTGGGCCACGGCCAGCGCGATGCCGAAATCGGCGATCACCGGCTGGCCCGACTGGAGGAGGATGTTCTCCGGCTTGAGGTCCCGGTGGATCACGCCGTGGGCGTGGGCGTAATCCAGGGCATTGGCGAGCAGGCCGACCAGGCGAACCGTCTCATCCACCGAGAGCTGACGCTCGCGCTCGAGCCGGGCGCGCAACGTCTCGCCTTCCACATAGGGCATCACGTAATAAAGGAAGGAGTGGGCCTCTCCGGAGTCGAACAGGGGGAGCAGGTTGGGATGCTGCAGATTGGCAGTGACCCTGATCTCGGCCAGGAACCGCTCGGCGCCGAGCACTGCGGCGAGCTCGGGCTTGAGGACCTTGATCGCGACCTTGCGGTCGTGCTTGAGGTCGTGGGCCAGATAGACGGTCGCCATGCCGCCCTGGCCCACCTCGCGCTCGATCCGGTAGCGGTGGGCGAGGGCTACCTGGAGGCGGCTCTGGAGCTCGGGCATCGGCTAGCGGCTGGGCGCAAGGCGATCGAAGGCATGCTGCAGGCCGATCAAGGTGGACCGCGCCGAGCCGCCGCTGAGCATGACGAAATGCTGATCGTCGGGGGCCACGTCGTACTCCCGGTAGGCATCACCGCTCACGAACGAGCCGGTGAACAGCAGGCGCCGCCCCGTAACCGCAAAGGAAGGGCTCAGTGCGACCGTGGCTGTCATCAGGCTGTCGCCGGAGCGGAAGAATAGCTCCCGCCCGCTATGGGCCCAGGCCGCCTCCGTGCCACCGTGGAGAGAGACCGGCACCCTGGCGCCAGGCCCCGGATAGGGCCGGACGTACACCTCCATCTGCCCGGTTTCGTCGGACTGGTACGCCAGCCACTTCCCGTTCGGTGAGAGCACCGGCGCGGACTCGCCGAAGGTCCCGGGAATGATGAGGCGCGATGCGGGAGCCGAATCGAAGACCATGCTCCGGATCCCGTTGCGGTCGCTCGCCTGTTCCTGGAACACCACCGCGTGTCCGTCGGGGGTCACGGTGCCGGCGAAACGGTTGCCGTTGGCCACGAGTAGGCTCTCGGGACGGCCGCTGCCGTCGGCCGCGATCCACCAGAGATCGTCGTTGCTGGAGTAGACCAGACGATGACCGTCGGGCGTCCAGACGGGCCGATTGTTGATCCCGCTGGTCGTGAGACGCGACCAGGTGCGCTGCGCGACATCGAGGACCCAGACGTCATTCGCCCCAGTCTGGTCGGTGATCCCGAGCGCGATCCGATCTCCATCAGGTGAGAAACGAGGACTGGCGAACATCCGCCCCTCGCCCGGCAAGGGGCTGGCGGAACCCGACCGCCCGACCAGGACCAGGCGTCGCGGGGAGTGCCCGCCGGCCTGAGGGTAGACGATGGCGCCGCTGGCCGAGACCGCCGCGCGCGAGACGAAGGCATCGGGCTGGGACACGTCCCGCGCGATGGTGACGGGCGGTCCGCTCGGCCGCCCCCGCTTCGCGTCGAAGGGCAGCGCGATCAGGCTGCCGTCCGAGCCGCCCAGGACCACGAATCCGGCAGCGACCCACCGCGGACCGAATCCCTGCTGATCGAATCGGGTGATGACATGGGTGTCGAGATTCAACGCCGCGAGGCGGCTGCCCGATCCGGTGAACGCTGAGAACAGCACTGTGCGGGTCCCGGGCACAAGCATCGGCCCCCGGAAGTCCTCGGCCGAGCTCGAGTCGCGCGCGATCTCGTAGGGCTGTCCACCCCGGGCTGACACCGCCATCAAGACCCGCGTACTGGGATTGCTGGAGGGCGCCGTATGATAGCGCAGGGTGTCGTCGCTGCCCCAGGAGAAGGCGTAACCGGTGCAGGAGTCGCAGATCGTCACCGGCGCGCCGCCGGCCAGCGGCAGCTTCACGATCCTGGCGCCATCCAGGTATCCGAGCCACCTGCCGTCGGGGGAAAAGAAGGGGTTGACCGCTCGACGCGCCCCGGCAACCGGCACCGCATCGAGCTTGTCGGCCGCGCGCAGCATCAGGCCGACCCGTGAGGTGTAGGCGAAGGCGGAGCCATCGGGCGCGTAGGCGATGCCGGTTCCGTTGTGGTCGGCCAGCGCGGCAGTGTCAGGAAGCGTCATGGTGTACCGCAGAACCACCGGCGGGTATCGGGGTGCCGATTGCCGCCCGACCAGGCTCGCCGCCAGGACACCCAAGCCAAAGGCGACGACTCCTACGATGGCCGCGGGGAGCCACCGGAATCCGCGCTGCCCGAGCCGGCCCGCCCTGGTCACCGCAGTGCGCCGGATGGCGCTCATCGGTGTCACCAGCGCCGCGGCGAACTCGGCAGCGGTCGCAAAACGGTCGGCGGGAAGCTTCTCCAGCGCCGTGAACACCGCGTCCTCTACCTCGTTGGGCACCCGCTCCCGCTGCCGCCGGAGCGACGCCGGCTTCTCGGTCATGACCTTGGCGATGATCGCCTGCGCGGTGCTGCCGGTGAACGGCGGGTCCCCCACCAGCATCTCGTACGTCATCGCCCCCAGGGCGTAGACGTCGGAGCGGGCGGTGATCTCGCGCTCGCCCATCGCCTGTTCGGGCGACATGTAGTGCGGCGTGCCGAGGCTCATCCCAGTCTCGGTCATCCGGCTGCTCCCGCCCGCGCTCGAAACCGCCAGCGCGATGCCGAAGTCGGCGACCAGCGCAGAGCCGTCATGGAGCATCACGTTCTCGGGCTTGATGTCGCGGTGGATCACGCCATGGCGGTGGGCGTAGTCGAGGGCCGCTGCCACTTCGGTCGCGAGACGAACCGCGTCATTGATCGGAAGCTGCTTCTCGCGACGGAGCCGGTCGCGCAGACTCTCGCCTTCGACGAAGGGCATCACGTAGTAGGCGGTGCCGTTCACCTCGCCGGAGTCGATCAAGCCGAGGATGTGAGGATGCTGCAGGGTGGCGATGGTCTTGATCTCGCGGAGAAACCGCTCGGCCCCGATCACCGCGGCGAGCTCGGGGCGCAGCACTTTGATGGCGACGCGGCGGTCGTGCTTCAGGTCTTGCGCGAGGTAGACCGTCGCCATGCCGCCCTGACCCAGCTCCCGCTCGAGGCGGTAGCGGTCGGCCAGGGCGTCGCGGAGGGCGTCCGGAACTCCGATGGGGAGCTCCTGGGTCGAAAGTCGGCTGATGGAGAACGGGTCGGGCGTCGTGAGGTGGTAAGTAAATGGTCAGGGCGGTGGTACGCCAGCGAGCTGGGTCGCGTGACCGGGGGCCCGGCGGGGTAATATCTTCTGAGGCCGCAACCGCCCACAGCCATCGGAGGCAATCATGAACCTGCTCAAAACTCCCATCTCGGGGCAGCTCAGCGCCGGCCTTGCCGTGCTTCGAGTCGTCACCGGCATCATCTTCGCCGCCCACGGCGGGCAGAAGCTCTTCGTGTTCGGGTTCGCCGGCGTCAGCGGCGCCTTCGCGAGCATGGGCGTGCCGCTCCCCGGCATCATCGGTCCGCTCGTGGGGCTGGTCGAGTTCTTCGGCGGCATCGCGCTCATCCTCGGGCTCCTGACCCGACTAGCGGCGCTGGGGGTCGCGATCGATATGCTCGGCGCGATCTTGCTCGTGAAGATCAAGGGTGGCTTCTTCGCGCCCGACGGCACGGAGTTCGAGCTCCTGCTCTTCGCGGCGGCGGCCGCCCTCGCGCTCATCGGCCCTGGGACCTACTCGATCGACAACGCGGTGCATCGGTCACCTTGAGCTGATTCCCAGCCTCGGCGCCGAGCGACGTCAGGCCGCCGGCGCCCTCCGTACCCTACTTGCTCTTCATGCTGCTGTTCCAAGTGTCCCGGTAGATCTTCCAACCACCGTCCACCTTCTTGTAGAGCGTCATGAACGGGCCGTGGTCCAGATGCTTGCCGTCGGCGTCGGTGGCCACCCAGCCGCCTGTCTCTAGAGCGTAGTTACCAAAACCCACGACATCTCCCTGGGTCAATGTGTTCTTGGCGCCCTGGGCTATATCCGCCGTAAAGAAGGCCTGGATGGCCGCGGTGCCGGAGACCGGTTCGGCTCCGGGTGCCAGGATTTTGGCGTCCTTGGTGTAGAGCGCCGTGACGGCAGCCGCGTCTCCCGCGTTGTAGGCCTTATCCCATGCCTGGTCCATCTTTCCGATTTGGGCACGAAGGTCTCCGCCGGCCTGCGCGAACACCGGGAGCGGTAACGCCAGGGCCAGCGCGAGAAGGCCCACTGTAGTACGGGGAGTCATAAGCCCTCCAGTCTTGGACTGGTGATCGTGCGGGAGTGTGGGGAACCTGCCGCCTGGCTCACGCTCGAGGCATAGGGGCGGCAATTTTCCAAGGTAACGCCTGGGCAGCGAAGCGCCACCGTGCGCCGTGGCTGCACCGCGTTGCCTAACGCAGGTCGGCCACGGAAGGCGATGGAGAACGTACCGCCCCGGTCTCCCGACGAGCATCCCGCCACAGCGTGGCCGCGGTGTAGCCGATGACGAGGACGACGAGGACGCGGACGGCATCCAGCGGGAGCGACTTCACCAGGAAGGCGGCCAGCAGCACGCCGGGGATGCCGCCCACGGCCAGGCCGATGGCGGCGGACCGGTCGTATCGCGTGGCCCTGAGAAAACGGATACTGGCCACCGGCATCAGGAACGCGCAGGATCCCATCATGATGGGGAATGCGGTCACCGGGTTCATGCCGAGGAGGCTGATCATGGCCATACACGGGGCGTAGAGTCCGATGCCGAGCGTCATCAGGGCGCCCAGCAGTGTGTTGCCGAGCACGGCCGCAACCAGGGGAACGCCGTGGAGGCCGAGCGCATCGCCGCCGCCGGGGAAGATTCCGGTCATGCGGAGCACGATGAACACGGCGGTGACCAGGAGCGCCATGGCCATGCCCCGCTGGATCCGGCGCTTGTCCCAGCCGCTCACGATGCCTGCGCCGAACCAGGCGCCCACGACGGAGGCGCCGATGAGGAGCGCCAGGGTCTGCCGGTCCACGGCGATGGCCGTGATGTAGATGATGGCCTGGACGATCGTGGGCGGCGTATGACCCACGTTGAGCGTGCCCGGGATCAGCTCGTCCCTCACCAGGCGCCGCGCGCGGAACGCGGCCGTGGTCGGGGCGAAGGAGCCGATGCCCAAGGTGTCGAAGAAGTTCGTGATGAAGCCGAGGAGCAGGCGGTCGATCATCGGGTCTCTCCAGGAGCTGCACTCGTGGCCGGGAACACTCGGGCCCGGCCCTTGGCTCCTCCGTACGGGATCGGATGAGTAACTCTAGTGTACCCAGGACGGCGCGCTCGCGCCGTAGGTCCTACTGGTGATCCGGGTGAGGCTCCCGCCCCTCGAGCTGTTCGGCGGTGTTCTGTTGGGCCAGACGAAACCATCTGCGGCAACCGCCCGTCTAATCCTGGAGCACGGATCAACTCCAGATGAGCCACAATGCGAAAGGATCAGAGTATGGTCATCAAGGTCTTGGCTCCCATAGCGGTTACCGGTCTGTTACTGAGCGCCACGATGGGTCCCACGCAGGCAATCGCGCAGCAGGTGGTGCTGGCCCAGGACAGCAGCTTCATCCAGACGGCCGGCAGTCTGGGTCTCCTGCAGGTGAAGCTCGGCAAACTGGCCGAGAAGAAAGGGTCCAGCTCCGTCGTCAGGGATTTCGCTCGACGAATGGAGGCCGACTATTCGAAGGTGAACGAGGAGCTCGCGGCCGGGGCGAAACAGGCGGCCTACCCCGCGCCCGTCATGCTGCGACAACACAAGCAGGTACTCGAGCGATTCGTCAGCATGGGCCGCTCCTCCTTCGACAAGAACTACATGGCCGAGATGGTGAGCGACCATGGGGAAGCGGTGCATCTGTTCCAGCAGGAATCCGAGAACGGCCGGGTGGCGTCGCTGAAGCAGCTGGCCTCGACCACGTTGCCGACGGTGCAGCAGCACCTGGCGCTGGCCACCCAGACGGCCAGCTCGGTCGGCGCGGACGTCACCGCCTCGACCTCGCGCGAGCGGCAGGGGTCCTAGTCGGGGACCTCGGACCGGACGAGCGCGGAGGGGTAACGCGCAACAGCGGCAGGGTGAGCCCTGCTGCGGTTGCGCGTCGTCTAGCACCCAGTACACATCCGAGGAGGACCTGACTAGCCATAGCATGGCGCGCCATGCAATTTCCGTCCTCGAAGTGGCGCCACCACCTGCGTTCCCCTTCCACCAAGCCGGGGCCGAGTGGCCGACCTCAAAGCTCTCCTGGAAAGCGAATTGGTTGGCCGGTACACCATCGACCGGGAGCTCGGGCGAGGCGGCATGGCGACCGTGCTGCTAGCTCACGATCTCAAGCACGACCGGCTGGTGGCCCTCAAGGTGCTGCATCCGGACCTGGCGGCCGCTCTGGGCGCCGAGCGGTTTGGGCGTGAGATCCGGTTGACCGCCCGACTCCAGCACCCGCACATCCTTCCCGTGTTCGACTCCGGCGTCGCTGGCGGCCAGCTGTGGTTCACGATGCCGTACGTCGAGGGCGGGACGCTCAGGAGCCGGTTGCGGCGGGAGCTGCAGCTGCCTGTGGGTGAGGCGCTGCGGATCACGCGGGAGGCCGCCCAGGCGATCGCCTACGCGCACGCGCAGGGCGTGATTCACCGTGACATCAAGCCCGAGAACCTCCTCATCACGAGCGACGGCAACACGCTGGTCGCCGACTTCGGCATCGCGCGAGTCGTGGGTGAGAACAGCGAGCGGCTCACCGAGACCGGCCTCTCGCTCGGCACGCCGGCCTACATGAGTCCCGAGCAGGCGAGCGGCGACCAGGCGCTCGATGGGCGGGCCGACGTGTACAGTCTCGCCACGGTGCTTTACGAGATGCTTGCCGGGGAGCCACCGTACACCGGCCCCACAGCGCTGGCGATCATGACCAAGCGCCTTACCGACCCGGTGCCCTCGCTGCGCCGCCTCAGGCCCATGCTGCCGCCGGCGATCGACCAGGCCGTCATGCGGGCGCTCTCGCCGATTGCGGCGGATCGCTTCGCCACGGCATCCGAATTCGCGCAGGCACTCGAGCGGGGCGCCGGCAGCGCCGAAGCGATAGCGCTCGCGCCGGTCCAACCCCTGAAGATCCCACCGCCGCCGATCGCCACAGCCCGGCGCGCCGGGCGCCCGCTGCCGGCCCGCCTGGCGGGTCTGGGCATCGGCCTCGCGGTGGCGTTCGGCCTGCTCTTTACCTGGCGACAGGCCCACCCCCGCGGCGGCAGCACCGGACCGGCACATCTCGCCGTGCTCCCGTTCGAGAACGAGGGCGACTCGGTAGACTCGTACTTCACCGACGGCATCACCGACGAGCTGCGAGGCAAGCTGGCCACCCTCCCGGGGCTCGAGGTGATCGCGAGCCGCAGCTCCAACGCCTATCGTCGCACGACCGAGAGTCTGCCGGAGATCGCGCACGATCTGGGCGTCACCTACCTGCTGATCGGCAAGGTTCGCTGGCGAAAGGCGGCGCACGAGCCGAGCCGGGTGCAGGTGAGCCCGGAGCTGGTTCGGATCGTCTCTGGAGCGCCGCCGACCACCAAGTGGGCTCAGCCCTTCGACGCGCCCCTCACTGACGTCTTCCAGGTGCAGGCCGACATCGCGAGTCGAGTCGCCTCGGCGCTCGACCTAGCCCTGGCGCCCAATGTGCCGCAGTCACTGGCCGCGCCGACGACCACGAGCGCCGAGGCATACGATGACTACCTGCGGGCCAACCAGTACTACGACCGCGCGACGATCCCGGACTTGCGGCTCGCCAGTCAACTGTACCGGCAGGCGATTGGACGGGATTCCTCCTTCGCGCTCGCGTGGGCGCGCCTCGCGCGGTCTGAGGCCTTGCTGTATCGGCTGCGGGCGGACCGCTCGGCTGGTCAGCTGCAGCGAGTCGAGCAAGCAGCCCGCCGTGCCTTGACCTTGACTCCCGAACTGCCGGAAGCTCATGCCGCGATGGGGTACTACTACTTCTGGGGCCGTGCGGATTTCGCTCGGGCGCTCGAGCAGTTCGAGCTCGCATCCCGCGGAGAGCCGAACAATGCAGAGCTGGCCGATGTTGTGGGACTGGTTCTCCGGCGCGAGGGGCGATGGGATGAGGCGATCGCCAGCCTCGAGCGCGCATCGGCTCTTGACCCGCGCTCGAGCTTCGTCCTTACCGATCTGGGAGAAGAGTATCTCCTGATGCGGCGCTACACCGAGGCGGAGCGGGCGCTGGATCGAGGCGCGGCGCTGAGCCCTGACGTGCCGTTTGCCTACGACCTCCTCATGAGGCACTATGTGAACCGCGACGGCAGCCTCGAGAGATCGCGGCAAGTCGCGCGGCAGGCGCTCAGCCGGATGGCCCCGGGACGCCTGTTCGGGTCGGGATACCGGGAAGTGGGAATGCTAGCGCTCTACGCGCTGATTGTCTCCGACAGCGCCTTTCAGACGGAGCTCGCGTCGCTGACCCCGGCGCTCATGGGCAACGATACGCTTGGCTACTTCGCGTTTGAGGCCAGTCTCTTCCGGTATCGGAGCGAGCGAACGCTGGCTCGCGCGTACGAGGATTCGGCTCGGAGCACGGCCCTGCGCGTCAGCACCCGGCACGAGGAGAATGCGTTCACGGAGGCGCAGCTGGCGCTGGCCGACGCGTATCTGGGACGGCCGAAGGAAGCGGTCGAGGCGGGCAAGCGCGCCGTGATGCTGACGCCGGTCTCGAAGGACGCGGTCTTCGGCCAGGAGGGTCCGATGGCGCTGGCAGAGGTATACGCGGTGCTGGGTGATGCGGACGCGGCCGTCAGCCAGTTGAAACCACTGCTCGCCGTTCCGTCCTTCGTGTCTGCTGCCTGGCTGCGAATCGATCCGGTGTGGTCGCCGCTTCGGGGGAATGCGGAGTTCGAGCGGCTAGCGAGGCGAAGCTAGCGCCCGTCCCACTCACCGCGTGTCGTACGGCGACGGAGGCGCGTCGTCCTCCCCCGCCTCGACCAGCATCGTTTCCAAGTCGAGATCCCGCTGCACCCGCCGCAACACCTCGTCGCCGATGGCGCCGCGGTCCCGGAGCTGAATCAGCGCCCGCCGCTCGGCCTCGATGATCGCCTTACTGAGCCGCCGGTGCCCCCTCGCCTGGCGCTCCGCCCTGGTGCCGTCCCGGTCCGCCAGCGCCAGATGGTCCGGGTCCTCGGCGCCGTGCACCTCGCGGTCCCGCGCCGACCAGCGAGCCACCCGGGCCGCATACTTGCGCCGGAGGACCCGGACCACGTCGGGATTGTCCCCCTCGCCGCCGCGCTCGCTCTCCAGCTCCAGCTGCCTGAGCCCCGCCTCAGCGGCGACCCTCCGGGCGTGGGCCTCCTCGTGGTACAGCTCGCCGCTGTCGCTCAGCCGGAGCCAGTGGAGCAGCGGCTTGAGCGTGAGCCCCTGCACCACCAGGGTGTAGAAGATGACCGCGAAGGTGAGGAAGATGATGAGGTCGCGCGCGGGGAACGGCGCGCCGGCGGCGGTCGCGAGGGGCAGCGCCAGCGCGATCACCAGCGAGTCGCCGCCGCGCATGCCGGCCCACCCGATGAAGGTGGCGAAGCGCCACGAGGGCGGAGCCTGCCGCCGCCGGCGAGGCAGAATCCGGAGCAGGAGCACCGATGTGAAGGTGTAGAACAGCCGCACCGCGATCGCGACCAGGGTGACGACCGCGCCGTACCCGATCAGCTGCGCCAGGCTGTGCGAGCCGAGCCCGTGCAGGACATACGGCAGCTCGAGCCCCACCAGCATGAAGATGAGGCTCTCGAGAAGGAACTGAACCATGGTCCAGGTCCCCTCGGCTTGCACCCGCGAGGCGGCGCGGGTGAAGCGCGGTCCCCGACGGCCGAGGTAGAGGCCCACGGCCACCGTCGCCAGCACGCCCGACAGCCCAAGCTGGTCGGCGGGGATGTAGGCCAGGAACGGCGTGAGCAGCGAGATGGTGTTCTCGATGATCGGAAAGCTCGCGCGGCGCCGGGCCTCTCCGATCAGCCAGCCCACGCCCAAGCCGAGGATCACGCCGCCCGTGCCGGTGACCAGGAACTGGAGCGCCGCCCGGGCGGGGGAGAAGGCGCCGGTCACCACCGCCGCCACGCCGATGCGGTACGCCACCAGCGCTGCGGCGTCGTTGACCAGTCCCTCGCCCTCAAGCAGCGTGACCACGTCGCGCGGCGCGCCCAGGCGGCGGAGGATCGCGACGGCGGCCACGGGGTCCGGCGGCGAGACGATGGCGCCGAGCACGAAGGCGGCCGGCCAGGTCAGCTCGGGCAGCAGGGCGTGGGCTGCCCAGGCCACCGCCACGATCGTCAGCAGAACGAGGAGGGTGCCGTAGCGGGCGATGGCTCCCAGCCTTGCTCGGAAGTCGCGGAGCGAGGTGAAGAAGGCGGCGATGTAGAGCAGCGGCGGGACGAACAGGAGGAACAGCGTCTCGGGCTCGAACCCGATCCGGGGCAGGCCCGGGATGGTCGCCAGCGCGAGGCCGCCGAGCACCAGCAGGACGGGGTGCGGGACGTCGAGCCGGCCGGCGACAAGGCGCAGGCCCGCGGCGGCGATCAGGAGGACAACGGCGAGCTCGACACCCTGCATGAGGCCAATCTACATGTCTTCGACCGGCCGCACCTCGCACTCCCCTTCGAACGCCGGCCAGTGCACCCGATGCAGCTCCATGAACTGCCGAGCGACCTTCATCGCCTCGTCCCGCGAGGGGACCTCGACCAAGGCATAACCGCCCACGACCTCCTTGGCCTCGGTGAACGGACCATCGGTCACCTTGAGCTGATTCTTGCTCGAGCGAACCCGAAAGCCCTCGGAGGTAGGCTTGAGTCCCCCCGTATCCTTCAGGATGCCGCTCTTGAAACTTTCCGTGACGAACTCGCCCATGGCGTCCAGGAGCCCCTGGGGGATGGGCTGCCCTTGATAGCTCTCCGAGTGTTTGATGAACATCAGGTACTTCATCGGTCGGGTCTCCAGTCGAAGTGAATGCCAGCTATGATAGTCGGAAACGGCTCGCCGGCTCGCGCCTCCATCAAC
>Ga0070696_100001645_pt1 | contig 14655 bp, 12 predicted proteins | sample KBSK1253metaG_FD_65474 | JGI IMG/M metagenome (GOLD analysis project Ga0070696, IMG submission 65474) | Corn, switchgrass and miscanthus rhizosphere microbial communities from Kellogg Biological Station, Michigan, USA - KBS K1-25-3 metaG | ecosystem: Host-associated > Plants > Roots >... | reverse complement strand
CAAAACTTGCCGCGGCGCATTAATTCGATTCATCACAAGGTGGGACAGACATTCCTGTCTGTCTCGCCTGCTTCCTCCCGGAGAAACGGCCAATGCCGTCCTACAATCTCGCCATCGTCGGCATGGGCAACGTCGCCCGCGCGCTTCTGCGGTTGCTCATTTCCAAAGAGACCGATTTGCGCCGGCGTTACGACATACGCTGGCGGCTCACGGGAGTCGCGACGCGCCGGACCGGGTGGATCGCTGATCCCGACGGCCTCAACCCGCTTGCAGTTCTTCATGGTCACTCTCTGATTCAGCATGGAAACACGGGGCAGCCGCGTAACCTCCGAGAGTGGCTGGAAAAAACGCGCGCCGATGTTTTTTTTGAAGCGACCTCACTCAACGTGAAAACCGGCCAGCCGGCCACGGAACACCTGAGGATGGCACTCGAATTGGGCATGCACGCCATCACCGCAAACAAGGGCCCAATCGTTCACGCTTACCACGAGCTCACCGCCCTAGCGAGAGAAAAGAACAGGCAATTTCTTTACGAGTCCACGGTCATGGATGGCGTTCCGGTGTTCTCGATGTTTCCGAATGGCTTGCCCGCCACGGACATTCGCGGCTTTTCCGGAGTGTTGAATTCGACGACGAACGTCGTACTTACCGAGATCGAAAAAGGCCGTTCGGTGGACGAAGCCGTGAAGCGCGCGCAAGCCATGGGCATCGCGGAGACGGATCCAACGGCTGACTTGGACGGCTGGGACGCAGCCGTGAAAGTCGTCGCGCTCGCGGTAGTTTTAATGGGTGCGAACGTGCGGCTCGAGCACGTGCAGCGCACCGGCATTCGCGAGCTTAGCGAAGAAAAAATCCGTTCCGTCCGCGCCGCGGGGATGCGCTACAAGCTGGTTTGCCGCGCGGATCGCCGCGGCGACGGCGTGGATTGCAGCGTGCAACCGGAGATTCTGCTGGCTTCGGATCCCCTCGCCAATCTCGAGGGCAGCAGCTCGGCGATCCGTTTTGACCTGGACGTTTTCGGGTTATCGTTCGTCGAGCACAATCCCGGCATCGAAGCCACGGGCTACGGCCTGCTTGCCGATTTCCTGCGGGCCGTGCGCCAGTGAGACGCTAGCCGGCGCGCGTTCCGTTGGGAACCGGCCGCTCCGGGACCGCCAGCGCCGGAGTCACCCCGTCGGCGTAGCCGATATCGAACAGCATTCCTTCCGAAATTTCGCCGGCCATTTTCCGCGGTTCCAGGTTGAGAACGAACAAGGCCTGGCGGCCCTCCACTTCACGCGGATTGGCGCGCTCTTTCCTGATTCCAGCCAGAATGGTGCGCGTGTGATCTCCGAAATTCACGGTCAGCCTCATTAATTTTTCGGAGCGGGGTAATTCTTCCACGCGTTCAATGGTGCCCACGCGAATGTCAAGCGCTTCCAGGGCTGCGATGGTCACAAGCGGCTTCACGGATGCGGGAGTAAATTCATTCAAGGCTCACCGCCTGTAGTCCGCTGCATAAGCCGGTAGAGGAATTCCCAGATCGCATTTTTCATCGCGAACTGGCGCCCCGGCAGCGACGTGCAGGGGAATAACGCCTGCCCAAACGGAAAGAGCGTAATCGGCGGCATCGTCCTCAGGCGGGCCCACGCGCACTTTCGCGGAAGCTTCCGTCAGCGGCAGTCGCAAAATGCTCGTGGACTTCAGCTCTTTCTCATTCGGCTGCCGCGCATCCGTCCAGCGGCCGGGCAAAATCTTTTCCGTGAACCCGCGCAGGGCTTCAAGTTTTTCTTGCGGCGCGTCAACGAGTGTCGCTTTGCCCAGAGCTACGACCGAGCGGTAATTCATCGAGTGATTGAAGACCGACCGCGCGAGCACGATCCCGTCCGTGAGCGTGACCGTCAAACAAACGTTCGCGCCCTCACCGACGCCGCGCAGCATCCTGCTAGCGGCAGAGCCGTGAAAATAAACTGCATCGCCGATGCGTGCATAGAGCGTGGGAATTACAAACGGCTGGCCGTCCGCGCAAAAACCGACGTGGCATACCAGCCCTTCATCGAGAATCTTGTAAATCGTTTCGCGGTCGTAGACTCCGCGCTGCGGCTCGCGCAAAACCCGCGTTCGCTCGGTCGGCGTGAAAGATTCGGACACTGTGCACCTCATGGAGAAACGTGGCGCGGAGCGGCCGGTTCGTGGCCGCTCATTTGATTTCTAGCCGGCGCCAAAGCGGCATGAGTGAGGAACAACCGCTTAAATGCTAACACGGCTGCGCGCGGCTTCATCCTCGGCCCGGCCTGTGAGAAACTAGCGGGCGGAGAAAACGATGAGCACACCCGTGATGCATGGAACAGAAAGCAAGCCGCTGGATGTCGCCTGGGTACGGGCGCAGTTCCCCTCGCTGCAATTGCAGGTGAACGGCTACCCCGCGGCGTTTCTGGATGGACCCGCGGGCACGCAAGTGCCCAAGCAGGTGATGGACGCGGTTCAAAGCTATTTTCTAAACTCCAATGCCAACACCTGCGGCGCGTTTGCCACCAGCCGCAGCAACGATGCCATCATCGCCTCCGCGCGCGCGGCCATGGCCGATTTTTTCAATTGCGACAAGGATGAAATCGTTTTCGGGCAGAACATGACGACGATCACGTTCGCGCTCTCGCGAGCGATTGGCCGTGAACTCAATTCTGGCGATGAAATCGTCGTGACCACGCTGGACCACGACGCAAACGTCGCGCCGTGGCGCGCCTTGGCAGAGCGGGGCGTAGTTATTCGCCAAGTCGGCATTCGCGAATCGGATTGCACCCTGGACCTCGAGGACTTGAAGAAAAAAATAACCGCGAAAACAAAGCTGGTAGCCGTGGGCTATGCTTCGAACGCCGTGGGCACGATCAACCCCGTCGCCGAGATCACAAAACTAGCCCACGCTGCCGGCGCTCTGATGTTCATCGACGCGGTCCATTACGCGCCTCACGGCCCAATTGACGTGCGCGCCCTCGATTGCGATTTTCTGGTGTGCTCGCCCTACAAATTTTTTGGCCCGCACATGGGCACGCTTTACGGCAAGCGCGAACATCTGCTGCGCTTCCGTCCTTACAAAGTGCGCCCCGCGCCGGATTCGCTCCCTGACCGCTGGGAAACCGGCACGCAAGTGCAAGAACTAATCGCGGGCATCGGCGCGGCAGTCGATTACCTCGCGGAGCTGGGCAGGAGATGCGATCCCACAGCAAAGGACCGCCGCAGCGCATTGCTTGCGGCCTACTGCGCGACGCGCCAACACGAGATGGCGTTGCTCTCGCGTCTGGTCCAAGGGCTGCTCGCAATTCCAGGCTTGCGATTTTTCGGCATCAGCGATCCGAAACAGTTTCACCAACGCTGCTCGACGGTTTCCCTGCGTCTCACCAATTACACTCCTACGGAAATAGCGACATTCCTGGGTGAGCGCGGCATCTTCACCTGGGACGGCAACTATTACGCATTGAACTTGACGGAACGCCTCGGCGTCGAAGCCATCGGCGGCCTCCTGCGAATCGGACTCGTTCATTACAACACTTTGGAAGAAGTGGATCGTCTCCTCGCCGCACTACAGGACATTGCAGCGCGATAGTCCTCACGCAATCACAATGACCAAACGACCAAAACCAATTGTGCTGACCGTGCTCGACGGCTGGGGCTATCGCGCGGACACAAAAGGCAACGCCATCGCGCTGGCGCGCAAGCCTGCCTATGACGACCTGCTCAAGAAATTTCCCAACACGCTGATTCACACGGCGGGTCCTTACGTCGGATTGCCCGAAGGCCAAATGGGCAACAGCGAAGTCGGCCACATGAACATGGGCGCAGGCCGAATCGTGCACATGGACATTACGCGCATTGACCTTCTGATCGCCAACAAACAATTGCAGAGCGTGCCGCTCTTTCAACAAGCGATGGAGCGCGGGCGGCAGCGCCAGCTGCACTTGCTCGGTTTGCTGAGCGACGGCGGCGTGCACTCCCATATCCAGCACCTCTTCGCGCTGCTCGAAATGACCAAGCAACAAAAGGTCGAGCGCGTCTTCGTACATTGCTTCATGGACGGGCGCGACACGCCGCCTAACAGCGGCCGCGACTATGTCCGCCAATTGCAGCAAAAAATGCGCGAACTCGGCGTCGGCGAAATAGCAACGCTCACGGGCCGCTATTATGCGATGGACCGCGACAACCGTTGGGAACGCGTGGAGTTGGCTTACCGCGCGGTGGTTCACGGCGAGGCGGAAACGCATTCAGACGACCCCATCGCGGCACTCCAAAAAAGCTACGAACAAGGCGTCACCGACGAGTTCGTGAAGCCCATCGTCATCACCAAAGGAAACGGAGCGGCAGCTGCACCGATCGCCACGATTCGCGATGACGACGCCGTGATCTTCTACAACTTCCGCGCCGACCGCGCCCGTCAAATGACCCGCGCTCTGATCGAACCGGGCTTCGACAAAATCGCCGACGCGAAACGTCCCAAGAATCTCTTCTACGTGGCCATGACCCAGTACGATAAAAATTGGCCCTGGCTGAACTACGTCATTGCTCCGGAAAAACTCGAGCACATCCTCGCCCAAGTCTTTGAAGAGCTTCAGTACAAAAACTTGCGCTGCGCCGAAACCGAAAAGTACGCCCACGTCACCTATTTTTTCAACGGTGGCGTCGAAAAACCCTTTGGCGGCGAAGAGCGCATTTTGGTGCCCTCGCCCAAAGTCGCCACCTACGACCTCAAGCCGGAAATGTCCGCCCAGGGAATCACGGACACGGTAGTCAAAGCCATCGAGAAGGGCGACTTCGACGCCATCATCATGAATTACGCGAACGCGGACATGGTCGGCCATTCCGGCAACCTTGAAGCCACCGTCAAGGCCGTCGAAGCCGTTGACGCGGGTCTCGCCACAATTTATCAAACGCTCAAGCCGCGCGGCGGCGTTTGGCTGATCACCGCCGATCACGGCAACGCTGAGACCATGATCGATCCCGTCAACGGGGGCCCGCACACCTATCACACCACCAATCCCGTGCCGCTCATCCTCGTCAGCGACAACGATTCGCTGCAATTGAAACCGGGCGGCTCTCTGCGCGACCTTGCGCCGACGATGCTTGCCGCGCTGGGCCAGCCCGAACCATCGGAAATGACCGGTCACGATTTGCGCATCACGACAAGGCGGTAACATGAGCCTCAGCTACGAACCCGGCTCCCAAAAGCATCCGGAACCTGGTCAAAATCGCCAGCGTTCTTTCGGCACCATCACTATCCCTGGCACGTCCGTCGGCGCTATCGTCTCCGTGGGCCTCGTCGTGATTTGTTGGTTCGCTCTACCCCTCTCACGCCCATTCATCCTCGGCACCGGCGGGCTGGGCCTCATCCTCGGTTTGCTCTTATATTGGAAACACCGCGACCCCCACGAATGAACCGCACCAAACCATCTGAAACAAAGCTGCTCATCTGTGTCTGGCATCCGTTCACATTTTGGCGCCCGCAGCCGGTGATGCCGCAAACCATCCGTGCGCGATGGCCGGAGATGCGCGTCGTCCATTTGCCTGATTACGATGAACTCCCCGCCGAGTTGCCGGACACGGATATTTTCGTCGGCTACTCCCTCCGCGCCGAACAGCTTACACACGCCAAGAAACTGAAGTGGATTCACTCCACCGCCGCTGGCGTGGCGCAATTGATGTATCCCGAGCTGCGCGATTCCGGAATCGTGGTCACAAATCCCAGCGGAGTCTTCTCTCCGCCGATGGCTGAGCACACCATGGGGCTTCTCTTGGCGCTCGCGCGTAATTTTCCGGATTCCACGCGCCATCAAGACCGCTCGCGCTGGGGCCAGCAGGACATCTGGGACAAGCCGCAGCGCCTCACCGAACTCAGCGGCCAAGTCCTGCTCATCGTGGGATTCGGTTCGATCGGGCGCGAACTCGCCAAGCGCGCTCGCGCTTTCGACATGCGCGTTTGGGGCGTAACCCGCTCCGGCAAAAGCGACTCCACGCACGCGGAAAAAATCGTCCCCGCCTTGCAACTTGAAGAAGCTTTGCCGCACGCGGATTATGTCGTCATCGCCGCGCCGGAGACAACCGACACACGCCGCTTGATCGGCGCCGCACAAATCGCGCGTATGAAGCCTGGCGCCCGCCTCATCAATATCGGTCGTGGCTCACTCTTGGACGAAGCCGCGCTCATCCTCGCCCTCGAGAAGGGTGCTCTCGCTGGCGCGGCGCTCGACGTCACCTCCGTCGAGCCGCTTCCTCCGGAAAGCCCCCTCTGGAAAGCGCCGAATCTCTTCATCACCCCGCACACCAGCGCCGTAAGCGACCGCCTGTGGCATCGCGAAACCGCTCTCTTGATGGATCTTTTGGAACGCTGGTTTGACGGCCGCGAAATATTCAACCAGGTTGATTTCGCGCGCGGCTACTAGCCGGCGGGCGACCGAGTGCGGCTCTTGCCGTTGGCCTCAAAGACAATCAATCGCTGGCCCCGGCCTTTTGCGGCTCGTAACCCTCGCGGGCGTAAACCACCCACTTCTCCTTTTTGCCTTTTTGATTGTGGATTTCCAGCGGGCCGCCATTGGGATCCACCAGCTCAATCTTGACCTTGTGGAACTTGCTGTCTTTTCCGCCACCCGTCGGCGTGTACGACAGGCTGTACTGGTGCCGCAGGTACGCCGCGACATCGTGGAAGATTCCGGGAAGTTCGCCGTCGAATTGCGGGAACCACGCATAGCCGCCCGTCAAATTCGCAAACGTCTTCATCTGGTTTTCACCCTGCAGGTAACTCATGTGCGGGTTTAGCGACCCGTGAGATTCGAGAAAATTAAGGTAGGGCTTGTCCAGACCGACGCAAAAGATCGTGACGTCGCTTTGCCGCAACTGCTTCATGGTTTGGTCCAGGGTGTGTTTCGAAAATGTGTCCACGCCGGTAGCCAGCAGCAAAATTGATTTCTTGCCCTTCACGTCCTTCATGTCGTCGATTGTTTTCAACACTGCGTCAAAGACGTTCGATTCGCTAAAGCCGGGGAAATAGAGATGGTACAGGGCGTTGCGAACCTCGTCTTTGTTCTGCGTAAAGTCCACTTCATCGCGGACCTGCATGTCGAACGTCCGCAGCGCGACCCAGTCTTTTTGCTGGAGATTCGGAAGAAACGCGTCCGCCCAATACTTGGCCTGGTAGGCGAACCATTCGTACAATCCGCGGCTGCTGAACTCCATCAGCATCACGATCGTAATCGGGGCTTCGGTAGGCCCAAAATTTGTGATCGTCTGCGTCACGCCGTCATCGGTGACCCGGAAATTCTCTTTCTTCAGGCCCGTCAGGATGTCGCCGTGCTGCGTGGTGGCGATTACGTCGAGCGTCACCACAGGCACCTCGACCGCGATGCTCACTCCGCCCTGAGGTGCCTGTTGTTGGGGCGTCGCGGGAGTCTGCGGCGCCTTCACAGTCGGTGGTGGCGCGCCCCCTTGCGGACCCGTGGGTGCCTGGGCGGCCACATGCTCCTCTCCCAGCGGCAAAAGGATCACAACTGCAAGAAATGTCAGTAAAACCACGCAAACAATCGTCTTCATGGAATCCCTCGATTCGCCTTAGAACTCTTCGCCAACCGCCAAACCAACGCTCCATCCCACAGGGGGAATGATTGGCGGCGTTTGAGCTTACGCAACGCTCTGCCAAGCCCGCGGCCAGGCCCCCACACCTGCATGTTAGTATGAAGCGCGTTATCTGCAAAACGTTTGCTCGGCTGGACGCCTTTGGCCGCATCTAACACGCATGACGGAGGATGTTTTCGTGAATTGGAACCGCAGAATGCTTATTCTCATGCCCGCCGTGGCATTGTCGCTGTTGTCCCTGGCTGCCGCTTCGCGCCTCGCTGCGCAAGCGCCATCCACTGCCATGCCGGCTGTCCAGTCGACGCAATCTCCCGTTGGGGATACCACCGCGCTCGCAAAAGAGGCGGAAGGCTGGCTTGCCGGTCTCATCCGCATTGATACCACGAATCCTCCCGGCAACGAGCAAGCCGCCGCCAAATACATCGCTGGGATTTTGACCAAGGAGGGTTTCACACCGGAATTATTGGATTTGGCGCCGGGCCGCAGTGCGCTGGTGACGCGGCTGCGCAGCGCCGCCATGCCGGATCCGTCTCGCGCCCTGCTCCTGGTCGCGCACATGGATGTCGTGGGAGTTGACAAGTCCAAATGGACCGTCGATCCCTTCGGAGCGGTTATCAAAGACGGCTACATGTATGGCCGCGGCTCTGTCGACGACAAAGGGATGTTGACAGCTAATCTCGCGGCGTTCATTGCCTTGAAGCGTTCGAACGCCCGGGTGAATCGCGACGTGATTTTTCTCGCCACCGCCGATGAAGAACAGGGTGGCGACGCCAGCATCAAGATGCTCATCGCCAAATACTGGGACAAATTTGCCGCAGGTTTTGCCATCAACGAGGGCGGCAGGGTGGTCCTGAACAACGGCAAAGTGCAGTATGTCGCCGTGCAAGCCAGTGAAAAAGTTCCTGTAAATGTTGCGGTGATCGCAAGCGGTCCCTCGGGGCATGGTTCGGTTCCAACTAAGGACAACGCCGTCCTCCATCTCGCCGCGGCGGTCGCCAAAATCGGTGCATATACCGCGCCGCTGCACTACACGGCAATCGTCCGCCGCTATTTCGAACAACTCGCCCCGCTTGAAGACGACGAACTCGCCAAGTGGATTCGCTCTCTTGATACTCCCGACCGCGGCGAGCACGCCCAGCGTGTCATCTCCGAAACCAACCCGCTGTGGAACTCCATGTTGCGCGATACCATCGCGCCCACCATGCTTACCGCCGGTGTGCGCGCCAACGTGATCCCTTCCGAAGCCCGCGCCATGCTCAACGTCCGCCTTTTGCCAGGCGACACAATTGACGTGCTGGTGGGAGAGCTGACGAAATTGGTGAACGACCCGCAAATCCGATTCGAAGTGCAGCCCGACGCCGGACTCGCCGCTCCGCCCTCTTCGCTGGAGTCCGATTTCTATGCCACAATTACGAAGGCCGCCACTCAGGAGTTTTCCGGAGCCCCCGTGCTTCCGTTCATGTCCGCCGGGGCGACGGATTCGGCTCAGTTGCGGCTGCACAACGTGCAAGCCTACGGTGTCTCGCCGTTCCCCATGACCGACGCAGACTCCCGCCGTATGCACGCCGATGACGAGCGCATTCCGCTCGCGTCTTTCGATAAAGGCGTCGCTTTCCTCGCGCGCATCGTTGCGGAATTCGCCGCCACAAGGTAACAAATACGGAGGCCTGCCTTCCTTCTCCCGCGTTTGGCAGAGAAGGTTACCGCTCCCCTCCCACCGGACTCTATGACTTTTCGTCATTCAAAAATCGTTTGCACCATCGGACCGGCCAGTTGCTCTCCACGCATGATCAGGCGTCTGCTGCAAGCGGGCATGGATGTGGCGCGGCTTAATTTTTCGCATGGCACTCACGCAGAGCACGCGCAGAATATAGTCACGTTGCGCGCCGCGTCCGCGGAACACGAAAAGCCGATCGCCATCCTCGCCGACTTGCAAGGCCCAAAGATTCGCACCGGACCGCTCGCAGGAAGCAGGCCTATACAGTTGCGCGCCGGACAGCGCTTTATCATTACAACTTCAAAAGTCTTGGGCGATACCACGCGCGTCAGCACCACCTTTCGGCCGCTGCCGCGGGAAGTCCATCGCGGAGACCGCATCCTGCTCTCGGATGGCCTGATCGAATTGCGCGTCCTGCAAGTGCGAACTCCTGAAGTCATTTGCGAAATCGTGAATGGCGGCGCTCTTGGGGAGCACAAAGGCATCAATTTGCCTGGAATCAAGCTTCGCGTTCCCGCTCTCACGCCGAAAGACCGTGAAGATCTTGCATTCGCTTTGAAGTACGGGGCGAACTACATCGCCGTGAGTTTTGTGAGGCGGCCCGAGGATGTGCTGCTTGCCAAGGCTCTGGTGCGGCGCGCGGGCAAGACCACTCCGGTCATCGCCAAGCTGGAAAAACCGGAAGCCATCGAAAATCTGGATGACATCCTCCGCGCCGCCGACGGCGTGATGGTCGCGCGCGGCGATCTCGGCGTCGAGATGAGCCCGGAGCGCGTTCCTGTCGTGCAAAAAACAATTATCGCCCGCGCGCGCCACTTCCGCCGCCCCGTGATCACCGCTACACAGATGCTGGAATCCATGACCGAAAATCCGCGGCCCACGCGCGCGGAAGCCTCAGACGTGGCCAATGCAATTTTTGATGGTTCGGATGCCGTCATGCTTTCCGCGGAAACCGCTACGGGAAAATATCCCGTCGAAGCCGTCGGCATGATGGCGAGAATTATCGAAGAGGCGGAAGCCAGCGATTGGCAATCGCCACGGCGCGTGCCCATGGAGAAATTGAAGGTGCCGGAGACCGTGGCGGAACTCGTGTGCCACGCTTCGCGCGAGCTGCACATGAAGCTGATTGCCGTGTTCACGCACAGCGGCTTCACCGCGCGTCTGGTTTCCTGCTACCGCCCCGCCGTGCCGATCATCGCCTTCTCGCCGGAAGCGGACACCCGCCGCCGCATGGCGCTGATCTGGGGCGTCATGCCGCGGCACATTCCCGATGTGCGCAAAATTGATGGGCTTGCAGCTATCTCGGAAAAGCGTTTGCTCGATGAGCGCCTTGTTCGTAAAGGAGATGTCATCGGCATCGTGGCAGGCACGCCTATGGGCATTCGCGGCACAACCAACTTCATGAAGTTTCACGTTATCGGTGGCCCGGCTTAACTCACTCGGCATGCTTTGCGCGAGCCACCAGTCACCAGTCACGAGTCACTTTGCCACTTCGTTCGCTCAACTTCGGAATTGAGGTTAATTGACCCAGCGATCCGGGCGCGAGGGCGGCTCGTTTTTGTGCTTGTTGATGTAAACGTCAAATCGTTTGCGATTGCGCTTGTTCTGCCAGTCCGAAACAGTGTTTCGAACGCTGTAGAGGAACGATCCCCGCCGCAAATAAATGTACCCCACCAGCATGCCGCCAAGATGGCAGATGTGGCTCACCTTGTCGTCTCCCAGTCCGAATGTGCCGAGGAATGTTATCGCAGTCATAATCGCCACGACCGTGCGCATGCTCATCGCCACTGGAATCGGGAAAAGATAAACACGCCGGTCCGGAAACAGAATCGCGCAGGCAATCAGGATCCCAAAAATTGCGCCGGAAGCGCCAATCGTCGGCACATACGAAAATCCGTGGCCAAAAAGAGCAGGCACGGTTTTCACGGCTACGTTGATTAGTCCCGCCCCGACGCCGGTGAGAAAGTAATATCGCAAGAAGCGATTTCTTCCCCACACCATTTCCAGTTCGCGGCCGAACATCCAGAGCATCAACATATTCATGATGATGTGGAGAAAATAGTTGACGTCGTGGAGGAAGAGATAAGTGAAAGGCTGCCAGATTCGCAAGCCGGGCAACACGCCAGCGGGGACGAGGCCAAAGCGTTTGAGGAGCTGATTGTAGCCGGCCACGCCGGAAAAGTGATAGATGAACGCTTCGAGGACGAATATCCCGAAGTTTGCGAGAAGCAGTATCTTCACGCCAGGCGTGATGTAAAAATCGAAACTGACGCGATAGCTCTTGACGCCCGACCGGGATGCCATACTTCCCAAGTTTACGGTGTCGGAACGCGCTCGTCAAAGCGGCGTTCGGGGCGATATTGCTGAGTTCGCGCTGGATTTTTTCTTAGAGATGTTCTCCTTAATTCAATTTCTTTCTGGCGAAATGGAAGAGCGAGGCGGCCAGGAGGAGGAACATGAACATGCCGAAGAGCGATTGAACATGGGTCGGCACTGGCAATTTGTCATTTGGGGCGAGCGCGGCCCAGAACCTGGGGCCGAGGGCAAAGAGATCGGGGCGCCAGGGCAAATTTAGCAGGCGGCCGAACCAGCCGGGAACGTGCGTGGCGATTTCGGGATCCTGGAAAAGATTAATGACAATTCCCAGCAAGCCGAAGACGCCGCCTGCGGCAATCAGTCCGCTGGAAAAGAGGGCGCCGGGGCTGGCTTCTCCTTCGTCTTTTTTCTCCTTCGCGGTGGCTTCGACGAGCGAGCGTACCAGGCCGCCTGCAAACATCGTCGCCGTTGTAGCGATAGAAAGATACGAACCGACGGCAAAGGCGAGCGAACGCACGCCGAGGACTTCAACGGCGATGACCAGAGCGACGCCCATCAGAACCAGGCGCCAGGGAAGTTTCTGATTCAAGATGCCGTTGATGACCGTGGCCATGAGGCGGGCCTGCGGAGCGGGAGCTTTGTCGCTGCCGATGCCTGGCGCCCACTGGATTTCGATCTGTTTTGAGTTGCTGTCGTAGAGATATTCGCCGTCGGGGATGACACCAGAGCCGAGAGAGTTGATCAGAGTGTAGGTTTTGCCGCGATACTCGAAGCCGTCGCGTTCAATTTTCACGCCGGAAGGAAGCGCGGCGATATTCACGGGGATTTGCGTGGGAACGTATTTCTCGAGGCCGACGTTCATCAAGTTGAGCGTTGCGCCGATTGCGACGGTAGAAACGGTGACGCCGATGAGCAGTCCGAGCTGCTGGCGATACGGAGTAGCGCCGACGAGATAACCGGTTTTGAGATCTTGCGAAGTGGCGCCGGCGATGGCCGCGGCGATGCAGACCACGCCGCCGATCATGAGCGCGAGGGCAGCGTAATTTGGAGCGGTCCAACCGGCAAGAAAGAAGATAGCGCAAGTGGCCATCAGTGTGGCGATGCTCATTCCGCTGACGGGATTGGAGGAATTGCCGAGGAGGCCGCTGATGCGAGAAGCCACGGTGACAAACAGGAATCCGAAAACGACAACAAAGATTGCGGCGAAAAGATTCTGATACCAGAAGGTGCTTGCGCCCTTCATAGGATGGAAGGTCAATAAAACCCAGAGCATCACGATGACGACGATCGAGCCCACGATCACGGTGCGCATGGGTATGTCCTGATCGATGCGGCTGGAGGCTGAGGATTGGCCGCCGCCCTGAACGCGTACATCCTTGAGTCCGGAGCGGAGGGCAGCAAGGATCGTGGGCATCGTGCGAATCAGAGTGATGACGCCCGCGGCAGCGACGGCGCCTGCGCCCATTGGGCGAATGTAAGTGCGCCAGAGTTGATCTGGCGACATCTCTGGAATAGGAATCGTGCCGGGATAGATGGCCACATTACCGGCGAGCTGGCCGAAAAACCGGATCGCGGGCATCACCACAAGCCAGGAGACGATGCCTCCGGCGAAGAGAATTCCGGCAACGCGCGGACCGATGATGTAGCCGACGCCGAGATATTCGGAAGTGACGTTGGCGCGAAAGGATGCGCCGGGAAACCATTTGGGCTGGCTTTCGGGCTGCGGGGTCCAAGCCTGGAAAATGTTCATGAAGACGGTGTAAACGCCGCCGAGTCCGAGGCCCCAAAAGACGCGCCCGGCAAACGAACCGCCGCGCTCGCCTGCCACAAGGACGTCGGCGCAAGCGGTGCCCTCGGGGAATGAGAGGTTGCCGTGTTCCTTGACGATGAGCTGGCGGCGCAGCGGTACCATCAGGAGCACGCCAAGCCATCCGCCGAGGAGCGCGAGCGGGAAAATCCGCCAGAAAGTAAATTCGGAGCCGAAGCCGAGAAAGATGAGCGCGGGAATCGTGAACATGACGCCTGCGGCGAGCGATTCGCCGGCGGAGCCGGTGGTCTGGACGATGTTGTTCTCGAGGATGGTGGAGCGGCCAAAGGCGCGCAAGATGCTGATGGAGAGAACGGCTATGGGAATGGATGCGGAGACCGTCAAGCCTGCGCGCAGGCCGACGTAGACACTGACCGCGCCGAAGAGCAATCCAAACAGCGAGCCAAGGATGACGGCGCGGATCGTAAATTCCTTTACGGTTTCCTCCGTGGAGATGTAGGTGCGGAACTCTCCTGGAGGGGCCGTGGAACTCCATGGGCGATCAGTCACTGAATCCTCCCCGATTGCGGAACGTGCGGGGGGATTATGCCGTAAGTCGGAGGTTGGGAGATAGCAGTTCTCAGGGACACGGTGGTTAGTGGGTAGTGAGCATTGAGTAGCCGAAAAGCAGCGTTGAAATGTTTGATCGTCTGAAGGTTTGTAAATTGAGCGGAACAGTGGCCCGTGATCCGCACGGCGGAGAGATCCCTCGTCGCGCTGCTCCTACGCACAGCTATCCTCATCAGATAGGCAGAGAGGTCCCTCGCTCCCGATGGTCGCTCGGGACAGACACCCTTCGTCGGGTGTCTGGTTAACAATTTAGCACCCTCCCCCCTGGGTTTTTCGTAAGTGTTCATTCTAAAGGGTTTTAAGTCCTGTGTTTTGGAAGTGCGGATTCTGAAGGAGTTACAGGCGTGTTTTTCGTAAGTGCGGATTCTACGGGACTTAGCCTCTGGTGACACCGACGATGCGGTAGTGGGAAATTACCTCGCACAGCACGTCTACGCGGCACCCATCGCGGCCTTCGGCACCGAACATTTCACGTTGACGGCGGCCCCTCTGGCGCTGGCAGCTTCACTGCGCAGTGGCGCGAACGCGGCAAGCACGTCCTCACGACGATTGCGCGATACTTCGTTGCCATTCCCGTGCTGTTTTACAGCTTCGAGCAATTCCTGCGCGGCGATCACGTTCCCGGCGTTCCGCTGGAACCGCTGACTCCTCA